>Ga0163144_10001109_pt1 | contig 63733 bp, 53 predicted proteins | sample OliLak19BULKMAT1_FD_123175 | JGI IMG/M metagenome (GOLD analysis project Ga0163144, IMG submission 123175) | Freshwater microbial mat bacterial communities from Lake Vanda, McMurdo Dry Valleys, Antarctica - Oligotrophic Lake LV.19.BULKMAT1 | ecosystem: Environmental > Aquatic > Freshwater >...
ACAACCCGAATCGACTTGATCCCGAGATCGAGCAGTATCTGGGCGCCCACACCGTAGTTGCGAAGGTCGGGGCCAAAACCAAGTCGTTCGTTGGCCTCGACGGTGTCAGCACCGGCATCCTGCAATTCGTAGGCGCGCAACTTGTTCAACAGGCCGATGCCCCGCCCTTCCTGATCGAGATAGACAATCACGCCGCGACCCTCGCGCACGACCATCTCCATCGTCGTTTCGAGCTGCCAGCCGCAGTCGCATCGCAGCGAGTGGAACGTATCGCCGGTCAGGCACTTGGAGTGCATCCGGACGAGGACATCCTCGCCATCGGAGATATCGCCGTAGACGAGCGCGACATGCTCAGCGGCGTCGATGTCGTTCTTGAATCCGGCGATCCGGAATTCACCGAACGCCGTCGGCAGACGCGCATTCGCCACGCGATGCACCAGCCGCTCAGTCTGCAGGCGATGCGCGACGAGCTGCGCCACGGTGATGAAGGTGAGCCCGTGCTCCGTGGCAAAAGCGTCGAGCTGATCGCGCTTGGCCGTCGTGCCGTCGTCGTTGAGGATCTCACAGATCACCCCTGCCGGCGTCAGGCCGGCCATCCGCGCCAGATCGACCGAGGCTTCGGTATGCCCGACGCGCTTCAACACGCCACCCTCGCGCGCGCGTAGCGGATGGATGTGGCCAGGGCGACGCAGATCAGACGGCTGCGTCGCAGGATCCACCGCGACACGAATGGTCGTGGCACGATCCTTCGCGCTGATGCCGGTCGTCACGCCGAATCGCTCATCGGCATCGATGCTGACGGTGAACGCGGTCCGGAACGCATCCGTGTTCTCCTTGCCTTGCGGTCCGAGCTCCAGCGCCTGCACCCGTTCCGGCGTCATCGCCAGACAGATCATTCCCTTCGCCTTCAACATGAAGTTGATCATTTCTGGCGTGATCATCTCGGCCGCGCAGATCAGGTCACCCTCGTTCTCGCGGTCCTCATCATCCGCGACAACGATCACTTTGCCCTGTCGGAGATCGTCGATGGCTTGTGCAACTGTGCCGAATGGCATGGTGAACTCTATGTTGCGAGGCTGCGGAACAGCCCCAGGGCTGTCCCGAGACCTTGCGGTGAAATCTGAGCGCCCGGGTGCGGCGTCTGGAGATACGGATTGAGCAGGTGCTGCACGAACTTTCCAATCACGTCACTCTCGAGGTGCACGCCATCCCCGACGGCGCGATCCGACAGCGTCGTATGCCGCCACGTGTACTCGATGATCGACAAGCCGAGCAGCCCGTCGCCGGGAAGATCGTTCACGGTGAGACTGATGCCGTCGACCGCCACCGATCCATGCGCGACGAGGAGGGCACCGACCTCCGCTGGCACGCGCACCGAGATGATCCATGCGTCATCGTGCTTGCCGATCGAGGTGATCGTGCCGACCGCATCGACGTGCCCTTGCACGATGTGACCGCCCAGCCGGTCGGTCGGCCGCATTGCGCGCTCCAGATTGACGCGGCGACCAGTCGTCCAGGAACCGATGGTGGTCCGTTCCAGTGTGGTCACGACCGCTGCCACGGTGAACGACCTCGGTGCGTGTTCGCGCACGGTCAGGCAGGCGCCGTCGAGCGCGATGCTTTCGCCGTCAAGCAGATCCTCGTACCCACACCGAACCCGGAACTCGCGGCCAGCGTCGGTAGCACGGATCTGCTCGATGACGCCGATGTCGTCAACGAGTCCGGTGAACACTGTCAGTCAGATCGTAAATGGCCATGAGGTCGTCGCCCAGACGGCGATGCGACACCAGACGGTGCCGTACCGCCTCCTCGACGGGCACAGGAGCGCCGGCCTGGAGGGGACGCACCGCGTCAGCGCCCAATCGGACCGGAGCGGTAAAGATAACCAGTCGGTCCACCAGCCCTTCGGCGAGAAGCGCATCCGACAGCATCGCCCCGCCCTCGCAGTACAGGGACGTGAGGCCTGAAGCGCGCAGGGCACGCAGTTGTTCGGCAAGGCCGACTGCCAGTCGGATGTCCACGCCTGCGTCGACAAGAGCCGCCTGTGTCTGGGCAGGGATCTCCTCGGCGACCAGCACCACGGGCGTCTGGCGGGCCGTCCGGATCAGCGTGCTGGAAAGCGGAACTCTCCCCGTCCGATCAAAAATCACGCGCACAGGTGCGACGCGCGGCTGCGGAACACCCCGGACGGTCAGCTGCGGGTCGTCGGCGATGACCGTGCCGACCCCGACGGCCACTGCGTCGTGATCGCCGCGCTGCCGGTGTACCTCACGTCGCGCCACCGCTCCAGTCAGCCTTGCGGCCCGACGCTGGCCGTCAGCGATGCCACCATCGAGCGACCGGGCGAGCTTCAGCGTGACGAACGGCCGATCACCGCTAAACCCGCGAAAGAACGCGGGATTCTGGTCCAGGGCCGCTGTCAGCTCCACCCCTCCAACTACGGCGACACCTGCCGCTCGAAGCCGCTCCGCACCACCTGCCATCACCGGATTTGGATCGGCTGCGGCAAAGACCACGCGTGCGACCCTGGCGGCGATGAGTGCATCGACACATGGCGGTGTTCGACCGAACCCGGCACACGGCTCCAGCGTGACGTAGACGGTGGCGCCAGCGGCGAGCGGACCCGCCGCGATCAATGCCACGACCTCGGCATGCGCCCGCCCTGGAGGTTCGGTGAAGCCCTCGCCGACGATCTGACCGCCGTGTACGACAACGGCGCCGACCATGGGGTTCGGCGCCGTCGTCCCACGCCCGCGGAGCGCCAGAGCCAGCGCGCGCCGCATGTAGCGGCGGTCGGTGGTGCGGTCGCTCACCGCGGTGCGGGCCTCATGCGATCAGAAACTCAACCGCAGACCGACGGAACCGAACAGGCGCTGCTCGTTGATCTTGCCATCGGTAAAGCTGTTGTACGTCGACAGGCTATCGCCTCCAAACGTACTTCCGGCTTCGGCGCCGATTCGCAGCTTGAAGATGTTGAGCGCAAGGGATCCGTACGCCGCATTCCGCTTGATCTGCTGCGTGAGCGCAAATGCGCCCGCCACCGCTGGCCCGGCCGACGGCGATACGCGCGCGCGCAACTGCGTGAAGGTGCGGTATCGGTCCTGGCCCACACCACCGCCGAGCTCGAGGAATCCCAGCTTCTTCGAGATCGACACACGGAGCGCGTCATTCTCCACACTCAGTTCCGACAGCGACAAGCTGTCATTGGTGGTGACGCCTGCGATCGAAGATGAGAAGGACGTACTGAAGCTTGCCGTCGGAAGCGAACGCCGGAAAAAACTCACGGCAACCGCCGGCATGAGCATACGATCCGCCAGTAATCCGAGCCGCGCACCATAGCCGAGCTTCAGCGAGCCTTTGGTGGTCTTGATGCTGAAGTCCTCGATGTCGCGATTCGGGATGTAGGCGACGTTGACAAGCGCATCGAGCGACAGAATGCGCTGTACACCGACGAAGACACCAGGGAAAAGCCCGAGTGCGACGTCGAGCGTGGGCGCCGGCACCGGAACTCGCGTGGTTGGAATCGTGCTCCGCACCAGCGCCGTCGATGACAGGCGGAGGTTGCCGATGTCCGGCACCCGCCCATCGACGGCGTTGACACGCACTCCGATCGACAGACCACGCACCGCCCTCGACGAGCCGAGCACCGGCCCGCCACCCGCCAGCGCGCCTTGCACCTGCGGGGCGAGCATCGTGAAGATGTCCGTGCCCTTTTGACAGGCATCGCGGAGGGCGACGGGCTGCGAAAGGCACTGCGCGGACTGGGCGGACAGCGGCATCGTGATGGCGCCCGCACACAGCGCAGCGGCGGCCAGGGAGCGAACAATCATGGTCACAATTCGTCAGAGTGAAGTTGCACCATCCCCGAACCAGGGCGGATGGCACCAAGGATCCACGACTCAGTCTCGGACGCCGCCGCGGCAGCCTGCACTTCGGTGACAGCGTCCGGGGCGCAGGCGATCACCATACCGACGCCCATGTTGAAGGTACGAAACATCTCCATCGCACCGACCTGCGCCGCCGCCTGCAGCTGGACGTACACGTTGGGCACGGTCCACGAGTGGAGCTGGAGCACCGCGTCGAGATGCGGGGGCAGCATCCGGTTCACATTCCCTGGTAACCCCCCACCGGTGATGTGTGCCATGCCGTGCACCCGATGCAGCACCGACCGAAGCGCCGGCAGGTAGGTGAGGTGCGGTCGGAGCAACACCTGCCCCACGGTCTGCCCCGCTTCGCCCGGGAACGGGTCATGGACACCGAGGCCCATCGCGTCCGCGACGATCTTGCGCGCCAGTGAGTATCCGTTCGTATGGAGCCCTGCGCTGGCGAGGCCGATCAGGATGTCACCATCCCGCACACGGTCCGCGCCGAGGACCGCGTCTTCTTCCATGATGCCGGTGATGAATCCCGCCAGGTCATAGTCCGGCGGCGTGTAGATGCCGGGCATCTCCGCCGTCTCACCGCCGAGCAACGCGCAGCCGTTCTCCCGGCAGCCGTGCGCCACGCCGGCGACGATGCCTTCGACCACCGCCGGTTCGAGCTTCCCGAACGCGACGTAGTCGAGGAAGTACAGTGGCACCGCCCCCATGACGAGGATGTCGTTCACGCAGTGGTTCACCAGATCACGACCCACGGTGTCATGCACCCCGGCTTCGATGGCGACGCGCAGCTTCGTCCCGACACCATCGGCGCTCGACACCAGCACCGGGGCTCGATACCCGGTTGGCACACGGAACATTCCACCAAAACCACCGAAGGTGCCACGCGCGCCCGGTGTCAGCGTGGACTCGACGTGGGCCTTGATGCGGTGCCTGGCATCGTCGGCCTTCTCGAGATCGACGCCGGCGCTCCGGTAGTCGAGGGGAGCACTCACGCTGAGAACGGCGCCTCGAACGCGACCAGCCGATGGAACTCCTGCACGCGCGATTCGATTTCCGGCCGGGTCAGCGCGATCGTCCGTTCATTCGAGAACTTCTCGACGGCAAACGAGCCCATGGCCGAGCCGTAGACGACCGCCTTGCGCAGGTTCGCTTCGCTGAGGTCACCGGTCGATGCCAGCCAGCCGATGAACCCGCCGGCGAACGAGTCACCGGCGCCGGTCGGATCGAAGACCGACTCGAGAGGATATGCCGGCGCAAAGAAGATGCTGCTTCCGGAGAACAGGAACGCGCCATGCTCACCCTTCTTGATCACGACATGCTTCGGACCGCGCGCCATGATCCATCGCGCCGCCTTGACGAGGTTGGACTCTTCAGTGAGCTGGCGTGCTTCCGCGTCGTTGATGGTGATCAAGTCGACGTGCGGCAGGAGTTCGAGCAGGTCGGGACGGCGGCTCTCGATCCAGAAATTCATCGTGTCGCACGCGACCAGGCGCGGCTTGACGACCTGACGCAGCACGTCGAGTTGCAGTCGCGGGTCGATGTTGCCAAGAAAGACAAACGGCGAGTCGAGAAAGGCGGCGGGGATCTTCGGCCGGAAATGCGAGAAGACACCAAGGCGCGTTTCCAGCGTCTCGGCGGAGTTGAGATCATGTCGGTACCGGGCGCGCCAGCGAAAACTCTCGCCCTCGGCCACCTCGACACCGCTCATGTCGACGCCCTTCGCCTTCAGCGGCTCGAGCTTGTCCATCGGGTAGTCGGTGCCGATGACGCCGACCATGCGGACCGGCGCGAAGTGACAGGCGGCGGACGCGAACATGTTCGCCGAGCCACCGAGGACTTCTTCGGCCTTGCCAAAGGGCGTCTCGACCGAATCGAGGGCGACCGAACCGACAACGAGGACGGACATGGGCGGGAAAAGATGAGGGAAAATGGAGAGGCGAACGGGGCTACATGCGTTCAGGTGCCGTCAGGCCAAGCACCGCCAGGGCGTTCGCGAGCACGACACAGGTCGCATTCGCCAACACCAACCGCGCCTGCATGATGGCGGGCGGTTCGTTCAATACGTGATGCTTGTGATACCACGTATGCACAAGACCAGCCGTCTTTTCGAGCCAGTTCGCCACGCGGTGTGGTTCCAGTGCCGTCGCCGCACCGGCCAGCAGGGAGGGAAAATCGGCCAGCGCCTTGATCAGTTCGCGTTCTTCGGGCTCGACCAGCACCGACAGATCGACATCGACACCGGACACCGTTCCCCGGTCGATCTCGCCGACACGGAAGATCCCGCAGAGTCGGGCATGCGCCATCTGGATGTAGTAGACGGGATTCTCTTCAGACTGCGCGCGCGCCAGGTCGATATCGAAGATGAGCTGGGAGTCACCCTTCCGCATCACGAAGAAGAACCGGACGGCGTCACGTCCGACTTCCTCGACCAGATCGCGCACCGTGACATAACTCCCGGCGCGCTTGGAAATCTTCATTTCTTCACCGCCGCGCATGACCGTCACCATCTGATGCAGCACATAGTCGGGGTAGCCCTTCGGAATCCCGATCCCGAGCGCCTGCAGCCCCGCCCGCACCCGCGTGACGGTCGAGTGATGGTCGGCTCCCTGCACGTTGATCGCACGCGCAAACCCACGCTCCCACTTGGCGACGTGATACGCGACGTCCGGCACGAAGTACGTGTACTCCCCGCCCTTCTCGGCGGAGCGCTTCATGACACGATCCTGATCGTCACCGAAGTCGGTCGTCCGGAGCCAGAGCGCCCCATCTTTCTCGTACGTGAACCCGCTCGCAACCAGCGCCGCAACGGTCGCGTCGACCTTGCCGTCGGTATAGAGCGAGCTTTCGAGATAATATGTATCGAACACGACACCGAATGCCGTCAGGTCCAGATCCTGCTCGGCCCGCAAGGCAGCCACCGCGAAGCGACGAATCGCATCATCATCGACGACGGAGATGTCAGCTGGGTTTGCGGCGCGATAGGCCGCGGCGATTTCGCGGATGTAGTCGCCGTGGTAGCCATTCTCCGGGAACACCACGTGGTGCCCAGCCTGTTCCTGCGCCCGCAGCTGCACGCTCTTCTGCAGGGTATTGATCTGGCCGCCGCCGTCATTGTAGTAGAACTCGCGACCGACGGCCCATCCGGTCCACTCCAGCAGCGTGCTGATCGCATCACCGAGCGCCGCCTGGCGTCCGTGCCCCACGTGCAGCGGCCCAGTGGGATTGGCGGACACGAACTCCACCACGACCGGGCACGCGGCGCCGGCCTCGCTTCGTCCATAGCGCTCACCCTGACGCAGGATGTCCGGCAGCACGGTCGTCAGTGCACCGGTATCCACCCGGAAATTGATGAAGCCAGGCCCGGCGATCTCTGCCGCGCTGATCCCGACGGAGTCGAGTTCCATATGGGCGATCAGCTTCGCCGCCACGTCGCGCGGTGACTGCCTGAGCGGTTTCGCCAGGAGCATCGCGGCATTCGTCGCCCACTCTCCAAACGCCGGATCGCGCGGGCGCTCGACCAGCGCGACGAAGTCGCGTGCTGCGCCAAGACGTTGCGCCGCGCGACCGATCTCCAGCCGCAACGCGTCGGGAGAACTCACGAGTCGGATGTCCCGCTGCCAGATGATTTGGGTTCCGCCTTCGGCGTCGCAGGAGCCTTCGGCGCAGCGGGAGCCTTCGGCTCGGACGGCGTGCTGGTCGACGCCTCGGTCTTTGCCCCCGATGACGGCTCACCAGCGGCGCCGCTGGCGGCCGGCTTCGGCGCCTCGCCTTGCGTGCGGTGTGCGTTGCGACCGTAGTCCGTCAGATAAAAGCCGGATCCCTTGAAGAGCAGTGCGGCGCCGCCGCTGATGATGCGCACCGCCGCCCCCTCGCCGTTGGGGTTGGGGATTTCATCGGGGACTTCGGAAATCTTGAAAGACCGCTCGATGATGGTACCATCGGGCAGACGAAACTCGTAAGTGGGCATGACTCCGACACTTGGAAGAGACGACAGCCCTGTAAGTTAGCCGCTGGGTCACCGGCATTCAACGGCGACCGCAGCGTCGATCCCGACCCGAGCACGTTTTGAGCGGCGGCGGGTACATCTTGTCTGGTGCCGGCCGAACCATCGTTCTCTCCGCGCCAACGTCGCCTGCAATCCGCAACCTGCCCTGGCCACGATTCAGAGCACGACCACCCGCCGACCCATCCGTCTCGACCCATCCGTCTCGAACAATGCCCGACATGCACAACGCCGCGAGCGCAGCGGTAACGACAGCCATACCGCCAGGAACGGAGCTCGCCACCTTTGGCGCTGGCTGCTTCTGGGGCGTCGAGCAGATTCTCGCCCGCCTCGACGGCGTGACCAGTACCGCCGTCGGGTACATGGGTGGCCCGATCGAGCGCCCGACCTACGAGCAGGTCTGCACGGGCCGCACCGAGCACGCCGAAGTGGTGCAAGTGACGTTTGACGCCTCCAGGATCCGCTACGAGGCACTGATCGACGTCTTCTGGCACCTGCACGATCCGACGCAGGTGGATCGACAGGGCCCGGATGTCGGCCGGCAATACCGGAGCGTCGTTTTTACACACAACGACTCCCAGGCCACCGTCGCGCGTGAAACGCGAGATGCGATCAACGCCAGCGGCGCCCTGCGCCGTCCGGTGGCAACTGAAATCGTCGCGGCGACGACGTTCTGGAAAGGCGAGGCCTACCACCAGCAGTACTTCGATCGTCGCGGGGTGGACGGCTGTCACCTGTATCCCGCCTGGTGACGGAACGGGACATGAGCTCAGGTCGCACGCCTCCGTCCGCGTGCGACCGGCTCTCGCCTCACCGTGGGCGGTACGCGCCCCACACAAGCGCGAAGGTGTCCGAGATTTCCCCGACACTGGCACGCGCACGCACGGCGTCGATGATCAACGGCATGAGCGGCGTGCGGGTCGCAGCAGTCGCGTACGCCTCCGCCGCAGCGGACAGCGCGGCGAGTGACCGCGCCAGCCGGGCTCCGTCGCGCGCGGCACGCACGACCGCGAGGTTCAGGACCTGTCCCCGCTCGAGTGTCGAAAAATCCGGTGCAGGGATCACCGGGGGATCCTGACCGTCGCCGAACTTGTTGACGCCGACGATGACCGTCTCGCCAGCCTCGACCCGCAGTTGGTGTTCGTACGCCGAACGCCCGATTTCATCCTGGAAGAACCCCTGCTCGATGGCGGCGGCGCTGCCGCCAAGCGTTGCGACCTGCTCCATCAGCGCCAGTGCGCGGGTTTCGAGTTCGGTCGTCAATGCCTCGACGTAATAGCTGCCAGCGAGCGGATCGACGGTCTGGGCGACACCGCTCTCGAATGCCACGATCTGCTGTGTCCGCAGTGCCAGCGTCGCCGCGGCGGCGGTCGGCAGTGCCAGTGCCTCATCGTAGCCATTGGTATGCAGTGATTGCGTGCCGCCCAGCGCCGCCGCCAGGGCCTGCACGGTCACCCGCACCACGTTGTTCAACGGCTGCTGTGCCGTCAACGTCACACCGCCGGTCTGCGTGTGAAAGCGCAACCGTGCACTCGCGTCACTGGCCCCGAATCGGTCACGCATCAGTCGCGCGTAGATGCGCCGCGCCGCGCGAAATTTCGCAACTTCTTCGAACAGATCGTTGTGGCAGGCGAAGAAGAACGACAGGCGCGGCGCGAAATCATCGACCGCCAGCCCCGCGGCGATGGCACGTTCGACGTATTCGACCGTGTTCGCAAAGGTGAACGCCAGTTCCTGGATGGCGGTGGCTCCCGCCTCACGGATGTGGTAGCCGGAGATCGAAATCGGATTCCAGTTCGGCACCTCGGCCGCGCAGAACCGGAACGTCTCCGCCACCAGCGCCAAAGACGGCACCGGCGGATACACATATGTGCCGCGCGCGATGTATTCCTTCAGGATGTCGTTCTGAGTGGTCCCACTCAGCGCCGAGCGACTGATCCCTCGCTCTTCCGCCACCACGATGTACATCGCCAGCAGCGTGCTGGCGGTGGCATTGATCGTCATCGACGTCGAGACCTGATCGAGCGGAATGCCGTCCAGCAACGTGTGCATGTCTTCGACGGTGTCAATCGCCACGCCCACGCGCCCGACTTCACCGAGCGCCCGCGGCGCATCGGAATCGATGCCCATCTGTGTTGGCAGATCGAAGGCGACCGACAGCCCCGTCTGGCCGGCGGCGAGCAGCATCTTGTACCGCGTGTTGGACTCGGCCGCGGTGCCGAAACCGGCGTACTGTCGCATTGTCCAGAGGCGGCCGCGGTACATGTCGGGCTGCACGCCTCTGGTGTACGGATACTGCCCAGGCTCTGCGAGCGCTGCCCCCGCTGCGTCTGCTTCGTGATACACCGCCTTGATCTCGAGCCCGGACGGCGACGTCTTCACCACGCCTGCCCGGGGCTGCGAAGCCCCAGCACTCACAACGTGGCTCCGACCGGCAGTGCGAGCAATTCAATCGCCGTGTCGACGTCACCCTTGCTCCCCAGGTAGAGCGGGGTGCGCTGATGCAGTTCCGTCGGCTGCACGTCGAGGATCCGGATGCGGCCGTCCGAACCGGCGCCGCCGGCCTGCTCACAGATGAACGCAAGCGGATTCGCTTCGTACATCAGACGAAGCTTGCCGCGCGGCGACATGGTGTTGGCTGGATAGACGAACACACCACCGGCGAGCAGGTTACGATGGAAGTCCGCCACCAGCGAGCCGACATACCGCACGCTGTGCGCCTGCTGCACACCGTCAAGGCCGCGGTAGCGTCGCATCAGCGCCTTGACCTGTTCGTCCCAGAACTGCTCGTACGAGTCGTTGACGGACAGGAACTTGCCACGGTGCGGCGTCCGGATATTCGGATGCGAGAGCAGGAACTCGCCGATGGACGGGTCAAGCGTGAAGCCATGCACCCCCTGCCCCGTGCTGTACACCATCATCGTGCTCGACCCGTAGATGATGTACCCGGCGGCGACCTGTCGACGGCCCGGCTGCAGGAAGTCCTCGAGTTCGCCCTGACGACCGTTGGTGATCTTTCGGACGACCGAGAAGATGGTGCCGACCGGGAGATTCACATCGATGTTCGACGAACCATCGAGCGGATCAAACATCAGGCAGTACTTGCCCGTGCGGAAACGATCCGGAATCGGAATGATGTCGGGTTCTTCCTCGGACGCCATGGCGCAGAGCCGCCCACCGTGGTCCATGGCCTTGATCATGATGTCGTTCGAGAGCACATCGAGCTTCTGCTGTGTCTCCCCCTGAACGTTCTCGTTGTCCGTCGCGCCGAGAATGTCCACCAGGCCCGCCATGCGCACCTTGTTGGAGATCATCTTCGCCGCCAGCGCGATGTCGTACAGGATACCGGAGAGCTCGCCACTCGCCTCCGGATACAGGCGTTCCTGTTCGATGATGAAGCGCTCGATCGTCACTACTGAAACGGGGGTGTGGTTGACCACGGTCACGCGCCCGGAGAAAGGTTGGTAGGCTGAGGCCGATCAAGACGCTTCGCTGCCCAGGCATTCGCATCCGATTCGAATCGGTTGCGTGCATACCCGCGCGTGAGCGACTCCCAGAGATACAAAACAGGGAAAACAGCCGAACCTGCAAACTGCTCGACGTGTCGATGTTCGTGCAAGAGTAATGTCGGCTCCCAGTCGGCGCCGGGCCCGAGGAACACCGTCCGCCAGAGGGTGATCCCCTGAACGGTCGAGCGGCCGAGACACCAGCCGCCAATCCGGGGTGGGAGGCCGCCGCGGCGCCAGCGAACCGACGTCAGTTCAGGCCAGCGGAGCGCCAGCTCCGCCGGCAGCACGGCTGGCTCCCCGAACAGCGGAACGATCACGGCAGACGAGAGCCAGTCGCGGAATCGCGGAACGGGAGACTCCAGTGATGAGCAGCGGTGATGACGGAAACTGCCTGGCCGTCCGTCCTCACGACAGTCGTGCCAACGACATCGGTCCGCAAGACAGGCACGCCACGGCGCGCGAACTCTCGCATGACGTCGCCCGACGGGTGCCCGTAACGGTTCCCACGACCGACCGACACGAGCGCGAGGCGCGGGCTGACCGCGTCGAGCAGCGCCCCGCCGGAACTGGTTCGACTGCCGTGATGGCCGACTTTCAGGATATCAGCACGTAACCATTCAAACGGCGTATGCCGGAGCAGCCACTCCTCCTCTTCGACTTCCGCATCGCCGACGAAAAGAAAGCGCGTCTGGCCGTACTCCACGCGAACGATCGTGCTGGCGAGGTTTGCGTCGCGCAAACCCACGGTCCAGTTCGAATCAGGAGCGAGGAACCGGAGGAGTACGCCGTCGACGCGGAGCGTGTCGGCCGGGTGCACGCGTCGCCACTCGACCTGGTGGACGGCCGCACTTTCCAGGGACGCCCGGTACGCATCGCCCCCTCCTGCGAACGCGCCATCCAGGTAGAGGCGCGGACGGGTCGCGCCGATCAGTGCGGGCGCCCCGCCGACGTGATCGAGGTGCGGATGGGACAGGATGAAAACCTCGACTGGTCCTCCAAGGCGCCGAATGTACGGCAGCACCGTGCGTCGGCCCTGATCGATACCGGGCGCCCCTCCGCCGGCATCGATCAGGATCCATAGCCCGCGCGGCGTCCGAATCGCGGTCGCGTCGCCCTGCCCCACATCCAGGAAGTGCACTTCCATTAAACCAGAGCCAGACGGCCCCCAGACGCCCTGCCACGCCAGAACGATGGCGCTCAGCACCGCGACCAGCAGCGCCGGCGCTGCGTCCCGGTGCACCATCGCCGCGAGGAGTGCCGACACCAGGAGCCCGCCCACGAGGGCCTGCAAGAGCGTTGGTGACAGGTCGATCGCAGCCCAGGATGGTGCCGCGCCCGCCGACGCGACGCCGTCGAGCGCCACCAGGAGCGGGTGCGCAGCCCCCGCAACGAATCTCGCGGCCGTGAGGCTGGGCGAGCAGAGGAGTGCGAGAAAGAGGGTTGGCTGCAGCACTGCGACGAGCGGTGCGGCGAAGAGATTCGTCAGGGGGGCGATCAGGCTGATGGTTCCGAAGAACCATGCGATGAGTGGTGTGGAGGCAATGCTTGCGACACTGCTCGTCAGGAGTTCGCGCCGGAGCGAGACAGGCCACCCCGCACCTTTCCAGCCCAGCCGCCGCACGAGCTTCCCGCTGGCGGCGAGCGCAACGACACCGAGCACCGACAGTTGCCAGCCGAGATCGAGCGGCGCCTCGGAATCAACGAGCACTGGCAGCAGCGCCCCCAGCGTGAGCACAGACCATTCGGACGCCGGTCGCTGTCGCAGTTTCGCGATCAGCACGGCGCAGAACATCACCGCGGCCCGTACCGCGGGAGGCGGCAATCCAAGAATGCCGACGTACACGCCGGTGACACCGACGGCGAGCAGCACGGCCATACGGTGCGGGAGGCGCAGCGCACGACCCAGCATCAGCAGGGCCGCTGCGATGATCGCGACGTGGACACCGGACACGGACAGCAGATGCACGAGCCCCGAGCGCGACCAGCGTCGGCGGATCACGGGGTCGATGAGATGCATGTCCGCGAGCAGCAATGCGCGCGCCATCGGCGCATCCGCGAGAAACACCGAGTCCACCCGTCGCACTCCGGCAGCCCGCAGGCGCGCACGGAACGCCGACGTGCCGACGCGGCGGGCCTCCCGTACGGCAAGGGTCACGCTGCGTGCGCCAGGCTCGGCCCGCGTGGATGTGCGGTACCAGACGCCGCCGATCAGCGTGGCTCTGGCGCGCACCATGCCGCTGATGGCACATCCGTCGGTCGCGGAGACGATTCGTGCCGGACCGGCGTCACCACTGGCCAGATCAAAGTCCGTGACGAACGAGAGCGTCGTGCTCTGCACGATCACGCTGCGACAGTGCCCGTCGCGCCACCGCTCGGCAGTCGCTCGACCGGCTGCGGCACCGGCGAAGAGCAGCGCGACGACGGTCGCACCGGTTCCGGCACGGCGCGTGACGAGTGCGCAGACAACGCAGCAGGCGAGCAGACTCGCACTGGTGGCCAGCAGAGACCCGGTGGCCCCCGATGCGGAGCCAAGAATGATGCACAGAAAGATCCACGATGCGGTTGGCACGCCGCCACGGTACGACCATACGGCCCAACTGCGCATGCCTGATCGTCGCGCATCACATCAAATCACCGCACCACTGGCGACGCGCCTCTGCGGTCGGAGGACGACGGGTCAGCCCACCACGGGCAATGCGGCACGCGCCGCGATCGGCGCCCCGGTGAATGTGTGACCGGTCGTCCCCGTGATTTCGACGTGCATGTAGCTGCCGATCAGGGAAGGATCGCCCGGGACCAGAATGGTGCGGAAGTCGCGCGTGCGTCCCTGCAGCAGATCACCACGTTTCGCCTCTTTTTCGATCAGAATCTCGTAGCGCGATCCGAGCAACCCGAGATTCGCGCTCCGGCTCATCGAGCGCACGGTGTCCACCAACCGCTGCAAACGATCACTGGCCACCGCATCGGGCACCGTCTCGCACTCGGGCATCCGCGTCGCGGGTGTTCCTTCGCGCGGTGAGAACTTGAAGGTGAACGCGTCCATGAAGCCGATTTCGCGACAGGCACTGAGCGTCTCGTCAAAATCCGCGTCCGTCTCACCGGGAAACCCGACGATGATGTCGGTGGTGAGGACGAGCGTCGGGATGGCCGCTCGCAGTCTGGCAACGCAGTCCATGAAGCCTTCCCGCGAATACCGGCGCAGCATCCGCTTCAGCGTCCGCGTCGACCCGCTCTGCATGGGGAGATGCACGTGCTCGCACACCGTCGGCGTCTCGGCCATCGCCGCCAGCACCCTGTCGCTGAAGTCGTTCGGATGCGGACTGGTGTACCGGAGTCGGCGCAGCCCCGGGACGCGACCCACCGCACGCAGGAGATCAGCGAAGTCGTGCGTGCCATCGAAGTAGCTGTTGACCGTTTGTCCGAGCAACACCACCTCAGTCATCCCGTCGGCGACAACCTGCTCGGTCTCGCGCACCACGTCGGCGAGCTTCCTGCTCCGCTCACTGCCGCGCGTCGTCGGCACGATGCAATATGTGCACTTGTAGTCACACCCGCGCTGCACCGGGATCCATGCCTTGACTCTGTCAAATCGTCGCGGCGTGAAGTCTTCGTAGTGTTCCTCGAGGTCGAATGTCGTCGCGGCAATGCGCTTCCCCTGGCGCGCACCTTCGACCAGCGAGGGCAGCGCGCGATACCCATCGGGGCCGATCACCAGGGAGACATGTTTCGCCTGTTCGAGCAATCGCGGGCCAAGGCGCTGGGCCATGCACCCGGTCACCCCGACGATGCTGTCCGGCTTCATGTGGCGCCTGAGCTCACCCAGGCGACCGATCACTCGCTGCTCGGCGTGTTCGCGGATGGCACATGTATTGAGAAGGATGACGTCGGCACCATCCGGCACGTCGACCGCATCGTATCCGGCGGCGGCCATCTTGCCGAGCATCAGCTCGGTATCGCTGACGTTCATCTGGCAGCCGTACGTCTCGATGAAGACAGTGGGGCGAGGAGTCATGGACATGCGATCAGGCGAGCGGCAGGGCGACGAGTCGGCGTCGCGCCGGACTGGGCGCGAGCACCGATCTGAACCGCGAACCGCGCGCGGGAGCGGGCGACGCGAGGTCGACTGCAAGGTAATCCTCCGTCAGCCCATCGCGATTGCCGTCTTCGTGCCCGATGACGATCACATCCGCCTCCCCCCCAACGCGACTCGATGCGTGCGCGGCGGCCTTCGTCACACCGAGCGCTCGCAACTCCGCGGCGCGTGCACGCCGCACCTCGTCGGGCACGTCTCCCTGGAGCTTGAGGGCGGCCGTGTCGGGACGTGGGGAGTACGGAAAGACGTGGAGACTGGTGAATGGCAGCTCTTCGATCAGCGCGCAGGTGGCGCGATGGTCCGCCTCGGTCTCTCCGGGGAATCCGGCAATGATGTCTGCGCCAAGACCGAAAATGGAAGCATGGGCGACGAGTGCCCGCACGGCGTCGGCATACTCTCGCGCCAAGTACCAGTGCCGCCCCATCCGCCGCAGCACCGCATCGCTGCCCGACTGCAGGGGCGCGTGCAGATAGGGCGCGACCGAACCCGTCGCCGAGGTCAGGAGTTCGGCCAGCTGTGCATCAACTTCGGTCGCCTCGACGCTCGAGAGGCGAAAACGCACATTCGGCACGCGATGCACCAAGGCAGCGACCAGCGCACCGAGTGTGCCCCCGATATCCGCACCATAGGTTCCGATGTGAATCCCGGTCAGCACAATCTCGGGATGGTGCGTCGCGAGCGCGGCAGCCTCGTCGATGACGGCCTGCAGTGTCCGCGATCGATTCGCGCCGCGAGCAAGTGTCGTCGCGCAAAAGGTGCAGTGCTCGTCACAGCCATCCTGAATCCGGAGCAATCCGCGAGTGCCGCGTTGCTGAGCCCCGGCGGCAATGCCCACCGTGTCGGAGAATCCGAGTGCCGCGCCAATGGCGCGCAGGTCAGCGCCTGGGACCACGTCGCTCACGCTCGGCAGCAGCCGGAGTTCCGCCTCGGATCGCGCCGCTGCGCAGCCCATCACGACGGTGCGCAGCTGTGGCGAGGTGCGCGCCGCGCGACGCACATGCTGGCGCAGGTCCGCTTCGGCTTCACGTGTGACCGTACAGCTGTTGAAGACCGCCACATCCGCCTCGGCGGCGGAGGCCACCAGTGCCCCTCCAGCGGCAACCACCATCGCCGCCACTGCTTCGGTGTCGTACTGATTCGCTCGACAGCCGAACGTATGGAGGAAGACGCGCACGGCCATCTCCGTCAGGTCCGGAGGCGGAATCCGAAGGACATGATCAGGCCACGTTCGCTGACATTGTCGAGGCCAGTCACCCTGCGCGCCGCACGCTCGAGTCCGAGATCGATCTGCGCCCGACCAAAGGCGAGCGGGAATCCCAGCCCGCCGCCGACAATGTTCTCGGTCGCCTGTTTGCCGGACACGCCAAAGGGCAGATCGCGGGTCCGTACGCCAACACGCAGGAGCATCTGCCCGCCGCGAATCCTCGGGCCTGCGACCTCGGCACCAACGCCGAATTCCTGCGTATCGAACACGCCGTTGCTGGCGGCACCAAGGCCCTTCATCGCCGACCAGCCCTCCCAGTTGTACCGCGCGGCCAGATTCGCGCCGGCCACCTCCCATCGCACCGATGCGCCCGCCCGATTGGGGACGTCTGCCGTTCGCCGCGTCGAGTCATTCACCTCGGCGCGCATCCCGAAGCCCAATCGCGCCGAGCCGGCGAAGCTGAGCTTCTTGTTTGGTGAGAGCTCGACTCCGAGCGAGACGGCCGTGCCGCCAAACGTCAGTGTGCTTGATTCAGCGATAGCGCCATACTCGACCGTATCGACGCGAACTCCCGTGTCGGCCACGATCGAACGCGATGTGCGCACCCGGTTCTCTCCGGTGATGACATGCAGCGCGGTGCCAAGCCGCAGCCAGGGGCGTATCTGCCTTGCGCCGCCAAACTGCACATCATTGATGCCGCCGGTGGCAACTTCGCGCGACGTGGTGGTCACCGAGTCCGAGCGAATGAGCTGCCGAGCAGTGGTGACGGTGGTAAAGTTTCGCTCGAGGAGCGTCGAACTCGAGATGCCAAAACCGTAACGCTGTCCCGCGGGGAGCCCGATCGCAAAGACGGGGAAACGCGCCACGGCGGCCAAGGTTGTTGCGCCTCCGATGGTCGTCGATCGCCGCTCTGGCGAGTACTGCAGGTAGGCGCCTGCGACCCCCCAGTTGAGCAGCGCGGCCGGGTTGTGCGGTCCGGCCTGATCAAAATCGTTCAGCGCGCCGCCGGTACTGGACGCACGGACGGTGAGCTGTCCGGGCGGATACCCGAACCCCTGCGTGGCGATCGCGCCCTGTGCGACGAGCCTGCTCGCGGCGAGGAACACCCCGAGAGCAAAAGCGCGCGGGACTGTCAGGCCCATCATGGAATCGCTCCTTCGCGACGAGTGGTGTAGGTCACGCGAAGGCGCGGACGGAGCGCGGGGTTGGCACTGCGTCGGGAGTAGAACGCTGGCCGTTGCTCCTGAAAGGTCTCTCCCTCGGAGTACAGGACGAACCCGGTCGCGATCGACGTATCCTGATTGACCCAGAGGCGCAGCGCTCGCCCGACGTCGAACGATTTCACGCCGCTGTCTGCCGGTGTGAGGCGCAACGAGGGCAGCTGGACGCCTTCGATGGTCGGATCGAGGAATTCCACCTGACGACGCGGATCGGTGCCCAGCGCCGGTCCTGCGATCGTCACGCGGGTCCGCACGCGCACCCCGTCACCTGCGCCCGGAACACCACGCTGCGGTCGCTGCACCAGATCGAGTGACGCACGGACGATCGTGATCGTGTCGAGGAGCGAACGCGGCAGCTTCACGCGCAGCAGCGACCGCACGCCGACCAATCCGCCGACGGACAGCGAACCATCGGCCAGCAACGGCGTGTTGTCGCGCACCACGATCGTCTGGGCGCGGAATCGGGACGGTGATTCGACGCTGCCATTGAACTGCGTCTGCACCTGCCACGCGCGCACCGCCGTATCGGGCGACGGATCGTACGACAGTTGCGGTGTGAGCGATGGGGCGTTGGCACTCGGGGCAAGGAACCGCAGCGCCGCCGAAGCCGACGACGTGATCCGGAGGCCGATGCGCAGCCGGCGCGCACCCTTGATGTAGCGGAGCATCACCGAGTCTGGAATGCCGACCGCGAACGCCCGTGCCGTCGACGCGGCGGAGCCGGCGATCGTGTCGGCCACAACCTCACTCAGCGTGAAGCTCCGGCTCGCGATCAGTCGGGCCGGCGTGAAGCGCGACGCCAGCACCGTGCCCAGCGTGTCGGTCGTCACGGTGGAGTCATCGACGTCATAGAGCGACACCGTGGTCGATCCCGATGGAATCACCGAACGCGATGTGTCGATCGTCAGCGTCAGCTTGCTGCCGGTCACTGCCGTCACCGGCGTCGTGTCGGTCGAGGAGAGCGTGCGCGGGAGCGTATCAAAGCGGAAGATCTGGCGGACATCGACAGAATCCGGACGATTCACCACCGGCACGTACGTCTCACTCGACCCCGCCAGCCCGGGCGCAGGCCACCGTTCGCCCTCACCCGTGAAGCCGGCAAAGGCGGAGTCGAACTGCACGATGTCGAAGGTCGTATCCTTGAACACGAGCGCATTGCCGGCACAGAGCACAGGGCAGTTCGCACTCGTATCGAGACGTTCGGAGCACGCCGCAATGATGGCAATCGCAGCAAGCGGCAGGCAGCGGAAGAACTGGCGAGGAGACACGGAAACTGGACGAGGTGAGGCGAGTGATCGCCGTTAGGATACGGCCATCAGATTCGCCGCGAAAGCAGCAGGAAGCAGTGCATCGAGGCGCCACGACTGACGGGCACCACCGGTGGTGATGCTCGTGACATCGAGCATCGGGGCGAACTCATGCAACACCTGGCGGCAGATGCCGCAGGGAGGCGTCGGCACTGCCGCCTCGGTACAAATCACAATCGCCGTGAACTCTCGATGGCCATCAGCGATGGCGCGAGAGATGGCGGTCCGTTCGGCACAGATTCCCGCCGGATAGGTCGCGTTCTCGACATTGCACCCGACATGAATCGAACCCTCTGCGGCGAGCAGCGCCGCGCCGACCCGGAACCTCGAGTACGGAGCGTACGCACGGTGCATCACGGCTGCCGCCGCCGCTTCGAGGCGTGCGCTCACCTCGGCATTCATGATGCACGAACCGAGTGCAGGAAGCTGGTGCCACGACCGCGCCAGTCGAGCCCGAACGACTCTGCGACCGTCGCGCCAAGGTCGGCAAAGGAACGGCGCGCTGGCAGCACCGCGGGCCGGACGCCTGGACCGGCGACCAGTAATGGCACCCGCTCGCGCGCATGATCCGTCGACGCGGTCGTTGGATCGTTGCCGTGATCGGCGGTGATGAAGAGCAGGTCATCCTGCCGCAGCGCGTCGAGCAACGCGGGGAGCGCCGTGTCGAACTCGGCCAGCGCCCCGGCAAATCCGACGACATCGTTGCGGTGCCCGAACTGTTGATCGAAGTCCACCAGATTCGCCAGGAGAAAGCCCCGCTCCGCGGTACGCAGCCACTCCGCGACCAGCTCCAGCCCCTGCGCATTCGACGTCGTGTGTGTGGACGAGATCGAGCGCGACGCGAACAGATCGTCCACCTTGCCGATGCCCGTGCGGTCAATGCCGGCTGCAGCGAGTGCGTCAAGTAAGGTTTCCGCCACCGGTTCGACAGAGTAGTCACGCCGATTCGACGTCCGCTGCCATGCGCCGGCATGCCCGATGAACGGTCGCGCGATGACGCGCGACACGGTGAGCGGCCCGACGAGCAGTGCGCGGGCCACCTGGCACGCACGGTAGAGCTCATCGAGCGGAACCACCGACTCGTGCGCGGCGATCTGGAAAACGGAATCCGCTGACGTGTATACGATCCATGCACCGGTGTTCGCGTGCTCCGCACCAAGTGCCTCCAGAATCGCAGTGCCGCTCGCAACACAATTGCCGATCACGCCGCGGCCGGTGGCCGCCGCGAATGCGGCGAGCAACTCGGGTGGAAATCCGCCGGGAAACGTCGGGAACGGGTGTTCGAGGACGACGCCCGCCAGCTCCCAGTGACCGGTGGTGGAGTCCTTGCCTGCGCTCATAGGCTCGAGCACCGTGACTGCACCCGTGTGCGCCGCGAGCGCGGTGACACCGCGGAGCGCACCGACGTGGCCGAGACCGAGGCGTTCCATGGTCGGCAACGCCAGCGTCGTCACCTGCTCGAGGACATGGCCAAGCGTGTTGCTGCCAGCGTCTCCATAGACTGCCGCGTCCGCTGCTTCACCGCACCCCACGCCGTCGAGCACGATCACGACCACTCGGCCACTCACGCTGCCACCTCGACCATCGATGACGAATGCCCGTCGACATGGATGCGACGGACTCGGGCACGGAGCCCGGTCAGCACGTCGTACGGCGATCGTGCAGCGCACGCCGCCACGGCCGACACACTCAGCTCGGCGTCGCCGCCGATGAACGTGACACGATCGCCGACCTCGCACGGTACATCCGTCACATCACACATCGTCATGTCCATAGTGACGAGACCGACGACCGGCACGCGCCAACCGTTGACCATCGCCGTCCCGGTGTTCCCCGGCCCGCGTGGATATCCGTCCGCATACCCGAGCGCGACTGTGGCGATCCGCCGGTCGGAACTGGCGCGCCAGGTGGCTCCATAACTGACCGTATCACCAGCCTCGACCCGTCTGACGGCGACCACGGAAGACGCCAGGGTGACGACCGGACGCGGGGTCCACTCGGCCGGACCGACGGCCACACCGTACAGTGCGATACCGGGGCGGGCGCAGTCGTAGCGCGACGCCCCACGCTGCAGCAGCGCGGCGCTGTTCTCGGCGTGCACCAATGGCGGACGCACCGGCAGGGCCGAGACGACACCCGCGAAGCGGGACTCCTGCACGGCCATGGCGGCCTGATCCGAGTCGGCCGAGTGGAAGTGGGTGAAGACCCCGGACGGAGATTCGCCCGTGCCAAGAACCGCACGGAGGCTATCCGCGTCGCGCCAGTCGATACCGGTCCGATTCATGCCGGTGTCGATCGGGAGCTGCCACGGACAGCCCGTCTGGGCCCAGGTGGAGATGTGCTCCGGATTCGACAGACAGAGGGTGAGCCGGGCCTGCGCCGCGGCGGTAAAATCCGTGGGAAGCACCGGCGTGAAGACGACGATGTCGCTCGCAATGCCAGCATCGCGAAGCTCGCGCCCTTCCTCGACCGAGGCGACGCCGACGGCGATCGGTCGTTCGGCGTCGAGCATCTTGGCGACCTCGACCGCACCGAGTCCGTAGGCGTCGGCCTTGACCATCGGCAGCAGCGGAACCGCCGCGCGGCGCGCGAGGAGGCGATAATTCTCCCGCACCGCGGCGAGGTCCACAGTGAGCATGGCGCTCGTGGCGCGGGCGTCGGCGGGAATGGCGGTCACAGCCTACCAAGTTACCGGGAGCGGTCGTAACGATGCAAGCGAAAGCCAGTCTCGAAGATACCCTCGCGCTGATGCGCGATCTGCGAGCCCGGTGCGACTGGGACGCCGCGCAGACGCACCAGTCGCTCCGTCCGTACCTGATCGAGGAGGCGCACGAGGTGGATGATGCGCTGAGAATCGGCAGCGATCCGATGCTGCGCGACGAGCTCGGCGACCTGCTGCTTCAAGTGCTGTTCCACAGCGTCATCGCCGAAGAGCGCCAGGCGTTTGACCTGTACGATGTGGCCGGTGCATTGATCGCCAAGATGAAGAAACGCCACCCGCATCTCTACGGCGATGGCGAGGCAGTCCCGTGGGAACGCCAGAAGGCGAAAACCCGGCTCTCGCTGGCGGATGGCCTCCCGCTCGAGCTTCCCGGGCTCCACCGTGCCCACCGGCTGCAGGACCGGGCCGCGGGTGTTGGTTTCGACTGGGATGATGTGGCAGGCCCGCTTGCCAAGGTGCGGGAGGAGATCGACGAGGTCGCGGCGGAGCTCGAGCACCCGAACGGCGACCCGGTGGCGGCGCAGGATGCGGTCGAGTCGGAGCTGGGTGACCTGTTGTTTGCAGTCGTCAACCTGTGTCGGAAGGCGAACGTGCACGCCGCTGTTGCACTCGATCGGGCGAATACGAAGTTCGTGCGTCGATTCACCGCGGTGGAGCAGTTGGCTGTCGAGCGCGGTGTGCAGGTCGGAACGGCCACGCTCGCCGAGCTGGATGAGCTCTGGGACGATGTGAAGCGGGCCGGCGGATGAGTGTGCTGCAGACGGTTTCGACACCACGCTCGCTGACGACGATGCAGCCGTTCTTCCGCGAGCTATCCGTCAATCGCGAGACGGCGCTGGCGCTCTTTGACGGTCTCTCGGCCGAAGCGCTGGCATGGCGTTCTTCGCCAGCCCAGTGGAGCCTGGCGGAGGTATGCGGTCACCTCGCGACGACGGCAGAGCTGTACGTCGCCGAGCTCGACGTCGCAATTGCCCGTGGGCATTCGGACGCGGCGTACAGCGAGCGACCGTTCCAGGGCACGATAGTGAGCCGCATAATCGTCTGGGTGATGGAACCGCCGGTCCGGGTCCGCATGCGATCACCGCGGAAGTTGCGTCCTGACCCCTCCGAGGCACCGGCGGCTGCACGGCAGCGCTATCACGCCGCACAGCGGAACCTCGAAGTTCGCATGGAACGCGCGGCCGGACTGGATCTGGCTCACGTCCGAGTCCGCCTTCCGGAGCTGCGCCAGGTGCACCTGGCCCTTGGCGCCGTCCTGGCACTCCTGCTCGCCCACGAGCGGCGGCACCTCTGGCAGGCGACGCTCGTTCGCCGGGCGAACGCGTTCCCCCGCGCCGCCGTCCCCTGATCAGGGACGAAGGCGATTCATCAGACGGGGGAATGGAATGCACTCGCGGATGTGCGGCGTGCCGCAGAGCCACGCCACGAGTCGCTCGAGTCCGAGCCCGAACCCGCTGTGGACGAACGTCCCGTACTTGCGCAAGTCGAGGTACCAGCCGTACGCGTCGACTTCGAGTCCTTCTTCCCGGATCCGGTGCAGGAGTTTGTCGTAGTCGTCTTCACGCTGCGAGCCACCGATGATTTCACCGTAGCCTTCCGGCGCGAGACAATCGGCACACAGGACGGTGCGCGGATCGTCCGGATTTTCCTTCATGTAGAACGCCTTGGCCTCTTTCGGATAGTTGCAGATGAAGATCGGCGTGCGATAGTCGGCCACCAGCAACGCCTCATCCTCTGCGCCGAGATCTTCACCCCACGTGATCGGGCTGCCCTTCTGTTGCAGCGTGACCACCGCGTCGGTGTACGAAATGCGAGGGAACGGGCCAGCCAGCGCCTCGAGCTGCGATACGTCGCGCTCGAGGACCGCGAGCTCCGGACGACGCCGTTCCAGCACGCGCTGCGTGATCGCGAGCAGCATGTCTTCCTGCAGCTGCATGCTGTCGTGCAGATCGTAGAACGCCATCTCCGGCTCGATCATCCAGAATTCCGTGAGGTGCCGGCGCGTCTTCGATTTCTCCGCCCGAAAGGTCGGACCGAAGGTGTAGATGCGTCCGAGCGCTGCCGCCAGCGCCTCGCCGTAGAGCTGCCCTGTCTGGGCCAGATACGCGGTGCCCTCGTCGAAGTACTCGGTGCTGAACAGACCGGATCGTTCGCCGATGGCGGCCGTGAGAATCGGTGTATCGCAGCGAATGAAGTCGCGGGCATAGAAGAAGTCGTGGATCGCCTGCTCGATCTCGTGACGGATCTTCATCAAGGCGACCTGCCGCGGTGCGCGCAGCCAGAGATGCCGGTTGTCCATCAGGAAATCGACGCCATGCTCCTTCGGCTGAATCGGATAGTCGATCGGACTGGCACCGAGAACAGTCAGTTCCGACGCCCCCAACTCCGCACCGCCGGGCGCGCGCGGCTCGAGGCGAACCTCACCAGTCACGGCAACGGCTGCTTCAAGCGTCAGGGTCGCGAAACGCTCCCACACCTCTGGCGTGACCTGATTCTTCACGAACACACATTGCACGACGCCGGTCCCGTCCCGAACCACCAGAAAGGCCACCTTGCCCTGCGTACGCACGTGTTGCACCCAGCCACGGACGGTGACAGTGGCGCCCGCTGCCGCGGGAAGCGCTGTGATGTACTTCATCTGACCTGTCATTGTTCTGATCGGCTCCGCTCGCAAGATTGGGGTCAACGTACCGAGCACGGTAAGGTGAGTCAACGCATTGCAGCACCGACGCCTACACCATTTCTGTGACCCCAGTCTTCGCGAATCCCGGCCCCTCCGCTCGCCCCGTGGCACATCGCCGCGGTGTGCCACTGCGGGTGCGCCTGGTGATCGGGATGCTCGTCCTGGCCGCGATTCTCGTCGCGCCGCTGATCGTGACGCGCTTCTCGCTGAACCGGTTGTTCAATGACATCGAGCAGCTGCAGAGTCAGGAGTTCAAGGCATCGCTGCTGCTCGGCAAGCTCCGTGCGACCACGGATCAGGTGCGGCGTGCAGACGACCAGATCGGCGGATTGCGCGATACGACCCGTGTTCCTGCGCTCCGCGACGCGGTGACCGCGCTGACGGTGCTCTCTGACTCATTGGCTGGCCTGATGGCAGGGCGGTCGTACTCCGGCGTTGGCGCCGCAGTGCGCGACGTCCGGATCCTCACCGAGCAGAGCCTGCTGGCGGTACAGGCGGGCAATTTCGTTCGCGTCGACTCGCTCTCCGCCAATCGGGTGCGCCCCGTGTTGCAGCAGTTGAAGGAGGCGGTGGAACAGGCGGAGGGGACGCTCCGGATCGAGACCTCGGCCCGCGTCAACGGTGCGCGCGACGAGACCGCTCAGGCACGACGTGTCTCGTTCCTCGCGCTGCTGATGGCGCTGGTGTTCGCCACGATTGTGGCCGCATGGATCATTTTCAGCATTGCCCGCCCGGTGGCGGATCTGCAGGAAGGCATGGAGCGTGTGGCATCGGGACAGTTCGATCACAAACTCGAGGTCGCGTCACGCCGACGGGACGAGTTCGGCCGCCTGGCGGAGAGCTACGCCGCGATGGCACAGCGGCTTGGTGAGCTGGATCGGCTGAAGGCCGAATTCGTCTCAATGGCATCCCACGAGCTGAAGACGCCCTTGAATGTCATTCTCGGCTACCTGACGCTACTCGACGACAGCGTCTACGGTCCCCTGAACGACAAGCAGCGCGAGGTGGTCCACACGCTGGAGCGACAGAGTCATTCGCTGAACCGGCTCGTGCGTCAGCTGCTCGACGTGTCTCGATACGATGCCGGCGGCGCAACGCTCAACCTTCAGGGACTCAACACGCGGGTTTTCTTCGCGGAACTCGAGAACTCCCTGATCGTGTTGGCGCAGCAGCGTGGCGTGACATTCAGTGTGACAGCCGCTGTTGGGATGCCGTCGGAAGTCTGGTGGGATCATGATCGGATGACGGAGGCTATCGGCAACTTGGTGACCAACGCTTGCAAGTTCACCCCCCGCGGCGGCGTCGTGGCCCTGCATGGCGACGGGGTGCCCGGATCGGTCAGAATCGAGGTTCGGGACAGCGGCGTCGGCATCCCGGCGGCCGAGCTGCCGCACGTCTTCCGGAAGTTCTTCCAAGCCGGGAATCAGGAGGCGACCAGTGTCGCTGGTACCGGACTCGGCCTTGCGATCGTCAGAGGCATTGTCGAAGCGCACGGCGGCTCGGTGCACGTCTCATCCGAGGTCGGCGTGGGCACCACCTTCACTATTCTGCTTCCGCAGCGCGCTCCAACGACGCGACGCCTGGTGGCGAGCGGCGCGGCGGCGGCGGCTTCAGCACTTTCGAGCACTACGTGACGACATCCCCGATACGCCAACTTGCTGTTCTCGTCCTGACAGCGGCGCTCCTCACCTCCTGCCGCAGGACGTCCGCACTGCCCCCCGTCGTGCTGCCGCCGCCGCCGCTGCCCACTCCCAGCGTGAATTCGCAGTGGGTCGGCATGCAGTCCATCGTGCTCGGTTTTGTCGCGGAGAATCGTCCGGCGGCAGCCGACTCGTCGCTGCTGCAGTTCGCGCGGACCTTTGCCAGAACGCCGGAGGGGGATCGGGCTCGCTGGTGGCGCGCGCTGATGCGGGTCGATGCACGCAGTGCGAGCGGCGACGCGACGCTCGCACTGGCACAGCTCGACTCGTTACTCGCAGATTCGATCGCGATCGAAGTCCGGACAGAAGCCGTGCTCGTGCGCCGGAGCCTGAATGCGATCGACTCGGTCCGGAAGGCGGAAATCCGCCGGCGCGTGCAAGCGACACAACTGGCGACCGATCGCAGCGACGAACTCAAGACGACGCGTGATTCCATCACCAAGCTGAACGTCGAGATTCTGCGCCTCAAGCGACGCCTCGGCGCCCCGTGACGCCGAGCACGGGCGCTCAACCGACCCGAAACAGTTCCAGCGCGCGTCGATAGCGGACCGTCAGCAATTCACGCAGCGCAACATGCTCCGGATGCGACAGAGTGGGATCCACTCGAAGCACCTGCTCCGCCGCCGCCCGCGCCACCGGAATCAGCGCCTCGTCACGAAGCGGGTCCGCCACGCGAAAGCTCGCCAGCCCGCTCTGCCGCTCTCCGAACAGATCGCCCATGCCGCGCAGGCGCATGTCGGCGCGCGCGATCTCGAAACCGTCCTCAGTCGCGACAAACACATCGAGGCGCTCGGCAGAATCCGGACTCACATCGCCGAGCAGAATGCAGTAGCTGTCATCGGCCCCGCGTCCGACACGGCCGCGCAGCTGGTGCAATTGCGACAGTCCGAAGCGCTCCGGGTGCTCGATCAGCATCACTGAGGCATTCGGGACATCAATACCGACTTCGATCACCGTCGTCGCCACCAGCAGGTCCAGATCCCGCGCCAGGAAGGCACGCATGACGGCATCCTTCTCATCGCCCTTGAGACGCCCGTGGAGCAGCCCGACCCGGCGCGTCGCGAAGGGCCCGGCGGCGAGCTCTTCGGCCATCTGCGTGGCAGCGCGAAGATCCGTTCGTTCCGATTCCTCGATCACCGGGTAGACGATGTACGCCTGTCGACCCGCATCGAGTTGCGCGTTGACGAACGTCAGCACCCGGTCTCGTGCGGACTCCGCTCTGATGGTGGTGACAATCGGCACCCGCCCGGGCGGTTTTTCGTCGAGCAGGCTCACGTCCAGATCACCATAGACCGTCAGCGCCAGCGAGCGTGGGATCGGCGTGGCGCTCAGCAGCAGCACGTCCGGTGTCGCCCCCTTTGCCTGGAGCGCCTTCCGCTGTTCCACTCCAAAGCGGTGCTGCTCGTCCACGATCACCAAGCCCAGCTTGCCGAATGTGGTCGCGTCCTGAATCAGCGCATGCGTACCGACGACAAGCAGCGGCTCGTGTGACGCGAGGCGAGTAGCGACCATGCGACGCTCGGGAGCGCTCATCCGCCCGGTGAGCAGCACCGGTGTGATACCAAGCGGCGCCAGCAGGGTGGAGAACGTTCGCAGATGCTGCTCGGCAAGCAGCTCGGTCGGCACCATCAACGCCGCCTGCCAGTCGTTCTCGAGCGCCACCAGGGCCGCGAAGAGCGCGACGATGGTCTTGCCGCTCCCGACATCACCTTGCAGCAGCCGATGCATGCGCCGAGTGCTGGTCATGTCAGCCACGATCTCACGCAGCACGCGGATCTGCGCTGAGGTCAGTGTATACGGCAATTGCGCCTTGAGGGCCGACGTCAGCCTTCGCCGATTCACGAACGTGATGCCGTCGCGTTCCGATCGTTCGAGCTGGTTCGCGCGACGGTGGAGCAATTGCACGCAGAACAACTCCTCGAATGCCAGCCGCGCACGACCCCGTTCGGCTTCCTTCACGCTGCCGGGACGGTGGACCAAACGCAGCGCGTCGGGCAGCGCGGGTACCCCGGCGGCGGCAAGCACCGGCGCGGGCAACGTCTCCCTGACCTGCGGCAACAACACATCGAGATGGACATCCACCAGTTGTCGCAGCAGCTTGGTCGGCAATCCTTCCGTCGCCGGATACACCGCAAGCACTCGACCGCCAGCCGTCCCGCTGTCGTCAGCGCCGAGATTCACGAACTCTCGCGGTGCCAACTGTCGGCCATGAAAAATGCGCACCGGTCCGCTGAGCAGTAGCACGTCGCCTACCGCAATGGTGCGGTCGAGGTGGGGTTGGCCAGGCCAGCCGACTTCGAGGAGGCCACTCGAATCCTGAATGACGGCCTGAAAGATCCGCAACCCGCGTCGCGTTGGAATGATTCCCTTCGAGATGACACGACCCAGGACCGTCACATCCTGCCCCGGTTGCGCACGAGCGACAGGCAACACTGTCGTCGCATCCTCGTACCGACGCGGCACATGCATCAGGAGATCACCAGCCGTGGTGATGCCGAGTTTTGCCAGCAGCTCGGCCCGGCGCGGGCCGACGCCCTTGAGGTACGTCACGGGCGTCAGCAGTGTGACGGGAGGCGCCTCGGCGCCGCCGCGCCTGTCACGTCGTGACGGCCCATCGAGGGAACTCACGATTCGAACAGCGCCTCGGCAAACTCGGCGGCGTCAAAAACGTGCAGATCGTCTGCGCCCTCACCCGTCCCGATGAATTTCAACGGAATGTTCAGCGCTTCATGCACCGCGACCACGACTCCGCCTTTCGCAGTGCCATCCAGCTTCGTCACGACGAGCCCAGTGAGCGGAACCGCGGCGGAGAACGTACGCGCCTGCTGCACCGCATTCTGGCCGATCGTGCCATCGAGCACCAGCAACGCCTCGTGTGGCGCGCCTGGAAGCCGCTTGGTGATGACGCGCACGACTTTTCTCAGTTCGTCCATCAGCGAGTCACTGGTATGCAGGCGGCCGGCCGTATCGATGATGACAACATCGGCGCCGCGCGTCACGCCTGCGTCAATGGCATTGAACGCGACTGCGGCTGGATCAGACCCCGGCGACGCAGAGACGAAGTCAGCGCCACTACGCTGCGCCCAGACCCGCAGCTGCTCAATTGCCCCCGCGCGAAAGGTGTCGCCGGCCGCGACCAGCACGCGCTTGCCTTCACGCTGCAAGCGTGACGCGAGCTTGCCGATGAAGGTCGTCTTTCCCGCCCCATTGACGCCGAGCACGAGGATGACTGTCGGCGTCGCCGCCTGGTAATGCAGCCGCGCGTCGGCGTTGCCCGTCACGAGTGCGGCCGTGATCTCCTCGCGCAACGCGTGGGCGAACTCATCCTCGGTGCGCACCTGTCCGCGCCGCGCCCGATCCTCGACAGCAGCGACGAGCTTGAGTGTCACGGCGACACCGAAGTCAGACTCGAGAAGGACCTGCTCGAGCTGTTCCAGTGACCCCTGGTCGACGCCGCCACGAATCGCGACGCGCCAGTTGGTGGTGACGACCGACTTGACCTTTTGCCAGAATGACTTCTTCGGGAGGTCGCCGTCGCGACGAAAGAGACGCGCCATGCGATGTATTCGGAGTGAACGCCAAGGGAAGAACGGGGGTCAGCGGAGCCCGGCTCGGCGCCGGAGCAGCCACTCGACCGCGAGAAGCAGCACACCAGCAAGGTAGAGCCACCCGATTGCACGTGCACTGCGCCGCACCGCCGGCGCCTCGCCGTTCAGCAATTGGCTGCGAACGCTGATCACGCGCGGGAGCCATTCCTTCGTTGCGCTCACCGGAATGACCACTGGCACACCGTCGACCGTGCCGCGCCAGATGCCGGCGCCGAGCGGTGGCATCGCCGCCAGGATACTTCCTCCGAAGGCGAGCGAATCGCGGCGCTGCAGGCGATCGCGATCACGTGTCAGCGCGACGATCGACCACGCCTGCGCGCCGCGCCGCCAACGAACCTCTGAGCCCGCTCGCGTCAGCGGTGCAAAGAGCGTCGCCGCGGCCGCACGCCCTCGAGCACCAAGCAGCCAGTCGGTCGCACCACCGATCAGCGCCTGAAAGGCGACCTGACTGACACCGCCCCTGGCACGCCACCGGCTATACCCAGCGGCCGTGATCACGACCCGGCGCACGTCGCCATCGATTGTCGCCACGATCGCAATGGCTCCGGTGGCGGGCATGCCGGGAGCTGCGCTGAGCGCGACGACGCCTCCACGCGCTGGCGCTGCGACGAGGAGCGGGGGGAGAGACTCGACGACCAAGCCAGCCAGTGCTCCCTGCAGCGGCGACGACGGTGCGCTGCGAACGAGGAGTTCCTGCGCATCTGCGGCCGGAGGCGACAGGAGGAGCAGTGCCCGCGTTCCAAGGGATGCAGGTGCGCCGACCGCTGACGTGTCGCCATGCAGCACCGCGAGTGATGCACCGCGGACGGCCGCCCGCACGGCGGACTCCTCGACCGGCATCAATTCGCCTTCACGCAGCCACCGGCCTGGGGCGATGCGGAAGTATGCGTCGGTCGGCAGGGCGATGTTCGCGCGAAGCGCCGTCGCCACATCACGGATGTCAGGGTCCGGAGCGGTCGATACGATCACGACGCGCTGACGTACGTCGCGCCGGAAGGCGAGTGCGACAGTATCGTTCTGCGGAAATGCGTCACCGCCGGCGGCCAGCGAGGCACGCAGCACGGCGGCGGAATCGCCGGACGGAATGACGACACGCGTCTCGATCACGGCGTCACCGCCGGCGGCGAGTGCGGGCACGGTCGCATCTCCAAGCGGAGCATCGCCAAGTGACCATCGCAGCGACGTCGCATTCCTGCTCGGCCCATCGGCACGCACTCGGGCCAGCAGGGTCACCGTGTCTCCAACGCGCGCTTCGCCGGGTGCGCTGACATCGACGACGGCGCGGTCGGCGGCGCCTGGCACTGGCACGACCACGACGCGCGAACCTGCGACCGCTTGCTGGAGCACGTCAGCGTCATCGAGGCCACCATCCGTCACGATCACGATGGGCTTGCCCGCTGCGACGGCACGGCGCACTGCTGGCGCGACCAGTGACGCCGGATCGGAAGCGATCATCGGAATCGCGCCCTGCCGCGTCGAGCCACCAAACAGCAGCAATTCACCACCGAGCGACAGCGCCGCGCCCGCCGAATCGCGTGCGCGACGCCACGCCGAGCTGTCACCGTTGCGCAACCAACTGGCTGACACGTCGAGTGCCACCAGCGGTGCTGGTGGCCGCGCCACACCGCCTGGCAAATCAAGGACGAGTGCCGCGACCAGGACGACCGAAACCACGCGAAGCACCAGAAGCAGCGGCCGAAGGCGCTGTTTCGTCGACGCCGGATACGCGATCCATGCCACCACGAGCCCACCACCGAGCGCAAGCGCCCACCCGAATAACGCGTTCACCTGGGAGTGCCCACCACCGTGGCCGGCTGTGTGGTGGGGGCAGGCCTGACCGAGGCCGCTGAGTCGGTGGCAGGAGACCTCGCGTCTGGCCTCGAGAGTGCGAGGCGTCCCGCCAGTGCGTCGCGAACCTGCGCGAACGCCAGTCGCGAATTGCCGGTCAAGAGTACGCCGCTGGCGTTGCGCAAGGTACGATTCGGGTCTGTGGACACACCGTTCACGAGGGTCTCGAAATGCAAATGAGGGCCCGTAGAGAGTCCGGTAGACCCGACGAAGCCGATGACCTGTCCCTGACCGACAACCTGCCCTTCGCGCAAACCCGACGCGAAGCCGCGCAAATGTCCGTACCGCGTGATCATCCCGTCACGGTGCCGAATCTCGATCATCCTGCCGTACCCACCGCCGAACCCCGCCTTGATCACCGCTCCATCACCCACGGCGCGCACCGGCGTGCTGTATGGCGCAGCGAAATCGATTCCGGGGTGGCGACGAAAAATGCCGAGGATCGGATGGAGCCGCATTCCGAATGCGCTCGAGATCCGGCGGTACTCGACGGGCGCCGCCAGGAACGTCGTCCGCATGGGCCTGCCGTCCACATCGTAATACTCGGTGGTACCCCGCGGGGTTGTGAAGCGGATTGCGACCTGCCACGCCGCCTCGTGAAAAATCGAGCCGGCGATGAGCGGGCCGACCTGCTCGGCTCCGAATGCCGTTCGCCTCCGCTCGACGACCGCATCCACAGAATCACCGCCCACGAGATCCCGTCCGACATCGAGCTTGTACTCAAAGGCCTCAGCGAGCGAGTATGCCATCTCGGTGCGACCTCGGACGCCGAGGGCGCCGCGGCCTGCTGTCCTCATCGACTCGACGAGCGTCCCGGCAAAGGCGGCTCGGATCGAGACAGTATCGACTCGCCACAGTTCCCGCCGTTCCGTCGCACTCCATTCGTTCTCGCCAAGTCGCATGACCCGGATGCTCCGGTCGTCGGCGATCTGGAACTCGACCTCACGAACGGAGGCGTCGGCGCTGTCCGAGAAGAGTGAGACCGGGATATCACGCCGGGCAGTGGCCCGGGTTTCCGCGGCGTCGCGCACCGCGGTCGCCACCCCGATCGGCAGCCCCGCTCTGACGAGCGCTGCGACAACGCCCTCCCCCTTTCTGATGGTGTCCCGCCGAGCGACGGGGAGCGCCGTGGGCCGTACGCCGGCAACTTCACGCGGCAACGCTGATGGTCGTGACGGCAGGCGCCAGATTGCGGCACCCGCTGCGATCAGCACGGAAAACAGCACGACAGCGCGCGCTCTGCGCCTGGCCTGACGCTCGAGCGCGCGCTGTCGTCGCGTTCTGTATCCTGATTCGATCGGGGCATCGGGCATTACCGCATGATCACCCGAAGCGCTTCAGGACTCAATCCATCTGGCGCCGCATGAACGTCGGAATCTCAAGATCGTCGGACGAGACGGGGCGCATCGGACGGGCCGGGCCGGTGAGGGGTCGGGCCGGGACCCCAGCCTGCGACGCCGGCTGCGCCGCCTGTGCGCCCTGCGCCCCCTGTCCTGGGCGAACGATGCTACTCGGCTTTGGCACCACGAGCTGCGCTGGCGCCTGCCGGATGCCGCTCGCTGGCACGATGCCAGGACGGAACTCCGGGGTGGTCTGCCCGAGGGCGCGGTCGAAGCCCGTCGCGATGAGGGTGACTCGAATCTCCCCGTCCATGGCGGGGTTACTCGCATCGCCGCCGAAGATGATCTCCGCGTCATCGCCAACCGATTCCTGCACGAGTTCGGCGATCTGCTGCACCTCACCGAGCTGCAGGTCCGGCCCCCCGACGATGTTGATCAGAACCGACTGCGCACCGGAGATGGAGACGCTGTCGAGCAGCGGGCTGGCAATGGCCTGCTGCGCCGCTTCCATCGCACGGTTCTCTCCACGTCCCACGCCCGAGCCCATGAGCGCCGATCCACCGTTCTGCATCACGGTGCGAACGTCCGCGAAGTCGACGTTGATCGTACTCGACGTGTTGATGATGCCCGAGATGCCCGAGGTCGCCTGGAGCAGCACCTCGTCCGCCTTCTTGAGCGCGTCCTGAAACGGCATCCCACGACCGACGACGGCGAGGAGTCGCTCGTTCGGAACGACGATCATCGTGTCGACATGCTTGCGCAGTTCGCTGATGCCGAGTTCCGCCTGCCGCATCCGCTTCCGGCCTTCAAACAGGAATGGCTTGGTGACGATGCCCACCGTCAGCGCTCCAGCCTCGCGGGCCAGTTCCGCGATCACGGGAGCCGCACCGGTACCGGTGCCACCGCCCATCCCGCACGTCACGAAGACGAGATCGGCTCCTGCGACGGCGCGACTGACCTCACCGCGGTTCTCCTCGATCGACTGTCGCCCGACGTCAGGTCTTGCGCCAGCACCCAGCCCCTTCGTCAGGTTGCGGCCAATCTGAATCTTGATGTCGGCCTTGGAGTTGTGGAGCGCTTGTGCGTCCGTGTTCACCGAGATGAACTCGACGCCACTCAAGTGCTCTTCGATCATCCGGTTCACGGCATTACCACCGCCACCACCCACGCCAATCACCTTGATGACCGCGTTGGATGGGGTGCGTTCCTCGAACTCGAAGATCATGGCGGACATGGGGCGCTGCGCTCCGCGGGAGGACGGTAGGGAGACCGGGCGGCCGGCCAGCAAACTGAGAGAAAATCACGCTGGCCTGGAGACACGTTCCCCCGCGGCGGCGCGGACATGGTGAGAGTATAGCAAACAGCACTCCGCAACGCTATGCCGGTGCTCGCCAACGTCAAGAGGCAAACCAGGCGAGTGAGGCGCTCTACTTTGCTGCATTGATCATGCCGCAAGCGCCGCCACCAAAGCGACTTAGGGTCGCGGATCTCGTGCAGTACCGGAACGCGGGCCTGCGTTCCACCGTCTTGTGGCCGGCCGACCTGAAGCGGGCCAATTTGCCTGGAATCACTGGAGCCATTTCTTGCATTTGCTGACAAGCACGAGTGCGACACACCGCCCTTGCGCCGCTTGTTCGCAATCGCGTGACACAAATCGGCGCTCGCGCATCGACAAAAAAATCGGCCGCATTCGTGATGAATGCGGCCGACACCAGCCGTGTCAGTTATCTCTGGACCCGGCGTCTCACACGCCCAGAAGCGCGCGCTCGAGGAGGGACCGCACCAGCGGAAAGTCGCGCGTGCATCCCGCTCCCCCAGAAGCTCAGAAGAAGTCCTGGAACCACTCCTTCACCTTGCCGACGAGCTGGTTCATCCCGGCGGGCGTCGGCGACGGCCCGCGTTTTCCGCCGGCCATCGGCTGCGTCATCGAGGCAATCGCCACGCGGCCGGCCGCGAACTGGGCAAGGCCAACCGCGCAGCTGAAGCGAGGTGAGGCGACCGCCTCGATCAGTCCATCGATGTTGGCGGGGGCGCCGATTCGAACCGTCTGGCCGAACAGATCCGACGCGAGTTCCGCGATCCCCGCCGTCACCGACGCGCCCCCGGTGACCACCACGCCCGCGTTCAGCTGCTTCGCAAACCCGGCGCGCTCGAGCTCTCGCTGGACATGATCGAAGATCTCGTCGGTGCGCTGCTGGATGATGTGCGCGAGCAGTTCGTACGGAATCTGTCGATCACCCTGTGTGACCGTGCTCGGGAGGGTGATGAACTGCCCGGGCTGAATCATCGGCTCGAATGCGCAGCCGTACTCCTCCTTCAGCCGATCGGCGTCGACAGGCGACACACCGAGGCCATGAATGATGTCGGCCGTGACATTGAGGCCACCAAGGTTGATCGTCGCGACGTGCCGGATCTTTCCTTCGAGGAAGACGGCCAGATCGGTGGTGCCGGAACCCATCTCGACCAGGACAACACCCAGCTCTTTCTCGTCATCGGTCAAGGTCGCGAGCGCGCTGGCCAGCGGCGCGAGCACGAGATCCTTCGTTTTGTAGCCTGCCTTCTCGACGGCCTTCCGAATGTTGTTGGCCGGCGACGACCCGACGGTGACGAGGTACATCTCGGTCTCCAGGCGCATCCCCACCATGCCGACAGGGTCGCGCACACCGAGGTTCTTGTCGACCGTGTATTCCTGCGGGATCGCGTGGAGCAACTCTCGCTCGCGCGGGATGGATTGGGCACGCGCCACCGCGTTCGCCCGGTCGACATCGGCTCGCGTGATCTCGTCCCCGTTCACCGCCACGATGCCCTGGCTCGTCATCGTCTGGACATGCTCTCCCGCGATCCCGACGTAGAGCGCTTCAACCTTGTGACCGGCCATGCGTTCTGCGTCGCCGAACGCCTGCGCGATGGAGCGGGTGGTCTCCTCGATGTCCGAGACAATGCCGCGGCGGAATCCGGCTGTCCGCGCCGTGCCCACGCCCAGCACCCTGAGCATGGGCCGCCGCGGCAACTCCCCGGTGACTTCGGCAATCAGAGCAGTCGTGGACGACGAGCCGATGTCGAGTGCGGCGACGAGACGGTCAGAACTCATGGGAGTCGGGCGATGACGTGGTTGCGATACCGCAGGTCGAGCTCGGCCGCGCGGATTCGACGGGTGGCGAGGTCCTGCTCTACTGGAAAGATGTCCGCCAATCGGGCCAGCGTCACCTCTGGAGTGACGCGCACCAGCTGACGTGTCGTTCGAAGCTGCCATTCACAGGGCGAGACGCGTCGCGCCTCCTCGATCGCGTCGAAGAGTGCCGGATCGCGGGCTCGCATCGTGCCAAGCAGATTGAAGAGCCGCCGATCGGCCGCGGTGTCGCGGGGACCGGACGGTGGCAGGACGACCGGTGCATCGAACGCCGCCAGCGCCGGATCGATCGGCAGCCTGGTCCCTGCGGAATCGACACCCCGAAATCCATCCTGGGTTGCAACCAGCGCCACGGGTGTCCTCTCGACGATGGTGACGACCAGCGTCCCGGGAAGCCGACGCCGGACCCGCGCCTGCGCGACCAGCGGAATGGCCTCGACCTTGGCGGCGAAACGCCCGGCGTCGTCGAACACGCTGGCCGTGGTGTCGGCGCCGAGGGCCGCAATCACCGCCGACGGTGTCAGGAACCGCGCCCCCTCGAGTTGCACGGTCTGCACATGAAAAAACTCCAATGTGCTAAGGAGCCGAGGTAACCCGAAAAACAGGGCCAGGGCTGCCGCCATCAGACTCGCGCCCCAGACGAGGTACCGTTGTTTTCTCGCCGGGTCGACGACGACGGTCGCGTCCGCAGCGGCACGCGCGGCCGTCGTCATGAGGTCCTCGTTGCAGCGAGCGCGGCGAGGAGCTCGGGACCCACCTGCGTCACATCGCCTGCGCCCATGGTAAGCACGAGATCGCCCGGCTGAACGATCGCCAGCAATGCAGCTGTTACCTCTGCACGATTCCCGAACCACTGCGCGGCGTTCCCGGCGCGGGCCGCGGCCGATGCAATGAGCTCGGACGTCACCCCCGGAATCGGTTGCTCTCTCGCCCTGTAGATCTCCGTCAGCGTTACAACGTCAGCGAGCTCCGCCAGCGCTGTGCCAAACTCCACCGCGAAGTCGCGGGTCCGAGTGTAGAGATGGGGCTGGAAGAGCGCGACGATGCGGCGCGTCGGAAATGCCGCGCGCGCCGCTTCAAGGGTTGCGCGCACTTCGGTCGGATGGTGGGCGTAGTCGTCGACCACCAGCACCCCGGCCGTCTCACCCTTGCGTTCGAATCGGCGTTCGACGCCGCTGAAGGCCTCGAGTCCCACGCGCAGCTCATCGAAGTGATAGCCGAGGTGCAGCCCGGCGCCGAGTGCCGCGAGCGCGTTCCTCCGGTTGTGCCGACCAGGGACGTTGAGCGTGAGATCGCCGAGCAGTGCGCCGTCGAAGATGACCCGCATCGACGTACCCTGCGTCACGCCAACGAGGCGGGCATCGGGATGGTCGATGCCGTAGCGGATCACATCCGCAGCGTCCGGCAGGGCGAGGGCGTCGGCACCCGCGTCGTCAGCGCAGAGGACGATACCCTTCGCGCCGGCGACGTACTGTTCGAACGCGCCGACGATATCCGCCAGATCGGCATAAATGTCGAGGTGATCCGCCTCGACGTTCGTGACCACGGCGATGGTCGGCTTGAGCGCGAGAAACGAGCGATCGTACTCGTCGGCCTCGACCACGACGGTATTCCCGCCTCCCCACCGGAGGTTGCCACCCCATCGCTGCACTCTGCCGCCTACGATGCCGGTGGGGGACGCGTTCGTCGTCGCCAACGCCTCGGTCGTCATGACCGTCGTCGTCGTCTTGCCATGCGTCCCCGCGACACCGACGACCTGCATTCCGTCGACGGCGGCACCCAATGCTTCCGCGCGGCGGATGATCGGCACGCCGAGTGCACGTGCAGCGACGATCTCGACGTGGTCGGCCGGGATTGCAGAGGACGCCACGACCGCACGAGCACCTAAAACGAAGCTGGCGTCGTGTCCACGATGCACCGTGACTCCGAGCGCCTCGAGATCGGGATTCCCCGCCTCGCTCATATCGCTTCCCGAGACAGGCACACCGCGTCGCACGAACAACTCGGCGAGCGCGCTCATGCCGGCGCCGGCGATGCCGACGAAGTGCACGACGCGGGCGTCCTGCTCACGGAAGAGCTGCAGCGCGTCCTCGCGCATGCGGGCACTGGTGCGAATATCGACGGCCATGACCCTGAGCTGGAAACTACTGGAGATTGAGGGATCCAAGGATATGAGCAGCAATAACTTGAGCGGCATCAACTCGAGCGCGAGCTCTGGCGGACGCACTCATTGCAACGAGCATGTCGGGGTTCGCACAAATGGCGTTGAGTGTCGCTGCCAGCGTCCCTTGCGGCAACGTACTCTGAACAATCATGCGAGCGGCGTCGGCCGACGCCAACGCCGCGGCGTTCCGAGTCTGGTGATCGGCCGCGGCCGTCGGCAGCGGAATCAACACCATCGGGATTCCCCAAGCGCAGAGCTCCGCGGTCGACATCGCTCCCGCACGCGAGACGGCAAGATCGACGGCCGCATACGCGTCCGCCATTGGCTGCTGGTAAGCGACGACCCGAATCCGATCCGACGCGTGCGCTGCGAGCCGGTCGAACTCGGCGCGTCCAGTGACCCAGATCGCCCCCCACGCTGCTGGCAGCTGATCCACGACCCATGCGGCGATCGCGTCGTTGATCGCCCGCGACCCCTGACTGCCGCCGTAAACGAGGACGACACGCTCGATCGACGCGGTGAACCCCCATGCCGCGCGAGCCGCCGCGCGATCGGGGATCGGTATCGGCGGGGGCGCGATCGGGGTGCCGGTGACGATGGCGTTGCGCCGCCCCGCAACCGGCAAGGTCGATACGGCTTCCGGAAATCCGAGATACGACGCACGCGCATGACCGCTAAAAAACTTGACAGTCAGTCCGGCAACGGCATTCTGTTCCTGGAGAAAATAGGGCACATTCTTCAGCCTGCTGTATCCGAGCAGGGCGCCGGCGGCGTACCCGCCGGTTCCAAGCGTCCCGACCGGCGGGTACTTCGACATGAGCCGCCCGATGCTTTTAAAGGCGGTGCCGAGACCACGGATCGTCTTCCAATTCTGCCACGGCTCAGATCGGTAGAGAGGATGGAGATCCAGGAGTGCGTGACGCCAGCGCGTGGTCGGCAAAACCGTCCGCTCGAGACCGCGAAACGCGCCCACGAACACGATGTCGAGGTCGGGTCGCTGCGACCCCAACGCATCCGCGACCGCGAGGCCGGGATACAGGTGACCACCCGTGCCGCCGCCCGCGATATAAAAGGTGCCAGACCTTGCCATCAACCTCGACCGATCCCAAGAATGGCGTCGGGCATCGCGTCGCTATAAACGCGCTCCCTCGTGCTCCCGATATTGACCAGTATCCCCGTCATCGCGAGCGAGATGAGCAAGTTGCTTCGGCCGTACGAAATGAACGGGAGCGTCAGACCTGTGTTGGGGAAGAGCCCGGTGATGACCGCCAGATGCACGAACGCGGTGGTCACCGTCGTCAGGGTCAGGCCAACCGCGACGAGCTGGAGAAACTGCGTCCTGGCGTCGCGTGCGATTCGGAAGCCCAGCCAGGCGTAGCCGCCGAAGAGTGCGACAATCGTCAGGAGCCCGACGAATCCCCACTCCTCTCCCACATTCGACCCAATGAAGTCCGTGTACTGAAAGGGAAGAAAGCCGCTCTGCTGACGCCCCTCGCCGAAACCGACGCCGAACATCCTGCCCGATCCGATCGCAATCATGGACTGGCGGGTCTGCAGGTTGATGTCCGGAGCGCAGCCCGCGGCGCGGGGCTCATCGCGCCAGTCTGCGATCCGGCATTTCACGTAACCGTTCATCTTCCCCCATCCGATCGGAATGACGAGCATCCCGATGAGGAGGAAGTGGCCCACGCGCGCCCCGGCCACGAAGAGCATTGCGCCCATCACTGCCATGTAGAAGAGTGCGACCGAGACATCGGGTTCGAGGATCGCCAGCGCCGCCAGTGCGCCGTTGACCGCAAGGAACGGCGTCAGCCCCTTGCCGAGCCGCCGCAGCTGTTCGCCTTTCTTTGCCGCCAGCATCGCGGTCCAGATGATGACCGCGATCTTCGCAAACTCCGACGGCTGCACGGCATTGCTGAACAGGAACCGTTTTGATCCGTTGATATCGGTCGAGACAATCAGGACCGCCAGCATCATGGCGAGCGACGCGATCATGATGTGCCACGCCAATCCCCGAAACCGTTCCGCATCCAGCTTGGCGCAGATGGCGAACGCCACGATCCCGAGCCCGGCGCCAACCAGTTGGCGGACGAGGTAATACGACGGGGTCAGGTTCTTCTGCTGAGCGACGATGACGGTCGCGCTGTAGACCGTGGCGAGGCCAAGCACGAGCAGGATCGCCGTGATGAGCAGCAGCGCCCGCGCCTCGACGCCCATGCGCCAACGTTCGCGTACGACTTCGACGGTCACGGCTGCGCTCATGAGGTAGCTCCAATCGCGAGTTGCCGGAACGTGGCACCGCGCTCTTCGTAGTTCCGGAACATGTCGTAGCTCGAGCAGGCTGGCGAAAGCAGCACGGCGTCGCCGGGGACTGTGAGTTCACGGGCGCGCATCACGACATCGGCGAATGCGCCGTCAATGCGTTCGACCGGGACGAGCGTTCCAAGATCATGCACGATCGCCTCGGCAGCCTCGCCATACGCCAGCACCCGCTTGCCGTGCGGCCGCCAGTCGTCGGCAAGCGACGTGTACGCCTCACCCTTGTGCCGTCCGCCGAGGAGCAGCACGAATGGGCGCGTCATGCCCTGGACCGCGACGCGCGTCGAACTGACGTTGGTCGCCTTCGAGTCGTTGAGCCAGAGCCGACCGTCCGACGTCGGAACCGGTTCGAGTCGGTGCGGTAATGCGTGGAACGTTCGCAACGCGTCGACGAGCGCAGCCCGCGCAACCGGCGTCGCGAACTCGGCACCGGCGACGGTCACCGCGAGAACGGCAGCCAGTGCGTTGGCGATATTGTGATCGCCCACCAGCGGGAACTCGGCCCGCGTCATGAGCGGTGCACCCAGCAGGTGCAGCATCCCGGTCCCCGGTTCAAACCAGGCGTCGGCCGACGTGCCGAGGCGGAAGGTGTACGCCGTTCCAGGGAGTGTCCCGTCTCGGCCGAGGCGATCATACAGGGACAGCACTTCCGGGTCGTCGCCGTTCAACACCCAGCGTGAACGTTCTCTGGCGTTGGCGAAGAGTCGCGCCTTGTCCCCGTAGTATTCGTCGAGCGTCTGATACCGATCGAGATGATCCGGGCTGAGGTTTGTGACCACGCCGACAGTGGGGTCGATCCCTGGCGTGTCGTGGAGCTGGAAGCTCGAACACTCGAGCGCGGCCCACTGCGGCACCGGGCTCTCCAGCGCGAACTCTGCCAGCGCCGTACCGATGTTTCCTGCGTCCACCGCCGCGGCGCCGAGGGCTCGCAGCAGATGACCGACGAGCGCCGTCGTCGTGGTCTTGCCATTGGTGCCGGTGGTTGCGACATAGCACAATCCTGGCAAGGCGTGGAGCGCCACCTCCATCTCGCCGACAATCGGCACGTGGTTCGCGCGTGCGGCGGCCAGCGGTGCCGCGGACGGTGGCACGCCAGGGCTGGCGACGACCAGCGCCGCCGCCGCGATCCGTGCGAGGTCGTGGCCACCGGTGTCGACGTCCACGCCGATCGCACGCAATCGTGCTGCCGTATCGTCGAGGGCTGCCGACGCGCCACCGTCAGACGCGTAGACGCTGTGACCGTCGCGACGCAGCAGCGTCGACACGGCACGGCCGGACTTGCCGAGACCAATGACGGCGATCTCGCCAGGGTGCCTGCCGGCGCGTGCGAAGAGGGCGCCACTCATCGCAGCTTCAGCGTGCCCAGTGCGAGGAAGGCGCAGAGGATGCCGATGATCCAGAACCGCACGACGACCTGCGTCTCCGGCCACCCCTTCATTTCGAAATGATGATGCAACGGCGCCTTCAGAAAGACGCGGTTGGCCTTCGCGAACTCGACGCCGAACTTCTTGCGGCGGTACTTGAACACCGATCGTTGGAGGATGACCGACACCACCTCCGCGACAAACACCGCGCCGATGATCGCGAGCAGAAACTCGCTCTTGAGGAGGATGGCCACGGCGCCGATCGCGCCACCGAGCGCGAGGGAACCCGTGTCGCCCATGAACACCTGGGCCGGAAACGCATTGAACCAGAGGAATCCGATCAGCGCCCCGAACATCGCCGCGCAGAATATCGTCAGTTCACCGGCACCGCGCAGGTAGAAGAGCTGCAGGTAGCCGCTGACGTCGATGCGCCCCATGGCGTAGGCGTAGATGGCAAACGTGACTGCGGCGATCGCACAGAGTCCGGCTGCGAGCCCATCAAGCCCGTCGGTGAAGTTCACCGCATTGCTGGCTCCGGTCAGAATGAAGGTGACGAATGGCACATACAACCAGGCGAAACCAATCGAGAGCGGCACCACCAGGACGTACTTGAAGAACGGCACCGTCGTCGACGCCCCCGGAAGCGTGCTGATCGGATCGAGCCAGAGATACAGCCCGAGCGCGACACCGATCACGACCTGACCGGCAAGCTTGTAGCGCTCGACGAGCCCTTCATTCTTCACGCCCAACCGCTTTTGACGCAGCTTCAGATAGTCGTCGAGAAAGCCGATGCCACCCATCCACGCCATCACGACCAGCGCGAGCAGCACGTATCGGTTGTTCATCTTCGCCCATATCAGCGTCGGGATGATGGTGGCGGCGAGGATGATCAACCCACCCATCGTCGGCGTCGTGCCCTTGGCCTTGTGCGAGTCAGGGGTGCCTTCGCGCACGACCTGATGCAGCGCCATCGACCGCAAACGTGCGATGATGAGTGGACCGACAACGAACGCCATCAGCAGCGCGGTGACGGCGGCACCGACCGCGCGAAAGCTGATGTAGTAGATCAGCCGGAACGGTTCCCAGTAGGGTTGCAGCGGGGAGAGCAGATGAAACAGCACGTCGGGGAGTCGTGTGGGGGGTCAGGAGGCCGCAGTGGCCCAGGCAGTGATCGGGGCGACCAGCCGTTCCAGGCGCGCACCACGTGAACCTTTCAGCAAGATGGCGGCCGTGCGCGGGGCACGCTGCAACAACCCGGCCTCGGCGAGCGGGGCGTCCTCGGCGGTGACCACACGAGGGTCATCTGGTGCGACACGACGAAGTGCGGCGGCAAAGTCGCCGACGCCAACGATCAGCGCCAATGGGCGACGAACGGCATTGCGGGCAATCTCGTCGTGCAGTGCGTCTGCGGAGGCGCCAAGCTCACGCATCGTGCCGAGCACCGCGACCAACGGGCGCCCCTGTCCCACCGCCTCGAGCAGATCAAGCGCGGCGCGCATCGACGGCGGATTCGCATTGTAGGCATCGTTCACCAGCAGCGCGGTGCCCAACGGATCGACCGCAGCCCGCATCGATGGCTGTACCAAGCGCGAGAGTCCGAACTGCATCTGCTCGAGCGACACGCCAAAACCACGGGCCACGGTGACCGCAAGCATCGCGTTGCGCAGGTTGTGCGCGCCCCGAAGAGGAATACGCAACTCACCGTCGTCGAAGGTGAGGGTCCCGCTGCCATCGGGCTCGAGCCGCCAGCGCAGTGGCTGCATGTGTCCCTCCTCGAGACCCGCGACGACCACCTGCTGATTCTCACCGGTGACACCAGCCGCGACTTCCGGGTGCGCCGCCGGCGCCACAACGACCGGAACGCCGTCGGTCAGCGCGAGCTCTTCCCGCAGCACGCCGGCGAGGTCGCCAAAACCCTCCAGATGCTCTTCCCCGATGGACGTGATGATCGTCACATCCGGTGCGATGATGCGGCGCAACCGCGCGATCTCGCCGGGATTGTTCGTACCCGCCTCGACGACCGCCAGGTCGGCGTCGTCGGGAAGCGCGAGCAGGGTGAGCGGGACGCCAATCTCGTTGTTCAGATTGCCGACCGTCGCGTGCACGTCGTATGCGCCGGCGAGCATGGCGGCGAGCATGGCCTTGGTGCTGGTCTTCCCGTTTGATCCTCCGACGGCGATGACCGGCTTTCCCCAGGCGTGGCGGCGGAAGTGCGCGAGCGCTCCGAGCGCTTCGCGGGTGTCGCGCACGAGAAAGACGGGAACGCCCACGCCTTCGGCGCGGGTGGGGTCGCTGACGACCAGCGCCGAGGCGCCCGCGATCACCGCCTGGTGCAGGAAGTCGTGCGCATCGAATCGATCGCCCTGCAAGGCGACAAACAGCGTTCCGGCTGCAATGGTGCGCGTGTCGGTGCCAACCGTCACGAATTCACGGGCACCACGCGGCAGCGGCGCGGCCGCACACGCCGCGAGCGCCTGCGCCACCCGATCGATGGTCCAGAATAGCCGGCCGCTGACCGCGAAGGGAATATCACTGGCCAGCGGAGTGCGAGCCGTCGTCATCGACCCAAGGTCAGTTCTGCCACGATCTTGGCCTCGTCAAACGGAAAAGGGGTAGTGCCTCGAATCTGATATGTCTCGTGCCCCTTCCCCGCCAGCAGCACGAGATCGTCCGGGCCAGCGAGTGCAATGGCGTGCGCGATGGCCAGCCGTCGATCCTCTTCACGGAGCACGCTGATGCCGGGCATGCCCGCAACGATATCATCGAGGATCTGCGCAGGATCCTCGGTCCGAGGATTGTCACTGGTGACGACACAGACATCAGCAAGGGCGGCGGCCACACGACCCATCTCCGGCCGCTTGCCACGATCCCGGTCGCCGCCGGCGCCGAACACCACGATCACCTTGCCGCGGGCAAACGGTCGCACCGACTGCAGCGCGCGCTCGAGGGCGTCCGGTGTATGCGCATAGTCGCGGAGCACCGCCGGTGACACGCCGAGGCGTTCGAGTCGCCCGGGAATCTGAGGGACTGTGGAGAGTCGCGACGCGATGGTGTCGAGCGGAACGCCGAGGGCCACGCCGACGGCCGCTGCACCAACCGCGTTCTCGACCTGAAACTCGCCCAGCAACGGCAACTGCACCTTGACCGCAGCCGTTGACGGCGCATGGAGCGAGAAGCGGCTTCCGCGCGGCGTGAACTCGGTGCGGCGCGCATACACGTCGGCGACCAGCGCTCCCGCCGAGAATCGGAGGCGCCGGTGTGCCGTCGTCGGCAGGGCTGCCCAGGCAGGGTCATCAGCGTTCACGATCACGCACCCATCGGGCGTCAGCTGCGTGAGCAACAACGCCTTGGCTGCGAAGTACGCCTCCATCGAGCGATGGTAGTCCAGATGATCACGCGTGAAATTCGTGAACAGTGCGGCATCGAACTGGAGACCCTCCAGTCGGTGCTGATGCAGTGCGTGTGAACTCGCCTCGATTGCGACCCAGGCGACGCCCGTGTCCGCGAGTTCGCGCAGCACGCGCTGCAACTCGATCGGCCCCGGTGTCGTGAGGCCGCTGCCGCCAGGGTGCACGCGCCCTTCCGAGCCGACGAGCACACCGAGTGTCCCGATCGAGGCGGCAGGGTGCGCGTCTGACGAGAAGAGGTGTCGCAGCATGCTGGCGGACGTGGTCTTGCCATTGGTCCCCGTCACACCGATGAGGTGCAACGATCGGGCGGGCTGGCCATACCATGCCGCCGCCGCGATCGCCACCGCACGACGCGAATCGGTGACGACGATGGCGGGCAGTGTCGTTGCATCGGGATCACTGACGATCGCGGCGCCGGCCTGTTGCGACTCCGCCTTCGGCAAGAACTCGTGACCATCCCACGCACTGCCGCGGACTGCAACAAAGAGTCCGCCCGACGTTACGATGCGGCTGTCGTCGGTGATCGACGTCAGCACGTCCGGCAGTTCACCACGCACGGAGTGCAGCACGCCCGCGCGCTGCAATGCATCGACGATCACACTGGTCTGAAAAGGAACGGTCACGGGGTGCGGTGCAGTCGAATGATCGTGCCCGGCAGCGCTGGTGTGCCAGCAGCAGGTGACGTACCGCCGCCCGAGAGCGTATCGACCACGACGCGGAAGCCCTGCTCGTGCAGGGTGAGCAGCGCCTCGCGCAACGTGAGCCCTGCCAGGCGCGGAACCGCACGTGGCGTCACGGGCGGCGGCGGCGCGGTGCGCGCTCCCGGCGTAATCGCCATCAGATACGGAACGGCGCCGTCGCCCGCTTCACTCCGCGCGCGTCGTGGCGGTCGTGGCGCCATCGGCTCGGTACCTGCGAGTGTGGCGTCGAGCACCGAATCCGGCATGGCCGGTGGCGCCACGGCCTGGGCCGCAAGCTCGCGGCGATCGATCGAAGTTCGCGATGACGCGAAGGCCCCTTCGATGACTGCCTTCAGGATTGGCGCGGCAATGACGCCACCATAGATCTGTCCCGATCTCGGGCGGTCGAGCTTCGCCAGAACCACGAGTTGCGGTTTATCGGCGGGAAAGAGTCCAATGAAACTCGCCGTGTAGTCGCCGGAGTTGTAGCTGCCGTTTCGCAGCAGCTTGGTGGTCCCCGACTTGCCTGCCAGTTCGAATTTCGTGAGCAGGGCGCTCTTGCCGGTGCCCTCGGTGATGGTGTGCTTGAGCACCTCCCGCATCGTGCGCGCCACCTCGGACGAGAAGACGCGCCGCACGACACGCGGCCGATGCTGCCACCGCACCGACCCATCGGGATTGCGAATCTCCTTGACCAGCGTGGGCTCCATCAACAGCCCGTCATTCGCGATCGCGCCGTACGCCAGCGCGAGTTGCAGCGGCGTCACCGTCAGTTCGTACCCCATGGCGAGCGATGATGGCGTGTACTGATCCCACCGACCGAGCGGACGGAGGCGCCCCTGCGATTCACCCGGATACGAGACGCCAGTGAGCGAACCAAAGCCGAGATTGCGCAGGAGCTCATAGTGGGTGCGATTGGGCATCCGGTCCCGCAGCAGGACGATGCCGATGTTGCTGGAATACGCGAGGACATCGGTGACACTCATGCGCGCTGCGACGTGCGCATCGGTGAGTGTCCGGATCCCCTTGTACCTCAGGGTTCCGCTGTGGGTGTCGATGACTTCGTCGGGACTGGTGCGACCATCGGCGATGAGCTGCGCCACAATGAACGGTTTGAGCGTCGAGCCAGGCTCGTACGGGTCGGTCAGGGCGGTCAGCTTGGAGACGACGCCAGTCCGTGTCCGACTTGCGAGTGCAATGATCTCGCCGGTCCGCGGGTTGAGGACCACCACATCACCGCCATCAGCACCGTTGAGCAGCACGGCGCGCTCGAGAGCCTCCTCGGCAATGTCCTGCAGGTTGTAGTTGATCGAGAGCGTGACCTCGTTCCCCGCGACAGGTGGTATAATCGGCGCGTCAGGGGTTTCGAGCCGATCCCCACGACCGGTGCGAATCAGCTGGCGTGAGCCGGTCACACCCTGCAGCAGCGAGTCGAGCGACAACTCAATGCCGCTCACCGCGCGCTCTCCGTCGAGCGCACCGACCACCGCCCGCACACCGCGGGACTGAATCGTGATCGTCCTCGCCATCTCGTAGTTCGCGTACACGCCACGCATGCCGATGATCGGTCCGGCGTCGGCCAGCTGGTAGCGGCCGGGAAGATTGACCCACTTCCGCGCGGTGTCGAGCGCCCGTCGGGCAAAGGCCGCCGGAGCTCTCAGGCGCACCAGTGTCCGCGCCAGTGCCGCACGGTCACCGCGTCGGACCTCGCGCGGTGCGATGTTGAAGGACACCATGCCGCGACTCTCGACCAGCGGCGTTCCGCTGGCGTCGAGCATCCGGCCACGCGGTGCCGGCAGACGTTCCAGCCGCGTCTGCTGTCGTACCGCAAGCTGCGCCCACTTGTTGCCATTGACCAGCTGGACCTGTGCGGCCTTGAGCAGAATCGCAACCGCAAACAGGGCCACGCCCAACTCGAGCAGCGTAAAGCGGTCACGCAGGCCATTCAATCGTTCACGGAGCGACACGCGATGCCTCCGGTACCGGCAGATCAATGACCTGAGTGACCGACGGCCGACGCATGCCGAGGGTGGCTTCGACCACCGGGCCCAGTCGGTTTCGGCTCGAGGCGGAGAGAATGTCAGCGTCGAGCTTGATCACCTCGCCATGCATTTGCGTGCGAGTTCGTTCGATGCCGCTCAGATCGCGCTGCAGGGTCCGGCCATAGTCGCGGCGCGCGATGACGCCGACCGCAACGATCAGGAAGCCGACGAGAAACAGGGCGACGGTGGTGCGCCCGCGGCGCTTCGGGGCTACGCGGCGCGCTGCCATATGCGAAGATGCGCGCTGCGGGCGCGAGCGTTGAGCGCAATCTCGCCGGCATCGGCGACAATGGCTTTGCGTGTGTGCAGCAGGCCAAGCGCAACGCCGTCACACTGACAGAACGGCGCGCGGGGAGGACAGGAGCAGGCAGCACTCCAGTCCCGAAAGGCGTGTTTCACGAGACGATCTTCACCAGAGTGATAGGCCATCACCAGGAAGAGTCCACCGGGCGTGAGCCGATCGCGCAGCGCGGGCAATGCGCGCGCAAGACCGGCCAGTTCATCATTCACGGCAATGCGCAGCGCCTGAAAGAGGCGCGCAAAATCCGACGGACCGGAACGCGCGCCGAGCGTCGCGCGAATGGCATTCACAAAATCATCGCTGACCACGAACGGGCGCAAGGCGCGCCGCTCGATCACCGCGCGCGTCAGGCGATGCGCGCGTGGCTCATCACCATAGGCGCGAAAGGCATGCAGCAGCGTGGCCTCATCTTCGGTGTTCAGCCACTCGGCGGCCGTGACACCGCAGGCGTCCATCCGCATGTCGAGCGGCGTGCCGATCCGGAAGGAAAAGCCACGTGAGTCATCGTCGAGCTGCCGCGAGGAGACACCGAGATCGAGCAGAATCGCATCGAACGTGCGGTCGGCAAGCGCCGGCACCGCGTCCACGTCCGCGTAGTTGCATTGCACGATGTCGAGCACACCACGCGCGAGCTCATCGACGAGCCGGTCGCTGGCGGTCTGAATCGCCGCCGGATCACGATCGAGCGATGTGACACGCTTGCCTGCGGCGAGGAGCGCCGCCGTGTGCCCGCCGCCACCGAGTGTTCCGTCAAGCACCGTCCTGGAGTTGACGCACGCCGACAGCACCGCGCTGACCAGCACCGGGGCATGGTAGGGCGTTGCGAAGGCGAGCGCGGTTGGCGGGACAGTTGCAGCGAGCATTGCGGCCGTCTGAGGGGGTCAGCCAATGGCAATCTAGCGATGCATTGCAAACGCGCGGGTAACACCGCGTGCGACGCACTCGGGCGCAGGCGGAACGACGCAGCGCCCACCATCCTTCAGACGGTGGGCGCTGCGTCGTTCCGGTCGGATGGTGCGGGTGCTGCCGGTGCGAGCCGCGGTGAGCGCACCGATCACCGACTTACGGCTTGCAGATCGCCTTTTCCGCTTGCTCAGCGTTCGGGATGAGCTGTCCGAGGAAGGTCATGTACTGGCCGGCGGCCTGCGGCGCGAAACGTCCACCGGCCGGAATGTTCACCTGGCCGACCGCAAACTGCTCCTTCGCCTGCCGGACCAGCGCGCAATTCTTGCCGTCCACCCCAGCCTTGAGCAGGGCCTGTCCACGCTTCGTCGACACCACGCCGACGAGAAACTTCGACTGTTGGCGTCGCTCAGGCGCAGTCACGTTGGCATCGGCAAAGGTGAGGAAGCTCAGCGCCGTCGCGTAATCGGCGTCTGGCGTGTCGGGCTTCAAGTCACGCTGAAGTGCGTTGCCGAGTGACAGGGCGACGTCCCCGACGATCGTGCTGTCCGTTCCCTTCCGGGCCGCCGTCAGTGCCATGATGGCGCTGTCCGGCTGCTTCAGCTCGATGTAGAGCTGCGCCAGCTGGAGCTGCCCCTTTTCGACGTTCGCGTCCAGCGCCAACGCCTTTTTCAACGTCTCGACCGCCTGTTGCGTCTGTCCGGCGGCACGCTGGGTCTGCGCCGCGACCACGAGGAGGCTGGCATTTTCCGGGAACTTCGCCACGCCCTTGGCAATCTCTTCCGCCGCCTTCGCAGGCTGGCTGTCAGCCGTGTACGCGGCGGACATCCGGAAAAAGTAGCTCGTGTCGGCCATCGCGGTGTCGAGCGCGGCGAGTTCGGAACCGGTCCGAAGGGCCGCCTTCGTTTCACGCGCGGCGAGCTCGACGAGGAACTGGGTCCGCATCAGCGCAGCGTCACCCGGGTTGTCCTCGACCGCCTTCCGAATGATCGGCAGTGCAACGCCAGGATTCCCGGCACCGGCAATGGCCTTCGTGACGTCATCCACCAGGCGCGTATTCGTCGGATCTGCGGCAATCAGACCAGTGTAGGCCTGAATCATCTTGTTCGCGTTCGCGGTGTCGCGCGGGTTGGCGAGGTTCCGACGACGATAGATGTCACCAGCAATCGAGAGCGCACGACGACTGCGTGCGTCGATCGAGAGGATTTCTTCGGCCAGCGCCAGCTGCGATTCGTCGGTCGCCTTCGTTTCGAACATCGCGTTGAGGAGACAGGTGCGCGCGATGACCGCCTTCGGGAAAAGCGCAATGCCTTCTCGGGCTGAGGCCATCGCCTTGTCCCAGTTCTTGTCGCGCGCCGCGTTGACGCAGTTCCGCTCCGGCACGAGCTGCTTGCGGGCCTCGACCAATTCGGCTGCGATCAACTTCGCCGCGTCGCCCGCCTTGGGCGCCGACGCCAGTGTCAGCGGCTGAGCCAGCGAGGGGTCGCGAACCAGATGCAGGGTGGCCTCCACGCGCCACGCTTCCCCTTCGCGACGAACAGTGCCTTGCACGAATTCATCGGCGCGGAGCTGGCGGCCGAGTTCGCGAGCGTCATTCGACGACAGCGGTTCGTCCTTGCGATAACCCGAGGCCTCGAGCACGGCATTGATCTCGGCGGTCGGGATCTGCCAGAGCTGCTTGTACGGGACCTCCGAGCCCATTCGGGAGCGCAACGCGTCCGCGGCCTGTACGCCGGAGTTGCCCGGCGTGGCGGTCCGGAACGTCAGCACCATCATCCGCGGCGTGTTGGGATCTGGCACACGGGCCACCTGCGCATCCAGCGCGCAAGCCATGCTGCCGGCGACGAGACCAAGCCACGCGATCTGAGGAATCCGAACGCTCACTGACGACCTCCACGATAGGTAGTGCCGATTGGGCTGCCGCGTCGTGCCGCAGCCCCGTGATGTGCACGTGGGCGAAGAGGGATTCGAACCCCCGACCCCCTGTGTGTAAGACAGGTGCTCTAACCAGCTGAGCTATTCGCCCGACGAACCGCTACACCCCCTGCACGCCGCCTGCCGAGGCCATCGTGCAGTGGTAGCGTCCCTCAGGCGGAAAAGTGCCCGCCGCCCGTAACGAGGGCAAGCGCACATCACGAGGAAATGCTCATCCGCTCAGCCCTTAACCAGATCGTAACCTTTCGTCGACCTCGGCGGCGGGCCCCGCGGACACGGATCTACTTCAGAATCGCGACCGGTACGAGGACACAGTAGCCCAAGACGAGCAGGATCGGAGCAACCGTTGTCCCGCCGCGGGCAAGGTCGGCGTACCCAAGTATCAGCGCGGCGGCAGCCAGCCCCCACCAAAGGAGGGGGCGGCGGGGGGTGTCAGTTTCAGAGGATGCCATAAGGTGCGCAGGGTACGCGACACGAGCGAGTGGGTCAAGCATCCGCTCCAGGTTCACCTCGCCCGCTCCCGATCGAACGCAGAAGAGAATCGAGCGCCCGACGCCGGGAGGCGCCTTCACTGATCGACTCGCGATCTCGCATCGCCGCCAGCCTCGCCTGGTGGGCGCGGCGCTTCGAGCGCCAGAGTGGAAGGAGGCAGAGCAGCAAGAGCACCACACCGCCGGCGGAGTTCACGCCGACGGCGAGGAAGGCAAATCGCCAGCGCGTGCGGCTCTGCCAGTCACGCTCGAATCTCTCTGCCGTCATCGCGTGCACGCGGCGCGTGGCCAGATCAAAGCTCCCACGCTCCTGCAAGGCCGCCAGGAGTCGCTCGAGCCCCCGCTCCCGATCCAGCGCAGCCAGATCCGAGACCGCCCGCAGCGCCAGCGCGTAGCCCGCCCGCGCCTCCGTCGCGGAGGAACTGACCAGCATCGAATCCACTTCGGCCAGCGTTGGCAGCGTCCGGAACAGCAGGGCGACGTTCGTCGCGAGGAATCCGTCATCGCGTTCTTCACCGGCAGCGTAACTCGCGTACCCTTCCGAGAACCACAGTGGCGCGGCGTCACCAACGACATCGTGCAATGCGATGTGCGCCAGTTCGTGTCGGAGGACCTGCATGGGATTTCCCGCGTCGGCACTGGCGTGCCCACCCTGCACGATCACGCGATGCTGCTCGACGAAGGCAACCGCCGCCGCCCACCGTCGCGTGGCAGTTCCCGTCCACTCACGGAACACCACTGGGTCCGGGGCGATCTGAATCACGATCCGCAATGTACCGCGAGGCAGATCCGGGAATGAATCGCGCCGGCTTGCCTCGTCGAGCACCGCCGTGGCCATGGCGCGATCCGCCGGATAGTGCAGCACCGTGAATCGGCCGCGGTCGATGCGGAGGGCACCAGGCGGCGCGCCGTGCACCGCCGTCAGCGGGATGAGCGCCGACAGCAGTGCGACGATCCAGACCCTGACGACGTGCGCTATGCGACGCGGGAGGGAGCGCCTCCGTCCGCGATGGTCGCCAGCATGTCCCTGCAACGCGCACTCCATGGGTTGAACTTGTTCAGGTCAGCACCCTTGCGCCACGCGGCAATTGCGTCATCGGTCCGGTCGGCAAACCAGAGTACCCGCCCAAGTTCGAAACGGGCCTCGATCAGGTTCGGCCCCAATTCGATCGCCCGCAGCAATGCCCCGATCGACTCGGCATAGCGCCGTTCCTCGAAGTGCACGAGCCCCAGATAGTAGTGCGCGTACAAGGTTGCCTTTCGATCCGAATCAAGCGTGATCGCCCGCGTCAGGTGCTCGAGGGCCAGATCGAAGTGCTTGCGTCGCATCCATACGTAGCCGACGTTGATGTGCGCCAGCGCGTGATCGGGAACGCGATCGAGCACGTGCTCGAAGAGCGCCATCGCCGAGTCGAATTTTCCTTGCGACATCTGCGCCCAGCCGAGCAGCGTTTCGGCGTGCGCGTCGCCGGGGTTGAGGGTCAGCGCCTTGTCGAGCGCTTCCTCGGCTCCCAGGTAGTCACCCGTCGCAATCCGACTCCAGCCACGCTCGACGAAGGTTGACGCATTCAGCTCGTCGATGACGCGCGGCTGACCCTGCGCGGCACCCGCGGGCGAACGGGCAACAGTGACCGCGCCGTCAGTGGCTCGAGTCGTCACGCCGGAAGGCGACTGGGTGGCGGCCTCCGCCGTCACGACGGCGGCGCGACCTGGCGCGGCGGACGCCGCAGGTACCGTCCGCGATAAATCGCTGGCCGCCGGGATCGCCGCAGAGTTCAGCGGAGTCAGCGACGAGCCACCGCCAGCGCCGAATCGCGTCTTCCAGCCATCAATCAGCGAGCGCACCTCGCCCTGCAAGGTTTCGAGCAGCTGCGCGTGTTGCTCAACCGCGCGATGCAGAATGAAGATTCGCTGCTTCAGCACCACCCCATGCTCGTCGGCCGGCGGCGCGTCCGCCAAGGCGCGCGCGAGATCGTCCACCTGCGCACGCAGGGGGCTCAGCAGATCGTCCGCTGCGGAGGGGAGGATCGTCACGCACGCTCCAAGAGACTTTCGCCGACCGGCCGCGCCGTCGCGCTGTCGAGCGCGGCAGGAGAGGACAAGACTATCGGGATGCTGGCTCCGATCACAGGCATCGCTGCCGCCCGCGGATGCTATGCATCACGATCCGTGGGCGGGCCGGTTCGACGATCACGGAACGGCACAGCCGGCCACCGACGTCTTCGGTCCGGACGGGAATGCCAGCGGCAGCGCGCGTCTGGAGTGCGACCGCAATGTTCTGCGCGGCGATAACCGGCTTGCCAACCGATGCAATGCCCGGGAACATCGAGGCGCCGCACACGCGTGCGGCGGCAAGCGGCGATGCAGCCCCGTGTTCCCTGAGCAGCGTCATCAGCGCGGGCACGGCGGTATCGGCATCCGTGCTCAACGGGCCATCGCCCTGGTCACGCGCCGGCAGCATGCAATGCGCCAGGACGGCGAGCTGCTGGGCAGGCGAGAAGATGCTGCTGGCGAGACACGAGCCGAGCCCGACGGTCGTCACGGTGCGGTCGCCTGGCGCGACGCCGAGGTCGCCCATGCCAACCACGGCGCCCTCGGGTGCGGCCACGGGGTCAACCGCCGGCAGCGACTCCGTCAACGTGATCACGACGCACGCCGAATGGCATCGAGACTGAGCTGCGCCTGGCGGTTGCCCGGATCGAGCTCGAGCACACGATCCCAGCACCGTTGCGACTCGGCAACCTCGCCCCGCTGGTAGCGTAGTTCACCGAGCTTGAGATAGATGTCCGGTCCAAGCGCCGGTTCGAGTCGCACGGCACGCTGGTACGATTCCATGGCGTCATCGAACCGTGCAACGCGATAGGCGAGATCGCCAACGGTCTTCTGGAAGGGTGCGAGGTTTGCGGCGTGCAGCATGCCACGCTCGACCGCCGCCGCAGCGGCGGTGAGCGCCCCGCGCGTGAGCATCAGCGCGGCATAGTTCGCGTGCAGCACACCCACCGACGGGTGAGTGCGGATGCCCTCTTCGAGCAACGCCTGCGCCTGATCCGCGTCATCGCGTGCAGCGGCCACCAGCGACGCATGATGGAACCAGACCGCCGGCGGAGCGTCGCCGTCGAAGCGCGTGCGGGCCGACGCCAGCAGTTGATCTGCCCGTGCGAAGTCACCGAGACGGAACGCATGCAGCGCGCGCGACAGTTCGACTTGCGGCGCTGCCTGCGGCGCGGTGCGCGCTGCCCGCTCGAGCGTCCGCGCCGAGTCCAGTTCCCTCCCCAGCCCTTCGTACGCGAGGGCGAGGTGATGCAGCACGGTGGCCGATGTCTCGTCACGCTGCGCCAGTGGCTCGAGCCATCCCACCGCGTCGTCCCAGGCACCCTGTTTCAACGCCAGCAGGCCCAGCTGGTGACGCGCAATCGGATCGTTGGGTGACGCTTCCACCACGCGGCGGAACTCCCGCGCGGAATCCTCGATCATCCCGGCCTTTGACAGCGCGAGCCCCATCTTGAGCGCTTTCTCCGCCGTGAAGACACCGCTGTCGGCGTCATCAAGGCGCATGGATTCAGCATTGTGCACCTGAATCAGCAGCCCTAGCATGGCCAACTCGTAGAGCGCCTTGCCCACGGTGAACTCGCCGAGTCCCGACCGCTCGATGACGGCGCGGATCGATCGGCGCCCGTCGAGCAGGTGGGCCACCTCCGCGAGTTCCCCGCTCAAGGGTGTCGAGACGCCTGCGCGCGCCGCGTCCATCTCGAAGACGAGATCGAAGCTGGCGAAGCGACGTTCGACGAGCGCCCATTCGTCGGTACGCCGTGCGCCTTCCATGAGCAGCGATTCCGGATTGATCGCCGTCGCCAGCTGCCGACCATCGGGATGCACGTCGGGTTCGAACGTCCAGACGCCCTGGGTCCAGGTGAAAAGCGAGAAGACCGCCTCCTCCACCAGCACGCGCAACTCCTTGTCGACCACTTCGCGCGCCACGAACCCCAGCTCGACCAGCAACTCGCCGACGCGACGCCCAGGGTGTTGAAGCTGATGACGCAATGCGTCGTCGAGCTCCTCCTTGGTGATGTGCCCACGCTTGACCAGCGAATCGCCGAGTCGGTCGCGTCGATTGACGATCGCGGCGAACGAAATCTTACCGGCCTGAAAGAAGACCGAGCCGAACTTGGTTCCGTCGACGATGCTCAGACACCCGGACTTCTGTCCCAGCGCGAGCAGTTGCAGCACATCGGGAAAACTCGCCTCCTTGAGGCTTCCACGAATCGCCATCAGTCGGCATCCTCGATCAGGCGCGCCGTCAGGTCAGGCCAGCGGTGCACGAAATTCTCCGGGTCGCCCATCAGATACTTCATGCCTCGGCGCGGAGAGACGGCGCCATCCAACTCGGCCGCGACAAATGCCGACGTGATGGGTGCGCCTGCCAGTGTCGCGGCCGCATGCAGGCGTCGCGCAATCGCGATGACATCACCGATCGATCTCGCCGGACGCTCGGCGAGCTGCGCGACGACGGCATCGTCGATGCGAGACTGCTGCTCGCGAAAGATTGTGCCGATGACGGCGGTGCGCTGCAGCACATCGGGGCTGCCCAGTTCGACGACGAGTCCCTGCGCGAATCGCGTGCGCAGGCGATCCTCGAGGGTCGCGAGCTGATTCGGCGGTACGCTCGAGGTGAGCACCACCTGGCGTCCCGCACTCTGGAGCGCGTTGAAGAGATGAAAGAGCTCATCCTGGGTCCGCTCCTTTCCCGCCACCGCCTCGATGTCGTCGAGCAGCAGTGCACCGGCATTCCGATAGCGTGCGCGCCACTTTTCCACCGCTCCTTCGCGGAGTGCAGTGATCAACTGTTCGGCGAAGGTCGCCGCCGAAACGCATGCGACCGTTTGTACACCCGCGGCGATGAGCGCATTGCCGATGGCATGCAGCAGATGTGACCGCCCGCTGCCGCTGGGTCCGGTGATGACGAGCGGCACATACTGCGTCCCGGGCGCTTCCACGACGCTCCGCGCCGCGCGCAGTGCGAGCTGGTTGGCGCGACCTTCGTGCAGTGCACTGAAATGCAGCAGCGGGTCGGGGCGCGGCGGAGGCTCGATCGACGCGACCGCCTGCTGCACCAGCGCGTGTGCCTCCTTGACCCGCTCCGGATCCCGGAAGATCGCATGCCCTGACAACGTTGCGTCGGCCGCGGATCCCTGGCGCTCCAGGTCGCGCAGATACTCGACCGCAGCGCCAAAGGTTGCCAGCAATCCCTCGACGTCCGGTGACTCCCGCAGCTGCAGCGCCCGGTCGAGTACCGCCACACTGATGCCTTCCGCCCTCCAGCGTGACGCCGCGTCGGCAAGCCGGACACGCCACTCTTCGACCTGCTCCACGACCGCCGTCGCCACTTCCTGTACGAACGTGTCGTAGTCCCCGGTGTCGTTGCGGGTCGCGTCGGCGTCATGTGGGCCGAACATCGCGGCCGTGGCCAGCGGCGTGGCGCGCGCGCCGACGAGCCGTCGTACGTCAGACGCGCCGATGGCGGCGGCGCTCAGCCCCTGATGGGCGAGCAGCCGATTGAGACCGCCCTGGAGTTCGCGGATGTTCGAGAAATCCACGCGCGCCAGTTCCTCGAGCACACCGTCCCGGAAGCGCGACGCGCGCTCGCCCTGCAGCTTCTGCAGAATGGCAACGCGCGTTTCGTAGTCGGGAATTCCAACGTCGACGATCAATCCACCGGTGAGGCGCGTGAGCAGCCGATCGGCGACATCGGCAATTTCATCGGGGGGCCGATCACTGGTCATGACGATCTGCGTGCCGCGGCCCTGCAGCACGTTGAAGAGGCGCAGCAGCTCACCCTGGACCTCGGCCCGCCCGGTCAGAAACTGCACGTCGTCCAGCAGCAGGACGCCCGCCGATTCGTACCGCCGCTTGAACGTGTCGAGCCGACCGCCCTGCGTCGCCTGATGAAACTCTTCCATATAGTCATCAAGCGCGACATACTCGACACCGAGCGACGGCTGCTTGTCTTTGGCGGAGTGCCCGACGGCGTGCATCAGGTGCGTCTTGCCGAGGCCGGACGCGCCGTAGACGAACAGGGGGTTGTACAGCACGCCCGGCGCGTCTGCCACCGCCTTTGCTGCGGCGACGGCGAGGCGATTGGACGAGCCTGTAACGAAGGTATCGAAGCGGAGGCGTTGATCGAGTTTCATGAGTCTGCGGTGTCCAGCCTACGACGACTGGCCTACCGGATTGGGCACTAGAGTCTGCTTCACGCTGCGGCCCCGTTCACACCGAACTCATCCAGGCGTTACACCGATCTCATCCGAGGCTTTGCGCGAGCCGGCGCATGGTGAGCCGGAGCAGGCCGAGATTGGCCCAGGGCTCAGCCACCGTCACCAGCAGCAGGTCGCCGGAAGGGACCGCGCAGACCCGCCCACGCTCTCCTTCCAGATGGAGAAAGCCAGGCGAGGTGCCATCGGCCGCCGTCGCGGCCTGGGCCGCCCGACCGTAGAGGCGCGCCGCGAGCGCCGCAATCGCATCGGCATCGGTCCCGATGTGGACGTTGCCGTCCACCACGATTCCATCCGTTCGCGAGACGATCAAGGCGGCGTGCACGCCAGCGGTGTGCATCAACTCATCGATGACGACGTTGTACTGAGCCATGGGGATCGTGCTCAGAAGCCGTCAGCTGCGGCGCGCGCGGTCGCCACACGGAGCAGTGCGCGCACGCGACCGATCGGAACGTGCGGTGCCACACTGAGCACAGTGAGCGACCCGGCCGGCGCGGGAGCGAGCGCCAACGAGTCGCCGCCCGTTTCGAGCACCAGCGCATGCCAGGTTCCGAGATTGAGGTGCTTCATCGCGCGGGCGGCGTCATCGCCAACACCGGCGACCGCCGCGGCCATTGCCTCGAGTACCGCCATGTCGTCGCTTGGCTGCGGGCTGGCAAGCAGCAACCCATCCGCATCAGCGACCAGAGAGCGCACCACCTCCTGCCGGGTCACCGGGGAGGCGAGAGTCGCGCTGAAGCTCGGGACCGCCGCGTAGCTGGCGGTCGGATAGGCGGCCCCTGTCGCGCGCAACGCACGCTGCGACGCAGGCGTGTCGCCGTAACCGTTGGTGCGCGGCGAGGGGATGCTGCCGTTCGCCGCACCGGACGTGGGCGTCGGGTTGTAGAGCCTGGCGCGCTCCCAGTAGGCCGACGCCGCGTTGAGATCGCCGCGCGCCTCTGCGATGCGCGCGAGCACGCTCAGCGCGGGCCCGTGCGTGGGGTGTCGCTCGAGTCCCCGCACTGCCAGGCGTTCTGCGGTCTCGAGGTCGCCCTGCCGTCGCAACGCTTCGGCAAGGTCCGCAAAAGCGAGGCTTTGCGGATCGGTGGCGAGTTCGTTGCTCCAACGGCGGATGTCGTCAGCTGCCGGCATGTGCGGAGATCAGTTCCTGGAGTTGCGCCGCAGCATCGCGAGCGATTCGCACCCTGGCCGCGTCCGGCGCAGTCGGTGCCGCTTCAAGATAGTGCTCCCACGCGCTCAGTGCGGCCTCAAACTCCCCGCGGCGTGCCGCGACGTAGCCATACTGCTCCTGCGCTTCCGGGAGGAGCGGGTCAAGCTGCACCGCAAGGCGCACCTCCTCGGCCCAGTCGTCTGTCCGGCCGAGTCCGAGCAGGGCACGCCCAGCGAGCACATGGGCGGCCGCGCTGCGCGGGGCGTGCCCGATGGCCGTTCGCGCAGCCGCGAGCGCCACTTCAAAGCGCGACTCCGCCAGCGCACGTCGCGCCTGTGCGGTCAACTGGGCCACGCCCGCCACGGCGGTACCGTCCTCGCTGGCCGTGGCACGGGCATCGGTGGTCAGCACACCGAGGCCCGTCCAGCGCGAGACCCACCGTGCCGTTTCGAAGACGCGCATTCCTGCCGCAGACGCCACCTGACGGACGGTCCGACAGCCATCGATGCAGGACAACACCCGCCATCCATCGGCCGGAACCGCGAGCTCCCCTTCCGCGTCGCAGTCACACACGACCGGCACCGCGCCCAGCGAACCGATGCGCGTTTCGATGGCCGGCCACTCGTCGCGACGACGCGCGGCGTCGAGAAAGAGTTCTTCCCCCGAGAGATGCAGCGATGTCGTTGGTTCCAGCGTCGCAGCCGGCTCGCCATCGGTGAACGAGAACGTGCCCTCCGCAAAGGTCGTCAACTCAAAGCAGAGATCATCGATCAGTCGCCGCGCGACGGTGTCGCGGGTGCGCACCGTGATCACGCCCGTCTCGACCAGTCCGTCGACGAGTGATCTGGGCGGCATCTGAGCGCTCGACCACTTCGCCGCAGCGTCCCGGTCGTCGGCATCGATGACGCCGGACTGAAAGAGCGCGCTCAGCAACGGCTCCGGCTCATCGTCCCATCGTGCGGCGGTGATCGCGCCGTCGACGAAGCGGAGGATGGCGCCACGCGCTCCGGCGCCGCCCGATACCCGCAGCGTCCCGGTGCGGCGCCCTCCCGCGAGCAGCTGGATCACCTCGGCGAGGCCGAGATCGCGCAGTGCGCCTTCGAGTGCCATCAGCCCGTCACCAGACGCACGGTATCCATGGTCACGGGCGTCTGCGGGATCGCCGCTTCGTCGTGCTCGGCACGCGCGATGCTGGCGCGTGTGGTCCACCGTTCATCGCCCGCCTGTTCGGCGGCCACGCGCCAGTGTTGCAGCGCTTCCGCTTCGCGACCCGCGCGCAGCGCCATGTAGCCTTGCAACGTGCGCACGCCGGCGTGATCGGGCGCGACTGCCGCGGCGCGGGAGATCGCCGACAGCGCCTGCTCTTCGCGACCCAGCGCGAGCAGCGCTTCGGCCAGGGCGACCAGCAGATCAGCGTCGCGGGGATTGGCGCGGAGTGGACGAACCAGCGCCTGCATCGCGTCACTCGGACGGCCCATGTCGACGCGAAGTTCCGCCAATGCCCGCGCCGCATCGTGAAACGTGGGAACCGTCTCGAGTGCGTGTACCAGTTCCTGTTCCGCCTCCTGCACCCGTCCATCCTCGCGCAGCAGTGCGGCGAGGCCAACCCGCACTTGCGCCAGATCCGGATCACCCGCCAGCGCCGTGCGCAGTGCACCTTCGGCGCTGCGTATCACCGCGGGAGTGAGCGCCGCCGGAAGGACAGCACGCATCGGAGAGGGGTCGCGCAGCACGTGGCCACCCACCGGTCGCGTGGCACCAGTGACTCGAACAAACGGAATCACCGGCGTCCGCCGCGACGGGCGCGATTGCACACCAAGCGGTGACACGGGCGTTCCCCCGCGCCGGAGCGCGACCCAGGCGCCGAGCGGTGTTCGCTTCTTCTCGCCGTCGGCGCGCGTTGGCAGCGCCACGCGCATCGGATGCGCCGGGGTCTGTGCCGTGAGCACAACGCTCTGCTCCGAGGTGACCATAGCGCGCGGCGCGCCGCTCAGCATCATCAGCGCCATCGCATCACCATTGATCGCGTCATTGGCCACGACCTCGAGCACGAAGTCCGGCAGTTCCGGCTCGAGCGCCAGCATGAAACGGAATGGTGCGAAGTCGCCGGCAAAACTCATGGCCCGTTTCATCGCGCGCACCCCGTCCTGATAGCGTCCCAACTGACTGAGCGTGAACGCCAGATGATAGGCCGCGTCGGCAGACTCCGGCGCCAGCGCGGCGGCCCGCTCGAAGGCGCTGCAGGCCTCGTGCAGCCGTCGCAGGTCGCTGAAGGCGACTCCGACCCCGATCCAGGCGCGCGCGTTGTGCGGATCCGCCTCGGTGGCACGCCGGAACCCTTCCAGGCATTCGGCGTGGCGACCGAGCTGCCGCATCACCCAGGCCGCGTTCAATCGCGCCGCGAGCTCAACGCGCGACGATGCGCGGACACGCTGGAACGCGCCGAGCGCTTCGGCCGGCCGGTGGTCGAGCGACTCGAGCACGCCGAGCACCAGATACGCGCTCCCCACCTCCCCGTCGCACGACAGCGCCGCCTCGAGCGACGTGCGCGCGTCCGCCAGGTCGCCACTGCGCACGAGGACTGCGGCGCGCGCCACCAGTGGTGCGCTGACGCCTGGCAGCGACGACGCGGCCGCCGCGTATGCCGCCGCCGCCAGCGCCCATTCCTCACGCATGAGTCTCGTCTCGGCGACGGCCGTGTACACTTGGTCTGCCGGTTCCCCGCGATTGAGTGCCGTCTCGAATTCTGTCAGCGCCTGCTCGATGTATCCGGTGTTGCGGTACGCGAGCCCGAGATTGAGGTGCGCTCGTCCATCGCGCTCGCTGGCGGCGCGCGGCGTGGGTTTCAGCGGGCGCGCGTCGAGCGTGAGGTTCATGTCGACGCGTGCCAGGTTCGGATCGAGCTGCAGCGCACGCTGGGCGGCCGCTTGCGCGTCCTCGAGCTGCCCCATGTCGCCAAGCACGAATGCCAGCAGATGCTGGGGCCAGGCGGCAGACTCGTCGATCTCGAGGGCACGCTCGAGTGCCCGACGTGCGGCCTCGGGCTTCCCGCGGCGATACAGTATTTCGCCCGAGAGCGCGTGCAGCGAGACGTCATTCGGCGCGAGCGCCAGCGCCCGCTCGAGCCAGGCCGAGGCGCGCTCGGGATAGCCGAGGGATTGCTCCACCAGCGCGATTTCCCGCAGCGCGGTCAGGTCATCCGGCGAATGATCGAGCAGTTCGCCAAGCACTACCGCGGCATCGGTCGGACGCCCGAGGCGAGCATGCCACTTGCCGAGCGCCAGCGCCGTCGACGCATCGTACGGATGCTGACGGAGCGTGTCGACCAGCAGCTTCACGCGTTCCGCGTCGACGGCGCTGCGTGCCGCAAGTTGCTGCAGATTCTGCGCCGCGAGCGTCATCCGTGCGTCGACGTCGAGCGCGTGCTCGAAGCAGGCCGCCGCATCGTGTGCGAGGCCGCGCCGGGCGAGCATGACGCCACAGTTGTTCTGTGCGCCGGCATTCGTGCGGGGAACCCGGCTCGCAATCCTCCGCAGCCGATCCGTCTCACGAATCGACAGCACGGGAACGGACTGCGGGGTTGCCGACAGTGTCACGACGCCACCGGTTGCGATCAGGCCAGATTGATCGCCCGCAGAATCGTCTGCAGGGATCCGTTGTCAGGCAACAGCAGGAAGTAGCCGCGAAGCGCCTGCCCATCGTCGCGCATCTGAAACTCGTTCTCGACGCAGAACACCACATCACGCCCGTCGCCGAACTGCAGGAACGCAGAGCCAAGCACCGCGCTGGCCATGTCGACGGCAAGCAACGGTGGCGACGGCAGCAGCAGCAGGTGCATGAAGTCGGCCAGCGCGTTGAGATACGCACCACTCAGGATATTCCCGCACTCCTTCAGGGCGCTCTCCTCCAGCGCGGTGATGGAGGGCGATGAGCCCCGCGGTCGCTTCAGCATCAACTCCGCCAGCCGACACGCCGTCTGTTCGGGGAAGACGAGCAGCGAGCGACCGGTCAGATCGCCAAGCATCTGCAGGAGCACCACCGCGACCGCCTCTTCCGGATTGGCGACCACATGCCCCGGCACTTCATCGAGTCTCGCAATCGTGATCGTTGGCACGTTGATCATGATCGCCTGGCCCGTCATGGTCGACAGTGCGGTGGCGGCGTGCCCGGCGCCGATGTTGGCCACCTCGCGCAACGCATCGAGCTGGTCCGGCTTCAGACTGCGAACGTCGCGGGTCAGAGGCATCATGAGAGCGTGTTGATGTCCAGAATGAGCGACGGAAGTCCGTCGGGAAGGATCGTGCCCCCACTGAACTTCGACGCCGAACCGCGCACGCGCTGGAGCGGTTTGACGACGATTTCGTGCTGGGAAAGACAGGCGTCCACCTGCAAGGCGACCCGCTCGCCGGCACAGTCGATGACGACCAGATGCCCGGAAACGTCATCGCTCGCGGCAA
>Ga0163144_10001110_pt1 | contig 63699 bp, 51 predicted proteins | sample OliLak19BULKMAT1_FD_123175 | JGI IMG/M metagenome (GOLD analysis project Ga0163144, IMG submission 123175) | Freshwater microbial mat bacterial communities from Lake Vanda, McMurdo Dry Valleys, Antarctica - Oligotrophic Lake LV.19.BULKMAT1 | ecosystem: Environmental > Aquatic > Freshwater >...
CGACAACGTGACGATGGACATCACGCTCATCGCTCCCGTCGCGCTCGAAGAACAGATGCGCTTCGCCATTCGTGAGGGCGGCAAGACCGTCGGCGCCGGCATCGTCACGAAGATCGTCGAGTAAGGAAGCACATCATGGCCGATGGAACGAAAATCCGAATTCGCCTCAAGGCGTTCGATTCCCAGCTTCTCGACAAGTCCACTACGGACATCGTCGAGACGGCGAAGCGCACCGGCGCTCGTGTCGCGGGGCCTGTGCCCCTGCCGACCGAGATCCGTCGCTACACCGTTCTGCGGGGGCCGCACGTCGACAAGAAGTCGCGCGAACAGTTCGAGATTCGCACCCACAAGCGCCTGCTCGACATCATCGAGCCGACGCAACAGACCCTCGACGCCCTGATGAAGCTCGATCTATCGGCTGGCGTCGATGTCGAGATCAAGTCGTAGGAGTAACGAACCATGAAGGTCACCGTTTACAACCTGAAGAACGAGAAGGTCTCCGAGCTCGAGCTTTCTGACGAGGTGTTCGGCGCCGAGGTCAAAGACCAGCTCTTCTACGAGGTGGTCAAGGCTCAGCTCGCGTCGCGGCGCTCCGGCACGAAAGCCACCAAAGAGCGCAGCGCAGTGCGCGGCTCTTCCAAGAAGCTGTTCAAACAAAAGGGAACCGGTCGCGCCCGCCAGGGTTCGGCTCGCGCCCCCCATCATGTCGGCGGCGGCATGGCGCACGCACTCGAGCCGAAGGACTGGTCCTACCGTCCTCCGCGCAAGGTGCGCGCCCAAGCGCTGAAGAGCGCGCTCAGCCTGTTCGCCAAAGAGAACCGGCTAATCGTCGTCGATTCGTTCGACCTCGCCGATATCAAGACGAAGGCGCTCGTTGGTGCGCTCTTGACGCTGAAGGCCGACAAGAAGGCCCTCGTCGTCGATAGCCGCGGCAACGACAAGCTCGAGAAATCGATCCGCAACGTCGCGGCTCACCAGTTTCTGCCCCCTGAGGGCGTCAATGTCTACGACCTGCTCCGCCACGATCACCTCGTGGTTTCGAAGGCTGCAGCAAAGGAGCTTGAGGCTCGCTGCCTCAAGAGCTGAAAAGGACGACCATGCTGCGTACCAGCGAAAACATCATCAAGCGGCCGATCATCCTGACGGAGAAGTCGACACGCCTGCGTGAAGGCCAAAATCAAGTCATCTTCGAGGTCGTTCCGACGGCCAACAAGATCGAGATCAGAAACGCAATCCAGAAGCTCTTCAACGTGACTGTGACGGACGTGAACACGCTCGTCATGCGCGGCAAAGACAAGCGAATGGGCCGCGGCTACGCAAAGCTGCGCAACTGGAAGAAGGCAATCATCACCCTCAAGGAGGGTGATGAGATCAAGTTCTTCGACGAGAAGACGGAGTAGTCATGGCCATCAAGACGTTCAAGCCGACCTCCCCCGGTAGGCGTTTCTATTCGGTCAGTGACTTCAAAGAGATCACCAAGACCGAGCCCGAAAAGAGCCTCACCGAAGGTCAACATAGGCACGGCGGTCGCAACAACAACGGTCGCATCACCAGCCGCTTCCGCGGCGGTGGCCATAAGCAGCGCTACCGCATCATCGATTTCAAGCGCGGCAAGATCGGCGTGCCGGCAACGGTTGCCGCCATCGAGTACGACCCCAACCGCACGGCGCGCATTGCCTTGCTCCACTACTTGGACGGCGAGAAGACGTACATCCTCGCGCCGGACGGCCTCACTGTGGGCATGACCGTCGTCGCCAGTCGCAACGCCGACATCAAGATCGGCAACTCGCTGACGCTGAAGTACATCCCGCCCGGCACGACGATTCACAACGTCGAGCTCAAGAAGGGCAAAGGCGGTCAGCTCGTGCGCTCGGCTGGCTCATCGGCTCAGCTGATGGCCAAAGACGGCGACTGGGCGCAGGTTCGCTTGCCGAGCGGCGAAATCCGCAAGGTGCACATCGAGTGCCGCGCGACTGTCGGTCAAGTCTCCAACATCGAGCACGGCAACATCAGCTTGGGTAAAGCAGGCCGCACGCGTTGGCTCGGCTGGCGCCCTCACAACCGCGGCGTCACCATGAACCCAGTCGATCATCCGATGGGCGGCGGCGAAGGCCGCACCTCTGGTGGTCGCCACCCGTGCTCACCGTGGGGTCAGCTCGCAAAGGGCCTCAAGACCCGCAACAACAAGCGTACTGACGGGATGATCATCCGCCGTCGTAACCGGAAGGGCTGATCGATATGCCGCGAAGTGTAAAGAAGGGCCCGTTCGTAGACGGTCACTTGTCTGAGAAGATCGTGGCTGCTGGCGCTCAAGGCCAGCAGTCGAAGAAGGTCATCAAGACCTGGTCGCGCCGCAGCACGATCATCCCCGAGGCCGTCGGTCTCACGTTCGCCGTTCACAACGGGCGCAAGTTCGTGCCCGTGTTCGTGACGGAGAACATGGTCGGTCACAAGCTCGGTGAGTTCGCACCGACGCGCACGTTCCACGGTCACTCTGGCGACAAGAAGGCCAAGGTCTCGAAGAAGTAGTTCTTCGCTTTTGGCTACGCGAGACGCCCGCTTCGGAGACGAGGCGGGCGTTTTCGTTTTGTGCGCCACGAGTAGCGCAGCGTTGCGCAACGTGGTCAGGGCGCCGAAGCTGGCCGGGTGTGGCCGTTTTCTTGTGGCACAGCGGGTGCTTATGGTCCCTTCGAACATGATCGACCGCTTCAAGGTGTTGCGCTGGTTGTCGACGATCTTCCTCGTCCTTGCCTGGCTGGCCGTCGCCTGGACGCTCGTCGCGCTGTTCACTCGGTTCGGCAGGACGATCGAGAAGCAGGGCATCGGCTTCATGGGCGCGGTGGCGATCGTGATCGACGGGACGCTGCGCTTCCTGATGTTCATGGGCGCTTCTCAGGCCATCAAGCTGTGGCTCCAAATGGACGCGGCGATGTCCGGCTTGAGCATGCGTCTCGGTGACATCACCGGCGCGATCACCGAGCTTCGAATGCAGCAGGTGAAGACGAGCGAGCAGGTGCGTATGGTGGGCACGATCGTCTACGAAGAGGCCAAAAGGGACGACTGACGGGCCCGGGCGGCTCCGAGTCGACAGCCGCGCGCCTCCCCTCTATCGTCGAAGGGTTGAACAAAGCCGACGACCTCCGACAGGTGCTCGAGCGCCATACGCGGGTCGACGTCACCCATACGATTCGCATCTTCAAAGAGACGACCGGCTCCGACGACGCAGCGCTGCTGGTGAAGTACATGGTCGACCAGGGCATGTTGCCGCCCGAGTCGGCGCGGCAGGTCGAGGCCGAGCTGCGCGGCGGCGACGTGCCTACCATCGTCGAGCCCAAGAGCAACACGGGCGTGCCCTTCGCGGGCCCGTCGCCGCGCCCGAGCGAGACCATCGGTAGCGCCCGCACGGAGGTGAAACCGCTGCGCCTCTACGAGGAGATCGGGCGCGGCGGCATGGGCACCGTATTCCGCGCCGAGCAGCTCGAGCTCGGTCGCGAGGTCGCCTTCAAGCAGCTGCTCGATGGCGAGAATGCCACGCTGCGCGAGCGTTTCATGCGCGAAGTGCGCATCACGGCACAGCTCGATCACCCCAACATCGTTCCGGTTCACGGGCTGGAGGTCTCGGCCGACGGTCGTTCGATCGGGTATGCGATGAAGCTCGTCGAAGGCCAGACGTTGCGCTTGCTGATCAGCCAGGCGGCGGCCGCCTACGAGAACGATCGACCCATCGACGCCGAACATTCGCTCACCAAGAGGCTCGAACACTTCTTGAAGATTTGCGACGCGATCGCGTTCGCCCACGATCGAGGGGTTATTCATCGCGACCTCAAGCCAGCCAATTTCATGATCGGCAAGTTCAACGAGGTCTACGTGATGGACTGGGGCGTCGCGCGGCTGATCAGCACGCCGGACGAGCACGATGCGTCGCAGCCCGCGGCCCTGCCGATCGAGCCCGACCTCACCCAGGTCGGTGAGATCGTGGGCAGCATGGCGTACATGTCACCCGAGCAAGCCGACGGCCGCAACAGCGAGCTCGGGGCCAGCGCTGACCAATACGCGCTCGGTCTCATCTTGTTCGAGCTCGTTTCGCTGAAGAGAGCGATCGACGCCAGCTCGACCGAGGACTGTTGGCAACAGGCGGCTGCCGGCGAAAAGGCGCCGCTGACACACATCTCCAAACGCGAGCGCATCCCGGTCGAGCTGGCTGCCATCGTCGACAAAGCGACGAAGTTCGCCCCTGCCGATCGCTACTCCAGCGTGACCGCAATGGCAGAAGACGTCCGGCGACATTTGCGCGGCGAAGCGGTGCTCGCGCGACCCGACAATCGGTGGCAGCGACTCACGCGGGCGATGAGCCGCAATCGCCGCGCGACGATGATGGCATTTCTCGGGGTGTGCGCGCTGGCCGCCATCGTCGTCAGCTGGGCGCTCTACATGAAGGCGGCCAGCGAGCTTGCCACACGAGAACAAGGCGAACGAGTCACGGCGCTCTCCATCGACGTAGCGGCCCAAGCGCGTCGCATCGACAGCCAATTCCAACGGATGGAGGAGGCGCTCGAGGGGCTACGCATTTCGGCCGAGTGGGCGCTCGCTGGGCCAGAGCCTTCTGCAACCGACGCTCGCTTCTACCTCGATACCGACTTTGCCGATGCTGCGCGCCGCCCCAAAGACTTCACGGACAAGTCTTCGTACCGGTGGCCGGTCTCGGTCGATTTTCCGGTGGTGGGCTTGGCACCTTCTACCAACCGAGAGCTGGCGCTGCCCAAGCTGCGCCGGTTGGCGCCCTTGCGTAGACACATGCAGACGATGTTCATCGCTGCTGCCGGAGACGATCGCGCGGTTCTTACCGACCAAGAGCAGCGCAATTTCCTGCTCCAGCGGCGCGGGCCGATCGACTACGCGTACGTCAGCCTCGCTGACGGCGTTCATTTCATGTTGCCCGGGATGGACGCGTTGCCCCCGGGATACGACGTGCGAACCGCAGGCTTCTACAAGATTTCGGATCACCAGCACGGCAAACGTTGGGGCAGCCCCTATGTGGACTCGACGACCGACGAACAGGGCGACGACCTGGTGCTCCCTTGCACGCAGGGCCTGTGGTCGTCGAACGGAGAGTTTCTCGGGGTTGCTGGCGTCGAAATTACCGTCACCAAGATCGTCGAGACGGGCCTGTCGCTTCCCGGCCGGGCCACCCTGCGCACCAGCCTCGTCAACGGTGAAGGCAAGAAGGTGATCGACTCCAACGACGCCGGAAAGCGCTTCAAGGGAAGCGGCAAGGACGAGGGGCTGGAGCTCGCCGATTTTGACATCCCAGAGGTCGTCAGCGCAGTGCGCGAGGGCGTTGCGGGAGCGCGGCGCTATCAGCGCGAAGGCAAGAAGCTCTTGGTGGTGTTCGTTCGGCTCGATGTGCTCGGCTGGTACTACGTCGTCGAGGTCGACCCGGAAACGCTCGGCACGTAGCCGACGGCGGATTTCGCGATCAACCCGCCAACTCCCGGGCATAGATGCTCGCGCAGCCGAGCTGCGCCTTGATCTTCCTGGAGGCTTGTCATGGAAAGAACGTTGGCTTTTCGCAGGGCTGTCGCGCGTCGCATGCTGATTGCGGCCGGGGTCGTGGGTTCAGTGGCCATCGGCTGCGGAGACGACAGTCCCGCGGGCGGTAGCGGTGGCGGCACCGGCGGCGCCGGCAACGGCGGTGAAAGCCAGGGCGGCAACAACGTCGGCGGCGACAGTGCTGGCGGCGAGAATGCTGGCGGCGACAGTGCTGGCGGCGAGAATGCTGGTGGCAACAACGTTGGCGGTGACAATGCCGGCGGCAACGGTGGGGCGCCGGAGGGCGGCAACGCGCAAGGCGGCGACGGCCAAGGTGGCGGCATTCAAAACGGCGTCGAGCGCTGTTTCCAGGGCGGTATCGTGCCGTGCCCGACCCTGGCCGAGGCCGAGATCATGTACCCGTGCACCAACGACCTCGAGCTGGTCTTGGATTGGATCAGCGGGCCAACGACCAACAAGAACATGGAGTGCTGTTACCAGGTCGACGTAAGCGCGCCCGGCAACCCCGAGTGCGCCGTCATCGGCCGACCGCTTCTGTTCGGTGACGTCCCGCAACGAGCCGATGTTCGCCCGGGCAAGTCTTGGGGAGTCGCGGGCCGGCAAACACCGGACGTCAGCGGCCTCGCTGCGACTGATCGCGCCGAGCTTGCACGCGCCTGGGCAGACGACGCCGCGTACGAACACGCCAGCGTCGCCAGCTTCTCCAAGTTCTCGCTCGAGCTGATCGCGTTCGCGGCCCCTGCTCATCTCATCGCGGCCGCTCACGAAGCCGCGCTCGACGAGATCCGCCACGCGTCGCTCGGCTTCGCGCTGGCGAGCGCCTACGCTGGCCAGCCGCTCTCCCCAGGTGAGCTTTCGGCTGCAAGAACCATCGAGTGTGCCTCCACGCTCGAGGCGTTGGCTGCGGCTGCGGTTCGCGAAGGCTGCGTCGGCGAAACATTGGCAGCGCTGGTCGCTGGTGCTCAAGGTGCTGTCGCGACCGACACCGCCGTTCGCGCGGCGCTCGGTAGCATCAGCGACGACGAGACACGGCACGCCGAGCTTGCCTGGCGCACCGTCGCGTGGGCCATCGAGGTCGGCGGGGCCTCCGTCAAAGAGGCTGCGCGAGCAGCCTTCGATGGCGCCATCCTCGCCATCGAGAACGCCACGCCTTCTGCCGAGCGAGCGCACCACGCGCACGGCCGCCTCTCCGGCGAAGAGGCGCAAGCCGAGCGGTTGCGCGGCATTCGCGAAGTCGTGCTGCCCGCCATGTACGCCCTTTTGGGTTGAGATCAGCGTGGTCAGCTGAGCTCACCTAGCGCCCACTTCCGACTCTGCCCGTGATGAGCGGCCGGGTCGTGCGGCCGGGCACTGCCTTGTTTCAGGTGTTGTTCTTCCTTTCGGGGATGACGGCGCTCGCTTGCGCGGCAAATTCGGGGCACGAAAAATGAACAGTGACCGTGTCGATCCGCGGGGCGCATGTTCGTCGCCCCTGCAGAAGCTCGAAAGAGCCAGGAGGACGACATGCGATTCATGGTGTTCTGAAAGGCAACGAGAAGTCAGAAGCCGGCGCGCTGCCCGACGAGAAAAGCCTGCAAGAGATGGGCGCTTACAACCAAGAGCTCATCGACGCGGGCATGATGCTCGCCGGCGAAGGCCTGAAAGCGAGCTCGACGGCCACGCGGGTTCGCTACTCGAAGAGCAAGACGACAGTGGTCGATGGCCCGTTCAGCGAGGCGAAAGAGGTCGTCGCCAGCTATTGGATCTTGAACGCCAAGTCCAAAGCCGACGTCCTCGATTGGATCAAGCGCGCGCCCGCCGACGGTGAGCTGGAAGTGCGCCAGCTGTATGAAAATGAAGATTTTGAAGATGGGCGCTCTGATGGCGGAGATCGCCGCTGCCGGCGGGCTCATTTCAGGGGACGGGCTGCGGCCTTCTGCCAAGGGCGCCAAGGTTCGAGGCGCTGTCAAGAGCCGCACGGTGATCGATGGCCCCTTCACCGAGGCGAAAGAGATCGTCGCAGGTATCTCTGTGTTCAGCGCCGCCAGCAAGCAGCAGGCGATCGAGTGGTCACGGTGCTGCTTGGTGATCCACTGCGAAGGTGTTGGCGTGAGCGAAGGTCAGATCGAAGTGCGCCCGATCTACGAGCTTTCGGACTTTCCGGCTAGCCCGAACGAAAGGCAGGGCGGCTGGCACGAGCAAGAACAAGCCTTTCGCGACGGCAGCGGCTGAGCCTGATCGGAGGAGAACGCCATGCGATTCATGATGCTGATGCGCTCCGCCTCGGACGTGTCATGGCAGAGCTGACGCCCAATGAGCCCGAAGTGCATGGGCTCGTCGCCCTGATGGAGATTCAAGCGTCTCGCTCGGCGGCCCGCGTCGGCCCCACTGGCGAGCCGATTCTGCTCCTCGAGCAAGATCGCGCCCGTTGGGATCATCTGCTCATCCGGCGCGGCCTCGCAGCGCTCGAACGCGCAGAGGCGCTCGGGGGGCCTCCGGGCCGTACGCCCTGCAAGCCGCGATCGCCGCGTGCCACGCGCGCGCTGCGAGGGCGGCCGAAACGGATTGGGTGCGCATCGCCGACCTTTACCGAGTGCTCGCCTCACAGGCGCCGTCCCCGATCGTCGAGCTGAATCGGGCCGTCGCCGTATCGATGGCCTTCGGTCCAGCGAAAGGCGCGAGCTATCATCTGTTGCCGAGCGTGCGCGGCGACCTCCTCGCCAAGCTCGGGCGCGACGCCGAGGCGCGCGCTGACTTCGAGCGCGGAGCTTCGCTGACACGCAACGCGAGAGAAAAGGCCTTCTTGCTCGCGCGCGCAGCTCGCCTCGCCTGAGGCCAACGGCCTCGACGGTGTCGTTTGTGCCTGCTGCGTCTCGCCACACAGCGAGCCAATTTGCCGCAAAGCGAGTTGGTGCGCGGATTGCTCTGTTGAGGTGCAGTCAACAATTCGGAGCTCCTCAATGAATCGATTGCATCATGTGGCCGCGGCGTGCGGGCTTTTCGTTTCGATGGTCTTCCTGCTCAGCGCGTGCTCGGGTGGGGGCGGCGGTGGCAGCTCCTGCGTCTCGAACGGCTCGTCGTGCGACTTCGACAGCGATTGCTGCGACGACTTCTGCGCCGCCGACGGAGTATGCGGCGGCGAAATCTGCTTCGATGACGACGTCGACTGCTTGGAAGATCTCGACTGCTGCTCCGACTATTGCGCGGCTGATGGGTTCTGCGGCGCGACGACTTGCACCGAAGACGACTTCGAGTGCGTCGACGACCTCGATTGCTGCTCGGAGCTCTGTGAAGTCGACGGGTTCTGCGGCGCGGTCGCCTGCACCGAGGATGAGTTCGAATGCGTCGTCGGTGACGAGTGTTGCTCAGGGGTCTGCGATGTCGACGGCTACTGCGGGCTCGCCGACTGCTTCGCCGACGATCAGCAATGCAGCTTCGACAACGACTGCTGCTCGGCCATCTGTCACACGGTAGACAGCTACTGCGGCTGCACTGAGCTGGACACCGCGTGCGGCGTCGACAGCGATTGCTGCTCGAATTTCTGCGATGTCGACGGGTTCTGCTCACCGTGAGCCCATCAGTTTCGGGCAAGCGACGCCCGAGGTAGACCTCGCCCGTGACGCGCGCCACGTTCAGGGTCGCCTTCGCCTCCGTGGTGTCGATGCTGGTGCTACCGGTGTGGCTCTCGCCCGTCGCGCCATTTTCGGATTGGCCCAATCACTTGGCGCGCATTCACGTGCTCGCGCACTACAGCTCGTCGGCTGCCTACCAGCAGTATTACCAGCCGGCGTGGGGGCCCTACCCGAACCTCGCTTTCGATCTGATCGGTACGCTGCTGGCACGGCTGCTTCCCACCGAGCTCGTGGGCCAGCTGTTCTTGATGCTGGTGGTGCTGGTCTGGTGTGCCGGTGTGGCCATGCTCGGTCGTGCGATCGAGGGAAGTGTCTCGTGGCGCGTGCTGCTTGCCTGTTTCTTCGTCTACAGCGAGTCGTTCTTACTCGGCTACGCGAACTACGCGATCAGCATGGGCCTGTCGTTGATCGCGCTGGGGCTCGCCTTTGCCCCGGGCGGCGCCTCGCGCCTCGCAGGTCTGGGCGCGACGATCATCGCGACCTGTGCCGTTGTCTCTCACGCGGCCGCCGCCGTCACATTGGGTCTCGGCGGGCTCTCCTTGATGGCTGGGCGTGCGATCGAGCGTAAACAGGCAGGTGAGAAGTCAGTCGCGATGAGTGACGTGAAGCTCGCCCTGCTGTTCGCGCCAGCGGCGCTCTACTTCGTGATCTGGCTGGTCCTTTTCGCGGATCACACGCGAGATAGCGCGTTTTCGGGCGTTCGAACTTCTCTCGCGCTGCTGTTCTTCTCGGTGCTGCCGACCTTTGTGACGTCGGCGGACTGGGTGTTGGTCGCGCTGTTGGCGATGCTGGCTGCCAGCAGCATCATGGTCGGCGGCGGCGCGCGTGGGCTTGCAAAGCGAGTCAGGCCCGGTCCGGCGATCGCTGCCGCTCTGTTCGTGCTGGCTGTGTTCGTGGCGCCGGCCGACTACCTGGGCAGCTACGAGGCGAATGGTCGCTACGTGTTGGGTGCGTGGACATTCGCGCTGTTCGCCATCGAGACCGACGGTGCCCTGCGGCACGCGCGCGCGTTCTCGGTGCTCGTCGGCGCTGCGCTCTCGCTCTTGGTCGTTCGCCAGGCATTTCTCGGCTTCACCCTGAGCCAACTGGGCCAGCGGCTGGCGGCAACGATTGCCTTGTTCGACCGGCTCCCGGCAGCCGATGTGCACATCGGCAACGTCACGTTCCTGAACGAGCGCGCCCCGCGTGCCCAGCGTCTGCGGGAGCGCGCATTGCTGCACGCTGTGGCATATACCGCCGTGACTCGAGAGGCAGACGTGCCGACCTTGTATGCAATCCCGGGCGTGCAACCGCTGCGACATCGGGCGAAGCGCTATGATGGCCATCGCTTCAAGATGAGCGACCCCGCGGCTGTCGACGTAGCGCGGGTTCACGCGGAGCTCGACGCCGCGCTCGTGTGCAGAGCGCCCGCCTCGGTGCGCGAGGCGCTGCTGGAGGGCGGCGAGTCGCTCGGCGTGGCAGGCGACTGCGAGCTGATTCGCTGGCGCTGACCTGCCAGCCCAGCCCAGCCCAGCCCAGCCCAGCCCAGCTCAGCCCAGCCCAGCCCAGCTCAGCCCAGCCCAGCTCAGCGCTGTTACAGCGCGGTTACAGCGTCGAGCTCTTCCGGGTCCCAGCCGAGCTCGTCGAACCAACGACCGCCGATTTGCCGATTGATGGGCAGCGCCTGGTTCGCGACGCCCGAGAACAAAACGAGCTCGTTGCGCTTCTGGATTTCGTCACCGATCGCCTCCAGCGCGCGCGCGCGAGCTCTCGGGTCTAGGATGTCGTCGACCTCGGTGACTTCTTTCACGAAGGCGATGGCGTCATCGACCTTCTCGCTGAAACGTCCGACGGCCGAGCCGGGTAGCATGCCGACCCGCGCCTTGGCTTGCATCAGCTGGCGAATAGCGATGTAGCCGGTGTGCACGAGCTCGGCGCGGGGCAGCCATTGTGTCTCGTAGTTCATGCGATTGACGATCGACGCTCGCTCCATACCGCGTCGGTGTTGCTCGCACGTGCGATAGAAGACCTTGTAGCCGTAGGCATCGGGGTCCTCGAAGATGTTCGATGCGGGGTCGAGGAAGGGCACCATCGGGCAGACCATCGGATTGACCGAGCGGCCTTTGAACTTCTCGAGGAGATACTCGCAGTAGTCGATCGTCTCCATTGCGCTCTTCTGGTCCTGGTGCGGCATGCCGACGAAGTACCAGACGTCGATCGAGTTTATGCCCATGTCGAGGGCGCGCTCGAGCCAGTCTTCCATCTGTTGGTTGGTGTATACGCCGCGCCCGGAATGTTTCGCGATCGTCAGGTCGTGGCTCTCGGGCGACAGCGTGATCGACACCTTGGCAGGCATCTTCGCCATGACCGAAAGCACCTCGGGGGACGTGAGGTGGAATTGCTCGAAGCTCACCGACTTGATGCCGGAGCTCTCGAGCAGGTGCACGAATTCGATCAGGCGCTCTTTGCTCTCGTTGTACGAGCCGACTGAATAGAAATGATAGTCACCGATGCCGGCGAGCCGCTTCATGCTCTCGATCTCGAAGCGGATCTCGTCGTCGGGTTTGCGGGCCATCGCCTTCTTCTTGCCGAAGATGCGGCGAAAGGCGTCGCGCGACCCACCGCACCAAGGGCAGTTGTAGGCGCAACCCGCATTCTGCGTGGAGAGGATCTCTTTGATGGGCAGCCCCTTCTTCTTCGGGGAGAGCGGCTGCGTCGACCAATCGATGCCGCAGCCGAACGTCTCCGGCTTGAAGCTGAACTCATTTTCCACGATCGAACCGTCGCTGTGCTTGTAGAGCAGGTTCGGCACGTTGCTGGGCTCGACGCCCGCGCGCACGGCTTGCATCAGCAAATCGGTCGGCTCATGCGTGTCGTAGCCCTTCATCACGAGGTCGACGAACGGATACCGAATCAGCTCGTCTGCGTAATAGGTGGCGGAAATGCCACCAAATAGGATCTTGATGTCCGGCCGGGCTCGCTTGAGACGCTCAGCGACCTCGAGGGAGCCCTGCACGTGGATCATCCAGTGCAGGTCGATGCCGACGACTGGCGCGTCGATGGCGGCGAACACGCGCTCGATGTCGAGCTTGGGGTAGCGCACCAGCAAGCTCGCCAGGTTGAGCAGGCGGATCGCGTGTCCGCGATCACCCAAGTAACGTTGCAGCGTCTTGAACCCTACGGGGAAATATTCATAAAGTGGCGTAATGGGAACGTCGCCGCTGGTGCCCAGAAACGGAAAGTAAATGTCGCGCCGACCACGAAACTCGAACACCGCGGGTGCATGCAGCAGCACCAAGTCCGCCTTCAGCGGCGAGAGCCCGCGCGGTGTCAGCGGCTCGTGTCGCTCGGTGGGAGTGACTCCGCTGGCTTGTGTCATACGCTAGACGTACCCGAGCGGCGTCCGGGTGCGAAGCGAGATACGCTTCCAGCTCTTGGATCTTCGAGCGTAACGTTTCAACATCTCGTACGTCGATCCCGCCAGTGCAGCTGCTAATGACCGAAAAGACCCCGCCGGAAGATCCGTTCGATGCCGCCGTGACCGAGGAGCGGCTGCCCGCTCGCTTCATCGCGAAGCCGATCGAGCGCACGCCAGATCCGCCCTTGTCGGATCCGTACGCTGCTGCGAAGCGCGCTGCTCCCCAACCGGTTGCGCCAGAGACGAAGCGAGCCGCGAAGCAGGAGAGCGAGCCGCCAGCGTCGGTCGCCACGAGCAAACCGCGTCGCTGGCTCAAGCCTCTCTTGGTAACGATGGCGCTGCTGCTTTCGGTGTTGGGCTTCGGCGCGACCTACGTCGCGCTCAACTTCGAGAACCTGGTCCGCGGCTCGGTCACCAGCAAAGCCAAAGAGCGAGGCTTTACCATTCGGGTCGGCGAGATAGAGGCCGTCGGCCTTTTGCCGTGGGAGTCGGAGAAACCCAGCATCGTGATGCGAGACGTGAAGCTCACGGGCACCGAATACCCCGATCTCGAGATCGAAGCAGAATCGCTCGAGATCGCGCTGGGTGGGACATTCCCAAGCTTCGAGCCGCAGGCGATCGTCGCCAAGAATGCGTTCATCAATGCGCCCGATGTGCCGTCGCTGGTAGCGCTCGAGAAGAGCGCGAAAGAGGGCGCGCTCAGCAAGACGCCGTTCACTTTGAAAGGCGCCCGCTTGCGGGTGGGGAGTCTGAGCGAAGCCTTGCCCGTGACGGTCGTAGCGCGCGCATCCGAAATCGCCGGCACCGGCGGTGCGATTCGCTTCTCCGATGTGTCGCTCGAGCTGCCGATCCCGTTCGTCGACCTGAAGCTCGGCCCTGCATCGGCTGACGTCGAGCGGGCTTTGGGTAAGACGAGCATCCGCTTCGACGACCTGAAGGCGGTCACGTTTTCCCTGGATGATCAGGCCAAGCAGGCGATTGTCGATCTCGCCCCGCTCTCCAGCAGCGTGGTCGACAAGTTGATCGGGACTGACCTTCCTGAAATGACGCTCTCCGGCAACGCCGTTGTCGACGTCTCCAAGAAGGAACCGTCGGGCACTTTTTCGGCGCTGCTCGATGGCTACATTCCGCCCCACCCGCGCGAGCTGAATGGCATCGTCTTCGGAAAGAAGACGAAGGTTACCGGCAGCTTTCACCTCGAAGGCAAGACCATCAAGCTCGACAGCATCGCCATCGAGGCTGGCGCATTCAAGCTCGCCGGCGCCGGCAAGCTGACGCTCGACAACGGTGGCTTCATGACCCTCGAGCTGAAGGGCTCCGTACCGTGCGCCGACCTCGCCTCCAGCGCCATCGGCTCGCATCTCGGCTCGGCTGCCGGGCTGATCACCGGCGGTCTCGCGTCGGGGCGCCTGGGCGGAACTGTTGGGGTGAACGTGAGTGTCGAAGCCAAGCTCACCGACATCGAGCACGCCAAGGTGATCCCTTCCGCTTACATCAGCTGCAAGCTCAGCCTCGGCTTCTGAAAGCGACCTGCTGTGATCGCACCCCGCCGCCAACCCGGCTCGGCACGCTGCTTCGTTTGCGGCACGGACAACCCGCATGGTTTGGGCGCCGTTTTCTTCGACGACGGCATCCGCGTGTGGACCGAGCTCACGCCAGCCGACCACCATCAAGGCTGGCCCGGCGTCCTCCACGGCGGCATCGTGTCGGCGGTGCTGGACGAGACCATTGGTCGCGTCGCGTTCCTGACGAATCGCTGGGTCCAGACCGCTCGCCTCAACATCCGCTTCATCAAGCCGGCACCGCTTGGGCAGGCGCTCCGCGCCACCGGCGAGCTCACACGCGATAGTCGGCGCCTGCTGGAGATGTCCGGTGAGCTGCGTGTGCTCGCGACGGACGAGGTAGTTGCGCGCGCGGAGGGCACCTTCGTCCCGCTGCCCGACGCCACGCGGGATCGCCTGGCGCGCGAGCTGGGTGGCGACTTCGAGGCGTGGGAACGGTGGCTCGCTGGCGTGCCGCGCCGGCAGTAGCCGCGAGAGTTGGCGTAAAACCACCTCACGCCGGGTCGATCAGGCCAGAAAAGCACGCGGCTGAGCCGTCAGTCGACCGCATACACAGGGCGAGGGGCGACTTCGCTCCTCCGCAGGCGATCGAGAGGGCAAGCAGACACACGGGCTGAGAAGTGCCTCTCGACATGTCAGTGCTTCGGGCGAAAGCGGCCATCGCCATCGGCGTCCACCAAGATTGGGTTCGTGAGCGCGAAGGGCAGCACCTTGAACGCGTCCCCGTCGCCAACGACGGCAGGGAGGGCAGTGTTTCCTTCTGCGGTGACGACGAAGAAATCGTCACCCGCGACGCTTCGCTCGATCGTCTGATCGAAACGTAGCGGCACCGCCACTTGCGAGACCTCGAAGGTCTGCACGACCTTGCCGAGCTGATACAGGGTGACGCGGTCGACGGGGACCCAAGGCGCTGCGCGAACCGTGATGTGTAACGACACCTTGCCGTTCACGGGCGTGACGAGGTCTCCCATCTGCGCGGTGCCGCTGGTGAGCGAGAGCACCGGGCCGGTGGTGAAGAACGAGCGATGCGCGCGTAGGCCGGCAGCGACGGCCTGCGGCGTGACGCGGCTCGGTGCGTCGTCCAGCACGGCTACGTAGTTTCGAGGATAGCCGCCGAGATTGTAATGCAAGTGGTGGGTGTCGCTGTTGCCCGTGGCAGTCGCCACCTGGCCGTTTTGCAGCAAGCCGAACCAGTCTTGCATGACTTCTTCGACTTGTTGCCGTTCGAAATCTTGGTAGCCATTCAAAATCTCGATCGCGTCGAAGTCGAACGAGAAGCCTTGCCGCTTGGCCTTGCGTGTCTTCGCGTTCATGCCCCCGATCGTGAAGTAGCCCAGGCCCTTGTCGAAGCGCGGATGATTCACGTTGATGATCGAGTCTTTGAATTTCTTGCGCACGGCCTCGAAGATCTGTTTCGGGGTACGCCCGCGCGTCTGCACGGCGCCGTTTCGCGGCGGTGAATCGGTGAGAGGCAGGGGGAACACGCCGAAGTGGCCCCAATACGGCGTGGTGACTTCGTCGCCTGTCGTTGAAGCCAGCCAGGCGCGAGCACCGAGTGTTTCGATTATCGGGCCATAGTCCGTGATCACGTTGTGGTCCGTGGAGACGATCATGTCGACGCCGTCCGAGACGAACTCGTAAACCCTGGCGTCCATCGGGACCTTCGAATCGAACGAGCCCGATGCGTGAACATGGAAGTCCGCGCTGACCCAGCCAGGCGTCTCGATGACATGCAAAAGCTCCGCATCGAGACGCGCGCCCTCTCGTGTGATCTCGACGTTGCGCTCCACCAGCGTCCATTCCAGACCTCGACTCACGAGCACCGTGTAGAGGCCGATTGGAACTTTCAGCGAGCCTTCACCGCCGAGCGAGAACACGCGATTGTACGCAGCGATCGCGCGGGTCTCTTGGCGCGGCTCGTCGCTCCGAGAGAAGGCGGGCTCGAGTGTGTTGCCGACTCCGAGGAACGTCAGCTTGCACGGGATGGGCGCATGCGTCGCGGCGTCGACGACGCGGTAATGCAGTAGTCCGTCGGGCTTGGGGGCGGCTTCGCTCGTCGCGCTGCCCGTCGTGATCGCCGACGCAGGGGGCACTCCGGAGAAAGCGAGCCCGGCGCTCGAAACCCCCGGAGCCGCGTCCGAGCATGCGCCGAGCAGCCACGCTACGAGCAGACTCGACGAGCGGCGCGCGCTCATCGATCTTTGGGCGGAGGAGGGTCGATGAGGCCAGGACCGCGCAAGTGGTGGTCGATGAGCTTGAGAAACCACGCGTGGAAGCGAGCGCGCGCAGCGCTGTCCTTGCCGAGCCCTGCGCTGTCGAACATCGAGTCGCCGAGCACCCCTTCTGCGAACAGCGCGAGCGCACCGAGCAGCGTGACGAACAGCGTGTCCTCGATCGGAACCGTGAGCTTCGTCATTACGAGGCGGCGTGCATGCATGATCTGCGAGAGCGCCAGCAGCATCTTGGCAGGGTCTTCGTCCGCTCTGCCTTCGAGCGCGAGCCAGGCCATCAGACGCGCGTGACCGCGATCGCCCAGCGTGGCCATCACCTGGCGAAACACGGCGTCGCCGTCGGCTGATCCGAACTCTTGCTCCGAGAACGACGCGACGAGCTTCTGCTGAAGTCCGTCGAGCGCGCGTGTCACCACGGCCTCGACCAGCGCCTCGCGGCTGCCGAAGTGATGCAAGATCGTCGAGTGCGAGACACCCACGTCGGCGGCGATCTCTTGCAACCGAATCCCGCGTGGGCCGGCCTTGCCTGGCGGCCTCGTCTTGTTCTGAACAGGCCCATAGGGCCTTTCTGAGTATTGCTGGTCGAGCCTTGGTTTGCCCCCGGCGTGATCGAGGCAGGCAGCGTTACTACCAAAGCTGCCGAGGCTCTCGGCGTCAGCGCTTGCAGAATGAGCTACACGTCCGTCAGCGAGCGTCTCTCGCGGTCGCACTTCCACTATTGGGTCGGACGCGACGGTCAGATCGATCATTTTCTGGAGGTGCACGAGCTCGGGCTGTTCACGACGGACGAGCTCTACGAGTGCTTTCGTCGCGCGGGGCTCTCGGCCATGCACGAACCGAAAGGGCCTTGCGGTCGAGGGCTCTTCATCGCGCGGGCGCTCACCGCCTGAAACGCTAGGAAAAATGGGTACATTGCGGGGGACGAAACTATTTTCGACACCTCGCTGCGCTTCGCTGACATGGCTTGAGAGCACTCAAACGCACGACGGCCGAGGCCCATGTCACCTACACCTCCCCTTGCGGAAGTCCCCGACGATCTCCTCGCCCGCGTGGCGCGGGGTGACGCAGCGGCCTTACGCAGCTTTTACGAGCTGACTGTCGACGGTGTCTACGCGTTCGTCTTTTACCGGGTCGGTAAAGACGCCGCGCTGGCCGAAGACGTCGTGCAAGAGACCTTTCTGATCGCGCTCGAGAAGACGCGCGACTTCGAGGCATCGCGAGGCTCGCTGCGCGGCTGGGTGTGCCAGCTCTCGCGCAACGTGGTGCGAACGCAGTTGCGTCATCGCAACAGAATGCAGGAGCTCGACATGTGGGACCGGGTGGACCGCGCGTTGGTGGACGCGCTCGAGCGAATGGAGCGCGAGACGCTGGTCGACGAGGTGATTGCGCGTGAAGAGACGCGTGACCTGGTGCACCTCGCCATGGGCCACATCTCGGAGGCGTATCGCGTCGTGCTGCAACGAAAGTACCTCGACGGCAAGAGCTTGAGCGAGCTGTCGCTCGAGCTGGGCGTCTCCGAGGACGCAGTGAAGTCGCTCTTGGCTCGAGCGCGCCGCGCGTTTCGCGAGGCATTTCAGACGCTGGGAAAATCGCTGCTGGAGGCTTCGTCATGAATCCGGAATCACACGATGAGAGCTTGCTCGAAGGCAACGTCGCCGCACTGGTGAAGGCAGCGAGCTCGCCGCCGCGCATGGCCCCGGCCGTCCGCGAGCGGGTGCTCGGCAAGCTGTTGGTGGCGCAGCAAGTGCGACACACGGCGCTCCAGCAAGCGGCAGCCGTGCTGCCCACGGCCCGCGGCTGGCGATCGTCGCTGCCGCAATCGCGAGCAGGGCGCTTCGGGCTGGCAGCGAGCGCCGCAGGCTTCGCGTTGCTGGTCGGCTTTCTGCTGACCCGTCCGGCTCAAACGAGCAGCGAGATCGCATATGAAAATGCGGGCCCCGGTCCGCGCGTCGTCACGCTGCGAGACGGCTCCGTGGTGACCCTGGATGTCGGCGCGGCGATCATCGAGCGCGCTCCCCGCAGCGTGGAGCTCGTGCGTGGCCAGGCTGTCTTCGATGTGATCCACGTCGCCTCGGACGAGGTCGGAGGTGCGGTAGAAGCCGCGAGCTTCGACGTTCAGACGGTGGCTGGTCGCGCAATCGCCAGCGGCTCGCGCTTCATGGTCAAAGCGTCCGTGAAGTCCGCTGAAATTGCGGTGGCGAAGGGCATGGTTCAAGTGTTCGGCGAGCGCGGGGCCCGCGCCGAAGTGCACGCGGGCGAACAGAGCACCTTGAGTGGCGATGTGCCTCCGGAGGCGAAGCCGGCGCCGCGCGTGAGCCACCTGTTCGACTTCGCGCGCAAGCCGGAGGCGGACGGCGTCCCCGGTGCACCCACGGGCAAAGGCACCCTCGTCGGTCGCGACCCGCGCTGGCAAAAAGAAGCGCCTCTCGACCTGCGCGACTTTTCGATCGATGTTCATGTCGAGGGTGGTTTCGCGCGCACCACGATCGACCAGACGTTCTGGAACCCCCGGCCGCGACAGCTGGAGGGCGTGTATTCGTTTCCCATGCCGAAGGGAGCAGCGATCTCGCGTTTGGCGATGTACGTCGATGGCACGCTGATGGAGAGTGCGATCGTCGAGCGCTCGCGTGGCCGCGACATTTACGAAGGCATCGTCGAGCAACGACGAGACCCGGCGCTGCTCGAGTGGATGAGCGGCAATACCTTTCGCATGCGCATCTTCCCGATCCCGGGCCGGACGGACAAACGCATCTTCATGTCGTACACGCAGCCGCTCGAGCATCTCTACGGGTCGGATCGGTTGGTGGTGCCGATCCCTTCGGTCGATCAGGTGGCATCGCACGCGAAGTTCTCGGTGAAAGTCGTCGACGGCGCGCGCTACGAGATCAGCTCTCCCAGTCACAAGGTGGAGGTGACCGACGACGGCGCAAACCGCCTCATCACGTTCGAGCAAAATGAAGCTCGCCTTGGGCAGGACCTCGTCGTCAGTCTGCGTGAAAAGAGCGACGACGGCGAAGAGGCCGTCGAAGCGCCCAGCGCGCGGGCGTTCGATCAGGGCGCACACCATTACATATTGGCGCGCACTTCACCCGATCTGCGAGCGCTCGCGCCCGCAGCGAAGTCGCGCGCGAGCCGCCGCATCGCGGTAGTCTTCGATGTCAGTGCTTCGCGCAGCCAGGAAGCGATCGCCGCTCAGGCTCGCTTCGTCGATGGTCTGATCGACGCGTTCGACGAGACGGACGAAGTCACCTTCGTCACCGTCGGTCATGAAGCGCGCGTGATGCCCGGCGGGCTCGTGGCTGCCCGCGGGATCAAGCGGGAGGACGTGGCCAGATTTCTCTCGGCGAGTGGCGAGGGAGTGGGTGATACGCGGCTCGACCTCGGGCTTGTCGCCGCGGGTGCAGCGCTCGGAGACGAGGAGCGAGATCGGCAAGTGATCTATGTCGGCGATGGCTTCTTCGTGGGGCAGGGGGTGGCGCCTTCGAAGGGTAGTGAGGCCGAGCTGCTCACGCGATCGCTCGCGGGTCGCGCTCGCTTCATCGGTGTCGGCATCGGCGACTCGATCGATCGCGGCACGCTGGACGCAATCGCCAACGCAACGAACGGGATGGCAATTGAAGTCGGCGAAGGCGAGGACATGGCGCACCGCGCGTTCGATCTCGTCGCCACCACCTACACGCCTTGTCTTGGCGGGTTGAAGGCGGAGCTGCTCGACGCGGCCGGGCGTCCGGTCGAAGGCGCGCTGTCTGCTGTCACAGCCAGTCGCGTGTGTGACGGTGAACGGGTCGAGGTCGTGCTGCGCGCGCCTCGCGGCTCCGCCGCAAGCAAAGTCAGAGTGCGCGGTCGAGTCCGTGCTTCGTCGCCGTCGATCGACGGAGAACCGTGGGAGACGACGATCGACGTTGCCGACGCGCGCGGCGGCGCCGGCTTCTTGCCGCGCGTCTTCGCCGAACGGAGAGTCGCTGCGCTGCTCGCTGACGCGCCGCCCAACGCAGGCCAAGCCGAGTCGCCCAATTCGAAGGAGATCGTTTCGCTCGCGCGGCAGTACTTCTTGGTGACGCCGTTCACTTCGCTGCTCGTCCTGGAGAACGACGCGATGTACAAGGAGTTCGACGTCGAGAAGAAGAAGCCCCAAGGCTGGGCTCTCTACGAGGCGCCCTCGACAGTGAAGGTCGCTTACGAGCCGATTGGTTCTGGGGCGATCAGCGACGCCGGCGACTGGGACGTGCTCGAGCGTTCGCCCACGCAGCTCTTTTACGCGAGACAGTCGCAGTTCGAGGCGCAGCTAGGGCTCGGCGCGGTCGGCTTCGGGACCGGCGGCGGCGGCCGCGGCCAGATGCTGCGTATGGATGCTTCCGGAACCGGCCAAGGCTTCGGCAGTGGCTCCGGCCGTCTCGGAGGCGGGCACCGCGAGAAGCCGGCGCAAGATGCTCCGGTCGCGCGCTTCAGGCAGGCCACCACCGATTCGCTGCGCGAAGCGAGCAACTACCGGAGCATGTTGACGCGGAGCCTGCCGCTCGATCAGTCGATCGCCGGTCTGCTGCCCCTGGCAACAGCCTCCGAAGTAGCTCGGCTCGCGCAGGGCGAAGATGCGCGCATGACCTGGCATGGCGGCAGCGCAAGCGACGCCGTAGACGGCGGCGCTGACTGGCTCGAACAGGCGTTTCAGGGCGGTCAACTTTCCGCGTTCCAATACGAATCGGACCCTCGCTTGTCGGATTTGACGGAGTTCATGCCGAGCATGTTCGGGCTGGCGGTGGACCGGCGCGCCGACTACCTGCGCGCGGTCTCGGACGGCGCAAGCGCTCGCGACTCTGCAGCGCTCGATTTGCTCGAGCGAGCGCAGGGCAAGATGGCGGGCAGCTTCGAACTCGCGTCGGGGCGACGTGTGACGATTCACGACGACGGCAGCGTTTCGGAGACGAACACGCTCGCGCTCGGCTCCAGCGAGCTCGTGACTGCCTCGAGCACCGGGCTCGTTCATGCCTATCCGGACCTCGGGCTGCGCACCAAGCGCAGCGCGGGCCCGGAGCTCGTCTGGTGGCTCGCGGAAGAAGCACCGCTCACCCCGCCGCTCGTCTCTTGGACGGAGGGCCTGCGTGTCGATCTGCTGGCGCCCAACACCGTACGCATCCGTGCGCCGGAGCAAGCCAAGGGCAGTGACGTGGTGTTGCCCGATTTGGAGCTCACCTTCGACGACGCGCTTCGCTTGGTCAAGGTGGTCCAGGTCATGGGTAGCGAGCGAGAAACCGTGACGATCGCGGCGGACAAATCGGATTGGCTCGTCACCAGGGCAGGTCAAACGAAGCGCTGGAAGCAGCGCAAGGCGAACGGCCGCGAGCAGGGCAGCTACGTGGACATCGTAATGCCATTGGCAAATCCCAATCGTTGGCTCGATCGCATCAAAGAGCCTGGGTTCCGCAGCGACAATGGTTTCGCTCGCCGTCAGCTGTTGGCGTCGTACGCAGCCATGGGCGACACCGCTGCGATGTCGAGGGAGCTCGATGCGCTGGCGGCGGAGATCGGCAAGCTGGAGCGGGGCGACATCGTGCTCGCCAGCCGAGCCATGGCCGGCTCAAGCGAGTCGATGAGCTTGGTGACGCGGTTGCCACCAAATGATTCCGTGCGCCGCTACCTGGAAGCGACCGCGGCTAGTGGCGCCGCCCGCGAATCGGCGTTCGCGAGCTTGGCAGACAAATCCAAGGGTAGCTTGGTGGGTGCGTTGAGCTCTTACCGCAGGCTGCTCGCGCTGATCGGTCGCGGCAGTGCCAACGACGACGTCGAGAAGGGGATGCGCAGCTTGGTCACCGACTACCCGTGGGCGCGCTTCTTCCACTACGCAGCCGCTCGCCAGGCCCATGACCGCCTGGGCTGGCAGGAGGCAAAGCGGATCACGCGCGTGTGGGAGGTCCTTTCGACCGACGAGGCGTTGCGGCCCATCGCAGACAAGCAGATCGCGATCTTGCAGCGGAGCTCGCAAGGCGATTCGGAGCAAGGCGCTCGGCGTGCAGTGCGCGCGCTGGATGCTGCGTTCGAGCGAGGTTACGCCTTCGACCTGGACTGGCAGCTGCGCAGCGCCATCACCAATGCTCGCGGCCAAATCGGAATGGATCTGTTGCTGTCGAAGTGGCGCGGAAAGATCCAGAAGCAGGGCTCGGCAAAACAGGTCCTCTCCTTCGTCCGAGCGAACATCGACCCGTACAACCGTGCAAACAGCCCCGACGTCAGCGGCGTTCTGCGACGGCTGTCAGATGTCGAGGTCGACGAATCGACGCGGCTCAGCATCACCGCGATGTTGCTGGCCTCGGGACAGCTGCCGGAGGCGAAACGGGTCCTCTACCCGGCGCTGACCTCCAGCGCGCGACCCGTCGCGATCGAGCTCGGCGCGATGGTGGCCGAACGCAGCGGCGACCTCGAGGTAGCGGCCGCGCTGCTCGATCGCTTGCTTCGTGAGACGGAGGGCGAATCCATCGATATGACCTTCGTCAGAGGTTGGTACAGCCGGCTCATCGACCTGTCGCTGCGCAAGGCGCGCACCGACACGGAGCTCGATATTGCCACGGACGATGTGCTCGCGATCGCAGCGCGCTGGCGGCGCGAAGACGCCGCAAACCCTGCGATCGACGAGGTGTGTGCCGTAGCGCTGTTCCGTGTCGGGCGCGAAGAGGACGGTCGTCGGCACCTCTCGTCGATCGTCGAGCGTCGGCCCGCGGAAGGCGGTTCTTGGGGCCGCGTCGGCGAGCTCTTGCAGGTGCAGGGCGACGTGGACGGTGCCATGGCTTCGTTCGGCAGGGCTGCGCTGGTGGAGCCGACGAACCCGACGTGGACGCTGCGCCACGCGCAAGCGTTGCTCAGTCGCAACGACACGAATGACGAAGCAAACGCGAAGGCGCTGCTACAGGTCATCGCGACGCGTCAGGAAAAGGAGCCCTATCAAGCTCGCTATTCCAACATCGTGTCGGACGCGAACCGGCTGGCCGCTGGCTTGGGCCAGAAGGACCCTAGCTCTTTGCCGTGACCAGCTCGTCCGGAATGGAAGATAGCGGGAGCACTTTGTTCGCCAGCCCGGCGCGTACGACCGCGCCGGGCATCCCGTAGACGATGGCTGTTTCTTCGCTCTCGGCGATGACTGTGCCAGCCACGCGACGAATCGCGCGAGCGCCCTCGACTCCGTCGTCGGCCATGCCGGTGAGGACGAGGCCAATCGAGCGTGACGCCATCGTCAGCGCGACGCTGGTCAACAGACGGGTGCCGTTGGGCACGTAACGATCTTCTTTTCCCGGTGGCATCACGGCAATGCGCAACCCTGTCGGGTCGCGGCGAAGCTCCATACACGCGCCGCCGGGGCAGACGTACACGTGACCGGCATACACGGGGTCGCCCTCCTGCGCCTCTTTCACAGCGAGCGGTGTGGTGCGGTGCAGGCGCTCCGCGAAGCTCTTTGTGAAGAGGGGCGCCATGTGCTGGGCGATCAAGATGGCCCCCTGATACCCAGGTGGTAGACGGGACAAGATCGAGAGCAGCGCACCTGGCCCTCCGGTCGATGACGCAACCGCGACGACGAAGCGAGGCGCGAGCGCCCCTGGCTTGCGTTCAGCAGGAAAGGCCTTGGGTGGCGATTCGAGCCGCCTCGGTCTCGCGGCCGCATGGGGCGCCATCAAGATCTTGTCGACCAGCTCGCGGCGCCACATCGATTGCATCGAGATGAGGTCATCGGGCTTGGCGACGAAATCCATCGCGCCGAGCTCAAGGGCCCGGAACACGTTGTCCGGGTGTGCGTAGCTCGAAAGGATCACGACCGGCACCGGGCGCGTCGACATCAAGATGCGCAGGAAGGTGAAGCCGTCCATCTTCGGCATCTCGACGTCCAGCGTGATCGCTTCCGGTGACAGCTCCGCCAGCATGCGCAAGGCTTGTTCCCCGTTGGAGGCATGCCCGACCACCGTGACACGCCCCGACGCAGTGAGCGCCTCGGTGATCAGGTGACGATTCACGGGAGAGTCGTCCACGACGAGTACGCGAAGGAGGCTCATGTCGACCTCTTCGGCGGCGCCGCTTCGCTGATGCCGGGCTTCCTGTAGACGATCTCGTCCGGCAGCTCTTCGATCGCGAAGGGAGTGTCCTCTTTCAGGAGCGACTCCGAGTGACCGAGGACGAGGTAGCCACCCGGTGAGAGTCGATCGTAGAAGCCGCGGATGATGCGTCGGCGGGACGCTTCATCCATGTGGATCAGAACGTTGCGACAGAAGACGACATCGATGAAGCCGCCGACGGCGGTGTCGAGCAGGTTTGCGTGGCGAAAGTGGCAGAGCGCGCGAAGCTCGTCGATGACCGTGCGGCTTCCGTTCGGCAACAGCGTGAAGAAGCGCTCGAAAGGGAACGCCTCGTCGCCACGAAACGACGAAGCCGAATACACGCCGCGTCGCGCTGCGGCGATGCAGCGGCGCGAGATGTCGGTGCCGAAGATGTGTACGCGCTCCGGCGGAAACAGGCCCGACGCAAGCACCAATGCGCCCAGTGTGTAGGCCTCTTCACCGGAGGCGCAGCCAGCGCTCCACACGACCACCCGCTCGCGCGACGCGAGCCGCGGCAGGATGAACTGACGGAACGCCTGGAGTTGGCGTGTGCCGCGGAACGCGTATGTCTCGTTGACGGTGCAGGCCTCGACGGCATCGCCAATCTCGGCGATGTCCTCTCCGAGCAGCTTCAAATATTCGGCAAAGGTCTCCAGCCGAACCGTGGCAAGGCGTTCGCGCAGGCGCCTCTCGACTGCCGGTCTGAGCTCCGGCGAGAACCACAATCCAGCGTGCACGTTCAACAGCTGGCGAATCTGGGCGAACTCTTCGGGGCTCAGCGTGGCGTTGGTTTTCAGCATTCGAGAACAGGGCCGAACATGGCTCGGCGAGGCCGAGGGGACAGGATAGCCGTAACTCGGACCAGTCCGGCGCTCGCGGATGTTCCGAAGGGGAACTTCGGGTAGCCTGACGCCGACATGTCGTGGCCCATCGCGGTCAATTCGCTCGGCCCCGTTTCGGTGGGCTCTCTGCTCTGGCGACGTCGGGGTAGAAACCGCATTTCGGCCATCGTGAAGGCGACGTTCTCCATGATCCACGGAGGCTTTGCCGTCCTGACGAACGCTCGTCCTATCCACCGCGATGAGCGTGCGTGGCTGGGTCAACGCGGGGGCAGCCCCGAGCACGTGCCCGAAGTGTGGCCCGAGCTGCGCCGCCCTGAGGTTTATCTCACGGGAGCCGCCGTGACGCCGAACCGCGAGCCGCTCCGCGCCCTGGCTGTCCGTCTCGTCGTATGGAAGAACCACGCTAGGGTCGACAAGACGCTCCATGTTTTCGGTGACCGATCGGAGGATGATCGCGCTCCAGCACCGTTTGCGACGTTGCCGCTCGTGTGGGAGCGCGCCGCTCGAGGGGAAAACGGCACCAATCCTGTCGGGGTAAAGGGACGACCTGCCGGAATGGTCGATCCGCGAAGAGCCAACGAGCCTGCGGGCTTCGGCCCTCGCTCGATCGACTGGCCAGGCCGCGAGCTGATGCGCCACCTGAATGGCCAATTGCCTGCGGCGACCCCCTGGGAGTGGCCCGACACGCTTTCACCCGAAGCATTCGGTGCCGCGCCGGCAGATCAGCGTCTCGATACGCTCGACGGCGACGAGTGGCTCATTGTCGATGGCATGCACGCTGATCTGCCGCGTTTTGCTACGAGGCTGCCCAAGGCCGTCGCCAGCGCTCACCTGCGAGACGAGAGTGGCCGCAAAGAGCTGTTTCCGCTCGCTCTCGACACCGTCGCGATCGACATGAACGCACTCGAAGTCTCGCTGATATTTCGCGGCTCGCTTGCGCTCTTGCGCGAACACTTTGCCGACCTCGTCGTCGAGGGTGATGTCGAGCTGGCTCAGGCAGACCGGCTGACACCGGTTGGCGCGACGGATCCCAACGCGCGACTGGTGGCAGGCCTTGGCAAAGGGATGCGGCTCGTAAGCGAGGCTCCGGTGAACGGTGCCGAGGTGGCTGCGCTTCCAGTCCCACCCGCTGCTATTTCGCCCGCACCCACCGCGCCACCGGCGCCTGTGTTTACACCCCAGATCCCGGAGCCACCGCCATCGCTCTCCAGGATGGGCCTCGGTTCGCTCGGTTCCCGCATGGAGCTGACGCCCCCGCGCGTGGCTCCGGCTGTGTCGCCCACGATGGTCGACGATCCCTCGACCGCGCCAATTCCAGAAGGCGCCGCTGGGGACGCACCCGAAACGGTGCCATTGAAGGAGATGCCCCTTACAACGCCGATCGCACCCGTCGTCGACGACAACGCCCGCGCTGCGGTCGTCCCTGCTGCGGTGGCTCCAGCGCCGGCTGCCGAGCCCGAGTCTGGCGTTCGTGCGCAGCTCATCGCCAAGTTGGCCGCGAAACAGCCACTCACCGAGCTGGCCTTGGCCAACGCTGATCTCGGCAATCTGGATCTGCGCGGCGCCTTGCTGTCGGGCCTCAATCTCTCCGGCGCCAAATTGATCGGCACGAAGCTCTGCGGGGCTCGGCTCTCCGGGACGAAGCTGCTGGGCGCCGATCTGACCAATGCAGACCTTGCGAACGCGGATCTCACGCAAGCAGATCTGGGCCGCTCCAATCTGACTGGGGCTTCGTTCGAAGATGCCACGCTGCTCGATGCGAACCTGACTTCGTCGGAAGGCAAAGGCGTTTGCTTCGATCGCGCTCGGGCGCAGCGCGCTCTGTTCGCCCAGGGAAAGTGGTTCGAAGCCTCCTTTCTAGGCGCAGATCTGACCGGCGCAGACCTTTCGGGGTCTGAGCTCTCCGGATGTCGTTTCGAGAAGGCCACGCTTACTGGGGCCCGCTTCGTCGATGCGCGCGCGACGCTGCTCGGAGCTCGGGAGGCCGACCTCTCCGATGCGAATTTGGCCGGCGTCACGTTCACCGACGGCAATTTCGAGAAGGCGCTGGCTGCCCGCACCGTCTGGGACCGCGCCGTGCTCGACGGTTCGAGCTTCAAAGCGGCCGTGCTGGACGCAGCGGGTTTTGCGCGTGCACACGTCGACCGTGTCGATTTTTCCGAGGCGTCGATGATCAAGGCCAGCCTGATGGGCGTGTCCGGCGAAGGCGCGAACTTCACTTCAGCCAACCTCGACTCGGTCGATCTGCGCCAGGGCAAGCTCCCCGATGCCAAGCTCGACCACGCCAAGCTTTGCAAAGTAAACGCGCTCAAGGTGACGCTGTCGCAGGCATCGCTCGTCGGTGCAGATCTCACGGGCGCGTCGCTGCGCTCCGCCAAGCTGAAGGGAGCATCGCTCTCGAAGGCCATCTTGCGGGATTGTGATCTACGGGACGCGGACCTCGAGAGCGCGGATCTTCGCGGTGCCGACCGCCAAGGGGCGAAGCTCGCTGGTGCCAGCCTCAAAGGCGCGCAGGAGAACGATGAGTAGCAGAGCCCCTTCTGTGTCCGCGTTCGGCGGCGCGGCCGGTGGCGCGCTCTTGTGGCGACGGCGCGGCGAGCTGTTTCTCACCGCGACGGTCAAAGCCGCGCTCGCGCTCAGCCACGACGAGGTGGCGTCGCTCGCACCTGCGCAGGAGCTATCGCGCGCGGATGTGCCGTACGGAGATGCGACGCGGCCGCTCGAACAAATGACGGATCTGTCACCGCCGCTGCCTTCGCCGGAGATATTGCTGGTGGGGCACGCTTGTGCGCCGGGTCAGCGCCCCGTGCCGTCGATGAGCGTTCGTCTGTTCGTGGGCCGCGAAGAGCAAGCGCTGCTCGACAAGACTGTGCACGTATATGGTGATCGGCCCAGCGGCGCGGTGCAGCCGCTGCCGTTCGTGCGCATGCCGCTCAGCTACGCGCTGGCTGTCGGCGGGCCCAACACGGACAACCCCGTTGGGCGCTCGCTCAACGACCCGACCGCGCCACCGAACGTCGTCGATCCGCATTCGCCCTGGGCCTGTGCCGGCTTTGCACCGATCGCACCGACGTGGCCTTCCCGACTTCGCGCGGTTCGATCATCGCTACCGCACCAGGTCGCCCACGTGCTCGAACTGCCCGTCGATCTCCAGATGGACTATTTTCAAGCGTCACCGCTCGACCAGCGCGTGCCTCTGCTCAATGGTGACGAGTGGATCGTCATCGATGGCATGCACCCTGAAAAGACGCGCTTCCAGAGCCAGCTGCCGGGGCTGAAAGCGCGCGCCCGCTTGGCCCGAGGAGGGCTAAGCGAGCCGCTGAGCTTCGCGCTGGTGTTGGATCGCCTCTTCATCGACATGGATCGCTGGAGCGCTCAACTTTCGTGGCGCGGCACGATGCGCGTCGAGCTCGCGGAGCTCGCCGATGCACAGCTCATCGTGGGGCTCGAATCGACCGCCGACGAAGACATGGAGCTCTCCAGCGAGACGATGATGCTCAGCGAAGATCAGCTGAGCAGCGCGATGGAAGGGCAGGCGCTGCCGTGGGAGCTCGAACCGCCGCCGCCCCGCAAGTCCAGCAGTGGCCGCGCTTTTGGTGGCTTGCCATTCAAGCCGCCAGTTTCTGCGGCTCCCGGCCCTTCGCCGTCGGTGCCCGGTGCGATGCCATTCCCAACCCAGATGCCGGCGACAGCGACTGCTCTGCCGACGGGGGCTCTGCCGGCCGCGCCAAAATTCGGCCGACCGCCCATTCAGATCGCAAACGAGGCGACGATTACCTCCGTCGACGACCAGGGGCTGGCTGCGCTGCCCTTTGGGCGGCCGAGTGAGCGATCGCCCAATTCGTTTCAGGTCGCACGCGCGCTGGAAGAAGACGACGATAGCGATGGCGGTGAAACCAAGGTGGCACCGATCTTGTCGCTGCCAGATTCGCCATTCCCATTCGGTGTGCGGCCGGTTGCGCCACTGGCTGAGGCGACCCCAGCGGCTGCAATACCTCCCGCACCGATCCCTGAACCGATCGTGCCGCCCAGGATGGTGAATTCTTCGTGGGTACGGCCGAGCGGTTCCGGGCCCAGCGCACTGCGAGAGGACGCCGAGCGGATTGCGACACCATTGCCTGCCTTGTTCGGGGACCCTCAGAGAGATCAGGAAAGTTCCGCGCCAGTCGTTGTGGAGCCACTACCCGGGGGACCGTCTGCGCTCGTCGGCACCGGGCTCGGCGGGTTGGCGCTCGGCGCCGCCAAGGCTTCCGAGCCAGCTTCGGAGCCGCCGCCCGCTCACGCGTCAGTGCCGTCGCCGGCCCATTCGGAGCCACCCCCGTCACGACTGCCGCTGTCTCCCGAAGAGGCGCTGAAGAAGCTGGTGCTCGACAATATTCGAAACGAAGTCTCCATGTATGACATGGACTTGTCGGGTGCCGACCTCGCAGATCTCGATCTACGAGGCGCCGTCTTCAGCGGCGCGAAGCTGCTCGGCGCCAACCTGAACAACTCGCTGCTGCGAGACGCGCGCCTGTCCAACGCCAAGCTGTCGGGTGCCCTTCTGCACGGCGCCGACTTGCACAGCGCAGACTTGACCGGCGCAGACCTTTCGCGCGCGGACCTGGGCGACTCAATCTTCGATCATGCGACGGTGACAGGAGCGAATTTTTCAGGTGCGCAGGCGAAGAGTGCCCGCTTTGTTTTCGCGAGCGCTGATCGTGCGCAATTCGTGCAGGCCGTGCTCGAAGGCGCCGTCCTCGACGGTGCATCTCTGCGCGATGCAGACTTCTCCGGCGCGGTGCTCTCGCGGGCTTCTTTCCGTGACGCAAAGGCAGCAGGCGCAATTTTTAGCGAAGTGCGCGGCGAAGCGGCGGTATTCGACGAGGCCGATCTCGCGGGCGCCAGCTTCGCCGCAGCGCGCCTGCCTGATCTCAGCTGCGTCGCCGCTCGGGCCTCACGCAGCAACTGGGAGCGCGCCGAGCTGGAGCGATCGTCGTTCGATCGCACCGACCTCTCGTCGGCGAACATGGTGCGCGCGACCTTGGAGGTTGGTTCGCTGCGCGGCGCTGATCTGACCAAGGCCGACCTGTCGAACGTCGCCGGCGACGGCGCCGATTTTACCGAAGCCAACCTCAGCGGCGCGGATCTGCGCATGAGCAAGCTTTCCGACGCCCGCTTCGAGAACGCGAAGCTCTGCGATGCCAACGCGCAGAAAATGCTGTCCACGGACGCGCGCATGTGCGGCGCCGATTTGTCGCGGGCCTCATTTCGCAGCGCGCGCATGAAAGGCTGCGATTTCGCGAACGCCAACTTGGAGGGCGCCGATCTGCGCGACGCCGATCTCGAGGGCGCCAAGCTCGAGGGAGTCGACACCACCCGCACCAAGCTGGCTGGCGCGAACCTCAAGGGTGTCGAAGGAGTCTCTTCCTAAATAGGCGAGCATGATTCTCGACGGGGCTGTCACCAGCTGCAGCGCGAAAGGCGTCAGGCGTCAGGCGTCAGGCCTGAAGCCTGTGGCCTTCTTTGGCCGAGATCACGCTCCCTGATTTAGCTTTTCGTCGGCTCAGGGTCGCCGTTGGCGCTGCGACTGACGACGAAGCCGAACGCCGCGGCAGTGAAGAACATGATCAAACTGTAGATCGCTGCGGGCATCGCCATCGCCTTTTCCTCGAGAACGTTGTTGGCGATGAACATCGCGAGCGTGCCGTTGTGGATGCCGATCTCCATGCCGATGGCGACTGCTTGGCGGCGGGGCACCCGCGCGGCACGCGGCACGAAGTAACCGACGCCCATGCTGGCCAGGTTGAACACGAGCGCGGGCGCTGCGAGCAGGAGGAAGTACTGCTTCACGTCGGCCCAGTTCTGTTTGATGGCGCCGGCGATCACCAGCACCAGGAACACGGCGGAGAGGATGCGCACTGGCTTCTCCAGCGACAGCGCGAGCGACATCTTCTTGCGGCGCAGCGTCATCCCGAGCGCAACGGGCACGAGGATGATGCCGAAGACCAGCACGATTTTACCGAACTGCATGGGGATCTCGCGCCCCTCGCCTAGGAACGCGGTCATCGACAGCTGCACGATCAGCGGCAACGTGAGCAGGCTGAGCACGCTGTTGGTCGCAGTCAGCGTGATGTTGAGCGCGACGTCGCCCTTTGCCAGATGGCTGAAGAGGTTCGCGGTTGCGCCCCCGGGCGAGGCGGCGAGCAACATCAGGCCGACGGCGAGAGCGGGCGGCAGGCCGAACACCTTCGCGATGGCGTAGCAGACGATGGGCAACACCAACGTCTGGCAAACGAGGCCGACCAGAACCGCACGCGGGTATTGGACGACACGACGGAAGTCGTCGACGGTCAGGCTGAGGCCCAGCCCCAGCATGATCACGCCCAACGCGATGGGCATGAGAACGTCGGTCAGAAGATTGGGCTGCACGTCTGCTAGTTTGCCGAAGTCAGTCGCCTAGAACTTGCCGGACACGCCGATGTAACCAGGGCCGATATCCAGATCGACCTGGATTGCCGCGGCCTCTTGCGCCGGCGCTGCGCTGTCGCCGCCAGTCGCCAGCTCGACGATCAAGAATGTCGCACCAGCCGCCAGACCGACCGCACCGACGACCAAGCCGATGTTGGCGATCAGCTGCTCGCGTTGGCCGCGATCGATCGTTTCGTTTTGGCTGGCAGGGCAGGTGCCGGTGGGACATGCGTCTTCTAGTTCGGAGAAGGTGCCGAGCGACATGCCGCCCGCGACACCGAACACGCCCATACCGATGACGCCGATGCCGCCGAAGGTGATCGCCAGTGGCAACATGGCTGACGGTCCGCTGCTGCTCTCTACCACTGGCGGCGGCGGCGGGGGCTGCACAACAGTGTCCGCGGTCGGGGCGATGTTGACCGTCTCTCTCGCGCCCTTCTTCACTTCGATCCGTTGAACGGTGGGCGGCTTGCCCGGTGTCTCGAGCGTTACCTCCACGGGGCCGGGGTCGACCGGGAGCAGCTTGCCCCACTCTTCTTTGGGGAGGATCATGCCGCCGACTTTGAGCGAGGTGCCCTCTACCGCGCCGGAGACGTTGACCGTGATCGTCGCGATCTTGGCGAGCAGCTCGTCCATTTCGCCCTTCGCGGAGTCGCGTGTCGGAATGTACTTGGGCTCCGTTTTGGCGCGGGCTTCGGCCTCGGCGATGACCTTCTTGAATTGCGCGAAGGCCTCCTTGTTTTGGCCCATCTCGACGTGACAGCGCGCCACGTACAAGCCCGAGTTGGGGCTAGGCACGATGTCGTACGACTTCTTGAATTGCTCGAGCGCGAGGGCGTAGCGCTTCGCCCCGTACAGCGAAGTGCCTTGCTTGAACGCTTCGGTGGCCTTCTTCACCTGGTCCGGCGCGGGCGCCGCTTGACCGCCCGGCTGGCCAGGCTTCGGTGGTGCCGCCGGGCCACCCTTCACAGGCGGCTTCGCTTGGGCCCACGCCTCGACGCTCGGCAACGACGCTGTCAGTGCGATCGCAAACGAAGCGAACCACGCGGAACGGAAAATGGCGTGTCTAGGCACGACGACTCCTCGGTCAGATACCAGTGGGGTTGTGCTTCTTGATCGGCGGCTTCTTGACGGTGCTCGTCGTTGGCGGACGAACGACCGCAGTCGTCGGCGGCTTCACAGTAGCCGTCTTCGGCGCTGTTGGGGGGGTGGTCTGGGTGGGCTCTGCTGTCGGCCGGACAGTTGCTTCGGCTGTGGCGGTCCCAGTTGCCGTGGCGGTCACCGTCGGCTGGGCCTCGACCGTCGGGGTCGCCGGCACGGTCGGTACGGCTGTCGCCGTGACCGGCAGCGCTGCTTGTGTCGCTGTCGGTTTGGCGCCGCTTGGTGGCGGCGTGGCGTCTTGCGGGTTGCGCAGGGCCTCGATCAGCGCGATCACGCCGATGCCGACCACGACGCCCACCACCACCAAGAGCACGAGTCGCAGCCAAGGCGAGATCGGTTTACGTTGCAGCAGCGGGTCGGCATCCGATGCGGGCGCGCGTTCGGGGGTCGAGTCGACGATCGCGCGAGCGGCAGCCGCGGCGCTGCTGGGCACAGCGGCAACCGGCTTCGCTTCTGCAATCGGCGCTGGGTCGAACGCGGGAATGTCGAACGGCGGCGGCTCGACCGCAGCGTCTACAATCGCTTCGGTGCGAACGGTCTCTTCATCGAACGCCAGCGATTGAGCTGACGGCTGCGCGGCCGGGCTCAGCGAGGGAGGCGGAGCGACAGGCTGCATGCCGACCGGCTGCCCGTTCTGCTGGTGTTTGGCCTCGGCCAACACAGCAGGGTCACGCGGATCGAACTCGCGTAGCGCTTGGATGAGCTCGCGGTCCCGGGCAGCGAGCACCTCGCCGACCACGCGTTCGACGAAGATGGCGACGTCCGCGTGGCTGGCGCTTTTCTCCAGCAGGTTCTCGATGCGGCCAAGCTCTTTGGCTGTTTCTGCTGCTGAAGCGGGGCGCTTCTTGGGATCTTTCTCCAGGAGACGAAGCACCAATTTCTCGAACTCCGGGTGAATGTCCGGAACGAGCGTGCGGAGTGGAGCGGGAACTTTGAGCACGATGTTCTCGATCGTCTTGAGCTCGCTCTCTCCGCGGAAAGGATGAACCCCGGTCGCCATCACGTAAAGCAGCGCGCCGAGCGAGAACAGATCGCTGCGCCTGTCGATGGTCAGGCCGCCGAGCTGCTCTGGTGAGAGGTAGGGCGTTTTTCCTTTCACGGTCGAGCCGGCGCGCGTCACGTGCACGCGGCCCTTCGATTTGGCGATGCCGAAATCGACGACCTTCACGACACCCTTGCGGTTGACGATCACGTTCGCCGGGGTCACGTCGCGATGCACCAAATCGAGCAAGGCGCCGGCGTCGTCAGTGAGCTCGTGAGCTGCGTGCAGGCCGGCGCAGATGTCCTCGGCCATGCGCACGAGCACGTTGAGCGGTACGCCGCCCGACGAGCGCGCGGCTTGTTGCAGGGCGAACAGGTTCTCGCCGTCGACCCACTCCATGGCGATGTAGAGCACGCCGTCAGAGCCGCCCACCGAGTGAATACGCGCGACGTTCTCGTGTTGGATACGCGTAGTGACGCGCATCTCGTCGAGAAACATGCTCTCGAAGTCGGGGTCGTCCGAGAGCTCCGGCAACATCGTCTTCACGCCGAACAAGCTGTCGATACCGCGTGCGCCCTTCGCGCGAGCGGCCCACACGGTGGCCATGCCGCCGCGTGCGACGGCTGCGAGCAGCTCGTAAATGGTAGGCGGGTTTCCGACCAAGGCGCCGGGCCCCAAACGCTCGAGCCCGTACACCGAGACGACCTGCTTCGGGCTGTGGCTGGGCCTCCCCGGCTCTCCCCGGTCGGGGTCGACCTTGGTCGGTGCTTCGCGCGCCAGCAGCTCTTGCGCTGTGGCCGGCTTGGGCGAAGCCACCGGCCTGGGAGAAGCCACCGGCGGTGCTGGCGTTTCGTCCAGTACCAGCGCAGCCGCGACGACCGATGCGACTGGCTCGATACCCATCAGCGTGTGCTGGCGCGGCTTCGGCGGTGGCCGACGTGCGGGGGGTTTGGCAGGCGCTGGCGCAGGCTCGTCCACTTCGATCAAGAAGTCGGAATCGACGCTCGTCGCCTCGTCGGCGATGGCAGCTTGTGCGAGCGCCGCGAGGGAGCCGTTGGAGGGCGGCTTCGGAATTTCGACAGTCGGGACTTCGATCGTCTCTTCTTCGATGAGCTCTTCGGCTTTGACCTCGGGTTTGATCGGCATTGCTCCCGCCGCGATCGGCGAGAAGCCCATCAACGTCTTGGCGCGGCTCTTCACCGCGCGAGCGGGCGGAGGAGGCGGCGCGGTGCGAGGTCGCTCAGCTGTCAGCGACTGACCGAAGCTCGAGATCTCGTGATTTGTGCGCCCGTTGGCGGGCACTTCTAGCGGGCTCGGCGGGCGTACCGAGGTCGGGCCTGCCAGCGAAGCAACCCCTTGCGAAGCCAAACCAGCAGGCGGTCGCACCGACGCAAAAGCCGTGGTCGACGTGTTGGTGACGGGGCGCGTCTGCGAACGCCCGACTTGACGCGAAATGACGTCGGCGACCTCTTCGTAGCCGGCGACCTCGCCGCTCTCGATCGCGGCTGCAACTTGCGCGAGCGAGCCACGACTGGTCACGTCTCGCAACAGCGCGAGCGAGATCGCGGCGGAGAGCTCGGGGCTGATCTCGGCGCGTTGGCTGCTCGGCTCCGGGATGGCCCCAGCGAGCACCTTTTGGATCACAGCCGCTTCCATTCGGGAGGCGAACAACCGCTGTCGTGTGAAGAGCTCCCACGCGATCAGCACGGCGCTGAAGGTGTCGGCGTGCAAGTCCGGTGGCGCCGGCGCAGGGCCGAGCGTCAAGCTCATGGCTTTCACCCGCTCCGGCGCTGCATAAGGTAGGCGGTCGAGGTTCTTCGCGAAATGCAGACCGAAACGCGTCAGCGAGCGATCGACTGCGAAGCCACTGATGCGTGAGCGACCGTCTTGACCGATGTGGACACACCACGGTCCGAGCTCACCGTGGCCGAGCGAAGAATCCGTTTGGTGTGCAGCTTGAATGGCGGCAATCAGGTCGCCCACGATGCGTGCCGCGACCGGCAGTGGCAGCCCGTCAGGCCCGGCGCGTCGCAGCACGGCTGCGAGTGAGTCGCCTTCATGGTGCTCGTGCGTGACGAACGGCTCGCCATCGATCGTGCCGCTCTCGAGCACGCGCGCCAAGTTTGGGTGGCTCAGGCGCGCGGCTTTCTTTGTTTCGTTCAAGAACGCGTCGCACAGCTGCGGGCTCTTGGCGACGTGCCGGTGAATCTTGGTGAGGATGACGCTGTCGCCCGACGCGGTTCGCGCGACGAAAGTGGCACCCACGCTGCTCGCGCTGACCTCCTTCACGAGCTCGAAGCTGCCGAGCTTCTTTCCGGTCGCTTGCTGGGGCGTGAGGGCCATTAGCGCCCAGAGTATCAGGGTCCCGAACCGAGGGGGAAGTGCGCGGCAAAGTACGGGCCGCTCGTAGCGGGATGACCGGCGGAGGTGCTTGGCTCTTTTGCCCTTGCGTGGCAGGGTCGCCCACATGGCCCGCTTGCCCACGCCGCCCGACGCGCCTCTGGCAGAGGTACCTGTCGAGGCCCTCGAGCGAGCGTCGCCGTATCCGCTCTCTCGGCTCGCCCCGCCGTTCGATTTGATCGATATTGCGCGAGAAATTCAGAACGCAGACAGGATGTTGGGCGCCGTGGTCGGGGGGCAGCTCGACGTCATCGCCAAGCAGATTCAGGTCCTCCAGGACCAAGCCCGCGGGCTGTTGGAGAAGGCGCGGGTCGCCGGCGAGCTGCACCGAGCCGGTTGTCACTTCAAGAAGCGTCCCGGTCACATCTACCACCTCTACCGTCGAAGTGATGGCGTCGCCTATTTCTCGATGTTGTCTCCCGGCGACTGGGGCGGAGAGCCGCCGCATCCGTTCGAGGGCTCGTTTCGGCTGGAGATCGACCAGAGCTTTACGCCGATGGTGTGACGACGCGCTGCTGCCAGCGCTGGCTACATCGAGCCGAGCGCCAGTAGCAGATCGAGCTCGGTCTTGCCCAACGTCGCGAACATCGCGACTTTGTCGCCGCTCGCAATACAGCGAATCGGCCCCAGCACTTGCACCTCGAAAAGCAAGAGGTCGACCTCGAGCAGACCGTTCACCGTGGCGCCCAGCGCTTGGGCATCGAGGTTCGCCTGCGCCGCCGAGGTCGAGGTCGAGATGAGATCGATCGTCGCGCCGTACTCCGAGAACGACAGGTCGATCTCGAGATTCGACAGCGTGGCAGGCCAAGCGCAGAGCGCGCCGAGGCTTGCCCCAGGCTCGTCGGCGAACACCGTCACCGCGGTTCCGTTGGACTCCGGGAGGCCGGCGGCGCCTCTGAACAGCTCCAGCTGGTCGAGCTTGCCTTCGGGGACCGCGGCGATGGTGCGCGGACCGACTTGTGCGATTGCGTATGCGGTGCCGTCGAGATCCGCGGTGACGGTGATCAGATCAGCGCATGATTCACGAGCTGGCTCGCCGATGCGGAGAAGCTCTCGTTCGATCACTTTGGGGTCCGAAATGTTGAGGTCCACGACTAGCGCGCTGTTGGAGGTGTCGGCCACCGTCGTCGACGTGACGAATGCGCGCGCGACGTCGCGCAGTGGGTGAATCGCCGTGCGCTGGAGCAGTGACCGCCAGTGACCGAGCTCGGCTAGCCGCGCTGCGCCGGTGCGATCTCGGAGGTCGTCGAGCTGGAACAGCGCGCCGCAGCGCCCGTCGACGATCTCTTTGGCGATACGCGTGGTCGTGTTGCGAGCACCGGCGCCGACAGTCCGAATGCGCGCGACACCGTGTGCCGGGCGAATGAACTGCACGAGGGCACCGAGCCCTGCAGAGGCGACTCCCAGTAACGCTGCTCGGCGTCCCACGGAGCGCAAAACTGCACGCCTCCTTTCTGGACGAATCGATTGAAATGTTCGTCACCGATCCGCATGATCGACGATTCAATCAGTCTAACTCGCGAATCGAGAAGCGCTTGTGAGTGTGGCAATAAACCCTTGCCAAAGCAGGGCTTCGACTGCTCCTCGACGAGCTGCACCGCGAGCTCAGCGCTATGACTCCGGGGTCAGGGCTTCTTCGTGGGCCGTGGCGTCACGTGCCGCGGCGCCGGTCCGCGCTTGCGACTGACCTTGGTCAGCGCGCGCTTCCCGAAATTGACGCAGTCGCCCTGACCCTGCGGGCAAGCGATGCGAACATGGAAGTGGTTGTCGTGCGGCAGACCCTTGGTCGGTTGAAACAGAACCTCCGCGGCGCGTGCCCGCATCGCGGCCGAGGCTCCGGCGCGTGCCGCTTGTGCGAGAAGCCGCTGCTTGACCGGGTTCGACACGAAAATCTGCAGCACGCGCGCTTTGGAGTCGCTGAGCCATGCCTCCACCAGCGCCCAGTTGCGCACGTCGTCGAAGTGCGCCCCAGGAAAGCCAGTGGCTTTTCCTTCTCCGTCGACGGCTGCGAAGCGCGGTGCCAGGAAAGGTTTGCCGCTCTTCGCCAGATAGAAGCCCACGTCGGCGTCTCGCCCGCTCTCGTGCGAGCGATGGCCGTCGACTTCACCGCCGCCCCGTCGCGATAGGTCGCCGACGTTCAGGACTGAGCGGGGATGCCGTTTCGCCACCTGGCCTGCGCTGCGGGTCAGCATGTCGACCAGCTCCGGCAACCCGAAACGGTGGCCACCGAGGGCCCGCATCGTCTCGTTCGGTTCCAGCTTTTTGCCGCCCACCAGCGTGCCTTGATCGGGGCTGCCGACGCTCTTCGGACGCACCGAGATCGCCTTCGGCACACGACCGGATTTGGCGTCGGCGGTCGTTGTTACCAGCGACACACCCAACAAGCCGAGGAGGAGGAGCGCTCGGGCCGGCCACATGTCGGGCTTCGTAGCACGGGGGTGTGGACCCGGGCCAACTCGAGGGCTATGCCCTCCCGATGCGTAGCGTCACTGCAAGCCACGTGTTTTCGTGTGACATCGACACGTTCTGGAAGACGTTCTTCGACGACGAGTACAACCGCGCGCTCTACATGGACGAGCTCAAGTTCAAGTCGTTCGCAGTGCTCGAGAAGACGCCCACATCGCGCAAGATGCGCATCACGCCGAAGATGAGCCTGCCCGGCCCAGTCGAAAAGCTCCTCGGCGAGAGCTTCGCCTACGAGGACCATGGCATTCTCGATCGCGACAAGAACGAGTTCGCGTGGAAGATGATCCCCAGCACCATGAAAGACAAGCTCTTCACGAAGGGGACCGTGAAGCTCGAGCCCGCCGGCGAGGGGAAGGTAAAGCGCACCGACAGTGTCAGCATCGAGGCGAAAGTCTTCGCCGTTGGTGGCTTGATCGAGCAGACGACAGAGAAGGAGATCCGCGCTGGTTGGGACAAGGAGCGCGGCTTTCTGGAGCGCTGGCTCGCCAAACCGAAGTGACTGACGAAAGCGTGCCTCGGCGCAAACCGCGACATTTTCGTGGCCAGCGAGGAAGAGGACGACACCAAGATCTCTCCCACGACAACAAGCGCGCTCGCTACGTGCTCATGTTCGACCCGCTCGACGACTCTTCCAACATCGACGTCAACATCTCGATCGGTACCATCTTCGGCGTGTTGCGCGCCCAGAGGATGCGCCGGCAGATGATAGCCTGTTCCTGAAATCGGGCATGAGCTCGCGGCCGCCGTCTCGACGAAGAGCGTCGCGCGTCGACGATGCACTCAGGGCTCTACCTGGTAACCATCGTGCGTTAGCTCGGCCTCGTTCACGCTGCACACCTCGCGCCTCACCAACCGCATCAATGTGCGACCGCGCTCGGCGCAGATCTTGCCGAGCGCGCAGTGCCTCCGGCAAAGCCGGATCAGCCGTCGCCCAAGCCCCGGCGCACCCAGCGCCCATCGATGCCGATGACGTCACGGTGGTGCCGCTGCTATCGCCGGACGTCGTCGGGGCGCTGGCGGGGTTCTCCTTCTGATGTGCGTTCGTAAGTGACGTAGAAAGCCCGGTCACCCGGTCGACTTTCGACGAGGCGCCACTCCGACTTGTCGAACGCTGGGAAATGAGTGTCGCCTTCGGGATCGAGCGCTACTTCGGTGAGAACCAGTCGCGTAGCGAATGGCAGCGCCTGTCTGAAGATCTCCGCTCCACCGACCACCATTGGCTCAGAATCCGAAGCTCGCGCGAGGAAGATCCCGTCAGCCAGGGAAGCAACCACATCTCTCCCGTTTCCCATGAGCATGGCGTGACCACGCTTGACGCGCTGAAAGTGCGCGCGATCTTCTGGCAAATTCCAAGGTAGTTGCCCGGCTCGGCCGATGACGCCATTGCGACCGATGGCCGCAACCAAGGTGAGGGGAGAAAGCGCGTCGCCGCTCATCAGGCGAAAGGATAGCGGCGCTCGAGCATTGCGCGATAAAAACGGCGCGTGCTGCCGGCGTCGAGCGAGCCGTCGTTCTTCTCGCGTTCGAAAAAGGTCGCTAGCTCACCGAGAATTTCGTCGTGATGAAACGCCCAAGGGCGCTCCGCGATCTCGGCATGGGTCACTTGGATCCACTTCAACTGCACGACCTCACCAGGCTCGGCGTTCGCGGTGCTGGGCTCGACCAGACGGCAGAGCTCGATCACGAAGCGCGCAGTGACGTTCTGTCGATGCGCCGCCGGGTCGCTTTGCAAGAAGATAGGCTCGGGCGCGACAACCGCGTCACCTGCGGCCTCGAGCGCCCGCAGGTCGAGGCCGGCTTCTTCGAAGACCTCGCGGCGCACTGCCTCCTGGAGGCTCTCGTCCCAATCGAGGTAGCCGCAGCAGAGGCACCATTTACCGCTATGGTCGACAGCCTCGCCGCGCTCGCCAACGAGCGCACGAAAAGAGCCCACCCCAGCGTCGTAAGCGAGCACGATAGCGGTTACGGCGACCGAGCGCGAATCGTAGAGCACGCGCCCGTCGACTTGGAAGCGTGGGTTGATGCGATTGTTGAAGCGAGTGGAGTCCGACATCGCGCGCTAGCTTAGTCGCTGCCAAGCTGGGCGCCTTGATCAATCTGGTGGCCCGATATGGACTCGATTGCGATAGACCCCTGCAGCGTGCGCTACTGAATCGAAGCCGCGGCCGACGCCGGTCGCCGCTAGCGTCAGCTCGACCTCACACGGGCTGTTGTCGTCGACCCCCAGTCGTCGAAAGGTCACGGCATTCTGCGGGACACCCCAACCTGCGGAGGGAGATGCTTCGGCGGAGAGCTGCGCCGACCAATCGACGAACACGACTTGCAGCCGAGCCTCGCCTTCGTCGAGCAGTGTCAGGGTCAGCGGATCGCCTCTGCCGAGTCGCCCTCTGCCGAGCTCACGGAAGGGACCCTTCTCGGCGCTGGTTGCCTCCACGACGCTGAAGAAATCATTCGCATCGAGTATCCCCAGCAGTGCGGAGAGCAGACCTGCAGGCGGCGCGAACGCCAGCCATTGAAGTAGCGCGGGCGCGCCAATGCTGGCGCAGAAGCCGAGAGAGGCGATTGCGATCCACATCCACGGCAATACTCCGTTGCTCCAGAAACGTGGGTGCGCGACGGCAAAGCCGTTCGGCATCAAGAGCCACCACGAGAGCGCGCACAGCCCCATGAGCGCGAAGACAACGGCCCAGAACAGGCGAACAAAACCAGATAGCGGGGCTTTCGACACGTTGCGGGCGATCTCTGGTCGCGGTTCGAAGGTGCGCCATCCCGTCATCCGATGCGCATTGATCGCCGCGGGTCAGCGTGAGTCGCTGACGCGGGTCCGGCGATCGGCTACGCGTGGGAGGTGTCGCGCCGCGGGAGAGTCATGACGTGCGTCGCGCTCGTGTGGAGCACGAGAGCCGCTGCTCAGCCGACAGAGCCGCTGCTGTCCGCGCCCGCGTCGTCGGTGCTGACCGTTACCTTGGAGGCACCGCCGGAGTGCCCGGATCGCGCGGCACTCGAGTCCGAGCTCACCCGTCTCTTGGGCGACGCAACGACGCGGGGCACGCCGCTAGAGGCCCGCGTTCGCATCGACAAGCCGCAAGGTAAGGGCTTTCGCCTGCGTCTCGAGCTCAAGCAGAGCCAGGCGCGCGCGAGCGAGCGCAAGCTGGAGGGAACGAGCTGCGAGACGCTGATCGAAACCGCCGCTCTCTTGATCGCGATCGCGCACGATCCGAGCGCAGTGGTCGAGCGCCGGCCAGCGCCGCTGATCGCCGAGCCCCCGCCTCCGGCGCCACCAGCGCCCGCACCACCGCTGGCAGCACCGGTGGCCCCGCCTTCTGCGGTGCCGCCTTGGGCTTGGACCAGGCCTGCTCCGCCTCGGGCGCCGCTCGCGCTCGGCTTGCTGGTCCGCGCCGGACCGCTGTTTGGTGTTGGCGATCTTCCGGGTCCACACGCCGGGTTTGCGGTCGGGGCCGCGCTCCGGCTTTCGGCGTACCGCATCGACGCCGCCTTCGAACTGGGCGCCGGCTCGGCGAAGACGCTGGACGCGCGGCCAGACGCAGGCGCCGACTTCGTGAGGCTCGCTGGGGTGCTGCGCGGTTGCCGTGTGATCGTCCCGCTCGACGGAGGGGCCTGGCCTCGGCCGTCTCTTGGGCTCGATTTGAGCGGCTGCCTGGGCATCGAGCTCGGCTCTCTGTCGGGAGAGGGCTTCGGCGTGAGCAATCCCGCGCGCGGGAGCGCCCTTTGGGCTGCGCCTCGCGTGGACCTACGGCTCGGGCTGGGCGCCGTCGGCCCGCTGGGCTTTGCCGCCGATGTTGGTCTCGCTGTGCCCGTCGACCCACGCAGATATGTGTTGCGGGGAGGGGAGGACGCAGCTGTGGTGGTGGTGCACGAGCCCGCTGTGGTGGCCGGTCGGGCAGCAATCATGGCTGAAATCGAGCTATGACATGGGAGCGAGAGCTTTTCTTCACGGAAGCGAGCGCCCCCGGACACTCAGGATCGAATGAGCATGTTGCTCGCGACCCCCGACCAGGCGTCCGTGCCTGATGCCCGAGCGGCATCGGGCACGCGGCCGTCGTTCGAGGCGCTCTATGAAGAGCACGTCGACCGCATGTTCCGAGCGCTGCGTCGCTTCGGTGTCGCCGACGCCTCACTGGAAGACGCCGTGCAAGACGTGTTCGTCACGGCATACCGACGACTCGACGGGTTCGAAGGCAAGAGCAGCCTGTCGACCTGGCTCTTCGGCATCGCGTTGCATGTCGCGCGAAACTATCGCCGGCATGTGCGGCGCCATCCCGAGACGCCGACCGACGATAGCGCAGTGCTCGACGGCCCCAGCGAAGACAGCCTCGAGCGCTCGCTCGAGGACGCCGAAGCCGTGCGCATTCTGCATCGCTTGCTCGACGAGCTGAGCGACGAGACGCGCGAGGTGTTCGTGCTGTCGGAGCTCGAGCAACTGTCGGCGCCCGAGATCGCGTCTTTTCTGGGAATCAATGTGAACACCATCTACGCGCGCGTTCGTGCCGCGCGCGCGGCCTTCGATCAGGCCGTCTCCCGTCACCGCGCGAAAGACAATTGGAGGCTACGATGAGCCTGAGCCGAGAAGCCCGCGGCTTGGTAGAAGCCGCTCGCCGCGAGAAAAGCGGACCGAGCGACGAGCAACGCAAACGGATGCGCCGCGCGGTTTTGGTGGCAGTGGGCACAGGCACGGTGGCGGGCGCCACAGCCACGAGCACAGCCGCGGCTGCTGCAGTGGTAACCAGCTCGAGCTTGAGCGTTGTCGGAAAGGTCGGCATTGGTCTGTTCGCCCTCGTCGTCGCGGGCGGGGGAGCCGCGCTGGTCGTTCAGCGCTCACCGATCGGCACGGAGGCCTCTGTACCCGCCCACACCGCGGCGCCGACGGCCGCGTTCGCGACCAGCGCGCCTGCCGAGCCGACCAGCGCGCCTGCCGAGCCGACCAGCACTGCACCGCAGCTAGCGAGCGCTGTCGCGACGGTCTCCGCGCCCGAGGCGTCCAGCCAAGCGCCCACTTTCATCTCTCCTTCCGCGACCAAGCCCACGGCAGAACCTTCGATAGCAAGCTCGGCGCTATCGTCGGCAAATCGATCGTCGGCAAATGGGTCCTCGGCCGATGGGCTGGCCGAGGAGGTCGCGTTGCTCAAAGCTGCGCAAACGGCGCTCGGTTCCGGGCGCCCGAGCGACGCCCTTGCCTCGCTCGACCAACACGTTGCACGTTTTCCGAAGGGCGCGCTCGCGCTCGAGCAACGCGCGCTTCGGGCAATGGCGCTGTGCGCTTCCGGCCGGTCCGACGAAGGTCGGCGCATCTCCGACGCGCTCTCGACCAGCGCGCCGGGCTCGCCGCTGGCCGAGCGCGTGGCCGCTGCCTGCAACCGGCTGCCTGATGATCCGCGATAAGAGTGCAGATCGCTTTCCGCCACGGGATCGACAACGCGCGGACACTCACCCCATGAACCGGGCGTTTCCGCCCGACCCCTTCCACTTTGGAGATCTCCGCCATGAACGCCCGACCTTTGCATCGCTTGCTCGTGACAGCCGCCCTCCTCGCGGCGCTGCCGCTCATCACCGGCGCGGCTGGTAATGGCTGTGGGGGCGACGTCACTGTCGGCTCCGATGAGCCTTGCAAGGTCGGAGGCTGCAGTGGTCAGCTCTGCGTCGAGCTCGATGATGACGGCGCTTCCACCTGCGAGTGGAACGACGAGTACGCCTGCTACCAAGAGCTCGGCACATGCGAGCGCGCAGACGACGGCGCTTGCGGTTGGCGCGCCACCGACGAGCTGCAAGATTGTCTCGACAACGGTGGCCCGGACCCCGAGACCCCCTGTGTGATCACCGGCTGCAGCGGTCAGCTGTGCGCTGAAGAAGAGACCGTGACCGATTGCGCGTGGACGGACGCCTATGCGTGTTATGGCGACTACGGCACCTGCGAGCGCGATGACGCGGGCGTCTGTGGTTGGCGCCAGACAGACGAGCTCATCGAGTGTCTGGCAGACCCGCGGGTGCCGGTGGAAGATACCTGCATCAAGAACGCCGGCGACGCGTGCGAGAGCGACGCCGATTGCATCAGCGGCGGCTGCGGCGGCGAGCTTTGCTTCAACCCGGCGTTGAGCGGCGGCGCGTCGACCTGCGAGTGTACCGCGCCAAGCCTCGGTTGCGGCTGCGTGCAGGGGACGTGCACCTGGTTCGAGTGATCCGGGAAAGCGACCTCACCATGTACCGAGTTTTTGCTTCGTTTCTATTCACCATTGCCGCCACCGGCTGCGGCGATGACGGCAACCCTGTGGGTGGCTCTGCCGCGGCAGGGGGCGCGCCCGCGAACGGCGGCTCCGGGGGCGAGGCACGGGGCGGTGACACCCAAGGCGGCGAAGCCCAAGGCGGCGAAGCCCAGGGTGGCGCTGGGCAAGGCGGCGAGGGCGGTAGCGCCAGCTGCGAGCCCCCCGAAGGCGGCGTATGGGCCACATTCGACGTCGTAGACGATGTCTATCGCGCTCACATCACCAATCCGAACGGCGTCCAGCAAGCGCTCGACTTGTGGGCGGGCACCTCGAAGGCGGCCATTCCGAATGGTGCGCTCGTGTGCGCGAGCGCCAGCTTCAATTGCGGCTGGGGCTTTCATCAAGATCCAGCCACGATCGAATTTGCGGAGGCTACCATTGAGGTGTGCGATGGAACGCCGTCGTACGTCGACGCCAACTGTGGCGACTTCGGCGCTCAATACTGTCCTTGGTCTGCGGTGCTCAGCGAGCTACGCGACTGTAGAAGCGACCCGCTTTGTCCGCTCGTTCCCTAGGAGCGAGCTTTTTACTACCCCTTGTCGACATCGACGACTTGGACCCGTTGGCTGTCCCGGTCGGCGACATAAGCGAGCAACATTTGCTCGGTTTGGGCGAGGGCGACTGTCGAACCCTGGCGCGCCAGGCGCTCCGTCAAGGGGCGTTCTCCAGGGCCACGCGCGCAGCTTGCAGTGCTGAAATCGGGAGTCGGGCCTTTCGTCTCGCTACTGATTCTCGGTTCGCTGGCGTCAGGCGCTCGCGCGCAAGCGCTCGACGCACCCAGCACGGCCGAGAGCGCGAGCAAGGCATGAGATCGTCGCATCCGTCACCTCGTGCAGGCTGTAGACGCTCGTCGCCCGTCTGGCTTGGGTTCGCCGAAGCTTTGCCGCCTTCTGCTCCCGATCCGCTAGCCTGCGGCCGTGTTCACCAACCTCACGCCAAGGCAGCGCGACGGCGCCAGCTTGGTGATGATCGCGGTGCTGCTGCTGATCCTGTCCGCGACGATGGCGAGGGTGACACCCGGTACCGACCACCGCGCGCAAGGCATCTTGCTCGTGGTCCGCGGCGGCATCGCGCCGGTCATGTTCATCATCGGCGTGTGGCGATTCTTGACCGGGCGCGTCGGCTCGTCTGGTACGTGACCAGCGTCTGACCGAGAATGCCACGATGGACGCGAAGCTCTACCTCGGAGACATCTGGACCATGGCGGGCGGCTCCGAGCCTTCGCGTGCGGCAGCGCTCGGCGTGCGCGGCGGGCGGGTTGTCGCGACCGGCTCGGCGGCAGAGGTCGCCGCAAAGCTCGGGCCGGACTACGAACGTGTCGAGCTCGATGGGCGCACGCTGCTGCCGGGCATGTTCGACGTGCATCAGCACGCCTCGATCGTATGTCTCTATGGCGGCCGGCTCCGCCTGAGGGCGCCTGACGTCACCGATATCACCAGCTTGCTGCTGCGGCTGAGAGAAGCATCTGCTGCATTGGAACCAGGTGAATGGCTGGTGGCCATCGAATGGGACGAGTCGCAGCTCCGAGAGCGCCGCGCCCCGACCCGCGCCGAGCTCGACGAAGCCGTGCCTGATCGGCCGCTCTTCGCCATGCACTACACGTGTCACCGCGCGCTCGGGAACTCACGCGCCTTGGCTATGGCGGGCATCGACCACCATAGCCCCGAGCCTTCTGGCGGCACAATCGAACGTGATCGACGAGGCGAGCCCAATGGGCTCCTCATCGAGCGCGCGATGAGCCGCGTCGAATCACTGGCTCGCCAGAGCTTGGTGGTGCGCGACCAGCAGGGGTTCTTCGAGTGCCTTGCGGCCCATTACCGAGGGCTGGCGCTGCGGGGGATCACGCACCTCGTGGATGCGGCGGTGCCCAAAGACCTCGAAGCGCTGTATCGCGAGGCGCGCGCGCGCGGGCTCGTGCTCGTGCCCACGACCATGATGCCAATCTCGATGGCAGGCTGGCTCGAGGCGCCCACCGACGTGCTCGACGAGGGGCCGTCTGGCGACGGCGACGAGCTGTTGTCGCGCGGCCCGGTGAAGCTCGTGTTCGACGGTGCGCCTGGCTGCGCAATGTGCCTCGGCGTCTGGCAATCGGCTCGCGGCGCCTTGCGCGCGCTCGCGCTCGCGGTGGAGCGAAGATCGCTCGACCCACTGCGTGTCACGCTGTCGCTCGAGCCCACCCTCGATCTCCGCGCGGGCAAGGCGCGCACCGGCATTCGCATGTACGCGCCAGCAGAGGCCACCGCGATCGTGACCCGTGCGGTCGAGCGCGGCTTCGCTGTCGCCACCCACGCCATCGGCAACGAGGCCATCGAGCTTGCGCTGAGCGCCTATCGACAAGCCGGCCCGCGGCTCCACGCTGCGGGAGCTCCTCGCTTGGAGCACGCCACCTTCCTCGACCGCTCGATGGCCGAGCGTATGGCCGATCTGGGTATCTGTGCGGTGGTGCAGCCCGATTTCGTGCGCCTGCCAGCCTACGACAACGCGCCAAGCATCCCGGCGCTCCACAACACACCGCTTCGGCTGCTGCTCGACTCCGGCGTCCACGTCGCAGGCAGCTCGGACTATCCCGTGACCGACTTCGACCCGCTCGACGGCATCCGCAGCGCCGTGCTCCGCCGCACCCTGCGCGGCGAGCCGTTCGAGCCCGAGCAGGCGATCAGCCTGGAACAAGCTGTCGCGATGTACACGCGCGAGGCGGCGCGGGCTGTCGGCGTCGCGGGTGAGAAAGGATCGCTCGAGCCGGGCAAGCGCGCCGACTTCGTGGTGCTCGACCAGGCGCTCGACGCCCGGTCGCTCGGGCACGTGAAGGTCATGGCCACCTTCCTCGGGGGCGCTCAGATCGCCGGCGAGGGGCTCTGAGAGAGCGCTTACTTCTTCTTCGCCTTTTCTTCTTCGATGCTGACCTTCATCATGCATTCCACCGCGCGGCCGAGCTGCTTCTTCTTGTCTTCCGGCATTTTGTCCATCTCGCCGAGCTTCGCGGTGGCTTCGGGGAACTTGGTCTCGTGGTCTTTCATGGATTTGTCGATGCAAGCCTTGTCTTTGCAAGCACAGACGTCACCGGCGAACGCGTCTCCGGGGGCTTTGCAGCCGAGGGCGGAGACGGAGAGCGTGAGCAGCGCAGCAACAGCGAGCAATTTCATGGTGGCACCTGATCGGGTTGAAATCGGGTTTCTTCGAGCGACCGAAAAAAATCGGACGAGCGAAACGCCATACTCACGAAGGGCCCGACGCGGCCGGGAAATAAGACCGATTAAGTCGCGTTCGTTGGGTACCCGGGCAAAATCAGGCGGATGAGCCGTTTGCCGTTTGCCGTTTGCCGTTTGCCGTTTGCCGTTTGCCGTTGGTCGATCGTTGCGATCGTGTGGAACGTTGGGTGCTGCCCGAACGTGGTGCTGGTCGACGACCCTCCGGCCGACGAAGTCTGCGACGGCGCCCCGGAGGTTTGCGCGCTCGATGCGGAGGAGATCGAGATCTGCGGCGGCGGCAGTCAGCTGCGGGAGCGCGTGTGCGACGACTCGTGCGAGTGGTCTGCCTGGTCTCTCTGTGGCGCAGCCACCGATTGCGAGGACGGTGAGACCAAGCAAGTCGCGTGCGCCGATTTCGGTCAGCAGCCATTCGCCTGCGTCGACGACGTCTGGTCCGCGACCGGCGATTGCGCGGTGCCCGATTGGCTCAGCATCGATGCCGGCATCTTCCACACCTGCGGGCTTCGTGCGAACGGCGAGATTGTGTGCTGGGGGGAGAACGTGAACGGCCAAGGCGACGCTCCAGAGGGTAGCTACGCCGCCGTCAGCGCCGCTGGCTACGACACCTGCGCGCTGCGCCTCGATGGCACGATCGCCTGCTGGGGCTCGATGCAGGAAGGGATCGCGGACATCCCTGCTGGTAGCTTCGACCAGTTGAGCCTGGGCATGGGGCAGGGCTGTGCGATGCAGGGGGTGAGCGCCACCTGCTGGGGTGATCACAGCTATCACCAATCGGACATCCCGCCGGGCGAGTATCTCACCGTGACTTCGGGCGTCCGCGAAGGTTGCGGCATTCGCACCGACGGCACGCTCCGCTGCTGGGGCTACAACTACTACCCAATCGTCGACGACGTGCCTCGGGGCCAGTTCACGGCGGTGACGATCGGGGACGGGCACGCGTGTGCCTTGGATCTCGCTGGGCACCCGCTGTGCTGGGGCCGAGACGACTATGGTCAGGCGCACGACGCACCCAGCGATGTGGAGCTCGTCAGTCTCGATGCGGGAGCGGAGCATACTTGCGGCCTGGATCGACAAGGCAGCATCCATTGTTGGGGCTGGGATAGTGTCGGTCAGATACAGAGCCCGGAGGGTGTCTTCAAACAAGTTACGGCGGGCGACCTCTTCGCATGTGCGCTCGACCTGCATGGGGCCGCGGTCTGCTGGGGCGACAACGAACGTGGCGAGCTGGAGGTTCCGACGTTGCCTTCCGGCCGTTGAGCCTGGCATTCCGATTGCTCTCCGGCGAACATGAAAAGCATGAATCCAGCGAACGCCAAACCCATTCGGCCGAGCCGACGCAACCCGCTTGCGACCCTGCTTCTCCCAACGCTGCTGATCCTGGCTGCGCCTCCGCTCGGTAACTTCCTGGGACAGACGATGTTCCGCTTGGCCCCCACGATCGCGCTCGGGATGGGCGTGCTGCTGATGTTTTTCTCGTTACAAAGGATGGCCGCGGAGCTCAACTCGGTGACCGGCGGAAAGCTGGTCGGCTGGCACTTTTTCATCCCGTTCTATGGCTTTTATTGGGCGTTCGCGATCTTGCCGAAAGAGATGGCAGTCGCAAAGCAGAAGGCGGGCAAGCCAGCGGCGTGCTCGCCCGTCGTTTACCTTTTCTTTTGCCTGTACGCCTTTGCCGCAGATCTGAATGATCTATCGTGAATGGTAGTCAGTCGTGAGCGGCAGCGTCCCAGTCGATCTGCACTGGCGTGGGCTTGTTCTCGAGCGTGCCGTCGCCGACGCCGCCGGTATCATTCTGCCCCCAGCAATAGAGATCCCGCGGGCCGAGCGTCGCGCAGCCAGCACCGAAGTTGCTGGTGATGTCGGAAGCGGGCCCGGGCAGCGACACCTCGACGAAATCGGCATCGTACAGCGGCGTCGCGCCATTGCCGAGCTGACCTTGCATGGCATACCCGACGCAAGAGACCACTCCGGCCGATAACAGGCAGGTGTGACGCCAGCCGGTGGCCACGTCATCCACATCCTGAAACCGAAGCTCTTCCGGGGAGGTGAGCGCGGCGAGCGGCAGGCCATTGCCTAACTCGCCGAATTGGTCGATACCCCAGCAAGAGACCTTGTTGCCTTGGCGAATGGCGCATTGGTGGAGGTCATTCATGTGCAGCTCGACGATGTCGTCGAGCGGAAGCTCCTTTTGCGGTAAGGATTCGCCGACGCACGCCCCCGTGCCGTTTCCGCGGACGCCGCAGGTGAGAGCGGTCCCCATCACGAGATCGGCGACCCCTGATAGATCCGGCATCAGCGTTGGATCGTGGGCGTCCTCATCCGAGGGCCCCGAGATTTGACCACCGTCGTTGAGCCCGAAACACCACGCCTCGCCGTTCAGGCCGAGGATGCAAGTTCGATAGGCTGACGCGCGCACGACCTTCGCCGGCGGAATGCCGAGCACCTTCGCGGGCAGCTGCGGCGTGCCGCCAGGCTCACCTGCTCCGAGCTCCCCGTAGTCGTTGGTGCCCCAGCACCATACCTCGCCTGCATTGGTGCGCGCGCAGGTGTGAAGCCAGCCGAGCGCGACCTCGACAATGTCGTCGGGCAGGCCCTCGATACGAGTCGGCAATGGCTGCTCGTCGACGTCCGCAGGGCCCAACTGGCCGCCGGCGTTGTCGCCCCAACAATACACGCCGCCAGCAGAGCCAACCACACATGTGTGCGAGTAGCCGCCGCTCCAAGGCAGCGGCAGCAGCGCTTGCTCGCACTCGCCGGCGACGCAGACAGGGAGCGGCGAGCTGCAGGCCGTATCGGGCAGCCACAGGCCACCGGTACATTGTTCTGGCGTGTCGCCCTGGCAGCGGCGCTCGCCTTCTGCCGGGCAAGTGTCGAGGCAAGCCCCCTCGAGACACGTAGCACCCCCTTCGCAGGCGACAGGCTCCGACCAGCGGCCGCCGTCACATGTCACGATGCCGTTGCCTTCACACGCTGGGACGCTCACCGCGCATTCGACGAACGTGCGGTCTTCGAATCCGACGACCGAGTGACACCCGCCCACCGCGAGTAGCGCGAACAGAATGCGAGACTGGCGGGCTCTGCTCGGCATGATCCCCCCCATTGCTCGCAAGCCTCGTGCCGGCGAAAGCTTGCTCACCATAGTGGCGCCTCCACGGTGACGAAGCCGGCACCGAGTTCAAGTCGGAGGTTTGCTGCCGACGCCGCCTTCGGGCGGTCGAGCACGTACACCGTGATCAGTGTGCCCACTCCGACAGCGCTCAGAATGCCGCCTGCAATGAAGCTCGCCGTCGACGCTGTGGCTGCGCGGTCGAAATCGTCGTTCAGATCGACCACCGACTGGTCGCCGCAAGCAACCGTCGGACAGCGTCGGGTCACTTCGGCTTCCACGTTGAGCGCCTCGACGCCGAAGCCGGTGCCGATTGCCAGGCCGATGCCGCCGAGGGCAGAGGCTACGATACCGGAGGGAAGCAACCAGGACGGCGCCCCGGTCTGCCCTGGCGGTGTGCCTTTGGTGCGAGGGCGAGCGGCGGGCGTCTTTGGTTTTGGAGGTGCCGGCCGCAACGTGAGCGTTCGAGTTTTGCCCTCTTCGGTGAGGTTCACGGTCGAAGTACGCGCTGCGGCGCCCAGCTCGCCGAAAGAAACCTTGTGCTCACCCGGGTCGAGCGCGCGCGGGGTCTCCCATGCCGCTTCTGGCCATGGTTGGTCGTCGATCGTCACGACCATGCGCGTTCGGTTCAAGCTGGGCGCCAGCGCGAGCACGAGAAACGAAAGCCTGGGTCGCAAGAGCGACAGGTGATTCTGCGCGACATTTGCACGATCAGCTCGATCGTCTTCTTTCGCGCGCACCAACGCGCGCTCGAACGTCTCGACAGCCGACGCAAGCTTGCCCTGTTTCTCCAGGCAAACGCCCAAGTTCAAGAGCGTTCCGCCGGTCGGTTCGAGCGCGTAGCTCTCCGAAAAGGTGCGACATGCGTCTGCGATCGAGCCCGCATCCATCAAGCGTTTGCCCGCGTCGAACAGCGCGTCCGCTCTCATGGTCGGCTCGTCTGCGTGCCCGAGCGGCGCCCACAGCGTTAGCACCGCGCTCAATACGATAGCTGCCTTCGCCCCGCTCACCGGGTCATCCAACCACAGGCGACGCTCGGGAGCGAGCGGCAGGCATTTCTCGGGGGGCCCGCCCAGGGCGCGCCCGCACGACGCCCAACGACAGGCTCCGGGCACGACTGCTGCATCGCGGCGGGCAGAAGTCGAAGATAATGGCGACAGTGGACACCACCTGGGAAAAGGCAGACGAAGACCGCGGCGGCGTGTCCGCAAGAACGAGCTCACCTGCGCTCGTCGTCGCGTGGTGCGCTGAGGCGCCAGAGCGGGTGGGCGAGGTGTTGCGTGTGCCAACGCGCGGAACGTGGCTGTTTGGCCGCGGCGGCGCCGATGGGCCGTCCAGGCTTTCGCTGCTTCGCTGTCGTCCCGGCGCGATCGAGCCCCAAGGGCCGCTCGAGGCGCGCTTTCTTTCGCGTGAGCAGCTCGCCATTCGCCGTGTCGGCGAGGCCAAGATCCAGCTCGATAATCGCGGAAAGTGTGTGTTGCGGCGTCGAGGTCGAGCGGTCGACAGCTGTGAGCTCGGCCCCGGCGACGTCGTCGAGCTGACCGAGCAGCTGGTGTTGATAGCGGTGCTTCGTGACGACGAAGAGTCGACGTTGCGAGACTTTACGGCGGAGCGAATGGGTCCGTATGGCCGCGCCGACGTCGATGGTTTGGTCGGCGAGAGCGAAGCCGTGTGGCGCTTGCGAGAGCACGTCGCCTTCATCGCCAAGCGTGACGCCCACGTGCTCGTGTGTGGTGCCAGCGGCGTCGGCAAGGAGCTGGTCGCGCGGGCGATTCACGCCCAATCGCCGCGTCGTAGCGGGCCATTCGTGAGCCGCAACGCGGCCACCCTGCCCGAGGGGCTGATCGACGTAGAGCTGTTCGGCAATGCTCGCAACTACCCGAACCCGGGCATGGCCGAGCGCCCAGGGCTGATCGGTGAAGCCCACGGCGGGACGCTGTTCCTCGACGAAATCGGCGAGCTCACGGCGGAGATGCAATCGCACTTGTTGCGCGTGCTCGATCGAGGCGGCGAGTATCAGCGTTTGGGGGAGACGGGCAGGCGCCACGCCGATCTGCGCATCGTCGCGGCCACCAACCGCGCCCCTCAGGAGCTCAAGCTCGACCTTTGCGCACGGCTCGCGTTGCGCGTCGAGGTGCCCGGTCTCGGCGAACGCCCAGAAGATCTGCCGCTAATCTCCAGGCACCTGCTGCTCCGGGCCGCGAAGGGCGACCCTGAGCTTGGCGAGCGCTTCTTTCACGATTGGGACGGCAAAAAGGGTGAGCCGCGTATGGCAGCGCCGCTTGTGGTTGCGCTACTCGAGCACAGCTATCTGGCGCATGTGCGAGAGCTGGAGGCGCTGCTCTGGCAGTCACTCTCCACCAGCGCGTCGGGCACCCTCGAGCTCACGCCAGCGGTGACGCGGATGTTGACGACGGCCGCTGAAGCGGCGCCGCTCGAAGAAGTGTCGGCTGATGACCTGCGCGCGAGCATGACGCGTCATCGGGGCATCAAAGAGAAGGTTTGGCGCGAGCTCGGTCTGGCGAACCGCTATGTGCTCCGCCGCCTGCTCAAGAAGCACGACATCGCAGAGGGCGACGAGGGCTGAGGCCGCGTCAGCGACGGTCCTTCAAGACGGCGGTTTCGTCCAGCGCAGAAGGCGAACCGCTGGCGGTGGCGGCAGCCGCGGAGCTGCCGGGAAGTCGACCTGCAAGCGGCGCTGCTGCCGTGCGCACCGATGTGGACCCAGACAGCGACCCGACCGCGGTCACGCTCTGCTGTCGCGTTGGCGGCTCTGGGTCGGGGTTCTCCGGCGGAGTCACCCCTGATGCGGCGAGCTCAACGACCGGCACGCTGGCCGCAGTCGCGGTGGCGCTGTTCACTGTCCCGCCGCTTGCGGGGTTCAGATAAGGGAGCTCGGATGGCAGCCTCGCCCACCAGACGGCCCCGCCCAACGCTGCTGCCAGCGTGACGGCCAACGCCGCGTTTCGGCGACGGCTGGCGAGCTTGGTGGGCGGCGCTGTGCTCGCCCGCGCGACGCCCCGACTCGAGGTGTCCTGCGGCTCCAGCGTGTCGTCGCTGATGGTGCGCGCGGTGCTCGGGCGCAGCGAGACTCGGCCGGTGCCTTCGCCGATCACGATGGCGCGCAGCTCGATCTCGAGCTCAGCGGCGGACGCGAAACGCTCGCGCCGGTCTTTCGCCAGGCAGCGCTCGACGATCTCCGTGAGTTGGCTGGGCACACCCTGCGTCGTAGCGAGCCGGAGACGGGGCGCCTCCGACGTGATCATGGCGCACAACGCAGGCGCATAATTGCCTTCGAATGGCGCGCGCCCCGTCAAAAGCTCATGCAGCGTTACGCCCAGCGACCAAACGTCGGTGCGCGCGTCGACGCGCTTCGGATCGCGGATTTGTTCGGGCGACATGTAGCGCGGCGAGCCCATCACGGAGCCGGTGATGGTGACGGAGGTATCCGAGCCGGCGTCGATCTTGGCGATGCCGAAGTCGAGCACCTTGACTTGCACGCGCTCTGATTGGGCGAGCAAGAACAAGTTCGCCGGCTTCACGTCGCGGTGCACGATGCCGAGCGCGTGTGCCTCGGCCAGCGCCTGGGCGGCCTGCGCGACGTACGCAATGGCGTCGGCGGCCGAAAGCCGGCCGCGCGCCTGGAGCACCGACGCCAAGTCTTGCCCTTCCAGCAGCTCGAGCACCAAAAACGGGTCGCCAGAAGGCAGCGTGTCGGCATCGAGGACGCGCGCGGTGTGCTCGCTTTTCAAACGGCTTGCGGCCTTGGCTTCGCGCAGAAGGCGACGCTTTGCCTCCTCGCTCGAGCGCCGCATCACCTTGAGTGCCACTTGTTGGCCTGTGAGCAGGTGCTCGGCGGCGTAGACGTCGCCCATGCCGCCGCGTCCGATCAGCCGCTCCACGCGATAGCGCCCGGCTACCGTGTCACCGGCGGAGAATCGGGCGACGGTGTCGCCTTGTACGTCGTCTGCCCCCATCGCGCTTCGCGTTGGGGACTTTACCACGTGGGGGCGGGCGGCGGGCGCGCCCTGGGCGGGCCCAGGGCCCCCCCAGGGCGGCGCGCCCGAAAAGGGCGAGCTGTTTTGGCTGGAGCGAGCCGATCGCCGCTGGTCTTCGGGTTGCAAAGGCGCCGCTCATGGCAACCAGAAACGTCGCGAAGCTCTCGGCTCTGATCACCCTCGCAGCTTGTGTCGCCCTCGTCGGCTGTCCGTCGTCGTCGTCGGACGACAAACCGAAGAAGACCACGGACAGCGACGAGAAGCCGTCGTCGAAGAAGCCGCTTCAAGAGCGCGAAGATGCGCTCTTCGAGGAGCTGATGAAGGTCGGCGGAAAGAACAAAGACGATTGCGACAAGATGGGGCAGGAGATGAAGGCCCTGATCAAGAAGGAGTCGGACACCGTCGCCGAGATCAACAAAACCTTCGACGCGATGTCAGCCGATGACAAAGAAAAGAAGAAGAAGGCCAGCCAGGCACGCCAGAACAAATCCGACCAAACCATGACGGTGCTGCTCTGCAGCGTCAAAAACGCCGACGTGAAAGAAGCCAACGACAAGGTCGTCCCGGCCACCAAGTAGTCGGGGTAGAGTGACCGCTTGTCCGCCAGCAAGCTCGTGCAGTCGCTGATCAACACACCCTTGGCGGCCGCGCTGAAAACGCATGGCTTCAAGCGTAAGACGCTGGTCTACAAACGCGCCATCGGCGAGGTGAAACACGTGCTGCAGGTGCAATGGCGCCCGGCCAAAACACGCGACGAAGCGGAGTTCGTGCTCAACCTGGGCGCGTCGCTCCCAGAGGTCGATCGCTTGCTGGGGCGTGCCTCGTCGTCGGACCCGTCAGAGTACGATTGCACTGTGCGCACGCGCGTTGGGCCTTCGCAAACCGGGAGTGATCCATGGTGGTCAGTGAGCGCGGCCGACAAGAGCGCGCCGGTTGATCTGACGAGCCGTGTCGAGCAGGCGGTGATTCCTTGGTTCTCGTTGGCGACGGATCTGGCGACGCTCAGCAAGCGACTCGAAACGCCCACAGGCGTTTGGTCGGACGACTCGCTTGTTGCTGTGGCGGTGGCCCTAGCCCTCGGTGACAAGGCGCTCGCCGAGTCGAGGCTCAATGCCGAGGTCGCTGCGATTCACGAGAAACGCAGAGCGCGTGCAGCGCAGTTTCCCAATGAGTCTTTTGGTGGTGGCTTGCTGGAGCGCGCCATGGAGCTCGGTGGCAAACACGGGCTCCATTTGACGGCGCTCGCCGGCTGAGCTCGCCGGAGATCGAGTTGTCGCGGGTAGGTGCCCCGTGAGGACCTGGAGAAATCGTAAACACCCCGGCCCCGTCCGAGCGGCCAGCCAGCACGCTCGCCAGTGCTCGGCGGAAAGGCTCGCAGCCGAGCGAAGCACGCAGCGTGGAGAGATCACGATTCTTCAGAGTCTGGTGAAGAAAAACAAATGGCACCGCATTGTCACCTCCACGCAGTGCGAAAATCGGTTATCCTGGCCAAGGCTCGGCAACGCCGCCCTGGGGAGGGTTTGGGGGATGAAACTTCGTCGGGATCAGTCTGCTGCACGCGTGCTCTTGGTCGACCACGAGCCCTTGTTCGCTCGCAGAGCTGCTGAGGGAGAAATGCGCTCCGACCGTGGCACCGTTGCCACAGGTAGCAACCACTCCTGCGGATGGCATCTTCGGCCCGGGCACCGAAGCGGCCACCAAAGCCTGGCAGGCCGCGCACGGGCTTTTGCCCGATGGCATCGTCGGCCCCCAGACCCGAGCAGCCGCCGGAGGCCTGCATGTCTTCGTCCAGGCCAAGAACTACGGCAAAGGCCGAACGTCCAACATCAACACGATCGTCATCCACACGATGGACGCGGCGGAGAAGCCCGACACCGCCGAGCGCGTCGCGCAATGGTTCGCGGGCCCCAGTGCTCCGATGGCGAGCGCCCATTACTGCGTCGACTCCGACTCGGTTGTTCAATGCGTCCTCGAGCTCGACACCGCGTTCCACGCGCCCGGAGCCAACCAGAATGGCATCGGCATCGCGCACGCCGGCTACGCCAAACAGACCGCGGAAGACTGGGGCGACGCGTATTCGCAGACCATGTTGCGGCGCTCTGCGGAGCTCGTCGCAGGGATCTGCGAAAGATATGGCATACCCGTGCGTTTCATTGGTGTGGACGAGCTCAAGGCTGGCACGCCCGGGATCACGACGCACCACGCCGTGTCGTTGGCGTTCAAGAAGTCGACGTATACCGATCCGGGGGCCAGCTTTCCGATGGATGAGTATCTTGCAATGGTCGAGGAATATGTGACCTAGCTGCTTGCTGCGCGACTGAGGGATCGGTTTCTGCTGACTGGAAAGGATCGTTATGCTTCGAGGTGAAGAGCTCATCGACTTGTCTGTCCCGCGTTTGGTCGAGACGGAGACCGCGGTCACGCTCGGGACGACCGTGGAGACGACTGTCCTCACGGCCATCGGCCACGCGAGCGCCTGCGACGTCTGGTTCAAGCTGCCGACCGCCTGGGAGACTGTAGTTACATTAAGGCTTTACGCGCGGGTCGCTGATGCGCGCGTGCTCTTGAAGACGGTGCGCATCGACGAGTCGCATCGATCGACCGCCGGCGGTTTCGTTTCAGGCACCGCGATCTCGGTGCGCGGGCGCCCGGTCACATCCTTCGAGCTCACCGCGCAGTCGACCACGACAGGCGTAAGAGACGGTCAGTTCATGATGAACCTGTGGCATTCGAGCGATCCGCCGCTCATCGTCGGCGGCATCACCAGCGCCGCCTCGCAAGCCGCAGAAGAGCGCACGGTGGCACATCTCGCCGTGCGCAACGGCACCACGCCGGTGCTGGCGGCAGGCGACGCTTCGGGTCGCTCGCTGATCGCTGGGCCGGGCGTTGGCGGCACGCCGAGCGGCGGGGTGCTGACGGTGCAGGGGCACGGCGCTGGCGGGGCGATCACTGCCATTCAGGGCACTGCCGGCGCGGCCGCAGCCAGGTGGCCGGTCTATCTCAGCGATGGCACCAACCCGCAGGGCACGACCACAAATCCGCTGAATAGCAAGGCAGTCAGGGGCGGTGGCGCGATGTACGGCCTCGTCTCGCCTGCCGTGGTGAAAGTGAGCTTGGCAGCAGTTGGCACCGCCTGGCTGATGACCGTTCGTAGCGTGTCACCCAAACGGATCGAAGCTCAGCGAATCATCGTCACTTATCATGGCGTGGCTGCGGGCGCGAATGCGGACGGCCGCATCATCATCTGCCGGGCGACCGCCGATGGTAGCGGCCCGCCCCCTTCTCCGACCAACATCGTCAAGTTCGACAGCGGAGACGCCGCAAGTCTGGCGACCGCCCGCCTCTTCTCCGCGGCAACACCGCTGACCCTGGCGGCACCATTGGACCTGATCTCATTGGCTGTTCGCGGCGATATGAAGGACACGTTCACGTTCGACGCCGACGCCTGGGGCAAGCCCATCGTGCTGCCAGCAGCTGGAGAGACGCTCGGCATCCGCTTTGTCGTGGACACCGTCGTGACCGCGCAATTCTTCTGGGTATCCGCGTGTGTTCATTGGATCGAGATCTGAACGCTTCGTTGGCACGGCCTTTCTGACAGGAGACGGATCATCATGGCAACGAATCGATACACGGGCTTCGTGGTGGACAAGGCAACGCAGGTCGGCGCGGCGGGCATCCGCGTCGAGGCGTACGACCTGCGGCAGCGGGTGAGGGGCGTCATCGCCGCGGCGCTGTCCGACGCACAAGGTCGCTTCCAGCTGGGCGTGACTGACGACGTCCTGTCGTCCTTGTTCGCTGATCTCGCGCCGGTGCTGTACTTCGTACTATCGGCAGGCACCAACATCCTCGCGTCGACGGAGAAGACGAACCGTTGGAACGCGAAGCGCAGCATGAGCGGGCGCCTCGAGGTGAACACGCTGAAGCCGATCGGCACAGGCGCCGGCGTTGTGGCCAAGTACATCGTGGAGGGCATCGTCGCCGACATGGAGGCGGGCCCGGTGAACGGCGCCACGGTACAGGTCTTTGCGCGTTCAGTATCCGGCGCCGCCATCGTGGAGACCCCGGTCGGCACCACAACGAGCGCGGCAAGTGGCCGCTATCGCGTGAGCTACGACGCCCCCAGCGTCGCGCCAGACATCATCGTGCGCGCCACCGCTGGCGTCGCGCAGACTGCGGAAGCAACCATCTGCTCGGCGCCCGTGCGCGCAACGGCCGACATCTTGGTCAAGGGCCAGACCAATGCTCGGTACCCAGGTCGATCGCGGTTCGCCGTGCTGTTCGACCGCGTCGACCCGATCATGCGCTTCGCGACCAGCCCATGGACGGCCGCCCAGATCGATTTGGCCAGCTGCCAGGCCCGTGTATCACGCGACGAGGTGCAGGCGCTGTCGGATGCGATGCAGCTCGACGCCGCCCAGACCGACCCGCTGCTCTCGACCGAGATGTTCTTCGGTCTGATGCGGCAGGGCGTTGGCCGTAGCAACGACGACGTGTTCGGCCACCGCTTGCCCGTATTGCAGCGGCTACTGGAGAACGCGGCGGCATCGCGCACCATCAGCCCCGGAATCATGAACGCCACCAACTTGCCGCTCTTGATGACAGCGCTGCAAACGGCGGCGCGTGCGGCGCTGCGGGTGACCACCCCGGGCAAGCTGCGGCTCGGCGCGCTCGTCGACGGCGCCCCCGGCGTGAGCTTGGCCGAACGCGACGCGTTCTTGAACAAGAGCCTCAACAACGAGGCCGGCTCGGAGGCGTTCTGGGCGGCCGTCGAGGTCGACGCTGCGTTCTCGGTGCTCGCGCGTAGGCGGCTACGGTTCGCGGTCGAAATGGGCGCGCTCACGGGCTCCTTCTTGCCGATGGCGACTGCCCTTCACGCGCGTGTTGCCGCCGCGACCCTGACCGACGACCCGAAGCTGCTCGCCAAGTACGAAATCGCCGACTGGGACGGTCTCATCGCTGGCACCAGCTTTCCTTCGGGAACGACGGCAGTCGCCTATCGCGACACGATCATGGAGAACATCGAGACGCGCTTTCGCAGCGCGCGCATTCGCCACCGTGTCGGCCTCGAGGCCGCCTCGAGCGCGCTCAAGAAGTTCTTGGCGGCCGGCGTCAACGCGAGCTTCGAGTTCGAGCGTCACCGAGTCGGCCGCTACCTGATCGAGACGCCGACGGCGCTCTCCACGCTCACGGCTCCCGAGCAAGTCGACGCCACGAAGCGTCTGCGTGACATCGAGCGGCTGTGGCGCGTGACCGCGAGCTATGCCGAGGTCGAGGGCCTTGTCGCGGCCGGCATCACAAGCTCGTACGCCATCCATCAGATGGGTCGTGACAAGTTCGTTTCGAGCTTCACCTCCCTGATGACGGCGCCTGCCGCGAACCTGGCGTTCGACAAGGCTTGCTGGCGCAGCTCTGGGGCGCAGGCCATGCAAATGAAATACAGCGCGAAGTTCACGCAGGCGCCGCTGTCGGTCGTCAATAGCTCGGTGGGCCTTGTTGCTGCTGCGCTGCCCACGCCGATCGGCGACTGGGCGACACTGTTCGGCACGCTCGACCAATGCGCCTGCACCCATTGCCGCTCTGTCCTCGGCCCCGCTGCCTACATGGTGGACGTCATCGAGCTGCTCGAGCGCGTCCCGAGGACCCCTTCCGGCAACGGCAAGACCGAAATTCTGGCGCGCCGCCCTGATCTGCAGCACCTCGCGCTCTCCTGCGAGAACGCGGAAACGCCATTGCCCTACATCGACGTGGCCAATGAGATCATGGAGGTGCGTCTCGCCGCCAGCACATGGCCGAGCTGGCCCGCGGCGCCCAATCCAATCCAGGTTTTGGCGACGGCGGCCGAGCTGAAGGCGCAGCCCGAGGTGCTCTACCCCACGCAGTACGTCGCGGCGTACAACGCGCTGGAAGCGACGATTCACCCCTTCAATCTGCCGCTCCACCTCTATCAGGAAGAGGCACGTATCTACCTCGACCACCTCGGCGTCTCCCGCGCCGATCTCTTGCTCGCGCTGCCGCTCGGCATCGTGGTCAATGCTCGCCATTTGGCGATCGAGCGTCTGCGCATCGCGCCTCGCCAATACGACATTATCGCCGCGCCGACGTTGACGCCGCAGGCGTATTGGGGCCTCGCGTCCTGGCCGGCGACGTTGCTCGCCAAGGTAGTGATGGAGAAGGCGGCACTGGACTTCGACGAGCTGCGTGAGCTTTTGGCGACGGAATACTGCGCGCTCCCCAACAACATCAAGTTCTCGCCGACCGGAACCTGCGATCTCAGCACCCTCGAGGTCCTGGGCGTCACCACGATGGCGCATCAGCACATGCTGCATCGGCTATTGCGGCTGCGCCTCGCCCTCGGCTGCAGCATCTCGGACGTCGATCGTGCGCGCAGGGCGGTCGGCACGCTGGACGCCACGACGTTGAACAGGATCGCCGGCATCCACGCCGTCTCGAAGCAGCTCAATGTCCCCCTCGTGACAGCGCTCGCCTGGTACGCCGACATGGACCGCTGGGGCAAGTGGGAGAAGTCGCTGTTCGAGCGTGTCTACCTCGACAAGCGTGTGCAGGCACCCGCTGTCGCCGCCTTTCAAACCGTGTTCGACAGCGTGGGTGGCACCAGCGGCGTGCTTGTCAGCGCAGTGCTAACCGGCCTCGCGACGGCGCTTCAGCTGAGCGACGACGACGTGCGTCTGCTCACGGACCAGCCTACGTTGCGAGCCGAAGCCGCGCTCCTGACGCCGATGCTACCGAGCGGGTCGAGCGTCGACCTGCCCGGCCTCTCGCGCGTGTTCCGCGTCACTTCTTTCGCGAAGACGCTCGGAAAGACCCTCAAAGACTTCATCGTTCTTCGTCAATTCAGCGGCCTCGGCGTGCTGGCCGGCGACGACGTGACGGCAACGCCCGACGACACGCTCGCGTTCGTGAGCATGCTGACACGCTTCGAGCGTACGGGGCTGAGCGTGGCCGAGACGCAGTATATTCTCCGCCATTTCGCCACGCCCGAGAGTGGGCTCGAGCCCACGTTGGAGCAGGAGGCAGCATGGGAGACGGAGATTTTGGGGGAGATCACGAAAGGCTCCGCGGAGGCGGCCGGCATCAAAGACGTGACAGGTGAAACAGCCAGGTCGCAGGCGCTGCTACTGGCGAGCCAGCTCGGGCCTCCGGCGCTCCCGGCAGCGGCCAACATATTGGTCGACGGGCTGGTGAGGGACCCGCTTGGCACTGCAACCAACTCCGGCGTCTTCATCACCCGAATGGCCCTTTTCTTGGGCGACACCGCCGAACCCACGGCGAAGCTGCTCACCGGCGGCGGCTCCCTGAAGGAGCGTGACGAGCGCTATGCCTACCTGGCGCAACGATTTACGCGCTACCTGAACGTCGCCGGCGCGATCAAGAGCTGGGTGAGCCGAACGTTCGACATTCCGATCGAAATAGGCGAACTCTTGCTGGAGAACGGCCACCTGCTTTGGGGCACGGACAAGGCGCTGCGCGCCTACATTCCCAAGACTCAGGACCCGGTGGCCGCCGACACTTGGGGGGCACCGCCGGGCACTCAAGTCGATCGAGGAGCGATCATCAAGCGCTTGCACAAGGTTGCGCTGCTCGTGAACCGCCTCGGTCTGACGGCGCTCGACATCAAGAATCTGTATCCGGGCGGGATAGCCGACCCCGGAGGCCTGCCGTTCCTGAACCTACAAACACTGTTAATGGTCGCGCCATCGGCGCCCGCGAACTTCTCGACGGAGCGCGGGCTGTTTGCGACGCTGCTTCGGCTCGCCGATCTCGTCTGGCTGAGGGACCGCTACAGCGCGACGCCCGAGACGCTGTACGCGACCTTCGCATTCGCAGCCGGCTCCACGCCCACCCTCATACTCGACCGCATCGCGCTCGAGACCCGCTTTGGCCGCAAGGACACGGAGGACCTGGCGACCCGATTCGGCGCTACCACCGCCGCGGCATTCCGCAATGAGCAGGCGATCTACCGAGTCGCGCAAGCGATCGAGACGCTACGTCGCCTGGGCGCGTCGGCATTGCAAGCCATCGGCTGGCTCCCGGTAGAGGCCGCCCTACCCCCGACAGATCTGACCGAGATCCCGGGCGGCGCGCTGGCCATTGCCCGCGACATCAAACGCGTAGCGCGCGCAAAACACGACGACGCCGCTTGGTCGACCGTCGGCGGCCCATTGCGCGACCCCCTGCGCGAGCGCCAGCGCCAGGCCCTGGTCGCCTCCCTCTTGCCGAAGCTCGGCGTCGCCAACAGCGATCAGCTCTACGAAAAGCTGCTCGTCGACGTGGACATGACCCCCTGCGCCATCACCTCGCGGATCGTGGCCGCCCACGGCTCACTACAAACCTTCACCAACCGCATCTTGCTCAATCTGGAG
>Ga0163144_10001112_pt1 | contig 63680 bp, 56 predicted proteins | sample OliLak19BULKMAT1_FD_123175 | JGI IMG/M metagenome (GOLD analysis project Ga0163144, IMG submission 123175) | Freshwater microbial mat bacterial communities from Lake Vanda, McMurdo Dry Valleys, Antarctica - Oligotrophic Lake LV.19.BULKMAT1 | ecosystem: Environmental > Aquatic > Freshwater >...
CAGCAATAATGCCCTCAATACCCATGAATGCACCACCACATATAAATAATATATTCGAAGTGTCAATTTGAATAAAATCTTGCTGCGGATGTTTTCTTCCTCCTTGCGGCGGAACATATGCAACAGTACCTTCCATTATTTTCAACAACGCTTGTTGCACACCTTCACCTGAAACATCACGTGTAATTGATACGTTCTCAGATTTTTTGGCTATTTTATCGATTTCGTCAATATAAATTATTCCCTTTTGCGCCTTCTCTACGTTAAAGTCAGCTGCTTGTAATAATCTGAGTAAAATATTCTCAACATCTTCACCAACATATCCAGCCTCAGTCAAAGTTGTTGCATCTGCCATAGTAAAAGGCACATCCAAAATCTTAGCCAAAGTTTGGGCAAGCAAAGTTTTCCCAGAACCAGTGGACCCGATAAGCATAATATTTGATTTGTTGAGCTCTACTTCATCCTTAGAATTGATCAAGCTTTCCAGACGCTTGTAATGGTTGTAAACAGCCACTGAAAGCACCTTTTTCGCTTTATCTTGACCGATTACATGATCATCAAGAATTTTGTATATTTCTTTAGGAGTTGGCACTGAAGAAACAATATTTTCAATGGCCTCATTCACTTCCTCTTGAATAATATCCTGGCAAATCTCAATGCATTCATCACAAATAAAAACGGTTGGACCAGCAATCAGTTTTTTAACCTCAAACTGATTCTTACCACAAAACGAGCAATGTAGGGACTTTTTTTTAAACTCTTCAGCCATAGCAATCCTAAAATTTTTTACTTATACTTATCTGTTTATCAGCTCTTTTTAAGAAAGTAAATTATTACTTCTTTGCTTTTTGCACAACAATTAACTCCCTGCTACTAATAATCTTATCTACAATACCAAATTCCTGCGCCTCACTAGCTGACATAAAACAATCACGTTCCATAGCTTTTGCTATTTTCTCTACAGTTTGACCAGTGTGCTTGGCATAAGTTTGATGAAGCAGATTTTTTACTTTCATTGTCTCACGCGCATGAATCTCAATGTCGGTAGCTTGCCCCCTATAGCCGCCACTTGGTTGATGTATCATTACCCGGCTACTTGGCAAAACGTAACGCATCCCCTCTTCACCTGCAAGCAAAATAGTTGCCCCCATTGAACAAGCTTGACCAATACAAAGCGTAGCAATCTTTGGTTTTATGTACTGCATAGTATCATAAATTGCAAAACCTGAACTTACAACACCACCAGGAGAATTGATATACATATATATCTCTTTCTCTGGATTTTCAGCTTCAAGAAATAACAACTGCGCTACAATAGAATTAGCCATCTGGTCTTCAAACTCACCACAAACAAACACTATGCGCTCTTTTAGCAAACGTGAATAAATATCATATGATCTTTCTCCTCTTGCAGTCTGCTCGACAACTATTGGCACATAACTCATAATTTACTTTCTCCAAAAATATTATTATTTTTCCCTAAGCTCAGACTCTATATATAACTTCCCAGATTCTTCCAGTTCCAGCAAATTCTTATACCCACCAATAAATTCACCATTTATGTAAACGTATGGAACAGTATTTTGACTAGTCTGATAAGCAATTTTTTGATGTAATTCTCTATTATTCGAAAGTTCAATGAACTCATAAGGAATAGAGTTTTTAACCAAGAGCTCTTTAGCCAAGATACAGTATTTACACGTATCTTTAGTATAAAGCAAAACTTTTAAATCACTTCTTGGAGTTTTAGCTTCTCTAACAACTATACTTGAATCGTAGTTCGAATAAAGTTTTACCGACGCAAACAACACAAGTAATGCAGCTAAAACTATAAATATTTTACTATTTCCCATATTTTTGTAAGACTCATCTCGACTATATCGAAGGCCAACTCTAACATAAATCTAAAAGAACTCATACCACAAATCCACATAAAATAAGTAATTAGTAAAATATATACGAGCATTTCTATATTATAGTCTGATATACTTATCATAATGTGTCTACATTTAAGAGTACTCACGAGGTATCCAGATGCTTTCCAACGAATTAGAGTTAACCCTCAGAAGAGCTTTGTCGATTGCCACAGACTATAAACACGAGTATGCAACCTACGAACATCTATTGCTTTCAATTACCGAAGATTCGGATGCAAAAAGTATTTTTTTGCAAACAAGGTTGACTTAAGATCGTTACAAACAAGGCTAAAAAATTACCTTGAGCATGATTTACAAGATCTCATGGATGAAAAAAATAAAGAAGCCAAACCAACCGCGGGATTCCAAAGAATAATTCAACGCGCCGCTCTCCACAGTCAAGCCAATGGACAAAAGGTTATTTCAGGTAGTCACGTACTCGCGGAATTCTTTTTCGAGCACGAAGCGTACGCTCTTCTCTGCCTAAAAGAATCAAATTTAAACAGGCAAGATGTACTAAATTTTCTTAAAACTCATGACAAATCATATATTAAGTCAACCCCAGAAACATCAAGCAATCAAGCTACACTTCAAGCTACACTTATTAAAGAAATTTCTCAAAAACACTTAAAGGAAGAACATAAAGATACTCCGCATGAAAGCGAGCTTGAAAAATATTGTACTAACCTTAACAAAAGAGCTAATATTGATGCTATTGATTGCTTAATTGGTAGAAAGAGTGAAATTGAGAGAACAATTGAAATACTTTGTCGAAGAAAAAAGAACAATGCTATTCTCATTGGAGAACCTGGCGTAGGCAAAACAGCTATAGCAGAAGGACTTGCTACTAGAATCATTAATAATGACGTTCCTGAAATCTTAAAGGATGCTATCATTTATTCTCTAGACATAGGAAGCCTAGTTGCGGGAACCAAGTTTAGAGGAGATTTTGAAGAACGAATCAAAAATTTACTTGAAGAATTAAAGAAAAACCAAAACGCTATTTTGTTCATTGATGAAATCCACACTATCATTGGAGCTGGATCAACCACAACGGGAGCAATTGATGCTAGTAACCTTCTTAAACCAGCTCTTGCCCGCGGAGACCTTAGATGCATAGGCTCAACTACATTCAAAGAATATCACAATAATTTTGAAAAAGACATGGCATTGGTACGACGCTTTCAGAAAGTTATTGTCAGCGAACCTGATGAAGATACTACGCTAGAAATACTCAAAGGTCTCAAAGAAAATTATGAAAAACACCATAATGTTACTTATGAACTTTCAGCCCTAAAAGCAGCAATTACTTTATCCCAGAGATTTATTAACGATAGGCATTTACCAGATAAAGCAATCGATCTCATGGATGAAGCTGGCGCCAGAAGCAAGATTGGAAATAAATCTAAACACAAAACAGTTATCACTCAAAAAGATATAGAACAACTTCTTGCTAGCATTATGAATATCCCAACTATACGAGTTGAATCTGATGATATAATGCAATTAAAGAAACTTAGCAGCAACTTAAAAACTTATATCTTTGGTCAGGACGAAGCGATAGAAAGTCTATGCGCTAGCATAAAACTTTCCCATGCAGGTCTTCGCAAAGGTGCACGTCCGACTGGTTGCTATATGTTCGCAGGCCAAACTGGTGTTGGCAAAACCGAACTTGCAAAACAACTAGCGAATTTTAGTGGCATGAAATTGCTAAAATTCGATATGTCAGAATTCGTTGAATCAAACTCCGTATCAAAGCTTCTTGGAAGCGCCCCTGGTTATGTTGGGTTTGACCAAGGCGGCATGCTTACCAGTGAAGTGGATAAATTTCCTTACTCGGTAATATTATTTGATGAAATAGAAAAAGCTCACCACGAGATTTTTAATTTGCTTTTACAAATAATGGATGAAGGTCGACTTACTGATAGCACTGGTAAGCACATAAATTTTTCACATACGATGATTATTTTAACAACTAATCTTGTTGCCGAAGAAGAAAAAGCTACTATTGGTTTTGCGCAAACAGATTTAACTAACACTAAAGTTGGTTTGGACATGGAAGCGTTCAACCAGTATTTTAGCCCAGAATTCCGCGGAAGACTAGACAAAATAATCCTCTTCAATCCCATCAGCAATATAATTGATAAGATAGTTTCAAAAAACCTAAAAGAACTAGCTGCGCAACTAGCTGACAAAAAAGTAAGACTAACTGTCAATAGCGGTGTAAAAAAGTATTTTGCCTTAAATTGCTTTAATAAAAAAGGTAACGCCCGTGAGCTCGATCGAATCATCGATACTAATATAAAACAAGCTATCGCCGATGAGATTTTATTCGGCAAGCTCAGAAATGGCGGCATGGTAACTATTGACTACTCTAAAAAAAATAAAGAATTAACGTTCAAATTTTCTGGCTTAAAAAAAGTAGATAAACTGCAATTTGAACCTAGTTGATATTTTTGTATAGTATTCAAATTTTAGATTAGATAGCCGGAAATTAAAAGACGAAAAGTGCAAGACTTGCTATAACTCAGCGCACACTCAGGACGTCAAAATTTATCCGAGTCTTGTACCTACCATTTAAAAACTAGACTTGATATAAAATTATCCTTGACAATGCGATCATGTAACTGCTATTTTTAGCTGCAAAATAATCAAATTAATAGAAGACAATACTGTGAAAACTTATTCCGCAAAACCATCAGACATTGAAAAAAAATGGTGGGTTATTGATGCTAAAGATCTTGTACTTGGGCGATTAGCCAGTCAAACTGCCGTATTGCTACGCGGAAAACATAAGCCTACCTTCACTCCGCACATGGATTGTGGTGATTACGTGGTGATTGTTAATGCAAAGCACGTATATCTTTCAGGAAAAAAATCTGATCCTAAAAATGGTAAATTCTATTATCGTCACAGTGGTTTTCCTGGCGGTATAAAAGAAACCACAGCTGGAAAAATCTTAGGCGGAAAATATCCAGAGAGAGTTGTTAAAATGGCTGTCAAGCGGATGATTAGCAGAAATAAAATGGGCGATGTACAACTAAGCAATCTCCATGTATATGCCGAAGCTGAACACCCACACGCGGCTCAAAAGCCTGAAGCTTTTGACCTTGCTAGTAAAAATTCTAAAAATACGAAGTAATTGTAATGGAAGTACCAACACTAGAGATTAAAAAAAGTTCTGTTGTAGCAAACAAAATTGCTGCACCTCAAGTCGTTCAATGCAAGTCCAAAAAGACTACACCTGATGGTGGTGGTTACGGAACGGGCAGAAGAAAAAACTCAATAGCAAGGGTTTGGGTTAGGCCTGGAAAGGGTAGAATCATAGTAAATAACAAGGATTTTTCTGTGTATTTCCCACGCGAAACATATAGAACATCAATTATGCAACCTTTTGTAGACACGAATACTACTGGACAGTTTGACGTCATGTGCACTACTAAAGGCGGTGGAACTACAGGCCAGGCTGGCGCAATAGTTCATGGAATAGCCAGGGCACTTGACTGTATTTCTACTGATTTTCATGCAATCTTACGTAAAGGCGGTTTCTTAACTAGAGATGCAAGAGTTGTAGAACGTAAGAAATATGGTAAACGTAAAGCACGTAAGAGCACTCAGTTCTCCAAACGTTAATAGATTTAACTGCCTAAGTTTGGTCTTGGGCAGTTTTCTCTATCGAATACTATACTAAAAGCATTTGAAGTTATGGCGCATTAATTTAAAAACAATTTTATGCAGCCTAGATTTCTAGATAGCACAAAACTAAAATAGCAAAATTAATTCACCAGAATTAGTTATGCTTTTCATATATAGTATAAAATTTATACTTCTTGGCGGGGTAGCTCAGCTGGTTAGAGCATCGGAATCATAATCCGGGTGTCGGGGGTTCAAGTCCCTCCCTCGCTACCAAAAAAGAATAGAATTCTTTTCTAGATTACACTCGTTAAGACCCATAAAATCAAAACCAAAAAAAACAACAAACAAATTAAGTTACCGATACCGAAGGTAAATTAGTTAGACTTTGATTAACAAATCAGAGAATGTATTAGTTATACAAATTTGATTATTAATTATAACTATGACAAAAACATTCCAAGCATTCCTCGTAGTATATTTTTTTGTAGTATTTTTCCTATCAGCTCCCCTTAGTTTTGCAGAAGTACGATTTGTCCAGTTAACCGATCCTCATTTATTTGAAGTACCGGGTAAAGAAAAAGAAACATCCGATTCACTTGTTTATTTTAATCATGCTATAGACCGCACTAATGAATTAGAAGCCTCGTTGAATAAAAATAACCAGCATTTGGATTTTATAATTTTAACTGGCGATTTAGGAATAGAAAAACTTATAAAAAAATTACCAATAGACAAAGTTAATATAGAAAAAAAAGGAAAGTTTATCATTGAGGAAGATAATAAATTTTTTGAATTAAAAAAAGATCAGGATAAATGGGATAGTAGTGTAACATTAGTAGCTAACATTATAGTAAAATCTGAGATAAAATTATGGCTTCTAGTCCCAGGAAACAACGATCTGTATGCTGAAATGTCTGAGACTGTTAGTTTATATGGTGATTTTGTTAATGACGTCAAGGAGTTGATTAAAGCCAAAGACGCTAAATTTAAGATCGTTGATTTTCGTTTAGAAGCTAAAGATAAAATTGGAAAATTTTTACCAGGCACGTTAAAAATTGGTGACAATCTTTTTATTGGTTGGGATAATTCATTTTTTAAAAATAATTATTCTATAAAACGATTTTTGAATAAAGATAATAAACCAAAACCTATTGAACAGCTAGTTGAATATAAATCATTGCATAGGTTATCTAATGCGATGAAACAATACGATGCAAAATATGTTTATATTTTCTATCACATTCCAGAAATTGATGATCCATGGAGAATAAATTTTGAAATAGATCCTGATGATCCAGATGACAATACGGTTTCAAAAACATTAAGGGAAGCTGGCTAAGATCTCACCAAAATTAACCAAAGGAATTTACCCTTATTCTGCATGGATGGTGCCAATTGAAATTCGTAAAATTTGGGAGAATTTAATTACTGATGTATCTAAACCCATGGAAGTCAAAGGTCTTTTTGCTGGGCATTTTCATGACAATCAAAGGACTATATACGAAGGTTTTGGGTGGCTCAGAGATACGCGCTATAGACCAGAAATATTGTCCATACTACATGTAGCGCCATCTGTTTCTATAAAAAATCAGGTAAATTTCGGTCCTAAAGATAGGTCAAGAGGAGGACAGTTTGTACATATAAATGATGTTGGGGATACAAAGGTAGAACGTCTTTGGTTTGAAGAGGTGGCGCATTAACCCTACTCGCAGTTCAGGTTAATTATGTAGGCACAGGAAAGACCTACATAATTAACCTGGTCTAATTCGTAACTTTGGTTACTAATCTTAGCTAAACGCTGGGAGTCCCTCCCTCGCTACCAAAAATCATTCAATAGAAAATATTGTCATACACTTACATATTTTATTTAACCCGAATTATGGATAAGGGCTGGAGTAGCAACTTATTGGACAACAAATGTTACTAATTTTCAAAGATTCACTCCTAATAAGTTAAATTTTATTAGTTAAATTATAAAATAGTTTCATATACCATTAATTCAACCTATAATTAACAAATTGATATAAAGTGATTTTTAGGTTTATACTAACATAATATAATTATTTTATGTCGGAAAGTTAATATAAGATAAAATGAGGGATTTATGGCAAAACAAACAGAGAATAACGATAATGCACGACAAGACCTTTCTACTTTTGTTAATGGACTATCAGAAGAAGAACGCGAGGAAGTATCTACATTAGCTGAGGTGTTTTCGGCAATTTTTTTAGGTATGGGATCTATAGCGGCTAGTGGAAAAAATTTAAAAGATGGGTTTAAAGATTTGACTAAAGAATACAAGGAACATAAAGAAAAAGAGAAAGAAGAACAGGAAAAAATAACCGCTTCAGAATTTATGTTTGCTAAATTGCTAGATTCTACAGTTTTGCACGAGAATAATGTAGAAGATGTACCTGTCATTGCAGATCTTAAAGAAACTAATGATGAGTAGTGCGCACCAAAAATAAATTGATATTAACTTATTAATAGCCTACTCAAAGTAGTTATAGGTAAACTTAAACAAAGCCTTTTTCTTCTGAGTAAGCCTTAATCTTACTTAAATTAGCTTAGCGCAGAAAATAATTAATCCTGACTAATTCAGTAAACTCTCATAAACTATCTAATCTTGGCTAAACGTCTAGAATGTCTTCCCCCTTCAAACTTAGTGTTTAGAAACTTTTCTACCATTTTAATTGAAATATTGTCTTCTACTAGCTTGCTGCCCAATACCAATATATTTGCATCATTGTGCGACCGGGCACGTTCTGCCATAAATTCACTTGTACATAAAGCTGCTCGAATATCAGAACTCCTATTTGCCGCTATAGACATACCAATACCAGTTCCACAAATCAAAATACCTTGAGTAATTGTCCCTTCAATAAATTCTTCTACCATTTTATGAGTAAAATCGGGATAATCTACTCTCTCTTCACTATTTGTTCCTAGATCAAGTATTTTTAAACCCTTCTGCTCGAGATCTTTGATAATTTTACTCTTCAATTTGACCCCAGCATGGTCACTTGCAATAGCTAAATCATAATTTTCCATTAAACACCTTTTTAATATACAAAGTAATAGATATTAATATATAATGACGTTTATTTAATTAGCAAAACAAATCTGTAATTACATCCCCTGGCAAAATGAAAAAACAAAGCCTTTTGATTCTTTTATCATTTATATTATCTGCGTGCGCAGTTTCAAAACAATCAGCACCTATAGAATTTAATCACGGTGGCTCAAAGAAAGGAGCCTCAGCCAAAACAAACCCAACACTTGTTGATGCAGGAGAAGTTATTTCCACTGGCTCATTTGAAGTGAAACCTACTGAAACAATTAGCCCTGACGTTATTACAGAGACTAGTACTACAGATAATGAACAATATATAATTCCAGCACAAGGAAAGCCTGAAACTAAAGACAAAATCATTTATCATGAGGTGCAAGTTGGGGAAACTATTGAAGATATTGCATCAAAGTATGGACAAAAGGTCTCAGAAATCGCCTTATTAAATGACTTGGAACCACCTCATTATATTGACGAATTTCAAGTTCTTAAAATTAAACAAACTAAAGAAAATAACTTAACTCCAAATAGCTCTGACGCTGATGAACCTTTAGTACAAGTAGAAAAAGCTAAAATTGAAAAACCAGAGGTTGAGATACAAGAGCAAGTCGCAAAGAGTGAATATATCACGCCAGTGAAGGGGAAAGTAATTACAAAATTTGGTGATAAAACACCATTCGGAACGAGCAAAGGCATTAGTATAAGTGCCAAGCCTGGAACTAAAGTACTTTCAACTGCTGCAGGTAAAGTAATATATGCTGATTACGATGCCACTTTTGGTAATTTAGTAATTATTAAGTTAGATGGGAAAAATCTTGTTACTTCTTATGCGCATTTAGAAGACATAATCCTCACCAAAGGTACTAGTGTAAAACAAGGTGATGTTGTAGGATATGTGGGCAGCACAGGCAAAGTGACAGAACCACAGCTTAATTTTGGTATAAGAGAAGGCAAAGTAGCAAAAGATCCTTCGCAATTTATTAAATAGCCCCAAAATATAAGAGTTATACTAATAAATATTTTTCAAAGACTATTTTTTTAAATACATAATCACTACCTAATTACCTTCTTTAATCAAATATCACAAAGCTATTTGTCCTTTTATTAAATTTTATTGACACTAATAACATAGGGTATTATCTTAAAAATAAACATATAATTAAACTATAGGTATATACAATGACTATTTGGACAGCAATTGAAAGTGACGATTTAGATGCATTAATAGAGGAACTAGGAACAACTGATATCAATGAATTAAACGAAGAAGGGGCACATGCTGTACATTTTGCAGCGGCAAAGGATGCAATAAAATGTTTTAAATATCTTGTAGATGCTAAAAATATAAGCCCCTATTTCGCCGCAGGGTCTTACAAGGGGATAGAAGCAGAGAAACTCAAAAAACTTAAAGGGGATGTGACAGAAGGATTATATACTAAGGATGGTTGGACGGCTATGCATATTGCAGCAAAAGAAGGAAGCCTAAATGTGATGAAATATTTGGTAGAGGAGCTGAATGCTGATATTAACGATGGTACAACGTCTGCATCTTTTGCTATCGCTTCCCAGATAGTACAGGGTAAAGGTTTATTTTCTGCTTTATTTTCAAAACCAACCACACCTTCTACTCCATCTAAAAGCCCTCTCTATATAGCAGCTGAGAATGAATCTACAGAGATAATCAAGTACCTAACAGGTTATCAGGCTAAGGTTTTCCTTAATGCAAGAGAAACCAACGTTTTTGATGAGTATATTGCCAACACTATCCAACAAGAGGGAGTGAATCCCAGCATTATCAATTTTAATAATCCTGATGAAGAGACTATTAACACCCTAGGTAATGTGGATAATAATGATTCCGATAGTGAAAGTTAGTATATACAAAGGCGTGCGCGCCGCAGCATGCGCTTGATGAAACTAACGCTGCCGCAGACTCTCTATACTATACTTACTACCTAAAGCTGTAATTAGAGCTCCTGCTTTTTATTAGCCCCGCAGAAGCGGGAATAATAAAAAGAGATTCATATTCAAATATCAAGTTTACCATTAGCGCAAGTAAGATTGATTTTATCTCCGCTAATATAGGATCCAGCTAATATTTTCTTTGCCAGACTATTCTGTACTTCTTTTTGAATAATTCTTTTTAGCGGCCGAGCACCAAAAGCTGGGTCATAGCCCTTATCGCCCAGATACTCTACAGCACTCTCATCATATTCAAGGTTAATATTCTGAGTCGCTAAAATATTTTTTAATTCATTAAGTTGAATTTTTACGATCTCATTCATGTGCGACCTGTTCAAACGATGAAACAATATTATCTCATCAAGGCGATTCAAAAACTCTGGTCTAAAGGCGGCTTGAACATACTCCATCACTTGGTCTCGGACTAAAGCAGTATCTTCACCATCAGCTTGATTGACAAGCACTTCTGAACCAAGATTTGAAGTAAGAACTATTATTGTATTTTTAAAATCTACCACATGACCTTGGCTATCTGTCAGACGCCCTTCATCCAAAATTTGTAACATCACATTAAAAATATCAGGATGAGCTTTCTCGATTTCATCAAATAATATGATTTGATATGGTCGTCTACGAACTGCTTCCGTCAATGCGCCACCTTGTTCATATCCAACATAACCGGGAGGAGCCCCAATCAACCTTGCTACTGCATGTTTCTCCATATATTCTGACATATCGAACCTTAGTACTGCACTGCGATCACTAAATAAAAATTCAGCCAGAGCCTTGGTGAGCTCAGTCTTACCAACACCTGTTGGACCAAGAAATAAAAATGAACCGAGTGGTCGGTGTTGATCGGCGATACCAGCACGAGACCTGCGTATAGCATCACTGACTGCTTCTATGGCATCATCCTGACCTATTACTGTCGCTTGCAGTTTTTTTTCCATCGTAAGCAGTTTATCTCGTTCACTCGAAAGCATACTATCAATTGGAATTCCAGTGATTTTAGAAACAAGAGTGGCTATATCTTCTTCTGTCACTCTTTCTTTCAAAAGCTTATTATCAGTTTGTTCTTCAGCAGATTTTAGCTTTGCTGTTATTTCTGGAATCACACCATATTTTAACTCACTAGCCCTGGTAAGGTCGCCCCTTCTTTCAGATTTTTCAAGTTCTATTTTGGCATTTTCGAGATCTTCTTTTAATTTTTGTGCAGCTAACATCTTGTTCTTTTCAGCTAACCATTTCGAGCTTAAATCCATTGATTTAGCCTCAAGCTCTGCGAGCTCTGAAGTTAATTTAGTAACTTTCTTTTTTGAATTATCGTCTTTTTCTTTCTTCAATGCCGATAGTTCTATCTTTATTTGAATAACCTTGCGATCAAGCTCATCCAATTCCTCTGGCTTACTAGATACTTCTATTTTCAAACGGCTTGCAGCTTCGTCTAGTAAATCAATTGCTTTATCAGGTAAAAATCGATCAGTGATGTATCTGTTTGATAGAGTAGCAGCAGCAACTATGGCACCATCAGAAATAGTGACGCCATGATGCAACTCGTATCGATCTTTTATTCCTCGCATAATTGAAATTGTATCGACAACACTTGGTTCCGCAACATATACCGCCTGAAAGCGCCTTGCTAGCGCCGTATCTTTCTCAATATATCTTCTATACTCATCAAGCGTGGTTGCACCAATACAATGTAGTTCACCTCTGGCAAGCATTGGTTTTAATAAATTTGAAGCATCCATTGCTCCATCAGTTTTTCCCGTACCGACAAGGAGATGTAGCTCATCAATAAATAATATAATCTCGCCGCTAGACTCTTTTATTTCCTTTAATACTGCTTTTAAGCGTTCCTCAAATTCTCCTCGAAATTTTGCCCCAGCAATTAGAGCTCCCATGTCTAGCTCAAAAATTTTACAATTCACTAGCGATTCTGGGACATCCTTATGGTATATCCTCTGAGCAAGACCTTCAATAATTGCAGTTTTACCAACACCAGGCTCGCCAATTAAAACAGGATTATTCTTTGAACGACGAGAAAGAACCTGAATTGCTCGCCTTATCTCCTCGTCCCTACCTATTATGGGATCAATTTTTCCTTCCATAGCAAGTTTTGTTACGTCTCTACCGTATTTTAACAATGCATCATAACTTTCCTCAGCTGATTCACTATCAGCTGTCCTTCCCTTGCGCATGGCTAAAATTGCTGCTGTAGTTTTTTTTGAATCAATACCGAATTCTGCAAGAATTTTACCAACAATGTTCTTATCATACGTAAGGGCTTCAAACAATCTCTCTATTGTAACAAAACTGTCTTTATTTGTTGTAGCAAGTGCTAAAGATTTTTCAAGTAACTTAAGCGAATCTGAGGAAATGCTTACTTGTCCCCCTCCACCACTTATTTCTATACTTGGCATACGTGCTAGTTCTTCTTCAGCTCTTGTTAAAATAAGATTAGTGCTCACCCCAAGAGAAGCAAGGAGATTCCTTATTACTTCCTGTTCCTCTGCCAAAAGAGTGACAAGAAAATGTATTGGCAGCAGTTGTTGGTGATTATTTTTTGCCGCTAACATCTGGGCACTAGAAATCACAGCTCTTGCTGCGGAGGTAAATTTTTCAATATTCATAATAATATAACCGTATAAATTTTGCTTATACCGGTTATATATGCACTAAACCAAAAAAATCAATTGACCTTGAATTTGGCTTCCACTAAAATTTAAACCTTAGGTTGAATTGATGGTGATTTAATCTATATTGCGTTTAAAAAATTAATAGAAGATTTAAAATGTCAAAAGGATTTAAAGAACCAAAGATACATTCAATTAAATATACCCCAAATAATATCACATTAATTATCCAGCCAGTACCCATACCTGTCCCTCAACATGTGCATTATATTCCTCCTACAGAATCCCCTCTTTCTTTAACTTATGTTTCTCCATACCCATCTTTCGCTCCAACAACGCCAGTATCCTATGCTGTTCCAGTTGCTCCAGCAACCCCAAATGCCTATACGGGTCAAGTACTTCAAGTGACTCAATCACCTCCAGTACCGTTTGCAACATCTGAAACGAAGATAGCATTGAAGAGTATTGGTAAGTTATCATTTTTTGGTAAAAGAAATGTTAAAAAGCAAGATCCTCTTGACAGCTTAGTATACGATAGTACGATTCCAGTACTGGAAAAGCTAGCGATTGTAGACAAAGCAAGGGAAAAGCTAGAAAAGGATGATATAGATAGAGAGGTACAATTAAAAATCATTGATGCAAAAATAGAACAAGCTATAAAAAATCGATCTCAATTAGATGAAGCTCTAGATGCTGCACGAATAGCAAAAGATAAAGCTACTGGCGACCGAATTAAAGCTGAGCAGGAGTTTTCAGATGGGTTTAGAGATTATTTAGCAGATAAAAAGGCTATACAGGAAAAAGAAGCCCTTGAAAAGAAGGAAAGAATACTTAATAGTAAGGAAGAATTATACAAAAAAAATTTAGAACCAAGAGAACATAACAGTCTTGAAGTTGAAGAACATTACCCTTTAATGGTACAAACATTATTACAATATAAGAGTGATTATGAGGGGTTTAATAGACAAATTATTTCTAATGCTATTCCTATTCAACTTTTGAATACACTTTTGTTAAAAAAGACAGATTCAGTAGACTCACATGTGGTGGATTTAGTTTTAGAACTTTTAAAAACTAATCAGCTTTCAACTCTAAAAATGTTAGATTTAAGCGATAATCCAAAATCTATTGGAAGCGAACAGATAGATAAACTTTCTGATGCTTTTTTATCTGGAAATTGCAAGGTTGAGACGCTTGATATAAGTTGTGCACTTCCTGCTGCCAAGAAGGGTCTATTTTCTTTATTGATGATGGGTAAAGCTACTGCTGAGCATTTAGGATACGACTCAGTAAATGAAGGTACTCAGGTTAGCGGAGAAAGTAGCAACATGCTGTTACTTCAAGATTCATTTAAAAAATTAGTTTTATCAATTTCTACTTGCGCTCAACCATTATGCATAACCATAGATTCACATATTCCTACTAAGCAGAACAGTTATCTAACTGCTATGGATCTTATTGGTGGTACTGTGCAAAAGTTTTCTCGTTCTATGGGACTCGATGATTTGCTTTTTAAAACTACCGGCCCTAAAATGACAGGACACATGGCCATATTATGTAAAAAAGGTATAAATGAAGTTATAAATTTCACTTGGGGGATTTCTAAATGCCTTACAGGAAATCCTGTTCCGCTGATAGAGAATATCGTAGAAGGAAATGTTGGGGAGTTAGCACGAGATGGAGTGATAAATACAATCGGTAATAAAACTATACAAAAAATAGATATATTTATGTGTATAGCTGAGGTGGTAAATGATTATCCCATATCCTCTAATATGCTAGATTGTATAGGATCGTTTTCAGCTTTGTTTGACGAATAAAGTTCTATTTGGGAACGTCACCGAAGCGGTTAGTTTCTGACATTCCTTTACAAAAACATAACACAACAAAAGCAAAAGGAATAGCTAATACTACCAATTGCCACCATCCACGTAAATTTAAATCGTGTAATCTTCTGATTGAAACTGCAACACCGGATATAGCATAAAATACGGGAATAAAGATGAGAACATAGTTTTCTTTCCATTTATATTTAGTCGCAATACAAAAAACTATAAGCCAAAAAATCCAATAAGCATTGTACTCTTTTCTATTAGCTCTTGAACTAAAATCCAGAGATTTTATAGTGAGAGCATCAAATAACAGCCCCATAGACTCAAACAACAACTCGACAGATTTTAATATTATAGATTGTAATGATAATATCATTTTAAAAATTTATTTTTTTGATAAGATTACCATAGGTTGAAGTAAAGAACAAGCTATTACGACTTAATTCGCCAGCCTTTATCAATGAGTTTAACTAGAATGAAATACATTATTCCATTGGATATCATAAGAAACAGTATGCCCCCTGTAATATTACCGTCCGCTTTATCAGTCAAACAATACCTAAAACCATCGATAATATAGAAAAAAGGATTCAATAAATTAATTTGCTGAAAGATAGGAGGCAACGACTGGACAGAGTAAAAAGTACCAGACAGAAAAGATAGAGGCGTGATCAAGTAACTCGTAATGGCCGAATGTTGGTCAAAGGAATTAGAAATCAACCCAGAAAGTAGCCCTAATTTTCCAAGCAAAGTGCATGAGGCCAGTACATAAAAAACTAACAAAAATGGGTGCGCTAGGGTATAGTCAACAAACGGTATAAGAGCAATAGCAACAGCTATTCCAACAAATACTCCTCTAAGCACAGCCCCAACGGTAAATGCTATTATAATTTCAACACTACCAAATGGAGGAGTTAAAATATCAGAAATATAGCCTAACATTTTACTCATAATAAAAGAGGATGAACTATTAGCAAAAGCATTTTGTACTATGCTCATAGCTATTAAGCCATAGCCCATAAAATCAATAAATTTAATACCAGAAATTGAAGCCTTATGGTTACCTATAGCAAGAACAAAAACTGCTAAGAAAATTAATGCCGAAACTACTGGAGTGAAAATAGTTTGATGATAAACTCGCAGGAATCTCTTTATCTCCCGTAAAGTCAGGCTATAAGTACCGTACCAATTTATCTTTTCCATAATAATGACTATTAATTTTTAATAGATTATGATATATTGCGCGAGAATTTTTATCAATAATAATTAAATATTACGCATTGTCTGCAAGTCAGTCTGACACAATGCTGTCATGATAAACTTGATGAGCTTATGCCGACCTTGGGCCCAACACACTACGTCATGCCGGTCTCGATCCGGCATCTCAAGCAGCAGAAGAAGACGCTGAATCAAGTTCAGCATGACGGCATTGTGTCAGGATTGTAAGATAAAAAATGGTATAATGGGAAAGTTAAGTGGCGCGCGTTCTAAGGTAACTCTTTAAGATAATGCAATAAATTAGTATTACTATAAATATATCAAAAATGTCAAAGAAGCTATACATAAAGACATATGGTTGTCAGATGAATGTCTATGATTCGCTGAAAATGCAAGAATTATTGACCCCATTTGGTTTTGAATCTACTCAAACACCAGATGACGCTGATATGTTTATTCTCAATACTTGCCATATTCGAGAAAAAGCTTCTGAAAAAATGTATTCTGAGCTTGGAAAAATAAAGCTTATAAAAGATACTAGAAAAAAAACCGGTCTTGATACTATTATTACTGTCGCTGGGTGCGTTGCACAGGCTGAAGGAGAAGAAATTTTTAGGAGAGCTCCTTATGTCGATATAATTGTTGGTCCTCAGTCTTATCATACATTACCAGATTTGATAGCAAAATTAGCTAGGGCCCAAAAGCACCTAATTGAACTTGATTTCATTGAAGAAGAGAAATTTGATAATTTACCACAGGGTTTTGAGAGTCAAGGAGCGAGTGCATTTGTTTCAGTTCAAGAGGGTTGTGATAAATTCTGTACCTTCTGCGTAGTACCTTACACAAGAGGAGCAGAATTTTCACGGCCAGTTGAACAAATTTACCGAGAGTCTCTAGCCCTAGTTTCAAAAGGGGCCAAAGAAATTCACCTGCTTGGCCAGAATGTTAATGCCTATCACGGTAAAGCCAGCAATGAAAAAAATTACACTCTAGCAGATTTAATTCGCCATGTTTCCACAATCAATGGCCTAGAACGCATACGATATATGACGTCTCACCCGACTGACATGAGTGATGATCTAATTGCACTTCATGGCCTAGAGAAAAAATTAATGCCATTTTTGCATCTGCCTGTTCAGTCTGGATCTAACAAAATATTAAAAGCAATGAACCGGAAACACACTAGGGAAGATTATTTCACAATTATCGATAAACTTAAAACTGCTCGCCCTGACATAGTGATGTCCTCTGATTTTATTGTTGGATTTCCTGGAGAAACCGATGAAGATTTTGCAGATACAATGGATCTTGTTAAACGGGTGAAATTTGGCCAGTGCTTTTCCTTTAAATATAGCCCAAGGCCTGGAACACCCGCAGCAGCAATGGCTATGGTACCAGAAAATATAAAGACCGAAAGATTAGCTATCTTACAAAAAGAATTATTCAAACAACAGCTTGAATTTAATGAGTCATGTGTTGGCAAAATTATGCCGGTATTATTTGAAAAAGATGGTAAGTTTGATGGTCATATTGGTGGAAAGACACCTTACATGCAATCTGCTTATATTAGTGATGCCGATAAAAATTTGATTGGTAAGATTGTAAACGTCAAAATCACTAAAGGTTCGGCAATTAGTGTTACAGGCAATATATTTATATGATATTAAGATTTATTATATTTACTACAAAAACAGCACTGTTCCTCGGTATGATAGGGGCAGCAATTTTGATGTATATAATATACCATTACACCAAAGACTTGCCTGATTATTCTCAGCTAAAAAAATATTACCCTCCTTCCATTACTAGAATGTATTCTGCCGATGGTAAACTCATAGAAGAATTTGCCAGAGAGCATCGAATATTTATACCTATTAGCTCCGTTCCAAAAGCGCTAACACAAGCATTTATCGCAGCTGAGGATAAGAACTTTTATAGTCATGAAGGTATTGATATTTTTAGTATCTTCAGAGCAGCAATAACTAATATTTCTCACATTATCAATAAACGCCGTCCTGAGGGTGGCTCAACCATTACACAACAGGTCGTAAAAACTTTTTTACTTTCTCCAGAGCGTTCTTTTGAAAGGAAAATCAAAGAAGCTATTCTTTCCTACAGACTTTCACAAGTATTTACTAAAGATGAAATCTTAGAGTTATATTTAAATCAAATATTTCTTGGGAAAAGTGCCTATGGCGTAGCATCAGCTGCATTAAACTACTTTAATAAATCAATTGAAGAACTGACAATTAGTGAGTGTGCAGTCCTTGCTTCCCTACCTAAAGCACCTTCGCAATATAACCCAGAAAAAAACTATAAAAGGGCCGTTGAGCGGAAAAATTACGTGATAGGTAGAATGTATGATGATGGTTACCTAACTAAAGAAGAAGCAAAGCAAGCAATTGATGAGCCAATAAAACTAGCTAAATTTGATAAAGCACTGACTATAGACGCTGATTTCTACGCTGCAAAAGTAAGAGAAGAAGTGATTGAAATGTTTGGCGAGGAATATTTCTACACCGCTGGTCTCACTATTATGACATGCGTTGACTCCAAGATGCAAAAAGCCGCTACTAACGCACTAAGGTTTGGCCTTAAAGCATACGATATGAAAAGAGGTTATCGTGGTTCTTTGCAAAATATTGGTCTTAAAGATTGGCAGGAAACTCTTAAGAAAATACCAAGTCCTTATGGGCTTTTACATTATAAACTAGCTGTTGTACTAGATGTTGCTGATACTCAAGCTAAGATTGGGCTTAGCAATGGATCTTCTGCTTTTATTTACTTAAAAGATATGAGCTGGACTGCAACTAATATCAAATCTGTAAAAAAAATATTAAAACCCGGAGATGTAATAGCCGCTGAAGTAATTGACAAGAAGTATTTTTTACAACAGATACCAGAAATTAATGGCGGCATCATGGTAATAGAGCATGAAACAGGCCGTGTCTTAGCAGCTGAAGGAGGTTATGATTTTAGTGTAAGTAAGTTTGATCGAACAACTCAAGCTAAACGCCAACCAGGATCTCTTATCAAACCATTTGTATATATGGCTGCGCTAGAGAATGGAGCAAAACCAACCGATATTTTTGATGATTCACCAATAGATGTCTACCAAGGTCCGGGCCTCCCTATATGGCGACCAAAAAATGACAATGGTAAATTTCTTGGACCAATAACGTTAAGGAAAGGGATAGAAAAATCTCGCAATCTAATTACAGTTAGAGTTGGTCAATTTGCTGGCCTTGGTAAAGTTGCAGCACTTATCCGCAGGTTCGGTATTACTGATAGTCCAAAAGTTGTTCATTCTATTGTCCTTGGAGCAATAGAAACTACTTTAGAAAAAATGACTATTGCCTTTAGTATTATTGCTAATGGTGGAAAAGGAGTTGAGCCACAATTCATTGAGTTAATAAAAGACCGTAAAGGTAACGTAATTTATAAGAGAGATTACACTGAATGTCCAGAATGCAAATCCAACACAGCACTCTCCATAGATAATACAGAAGCTCCTACAATAAATAAGACTGAATCGCCTGTTATTATAGATGAAGCTACCAATTATCAAATGATATCATTGTTGAAGGGAAGTGTGCAGCGTGGTACCGCTTCTGGAGCAAAGCACTTACCTTACGTTATTGCTGGAAAAACAGGAACAACAAACAAAGCTAAAGATGTGTGGTTTGTAGGATTTACGCCCAAAATAGTTGTTGGGACATATGTTGGATACGATAACCCAAGAAGCTTAGGGAATTCGGCTTATGGCTCTGTTTATGCTTTACCGGTATTCGTGCATTTTATGACTAATGGCTATAACTTCCCATCTGTAGATTTTGCAGTACCAAACTCAATAAGGCTTGAATCTATTGATTATGAGACGGGAAAACCATCATCAGCCCCAGGAGCAATAATTGAAGCGTTGAAAGTAAATGGCTATAATCCTAAAATCAGTCCAAAAAATGAAGAAGCTGCTAATGAGCCAGTTTCTCCAATTACCAACATGGAAGATTTGGACAACTCAGAAGAAATTTATTAATAGCTTTCTTAACTATTTTACTTGTAATCGCTAACATACCATTGTTACACTAAAATAAAATTAAATATTTTATTTTAGGTAATCATTATGTCTAAAGATGACGATCGTTCAGAGCTTGAAAAACGGCTACAACAAGAACGTATCAAAGAATTGGAACAAATGCGTAAGGGTAAGATTGATCTAGGTAAATTCCAAGAGGTTAATGACTCATTGGGCAACAAAATAGTAGATCAACAATCCAATTTTACGGCTAAAGGTAAAAAAGAATCTGGTGTTTCTGCTGGATATATCGCGACTCAATCTGGTACAGGAGAAACTTTTATCTTAAAACATTTTTATAAAAGTCATGCTGATTGTTTGCTTGAACCTGATTTGGCAAAGAAAAAACAAGCTGTAGCTGATAGAAAGGATGGAGTAAGAGAACTTTTTGGCTCCACTATGTATCAATTCCTTCTATATGACAGAGCCCCAAAAGAAGAATTGGTAACTCCAGACAAGGATAATCCAAACTCATTATACGTACGATCGAAGTTTTTTAAAGATGTTGTATCAATGGCAGACTTTAGTGGCGACTCTTACTTTGACCCAGGAAGTAGTAAGCTTAAAAAAGTTGAAGGATTTGAAAAATTAGTCGCTTCTTGCCATATGCTTGGTGAGCTTGATTATCATGCTAATAACATCATGGTACAAAAACAAAAAGATGAAAATGGTAAAGACCATTACGTTTTTACTAAAATTGACCATGGGAGATCATTGGTAGCCTTTAATCAAGATTTTGGGGCTATGATAGATAAAACAGCTAAAACTTTTAAGTCTTTTGCCTACGATCAAGCCATTGAAGATGGCAATTTATCATTTAACATAGATAAATTTTCTCAGTCATTAAAACAAATGACTAGTCAATTCAGCGCAGATCAAATCGATGCAATGGTTGACCAAAAAATAGCTGAATTAAAAAAGGCTGGTTTTGACCCTAATGGCTTAACTGCTCAATATGCTTTTGGCAACGACGTTTCAAAACAAATTTCTAAACCAATTACTAGCTTTGAAGATTTAGCATCAACTTATAAAGATTTATTAAAAAAGAATCTAAGTAATATGCAAGAAATCTCAAAGCAAACTGAGATTATTACCAAATTCACAGGCGTTAGCGAAACATTTAAAAATGGTGGATGGCTTCAGGAATTTGCTGAATCTCCTATCAAAGACCCTGTGGCTTACGCAGCTCATAATAACATAAAAATAGAAGGGAAGAATGCTCTACAGTGGGCGTATGAAAATGATTATAAAATCAAATATACTACCACAAAAGAACAAACTTCTGAAGTGCAAGAAAAACAATGGCAGAAAGGAGATAATAATAAATGGCAAGAAGTCGATGTAACTGTTTCTAGAACTCAAAAAGAAATAAAAAGCGCTGACCCACTGGCTTATATAAAGGCACTAAAAAAAGATAGACCACTATCAAAATCTGAACTTGAGTTTGCAAGCCAAGCTGTAGAGCTTGGTTTGAAATATACAGATAACATTACTTATAAAGAAGTTCTGCCAGCACTAAACATTGAAACAGATTCGAACGTAGTTAAACAAATGCATAGCAAGGATACAAAAGTTTCTGAAAACACTTTAGTACCTTTGATTGATAGTTTCGTAAAAGAACATCTCACTACTAAAACTGCTTCCAAAGAAGACATGGCTAAATTTTATGATAAAGTTTTAGATACACTGAAAAAGGAAAATTATATTACGGACAAAGAGATTCAAAATATGAAAACTCCGGCAAAAGGTGAAAAATTGTCGGACTTTGATAAAGCAGTGGAAAAAACATTAACATTAGTAAAAACTGATACTCCAAAAATTGAAGGCTCAGATAAAATGAAATATGGAGTAGCTAATTTTTGCAAAAAAATTGGCTGCGCTAGCATATCAAATTATTTTATGAAAAAGATTTCTCCAGATAATTTAACTAAAATACATAACGCAGAAAAAGCAGTAAGCGAAAGTATAAAATTAAATGAACTACTAAAAAAACAAATAGGTAAAGAAGGGATTGGCAGCAAACGAATAGAGAATATGCAGGCTAAAGTCTCTGAGAAAATTGAAACACGAGCTCAAAAACAAAAAAAGGGAGGTGTAAGTAGATAAGAAAAAGAGAACTATGAAGATATCATTTTAATGTTTATTATTTAATTTATATAGGTTACCGTTATGCACTCACTATTAAAAATAAAAGTAATTGCAGTTATTTTGCTACTCTCTGCAACATGCAATGCTTCGCAAATAAAATTACCTACTGATAAAAAGTTAATTTCATTCCTAAATGAGCTTTTTGATAATAATGCTGAATTTACAAAAACACATGATACAAAATTTTTTGATAAATTTCGTAATTCACAAGCTCCACATTTAACTATAATAAAATGTTCAGATTCAAGGGTAAACTTAGATGCCTTTGACTCGACTCCAGATAGCGATGTCTTCTCAATTAGAAATATCGGTAATCAAATTGTAACAACTGAAGGTTCGGTAGATTATGGTGTAAGAGTACTAAAAACTCCATATCTAATGGTTGTTGGCCATTCTGGCTGCGGAGCTATTGAAGCAGCACACAAAGGTGTAAAAACAAAAATTGCCGATATTGATAGAGAACTTAGTACTATCAAACTAAATAATGACAAAACTCTTAATGATGCAATATTAACTAATGTTCACACACAAATTGAAGTTGCAAAAAAGAGATATAAGTCTCTGGTTGATTCAGGAAAACTGACAATTATTGGAGCAATATATGACTTTAATAATAATTTTGGCTTAGGTGATGGAAAAGTTATTCTGGTTAATGTTAATGGCATAAAGGATAAAGAACTAATACGTCAAACATATAGTGCAAAAGTAAAAACCCTACAAGCAATGTAGTACATAGAAGTTAATTAATATGATTGATACTATCAAAACAAGCTGGGATATTGGTTTATTTAGTTATAGGTTTCTTTTTCGAACTCCTATACTACTTATTTTACCCATTTTATCAACTTTCTGTTTTGGAGTTTGCGTTACATTATTATATAGATTGGGTAATGATGAGATAATAAACATCATTACCTTAACTATAATAGCTTATTATGGTTTTCTATTTTTCTACCTCTTTTTCAGCATAGTTGCTATTGAAATGACTTATTCTTATCTACAAAATAGTCAAACTCTCTCATTAGGCCAAGGACTAAAGCTCACTTTACAAAAAATATTTACTATAATTATATGGACAATAATTAACGGAACCGTAGGCTTAATACTAAATATCACTAATAATTTACTAGACAACAGCACTGATTCATCAATACTAGGATGGATTTTTAGTATCTTTTTAAATATAGCTTTGGGAATTGTGACATGCTTTCTTATGCCTATGATAATATTTGACCCAGCAAAAAATCGACTTTTCGTAATTAAAAAATCTATATTGTTTTTTAAAAAAGAAGATCAACAACTTGAAAACTTTCCTAAAATTATTGGAGCTGGAATGTTTAATGTTACGCTAGCCATCCCTATAGTTATATTATTCATTATAACTATAAAATTTTCACTACCTCCTTTCAGTGGAATTCTTTATTTTATTTGCGGCATTTCTTATATCTTATTTTTATATTTCTCATCTATAGCACATTACGTATTGCTAACTATACTTTATATTTTTGCTTTAGATAAATCATCGCTCCCAAATCTAGATCTAAATGAAGAACTAATAAAAAAATCATTGGTTATGTTGTGAGATGTGTCATTAAAATATAGGAAATTAATTAAATTCCACTCTGTATTTGCATGGATAGTGTTGGGTAGCTTACTTAAACCTAAACTATAGAATGTATCTCAATTAAAACACTAGTAAACTTAAGAAAATAGCAAACAGATAAAAAATAGAATACCAAAAAAGTTTCTTAGCATACTTGTTATTAGCATCGACAAATAATTTTATAGTATAATATATAAACCCTGCACCTAAAGTTAATGCTAGTGCCAAGTATATTTGACTAGACATACCTAGCAGATACGGCAATAACGTTGTAATCACCATCAAAATACTATATAAAAAGATTTGTTTTTTGGTGTATTGGTCTCCCTTTATCACAGGCATCATTGGTACACCACAATCTCGATAATCCTGTACTCTAAACAAAGCTAAAGCCCACGAATGAGGTGGGGTCCACATAAAAATTATCGCAAATAAAGTAAATGACTGCCAAGAAACCTCTCCACTCACTGCTGCCCACCCGATCATTGGAGGCAATGCTCCCGCGGCACCACCAATGACTACATTTTGAATGGAAGAACGTTTTAGCCAGATTGTATAAATAAATACATAATATAAGATGGTTATACTAAGTAAAATTGCCGATGTGATATTCACACATAAAGCCATCAAAATAACTGATAAAACACCAGTTACGACCCCAAATGACAATGCTTCATCAGGATTTATAGCTCCTGTTATAATTGGACGTTTTTGGGTGCGCTTCATAATTGCATCTATATCACGATCGTACCACATGTTAATTGCTGCAGCTGATCCAGCACCAATTGTTATGAATAAAATTGCAGATATTGCAATCAAAGGATGAATATTTCCTGGGGCAAGTGATAAGCCACAAAAGGCTGTAAATACCACAAGAGACATAACTCGTGGCTTCATAAGAGCTAGATAGTCCTTTACTGAAGGGTCAGATGAGTCAATATGTATTCCAGCAACAATTTTACTCATTACTATTTTATAACTGGTTGCTTATAAAATGTATGGTATGGAGGAGGTGAACTCACTGTCCACTCCAGAGTATCAGCCCCTTCTCCCCATTGGTTATCAGGGCATTTTTTACCAAATTTTAATGTATAAAATACAATAAATACAAAGAATAACGCAGCACCCATAGAAATTAATGATCCAACAGTTGAAACATAATTCCATCCAGCAAAAGCATCAGGGTAATCTGGTATTCTTCTTGGCATTCCAGCTAGACCCAAGAAATGTTGTGGGAAGAAAGTAAGGTTTACACCAATAAATGTTACCCAAAAATGGACTTTACCCATCCATTCAGGATATTGTTTACCAGACATTTTACCAAACCAATAGTAAAAGCCAGCAAAGGCTGTAAACAGAGCTCCAAGTGACATTGTGTAGTGAAAATGCGCAACAACATAATAAGTGTCATGTAGAACTCTGTCTAGGGCTGAGTTCGATAGAATAATTCCAGTAACACCACCAAATGTAAACAAAATAATAAAACCTATAGAAAATAGCATCGGCGTTTTAAAACTAATCGATCCGCCCCACATAGTGGCAATCCAACTAAAAATTTTAATGCCCGTTGGAACAGCTATAACCATTGTTCCTGCTGTAAAATATAATAAAGCATTATACGACAGACCTACAGTAAACATATGATGCGCCCAAACAACAAAGCCAATAAGGCCAATTATTGCCATAGCACAAACCATCCCAGTATACCCAAATATAGGCTTACGCGAGAATGTCGAAATAACCTGTGACACAATCCCAAAACCAGGTAAAATTATAATATATACCTCAGGGTGACCAAAGAACCAAAAGAGGTGCTGAAATAGTACAGGATCACCACCTCCCTCTGGAGTAAAGAAATTCGTACCAAAATTACGATCAGTCAACAACATAGTTATTGCACCAGCTAAAACCGGCAATGCAAGAACAAGTAAAAACGCTGTGATTAAGATTGACCAAACAAATAAAGGCATTTTAAACAATCCCATTCCAGGAGCACGCATGTTAAAAACTGTAACTATGATATTTATCGATCCCAAAATTGATGACATACCAGCAAGGTGCAAACTAAAGATTGCCATGTCCACCGCAGCCCCTGGATGACCGCTTAAATTACTTAAGGGAGGATAAATAGTCCATCCAGTCCCAGCACCACCATCAACTAAGCTGGATAAAAGCAAAAGAGTAAAAGATGGTACTAACAACCAAAAACTAATATTATTCATCCTTGGAAAAGCCATATCTGGCGCGCCAATCAGCAATGGAACAAACCAATTACCAAATCCACCAAAAAGTGCTGGCATGATCATAAAAAACACCATGATTAATGCATGAGCAGTAATCAAAACATTATAAAATTGATGATCTCCGCCTAAAAAATTCGACCCTGGATATGCAAGCTGCAAACGAAATAATACAGAAAATAATCCACCAATCAAACCAGCAATTATTGCGAAAATAATATACATAGTTCCAATATCCTTATGGTTAGTTGACATTAGCCATCTTCTCAAACCACGAGGTGTATCATCATGTCCATGATCAGTCATATTATATTTTTCCATTATTTAGTCCCATTGTGCGCTAATCTTATTTGACTATTGCTAGCGAATTTTACCTTTGCACTATTTATCCATGCTTCAAAAGCTTCTTTGCTAACAACTTCAACTGCTATAGGCATAAAACCGTGCTTAACACCACACAACTCTGAACATTGACCATAAAAAACTCCTTTTTTCTCAACTTTAACCCATGTTTCATTAATTTTTCCTGGCACCGCATCAGTCTTAATGCCAAAAGCTGGAACAGAAAAACTATGCAAAACATCTGAAGCCGTAATTAAAAATTTTATAGTCGCCCCTTCAGGAACTACAATCCTATTATCAACTTCCAGGAGACGTAATTGTCCAGGCTTCAGGTCAGCATCTTGAATCATGTAACTATCAAATTCAAAATTTCCATGATCAGGATAAGAGTAAGACCAAAACCACTGAGATCCAACGACCTTGATTGTCATATCTGCAGGAGGTGTGTGTTCGGCCATTTTTAAAAGTCTAAAAGAAGGTATAGCAATCACAACTAGAACTATTATCGGTATTACTGTCCAAATCACCTCGATAGCAATATTATGAGTAAACTTTGCTGGAATTGGATTGGATTTTGCATTAAACCTGAATATTACGTAACAAATAAGAAATATTACAAATAAAACAATGGCTGTAGATATTATAAGTAAGAAATTATGAAAGTGGTATAATTCTCTCATCAAAGGACTAGCTGCTTCCTGAAAATCAATTTGCCAAGGTAGTGGCTGGGCATACGCTATATTTCCAAGCGCCAGGATAAACAGTAATGTGGTAAAAAATCTTTTCATAGTTAAATTATGTAAAAATAAAATAACAGTCAGCTTTATAATGCTTAAACGAACTTATCAACACTAAGCTTTTGTAAACTTCAAAGTGTTATAGCTAGCACTAAATAGATGTTAGTAAAGCACTATCAAGACAAACCTCGGGTAATTATACCTTAACTTAGACACAAACTAAAGAAATATATAGCAATGCAGCTTAATTTAGAGCGCATTCTGTATAATTAGCACAGCGCAACAATAACCAGAACACCCAAGAAAATGAAAGGAATTGATGAACCTGTTTAATCGTGAAATTAGTTTTTAAGGAGAAAGGCTTCGTTCAAAGAGGATAAGGGCAGTTATTCCTACCTACTATAACCCGGTAAAAAACAACTAACCCTTAAAAACAAAATTTTATCTATTTAATGTAATTCAACCCTTCTTCAAGACCTTTTATTGATAGCGGTAAAGTAAGCTGCTTACCCTCAAGATTCATAAACGCCACTGCATTTTCAGAATTCGAAAGCAATGCTTTTAGATCAGCATCAGAAAGAGGAACAACTGCTTGGCATCCACTTGCAATACATGTTGTATACTTGCCAGGAGCAATTAGTTTTTTAGAACTTATTATGGAAGTACCAGCTTCAATTCTTATTCCAAGTGGTAAAGTCTGGATAAGTTTTAATTCTTTTTGAGGGCCAAAATAACCAATTTGATATAAAGCCATAGGTTGTTGCGTCTTATCTTCCTGCGTAACATTAACTTGTTGATTTAACAAACACATTTCTGGAGTGTTTGTTTTCTCATCAGCTGGCTTACACGAAACCATCCAATCATCAAATTTTTTACCATCCGTCTTAGCAGCCGAGGCCATATTTAGCTTTGAAAAAGTAAATACAGCAGTTACGATTAGCAACCCTATTACTACAAATGCAACTTGTTTTGTGTTTGTTTTCATATTTACTTCAATAATGTATAAATTAAATTTTTGACTATATATTGGTGGGCGATGACAGATTCGAACTGCCGACCGTCTCGGTGTAAACGAGATGCTCTACCAGCTGAGCTAATCGCCCTTAGACTTCACCGCGTAATATGCACTAATTTTTTAAAAGAAGCAAGTCTTTTATCGTGAATATATTGATTGGAACGATTTTTCGTCTATCTTGTATTGGAAACCAATAAGAAGCCATAATTGATGAAGAAAATTTTTAATATAATTGACGCCATAGTTGATCATAAAATATCTCTAAAAGAATTGTATTTTTCTTTAACCACATGGTTTGGTATTCTTGTGTTATTTCTTGGTTTTACAACTAAATTTCATACTACCTTACTGCTTGCAAACTTAATAATAGCCCTTTACGTCTATCTAATAATAATACTAATCACTAACCGTATTCTTTTTTCTGGTTTTTCAACCCTTCTATTGGCCGTTTTGTTTGATTATATAAAGCTGATAAAATGGCAATTCTTGATGCAAGAAATATCTGCAGCAGATTTTTTCATGCTTAAGTTACTAATCAATCATGGACTGCTAAGGCTTATTTATGAGTATGCAACTAAAGAAATTTACTTAATATTTATACTTTTATTGATTAATTTTATTCTTCTTTGGAATAAATTCGATACTTTTCTTGACAAACAACGGCTTGGAAGTAGAAACTTTTATGCATTGCGAATGGTATCCTTCGGCGTAGCAATTTTGCTAAGTTCCAAGTTATTTGAGATCGCGTTCGATAAAAAATCATATTTTCATTTAGCCATTGAATCAATAAAAAATGAAAGCAAAGATTATCCTAGAAAAATATATGGCCCTTTCGCCGATATAGTATTTACCATTCAAGACATTTATATCGAACCTAAATCGGGCAAAATTGACGAAAGCCTGATACTAGACAAAATAGAAAAAGAGAAAAATACAATCATCACAAAACAAGATGAAATGCCTGATGTAGTGGTCATCCTCAACGAATCAGTATTTGATCCTAGCAAACTAGATTACGACTTTGCGGACATGCTAAAATTTGCTTTTTTTCAAAAAGGGAAATACACAAAATATAGCGGAATATTGAATGTTAATACGTTTGGTGGTAGTTCCTGGATCAGTGAATATGAGATAAATACTGGCATATCACATAAGTCATTTGCCGGTCCAAGCTATATGCCCTTCATTACTCTTGTTCCACATACAAGAAATTCTATCATGTCTCACTTAAGATCTTTAGGGTATAGAATTGAAGTTCTATATCCGGTTGATAAAAATTTCTCCTTAGCACTAGATGCTTATACAAAGCTAGGGTCTCATGAGGTTACAGACATCTACGAATACGGGTTTGAGCCAAAAAGTTGGGGTCATATACCGGACAAAATGATTGGAGATATGGTAATCGATGCGCTTGATAGAAACCCAGAAAAACCCAAATATATCTTTGCAGCGACAATGCTTAATCATGGACCACATTCAGGCTTTTTCTTAGACAATATAGGTTGTAGCCGTTCGATGAACGATCAACTATGTTCAAAACTTAATGATTACATCTCAAGGTTAACAAAAACAAACGAAGACCAAATGGATCTAATTGAAAAATTAATGAAACGGAAAAAGAAAACTATAATTGTAAATTTTGGTGATCACTTACCATCTTTCGAAGGATTCTCAACCCAACTTAGATTTACTCGAGATATTAAGGATTATTTCAAAACCTTTTATAATGTGAATGCAAATTTTGATATTAAGGATGATTTAAACTATCCAGAACTTGACATAACTTTTATTCCTGGACTCATTCTTGATATGGCAAAATTAAATAACGACCCTTTCTACAAGTCCAATTCATTGATGAGAAAAAATTGTAACGGTCAAATTACCCATTGCAAAAAAGATGATGATAAACTGCTCGAAAGTTATAAAAGCCTAATTGTTAAGCAACTTGGTTTTTAATATGAATTTAAGATAAACCAAGCTCTGATTAAGAAAACAACAAAGAATGTATTGAATTTGTTTGGCTTCGCATGCTTCGACCCCAGGATCTTCTTTCGTTGCATCCTAGACAAAACCATCCTTATGCTTTTGACCCAAGTTTTGACCTCTATGCTATCTTTTAAAGCTAAAACTATTCATAGCAACGTAAGTAAATAGATATATCACCCCACCACATAAAATTACAATTGGGGCAAAAGGCAAATCAGCATAAAGCGACAATACCACTCCAGAAAGATTCATTGCCCCAGCAAAAAAGATTGCTAACCAAATCATCATTATAGGGGTGTTAGAAGTAAGTCGTGCAATCATAGCTGGTATTAGTATCATACTAGTGACTAAAAGAGCTCCTACAATTTTTATGGTTGCAATTACTGCAAATGATAAAATTGATAAGAAAAGAAACTCAAGGAGTTTTACACGAATTCCCCTAGAATGGGCTATATCTCTACTGAGTATTGTCAAAATAAGTTGACGGAATGCTATTACCAAAAAGAGAGAAGTAACGCCTAGAATTATACACAACCTAAACACATCTTCGCTAGTGGCAGTTATTATGTCACCAAAAAACATGCTATTAAAATTAAATCGACCAGGAAAAATATCAGCCACTATCAAGGCCAATGAAATCATAATACTTGAGGTCATACCAATAGCAGCATTATTCCCTGATTTAGTTTTTACCTTAAAAACTAGTAAAGCAAAAAGTAATGTATTAACAATACCAGCATATATAATTGGTAATCCAGCAATTACGCTTATAGCTAGCGCTAGCATGCTTGCATGAGCAAGCCCATCACCAAAATAAACATAACGCTTCCACAAGACAAAACAACCAAGTGGGGCAAAAATCAAACCGATTAGAATAGATACTAGTATTATGATCGCCATATTTTTAACATGAATTTAGGATAAGGATTTTAGCATTTAGTGTTTATGATCATGAGTATGAATATAAACTCCAATTTCAGATAGAGCATTTTTAAAATCGCTATTACTATCGATGTCTGTTGGTTTACCGCTACAACAAACGTGACCATTTAGACAAATAACTTGGTCCGAGTTCTTCATTACGGTGAATAAATCATGTGATATCATGAAAATTGTTATTCCAAATTTATTCTTTAGCTCCACTAATGTTTTATAAAATTCTTGTTGACTTGCAACATCGAGATATTGAGTTGGTTCATCCAAAATTATCAAATCTGGTTTGCTCATGATCGTTCCTGCAAGAAGAACTTTCTGTAACTGCCCACCTGATATTTCGGAAATATCTTTATTCTTTATTTCTTCGAAATCTAGAAAATAAGACGAAGCAAAATCTTCAGATATTGTTTTATGCTGAGATAGGATTTCTAACAACCCTTTTACAGTTATTGGAATCGCAAAACTTAAATCTAAGCTTTGAGGCACATAACCAATACGCAAATCCTTTGCAATTATTAACTCGCCACTATCATAGGACTCAAGACCTAATATAATTTTGGCTAGTGTAGTTTTACCAACTCCATTTTGACCAATTAAGGTAGTAATTTCGCCTTTGTTTAATTTAAAACTCACCCCCTCAACCACTTTGTGGTTACCGAATCTTTTTGATAAAGATTTGAATTCAATAAGTGGGATCATATGGTTATTTGCTATATTTTAACCTGACTATGGATGAAGGAGTAGAGTCGTATAGTTCTGTACGGCAATTTCCTGGACTCCCAATCGTCATCCTGAACTTGTTTCAGGACCTCCTTCCCTTGCCTGAGATCCCGGATCAAGCCCGGGATGACGAATCGCGGTGAGGCACAAAAAGATCCTAAATCAAGTTCGGGGTAATTTTTTTCTTCGGGTACATCTATTAGGCCTCTTGCCATGACAAGTTGCACCTAATTCAACTTTTGTATACACTATATTATTGGATTATTTTCCAATTACCGTCTGACTGACGACACGCCTTACCATAAGCTTTTTGTTTTTCACCACCAATTACAACTTCTTGCTGATATTCACGGCAATATTGCCCACTTTCTTTGAATGTCTTTGTTGGAGTTATAGAACCATGATTACCGCTATCCGGGTTGTTCCAAGCTACACTACTACCAGCAGGAGAGAATTCAAGAGCCTGCTGCGAACTTTTTTGTAGCATTTGTCTATCGTACTCATCCATAGTTTTTCCAATTTGACCACCAACTAATGCCCCTGCAAGCGCTCCTACTCCAACAGCGACGAGCTTTCCTTCTCCTCCGCCAAATTGAGACCCAAGCAAACCACCAGCTAAGCCACCGATCAAAGTTCCACCGCCCTGCTTGTTCATTTGCCCATTACAAGCAGCCATTGAAATCGAAACAAAAGTAATTAATAATAAGTTTGCTATTTTTTTCATAAAAATTCTTTCTCCGAGGTACAAAAAATTGACATTAATTTCCTAGATACTAGTATAATAAACGTTTAGCTAGTATATTGCAAATAAATTACGCTCATGTTACGACTTAAAGAGGAAGGCTTAATCAAATCTGCATCTTATGCATCTGTTGTAGTTGCCTTTATAATTATGTCAATAAAGAGTTATGCTTGGATCACGACTGAATCCCAATCTATGCTCGCCTCCCTTATAGATTCATTACTAGATATTTCTTCTTCATTTATTAATTTAATTGCCGTAAGAATTGCACTTGCTCCTCCTGATGATAATCACAGATTTGGTCACGATAAATTCCAAGATTTAGCGATATTTTCACAGTCAATATTTTTTCTGATATCCTGTTTATTTACTCTATTCTCTTCCAGCAAAGCTTTGTATTTAAGGGATATCCCCCAAAATGCTGAGTTTGGTGCAAACGCTATGTATTTATGTATTTTTCTAACATTTTGTTTAGTTCTTTATCAAAGCTTTGTTGTAAAAAAAACTGGTTCAAAGATCATTGCGGCTGATAAATTGCACTATTTCTCAGATTTTTTGACAAATATAGCTGTTGTTGTTTCACTATACTTAAGTAGCTCATTTTGGTATATCGATGCTTTGGTCGGGATAGGTATTTCACTCTATATATTTTATGCATCTTGCCAGCTTTTTAGAGATGCGATCCGTAACTTAGCCGATGAAGAATTTGCAGATAATGATCGCGAAAAGATTTTACAAATTATTAATGCCTTTTCACAAGCAAAAGGAGTTCATGAACTAAAAACTCGATCTGCTGGTGATAAACCATTTATTCAATTTCACTTAGAAATAGATGGAAACTTATCTTTACTTGAGGCTCATACCATTTCAGATAAAATAGCAGCCGAATTAATGAAGCATTTTCCCAAAGCTGAGATTATAATTCACCAAGATCCTGTCTAAATAACTTCTTATAGAGCTCGGTTTCATGGCAAATTTCGATAATGATTTTAATAATTTTTATATGCACATGGCTCTAGCCGAAGCTCGCCTCGCCTACTTAGAAGGAGAAGTGCCTGTTGGTTGTGTTATAGTAAATCATCTTACTAATACAGTGATTTCGAGCGCTCATAACATGTCACAACAGGGAAATAATCCAAATTTACATGCTGAAATGATTGCGATTGATATGGCTTGCAAAAAAATCAATAATAAAACTTTATTAAATTGTGATATATATATTACCCTAGAACCTTGCACAATGTGCGCAAGTGCTATTTCAAATGCAAGAATAGCAAGAATGTACTATGCTGCTTCTGACGAAAAACAGGGAGCTGTAGAAAATGGCGTAAGGTTTTATACAACAAACTCTTGTTTTTATAGGCCAGAAATTTATTCCGGCATACAAAGACTTGAATCGGAAACAATTATTACAAGTTTTTTTAGTAAACTAAGAAAAAATAAGTTATAATGATTAAGTTGTTGTATTATCGCTAATAATAAAGATATGTAATTAAGAATAATATCTAGATCAAGTAAAATTTTTGAAGCAATTTTTTAAAAAAGAAGACTAAACTATGCAGAGCGCAGTTGACCAAGTTGAAACTATTAAGGCGCTCTTGATAGAGATAACAAAAAAGATACTTCCAGCTAACATGTATTAATATAATTAAAATAGAAGCTTATAATCAATGTTTTATATACTAGGTATTGTGATTGTTTTTGGGTCGGTGGTACTAGGTTATACCATGCACCATGGAGACCTTAGGGTTCTTTACCAACCAAATGAATTTGTTATAATTTTAGGTGCTGGTCTTGGATCCGTAATAATAGGATTTCCTTTGTCTTCTTTAAAAAAGGCATTATCCGGCTTTAAACAAATCATGAAGGGTAAGCCTTATGTTAAAAAAGATTACATGGAACTTTTACTGTTTAGTTTTAATACTTTTAAACTCATGAAGATTAAGGGTATGCTCGAGATTGAATCTCATATCGAAAATATCTCTGAAAGCGAATTATTTAAACTTGCCCCAGCTCTTAAAAAAGAGCAGTTTGTTCAGGATTTTGTTGCTGATAATTTGCGGCTAATGACGATGGGGATGGATAATGCCCATCAATTTGAAGATGTAATGGACAAAGAAATTGAACTATATAAAAGTAGTTCAGCTTCAGCCGGCGATGTTTACTCCAATCTTGGAGATTCTCTACCAGCTCTCGGAATTGTCGCCGCAGTGCTGGGCGTGATCATTACGATGAGAAGTATTATGGAACCACCAGACGTACTTGGCTCTCTTATTGGAGCAGCACTAGTTGGTACATTCCTTGGTGTTCTTACAGCATACGGTTTGTTTGGACCCATGGGGCATTTCTTACATAAATATGGTGATTATAAAGTAAAATTTGTTGATTGCGCTAAGGCTGGTTTTATCGCTTACCTGAACGGGAATCCACCGATTATTGTTGTTGAATTCATGCGAAAAAATATACCAGAAGACCTGAGACCTTCTTTCGAAGAACTTGATACTTACATCAACGAAAATTCAATGAAAATAATGGGCTGATGATGGCTAAGCAGCAGCAAATTATCATTAAGAAGGTAAAGAAAGTACAAGGTGGTGGTCACCACGGTGGGGCTTGGAAAGTGGCCTATGCAGACTTTGTAACAGCCATGATGGCGTTCTTTTTGCTACTTTGGTTAATTTCTGTTTCTGATAAAGCTACACTTCAAGGAGTTGCTCAGTATTTTACACCTACCGAATCAATTAGTGATAAGGCTGGACTTGGATTCGATGGGGGCGCTGACGCTAACATCGAAAAAGGTACTGGTGCGCCTAATGCAGCTTCAAGCTCATTAATCTATGGCTCACCGTCTAAAGGACACAGAGTAGACTCAGCACGCATGCCAAGTAATATGAGCGACATAGAGCGCGATCATTTTATCAGCATAATGAATAGCATCCAACAAAGCTCAGAGCTTAAGAGCTTTGCCGATAACATACAAATAGACATTACAAATGAAGGTTTACGTATCCAAATTATGGATAGCGATAATAGGCCAATGTTTAAACCAAATACCGCCGACCTGCAACCATACATGGAGAAGATAATAACTATTATCGCCAAAATGGTTAGCACACAACCTAACTATATATCCATAAGTGGTCACACGGCTTCTGTCAAAGCTGGTAGTGACACTGGCATAGATTTTTGGAACATTTCAGCTGATCGTGCGAATGAAGTGCGTAAGTTTATGACACAAAAACTAATTGATAAAGGACAAGTAGTTAAAATCATAGGATTGTCTGATAGAGAACCATTTGATCCTAAAGATCCATTTGGTATAAAGAATATAAGAGTAGGTATCACCCTGTTAAATGAAGCTTCTATTACAGCTTATCAAAAATCAGTTCCAACTAAAATTGGCTCATAGCTAGTTTGGGATAATGGTCAATAATTGACTATTATAATTATCTGAAACACGTTCAGCAAAACTATTTGACCACCACCCGCTTGTGCGTAACATTATCAAACCTTAGAAAATGAAGATTGTTTGTTATCGCAAGAGCAATTATAAGCCTTAGTTTCTTCTAGGATATTAGAGCTTTGATCGAGGTAATAACCTGAGTTATGGATAAGAGCTCAGTGATTTGTTAGGCAACATAGTTGTCATATTGTAAAGTCATCCAGAGCAAACACCAGTCATTCCTGGCTTATAAGTAATCCTGAATTTATTGGGCTTCGCACGCCTTCGGCCCAGGATCTCATGAGACAGAGAAGATCCAGGATCAATCCCAGGAATGCTGCTGGCGATCATGCTAGACCACAAGAAGCAGGCAGCTTCAAACAAAGTTCAGCATGATGCTGCGTGTGGTAAACAGCCTTATACAAAACTATATTCTTATCCATAATTTAGGTTAATTAATAAGGCATAAGTCACCTTGACACTAGAAACTTAATCATTTTTGGTGACGGCAGCTTAATAGAGCTAACAAATAGTTCGCGACATATTTCCCGCTAAAAGCGGTATTACATTCTGTTGTCCTCCAGGCTAAAGTAGGACGTTTGTTTGAGTAAGCTTGTAGACTTGGGTCGCTGGGGAACAGAACGCAAATGAGGGTAAATTCTTAGCTTGTTGGGCCCTTTCAGCACAACAAGGCGGTCTCAGACAGCGAAAGGAGATAACGGGTCGGGCCCGATATCTCCTTTATTATTACCTAAGTGACAAAAGTTATATATTAGTTAAAATACTTACGCTCTTTTATATCTGCTTCAGGAACAGATTCAACATTTTTACTCTTCCATTTTTTTGCACCGTCTCTTTTTTCACTTTTGTCATCTTTAGACTCGGTTCTTGGTGCACGTACTTCCTTATCTGACCTTGGTTCTTTTTGCGCTGGAACCTCTGAATCTACGTTCTTGATTGTGAGCTTAGCTTTACCACGGTCAAAACCAATGAGTTTAACCCTTACTTTTTGACCTTCAGTTAGAGCTCCTGCAACTGATTCTATTCTTTCTTGCGCTATTTCACTAATATGAACAAATCCATCACGACTACCCAAATAGTTAACGAAAGCACCAGCTTCAAGAATTTTTACAACTGTACCTTCAAAAATATCACCAATCTCAGGATCTATTGCAATTTCTTTAACTCTGTGTACGGCAGCTTCTAGCTTTTCTCTACCAACTGCAGAAACTGAAACTAGTCCATCATCAGTTATATCAATCTTAGCCCCAGTAGTATCACAAATTTCTCTAATGACCTTACCACCTTGACCAATAATTTCACGGATTTTATCTTTAGGAACCATGAAAGATTCAATCACTGGAGCATTACTACTGATTGAAGAATTTGAAGTAATAGCATTTGCCATCTTGTTCAAAATATGAACACGACCATGCTTAGCTTGATCTAAGGCTTTCTCCATGATTTCGAAAGTAATACCAGCGACTTTGATATCCATCTGAAGCGCTGTTACTCCATCACTACTACCAGCAACTTTGAAATCCATATCACCAAGATAGTCTTCATCTGCAATAATATCGGAAAGAACTATAAACTGATCACCTTCTTTGATCAACCCCATAGCAATCCCAGAGATAGGAGCTTTCATTGGTACTCCAGCATCCATCATCGCCATGGAGCCTCCACAAACTGTTGCCATTGATGAAGAACCATTTGATTCAGAAATTTCCGATACTACTCTTACCGTGTATGGGAAGTCTGCTTTTGTCGGCAACGCTCTTTTTAGAGCACGCCACGCAAGTTTACCATGACCAATTTCACGTCTGCTTGGTGCCCGAAGAGGCGAAGCTTCGCCAACAGAGTAAGGAGGAAATAAATAGTTCAATAAGAAACCTTCTTTGTATTCTCCTTCAATACAATCGATAATTTGCTCATCTTGACCAGTACCAAGTGTTGTTGTAACAATAGCTTGAGTTTCTCCTCTAGTAAAAAGTGCTGATCCATGAGTACCAGGAAATAGAGATATTTCACATTCAATTTGTCTAATCTCATCAGCTAGTCTGCCATCAATTCTTACCTTTTTCTCTAAGGTATTGGCTCTTAAAACCTCAGCTTTAACTTCAGATAAAGCGAAACCAACCTGCATCTCGGTATATTGCTGATCCGCAGTAAATCTCTCAATCATATTGCTTGAAATTTCATCAATAGCTGCATAACGCTCTTGCTTTGTTTTAATCGCGAACGCTTTAGTGATATCATCTTTAGTTAATTTACGAAGTTCATCTTTAAGTACTACAGGAAAAAGTTCAGTAGTTTTCCATGCTGGCTTGCCTGCAGCAGCCTTCAATTCTTCTATAAGCTTAATAACAGGCTGGAAAGCATCATGACCAAATTTTACTGCATCAAGCATTTGTTGTTCAGTCAAAAAATCTGCCTCAGACTCAACCATCATTACTGAATCTTTTGTACCAGCTACAATTAAATCAAGCTTGCTATCTTTTATTTCTTCAAATGTTGGGTTTAATACAAATTTACCGTCTATCATTCCAACCCTGCTTGCAGCAACTATATCAAGGTATGGCACGCCTGATACTGCCAAAGCAGCGGAGGCACCAATCAATGCTAAAATGTCAGGATTGTGGCTTGGATCAAAAGAGTGAACAGTACACAAAATTTGTGTTTCATTGAAAAAGCCCGCATGAAATAATGGTCTAATCGGTCTATCTATAAGCCTCGAAACCAGCACTTCTTTTTCTGATCCTCTACCTTCCCGTTTAAAAAAGCCGCCTGGAATTTTACCAGCAGCATGAGATTTTTCTTGATAGTTAACAGTCAAAGGAAAGAAATTCATTCCAGGATTTGCAGTTTTTGCTGATACAGCGGTGCATTGTATTACCGTATTTCCCATTTTAACCATGACAGCACCGTCAGCCTGACGAGCAATTTTCCCAGTTGACAGTTCTAGAGTTACACCATTCCAAATAGTGTGTTTTTTTATTTCATTAAACATTAAATATATTCCTAAAATTTTTATTGTAATTATTTATTACATTCATTCAAATTCGATACAAAAACCGGCTTTCAAAAGCAACCTATTTTTCTCACGCAGTATACTAACATGAAATTGTAAAAAAGAAATGATAAAAGTTATTTTTGATAGGGGTTAGCCAATAACATTGCTTCTAGTGGTTTATCGTTTCTTAATTCAATATTTGGCTTGAATTATCTGCAATCAACTTAAGTCTGCACTTTTTTAAGGTCAGGCCAATTGCGATTAGCTGATACAAGACTATTGGCTGGTAGCATTCTATCTAACAGAATAGGCGCCGGATCAAAACCCAGCACCTATAAATTCGGCTAAACTAAAACAGATTACAAAAATCAGCAATTCGTTGATATTTTGACAGTGTTTTGGACCAGTTGCATCAAATTACAAGAGAATTATTTTCTTAAATTTAATCTACTGATTAACTGTACATACCTATCGAGACTACGCTTCTTTAAGTAAGTAAGTAGACTGCGTCTACGACCAACTAATATCAGCAACCCTCTTCTTGAGGAAAAATCTTTGTGATTTTCTTTTAAATGAGCAGTTAAATTATTTATTCTTTCAGTCAGGACAGCGCACTGCACCTCTACTGAACCAGTATCATTTCCAGTTGTAGCATATTCCTTTATGAGCTCAGTTTTGCGCTCTTGCATTATCGACATCTGTATTCTCCATAATTATAAATTAAACACTCTCGAAGATTTAAAGTTATTTGAGTTCAAGCTTCCAATGGCAACTATATTACCATTATTTCTTACCCAAACTAATTCAAAATTTTGGTCAGTATCAAACTGACAAGCTTGACCAAAACGAATTTTTTGAGTTTGAGAGTTGCTTGCATCAAGTACCGGGATGTCGTCTAGTACAGCCTCAATCTTCAAACATTTTTCCTGCAGGAGTAATTTTGCCTCCTCAAGAACCATTTGCGAACAGCTAGAGATGTCAATTGCAGTTTTTGCATCAAACATTCCAACTCTTGTGCGCCGCAATTCTACCACAAATCCCAAACTTTGCAAGGATAAAGAAATATCTTCCGCGAGTGTACGAATGTAAGTTCCCTTGGAACATTCACAAACATAACTGGCCGTAGCCTCTTCTTGCGAGTAGCTCGTACATTTTAGCCCATATATTTCTATAGTGCGCTTTGCTAGCGCCACTTCTTTGCCTGCGCGAGCAAGTTTATAAGCTCTTTCCCCATTAATTTTTAATGCTGAATAAGCTGGAGGAACCTGTTCTATAGGCCCAATAAATTCCGAACATACAAGGCGACATTCATCTCTATTCGGTATATATTCTGATGTTTCAGTTACCTTACCCGAACTATCAGCAGTATCTGTTTTTGCTCCAAATTTAATAGTAAATTCATACTGTTTCTTAGCATCTATCAAGATGCTAACTAATTTGGTCGCCTCGCCTATGGCAATCGGCAACACCCCTTCAGCCTCAACATCAAGGGTGCCAGTATGACCAATTTTTGACCCTTTAAAAATTCTCTTTACCAAGGCTACTGCTTTTGCTGAGCTAATATTTCGTGGTTTATATATATTTAACCAACAATTCATTACGACGAGCTTATTTTTGCGCTATAAAACTCTTCGCCAATAGTAATCTCTTGACGATCATTTTGTTTACGCCAATTATTGGTATCTCTAAGCGAATAAATGCAGCCACAATATTCTTGCTTGTAGAACTCCTCTTCTTTTGCTAGTTCATACATTCTTGCCCCACCACCATCTTTTCGCCAATTATATGTCCAGTAAGTAACGCCAGTATAATGAGATGCCGCGCGTTGACCACTATCATTAATTTGCTCCATGTTTTTCCATCTGGATATACCAAGAGAACTAGTAATTACTTTAAAATCATGTTCATAAGCATAAAGCGCAGTTCTCTCAAAGCGCATATCAAAACACATAGTACAACGAATCCCTCGTTCTGGTTCTTGTTCCATTCCTTTGGCCCTAGCAAACCAGTTTTGCACATCATAATCTGCATCTATAAAAGCAAGCTTTAACTTCTCTGCAAAACGAATATTCTCTTTCTTGCGAATTTCATATTCTTTTTTAGGATGAATATTTGGATTATAGAAAAATATGGTCAGATCAATTCCAGAATCAGCCATTTTTTCAATTAAAGGTCCAGAACACGGAGCACAACAAGAGTGCATCAGCACTTTTGTTTGACCATTTGGAACTTCAAACAAACCTTCTTCTAAAGCTAATTTTGAAAGAGATTTACTCATGTATTATATCTTCAGACAAATTGTTTCTGTAGGTTTCTTTATAAAAATACAATGTGCATAAACAGAACAACGCTAAACCAGTTAAATAGTATGCCAAAGAAATCTGTTGCCCAGTAAATTTGTGCAGAGCTGCTCCAACCATTGGAGCTGTCCCACCAAAAATAGCTGCACTTAAATTATAAGAAATTGCAACGCCTGTAAATCGAACTCTAGTTGGAAATAACTCTACCAAAAGCGTTGGTACAGGCCCCATATAAACTCCAACTATACCAGCAAAGATAATTTGCGACAATATTGCCACTCCATAATTCATCGAGTGAAGAGCCAAAAAGATAGGGTATATTGATATTACAAGCGCAACGCTTGCCCACACTATCACTGGCTTTCTACCAATCCTATCAGATAGATACGCAGAAATAGGAAACATTATACTCATACTTATTAAAATTAGGCCACACGTGATGGTGCTTTGATTTTTCTCATACCCTAGTGTTTCCATATAATTTTTAATGAACACTGTGGTTGTATAGAATGGCGCAGTAACATTGATGTAAACTGCCATTGCAATTAGCACTTCTCTCCAATATTTGCAGAGTGTTTCTCTAAGAGGAGTTCGAGAAAGCGCACCTTGAGCTTTGGCAGCTTTGTATAAAGGGCTTTCTGCAAGATGGGACCTAATGTAAAGACCTACAAGCCCTATAAATAGACCAACAATAAACGGGATTCGCCACCCCCAAGATAGTAAATTTTCTTCCGACAGAAAGTACGTAAAGCCCTGTGCAACTATAAGACCAAGCAGCATTCCTAAACACATACTGACAAAAGCAGCGCTGCCAGCTAGACCTCTCTTATCAGCTGGTGAATGCTCAACTATATAGGCAATACAACCACTAAATTCTCCTCCAAGAGAAAACCCTTGAAGCAATCTAATTATTACCAGGATTATAGGCGCTGTTATTCCTATAGACTCATAGGATGGCAATAATCCTATACCAGCGGTAGGAATTGCCATGAGCATAATCCCTAACACCAAGGCTATCCTTCTTCCAAACCTATCACCAATTTGACCAAAAATGATGCCTCCTAGAGGTCTAACTACAAATCCTGCAGCAAATACTGCAAAAGTAAGTATCTCGACAAACTCAGTTTGAGGGAAAAACTTTACTCCAATAATGTAGGCAAACTGCGCATACAAAGCATAATCATACCATTCAAGAGCATTCCCGATCATCCCAGAAATCACAACCTTTCTCATTACTAGCCCCAGTTTATTTTTTTAACCAATACAACACAGAGAGTCATAATATTAGTATCTATACATGTTTCAAGGAGTAATTTTATTGTAAGTAATTTTTAATTTAATATGCAGCTAAAATACCTAAAGAAGAATTGTGCTAATGCCAATGGCACAAAGAATAGATCCCGATACAAAGTGGACTATTTTTTGAGCACGAGGTGTATTAACCAAGTGGTGAATTTTACTTGCTGCCATCGTATAGAAGGAAGAACCAGTTAAGCCAAGCAGAACAGAACTTACTCCCATAAGTAACGTTTGGCTAAGAATATTTCCATTTGGGTTTAAAAATTGCGGTAAAAACGCTAATAAAAAAATAAGAGTTTTAGGATTAAATGCAGTGATAAGCATAACATGGACAAAAACCTTTTTATCAGGCAGTTTTATATTATTTTTTTCATCAGGAACAATTTTTTTTTGTGATAAAATATTACTTACTCCTAATAGGATCATATATACTCCGCCCACAATTTTGAGTAGTACAAAAGAACTGGGGAAAATGTTTAATAATGACCCAAGAATATATAGAGAGAAATTTACGGCTATAATATCACCCAGCAAAACAGCTGGTATAGTGTATTTACCCACTTGCCTTCCGTAAGTTAATGCATAATGTACTACTAGCAACATAGTTGGACCAGGAGTATATACTAGTAACGCATTTGCGGTAAGAAACGCTATATAAGCTTCAGTTGTCATGATATGCGGCATATATAAATACTAAAACTTAGCTTACCCTATAACACTAGTTTTGGATAAGAGATATGTATAATATTAAGCAATTTTTTAGCGAAATATATTATTTTGATAAAATTAGTGCGTGTTTCTTTATTTAAAACTAACGTTATAGCGCTGGAATAACGAAGTATAACCTATAAAGCCTAATTAATCTCAGTTTGATATATGAAGTGAATATTTTAAGTAAAAATTAGAACGAAAGATAAATACAAAATGGCGCACCCGAAGGGAGTCGAACCCCTAACCTTTTGATTCGTAGTCAAATACTCTATCCAATTGAGCTACGGGTGCAGATAAAAAACTTTAATAAACGAACGAAAAACTAGAATGATTAAGTAATCACTACTCATTTACCTAGTATTTTTGAACCTGTATAACCGAAATAACCCAGATGGTCAAGTTAAATGACCCTATGAAGTTTTGACTGCCAAATTATTAAGTTCGTATTTAATTTTAATCACTCTCATAACCGTCTTCACCAACCAGTTCAGCTTCCTTCCCCTCTGGTTTATCTGGGCTATGAAGAAAATATTTATAGATATCTGGATGTTTATTATGCGCTAAATCCAAAGGAGTTTTATTCGCTTTGTTTTTTACAACTTTTGCTCCGAATTGCTTTAACAACTTTACCATTTCTAATTGTCCATAATTAGCTGCAAAATGGAGAGCCGTATTACCCCTAACAGAGTCACATAAATTAACATCAGCCTTGCCCGTTGTTAACAACACTTTCATCATCTCACAAAACCCATACTTGGCAGCCGTCACCAAACTAAGTATCTCTACTTTTTCTACTGTCAAGGTACCATTTTTCATCATTTTGCTAATAAAAGGGGTTGTATACCCCATCATTGCCTCTGATTCTTTTTTAAGCTGCTCTGCTGACATAGATGGTGCTTTTGACATACATTTACTAGGCTGATTTGTTAAAACCGGTAGTTTCTGATAAACTTAATAACAGTTTATATTAGCTTTTTTAAATCAGATCCTCAAACAAAATATGCAAGTAATTACCAAATCTATAAAGTAGAAATAAGTCTTATTACTATTGTTACCCAAGGCCAAAAAGAGATATCCAATTTGAATTTTATTCCACGCTCACTTAGTCTTTTTATTTTGTCGCTTTTTCCATATATAATAAATAACCAGAATACTTACTAATATTATAAAAATAAGATTGAGTTGTTTTAGGTATTTTTTAATTAAATGCTCATTTTCACCAATAATGTACCCTAATGTTATTAAAATAGTGCACCAAATAGCACCGCCAAGTGCTGTATACAGGGCAAAAAGTTTTAAATTCATTTTTGCCAGTCCTGCGGGGAATGAGATAAAATGTTTTACCCCGGGCAAAAATCGTCCAGTAAAAACCGATATTGCTCCATGTTCAGCAAAAAACTGTTCTATTTTTTTTAATTTCGATGGATTCAGGAAAAAATATTTTCCCTTATCTACAAATAACAAACGACCAAAAAAATAAGCGATATAATAATTAGCAAGCGCTCCCCCAAGGGTACCTACAATACTAACCAGCAATACTACTAGCCCACTCATTTGACCCTTTTGAACAAGATACCCAGCTGGTATTAAGGTAATTTCTGAAGGAATAGGGATAAAAGTACTTTCAATAAATGTCATAATAAATATGCCAAAATATCCTAGACTTTCAACAAACCAAACAACTTGAAGAAAAAACTCATACATCAGTTAAAACCTACTACTAAAACTAAATGTCATTATAATTAATGAGTTTCAAAATGCTAGTATAAAGAAAATTTTTTATAGTTAATTAGCGTATTACTCCTATTAAAACACGCAACCTCAGAACCCAAAGATTGAAATCTATTAAATATTTACGCACAATAGTTGACAATAGTTAAATTGTTGATATAATTATTAATTACAAGTTAACTAATTAGAGAAACAAATAAATGAAAAAATCATTCAAAGAAGTTGGTGCTCAAAGAGAACTAATCGAATATCATTTTAGAGTAGGTAATAAACATTTTGAACAAGAAAACCATGAATTAGCAATTAAACATTTCTCCTCCCTTCATGAACTTGTACCAACAGAGATTATCTATACTGAAAAACTAGCGGAAAGTCATTTTCTTCAGGCACAATCAATTGAGCCAGATGGCATCACAGACCTTGAACTAGCTCTTACACATTTTGAAAAAGCTTATGAATTTATGCCAACAAACTATATTTATACTTATAGTTTAGCCACAGCTCTTTTTGAATTAGGCCAAACATTATTAGCTGAGGGTGATAGTTTTGGAGAAGAAGCTGGGCAAGCACTTGTACATTTTAAAAAAGCTCATGCACTCGTACCATTTGCTGATCAACCAGAAGGTATATACAATAAAAGTTTAGCTGAAGCTCATAGTCTTTGTGGCATAGCCTTACTCGAATTAGGAGCTGGAGACTTAAGTAGCCAATCTTTGTGGTCAGAAATGTTCGTGCACTTAAAAACTGCTTATACACTTTTTCCAACAAACGCAACTTATGCTCGCACTTTAGCTGAAGGTCAGTATGATTTTGCACAAGAAATACGTGATAGTGGCACTAATTTAATGAGCTATTCCTTAGACGAGCTAGGCGCATTAAAAATAGAGGAAGCCTTGCTACCATATTATCCAAAAGATGACGAAGAAAACGAGGGATTAACTCCATTCTTATTTGAGACAATAGGCCATATCTTATTAAACGGTTATATGCCTTATATTATACAAGTTCCACAACTAGGAATTTTTCCTCCAGGCCTTATACCATTAATAGAAGCATATGCAGACTTCCAAACTCCACTAGAACTTGCAGGCGCTGCCACAGAAACAGATGCTTAGGTTGATATACTATAATAATTAAGCCAACAACCTAATCTACAAATTAAGTGAAATAACATATACTACAAATAAAACTATTATATGTTATTTCACACCTATTCCTTTATTAGCCACCACCCAATTACTATTTAAATAATCGTTCGAATGCCTAGCCAAATATTCTTGGTATGTTCCCTTAAAATCAACTACTCCCTTGACAGTAAGAGCTATAACTCTGGTCGCAATAACAGTAGCAAAATCTCTATCATGCGTCACTAAGATTAAGGTTCCTTCGTAATCTACTAAAGCTTGTTTTAAGGTTTCTTTTGATTCAATGTCTAAGTGGTTAGTTGGTTCATCAAGTACTAAAACATTACCCTCTTCAAGAATAATTTTTGCAAGCAAAAGTCTGGCCCCCTCGCCACCACTTAAATGCAAAATATTCTTATTAACTTCATCTTGGCGAAACAATACTTGCCCAAGTATACTACGAATAGTACCGGTTAGTTCATTTTGTGCCTGTCGAGACAACCAGTTAACAACACTTACACTTTCGTTTAATAATTCATGATGATCTTGAGCAAAATAGGAAATTTGAGATTCATATCCCCATTCATAATCTCCCATATCAGCCTTAATTTTACCGAGTAAAATTTTTAGTAAAGTAGATTTACCAATCCCATTAGCACCGATTACTACTACCTTTTCACCACGATCAATACTGAAGTTTACTTTATTTAGTATTAATTGATCGCCGTAAGATTTGGCGATTGCTCCAACTTTCAAGACATGTTTTCCAGAGGGGCGTTTTTGTTTAAAATTAAAATGTGGAGAAACCCTGGAGCTTTTTTGAATATCCGGAAGTTCAATTCTATCCATTTGTTTTTCACGCGACGATGCTTGCTTTGACCTAGTACCTGCACGAAATTTATTAACAAATTCTTGCATCTTGGCGAGCTTTTTCTCTAGATAATTAACCTCATGCATTTTATGCTCGATAATTTGCTGTTTTTGTGAGACGAATTTATCATAATTACCTGTATATTGGCTAATTTCACCATAATCTATATCTAAAATATGAGTAGAGACATTATTTAGAAACATGACATCATGTGAAATAAATAATAAAGCACCTTTAAATTTTTCTTTCAGATAATTCTCTAGCCAATAGATGGAAATAATATCAAGGTGATTGGTCGGCTCATCAAGTAACAAAACATCTGGATTATTAAACAAGCTTTGAGCTAGCAATACTCGTAATTTATACCCACCAGATAATACAGACAAAGGCTGATAGTGGAATTCTTCCTTGATACCAAGCCCCACAAGTAACTCAGCGGCAAAAATATCAGCAATATAACCATCATTATCAATAATAATTTGTTCAATATCACCCAACCTATAGCCACTTTCATCATCAAGCTCTTCGAGTTCAAGCAACTTGTTTTTTTCCTGCATAGCTTGCCATAGGGCCTTGTTACCAGCAATTACCGCATCAATAATAGGAGTGTTTTCATAAACAAATTGATCCTGTTTTAAACAGCCTATACGAGCATTTCGCACCGCTACTACTTCTCCATTGCTAGGTTCCTCTTCTTTCATTATAAGCTTAAGAAAGGTTGATTTACCAGCTCCATTGGAACCAACAAGGCCATACCTATTATTTGAATTCAAATTCAAATTAACATCAGTAAACAGAAGCCTCGCGCCATATTGCATGGCCAAATTATTTATAGTAATCATAAGTTATACTTAGTTATTTATTAAATAGACGGCCAAAATAGCACGTGATCTACGCTATACAAACCTTCGATATTTTGTGGATTTAGGAACTTTTGTAAAGAATGGCTCCTCGGGCCGGATTCGAACCAGCGACCAAACGGTTAACAGCCGTTTGCTCTACCACTGAGCTACCGAGGAATAAAAAATACCAAGACACTTATAACAAAACTTTTTTCTTGGGTCTAGAGTTTTTTTTAATAAAGTTAAAACTGGCGATCTGAAACATTTAGTAACAATAATTTCGTTGCTTATATATATGTGCTCTCGGTAGGATTGGTCAATTAAAGGTTTATTTAATACTAAAGCTTAATATGCAAACGACAATCCAAAATCCTATTAGCTGTTATGGTATAGGGGTGCATTCTGGGAAAAAAACCCAAGTTACTCTCAAACCAGCTAAACCTGGTACTGGTGTCGTTTTCGTGCGAACAGATGTAGCCACCCTTGATAATAAAATACAAGCATCTTATTGCAATGTTTTTGATACAACACTTTCTACCTCTATCAAAAATAACGCGGGAATACAAGTTTCTACTATAGAACACTTGATGGCGGCGATCTGGGGCTGCTCAATCAGCAATATCATTATTGAAATTGATGGACCAGAAGTACCGATTATGGACGGAAGCAGCAAACCTTTTGTTTTTATGATCGAATGCGCTGGTAAAAAGCAACAGAATGCGGCTATGCGCTTCTTAAAATTGATCAAAGAAGTGCGAGTGACTGATAATGGCTCAGAAATTATTGCACAGCCATCTACGGAAACCTATATAGATTTAACCATAGATTTTGCGAGTCCAGTAATTGGTAAACAGCAACATGTTTTTTCATCAAATGTAAGTTTTAAGGACGAGATAGCGGACTCAAGAACTTTTGGGTTTGTACATGAACTAGATTACCTTCAAAGCAAGGGGCTAGCAAAAGGAGCCTCCCTTGATAATGCAATTGGGATTGACAAAGATATAATATTGAATCATGAGGGATTAAGACACAAAAATGAATTTGTTCGCCACAAACTCTTGGATTTACTTGGCGACTTATTTTCTGCTGGTGGCAGCTTTATTGGCGAATTAAACGGATACAAAACAAGCCATTCAATTAACAACCAGTTTTTACGCAAAGTCTTTAATGATCCAACTTCTTATAAATGGGTAGATTCTTCTGGTAATTGATATCCATTACAAAATTAACACCCTCTTTAACAAATCTAATTCTATAGTTTTTTTTTGGTAAAGCTCCTCTCCATATTTAGTGATATGATCAATACATAAATTTGAATATATTAGGGCTCCAATTATGTCTAAAAGTAACTTTGAAGTATTGAATGACAATAGAGAAAAAACTTTAGCTTTCGCTAAAGGAGTAGATGGTACACCACCAGTTAAAATCGATATTGAAGCAAGAAAAAAAGAAGCTCAACAACTTTTTATAGACGGAGATCTATCTGGAGCAATAAAAAAACTTGATCAAATTAAAGATAATAGACTAGGTATAGTTTGGCATGAAAGCCAAGATTTAGGTAATGGCACATCTTCACTTGTGAGAGACGCTAGAAAAGCTACTACTGACGAGGCTTTATTAAAGTTAGACGCTCCTGAAAAATATGCAATGCAGCTCTTGAATCAAACAAGAGGAGCCTCGGATTTAATTGATAAGTCCGATCTTTCTCCACAAGCAAAGGAATTAGCCAAGAAAAAATTAATGCATATAGCTACAGACGCTATGGCAAATATAGATAATCTTGGTAGTAAAACCGTAAAGAATTATAACACTCAAATGCTTCATGTTCTTGAAAGCAGCGGTATAGCAGAACCAGAAAAGAAATTAAAATTTGCCAGTGAAATTGCCAATTTTAAAGATGATCATCAACATATTGTAACCTTGACTACTGCTTCGGATAGAAACTCAAAACCTCACACGGTCTATGAAGCTGAAATAATGCTTAATGGTTTAACCGATAAACAGATAAATCAATATCAAGATATTGCTCGGTCTACTCCAGGAAAACCTTGCGGGGTTGAGTGGTTTGACAAAATGGATAAATATAAGCAAGATCTACTAAGGCCAGTTGCTTTAGATATATCCCTTGGGAACAAAGTTATTCCTACTCAATTGCTAAGCGATGTTGTTGGCGTGCGTAATGCATACCAAAAAGTTACAGCGATTTCTAGCGCAACCTCACCCGAGCCTAAGGTTTTATCCCAGACCCTACACTCTGGAACTCCAACAACAAAAGTCAAAACCGTTGGCAAGGAAGCAAGACAAGAAATTACCAATGAAAATTTAAAACAATTAAAAAGCTTTCTCCCTCCAGAAGAAAGAATGAACTTGAATATTCTAACCAGCAAAACACCTTTTAACGCTCGCGGGGAGAATTTTGTTTCCGACCAACTCGCAAAGGGCAAAAAAGGAGTAGAAGGAGTTAGCGTATCAGCTTCTCCTATTAACAGATGGAGATTAATTGGTGGCGGAGGAAGAGATACAAAACAGTTCGAGCAAAACCTAGCTAATGTTGGTAAGGGGCTAGAAAAGGAAGTTGGATTAAAAAATGTTAGTAAATACTTGCAAAAAGGTGGATCAAGATTTGGTAATTTTGTAGAAGCCGTAACCTTCGGCGCTTATGAAACTACTCAAACAAAAGCGCAAAAAGAACTAAAAGTTCTTAATACACTAAAACCAGACCTTGTATTATCTCTGGTTGTAGCGACTAGTGCACGCAGTTTAGTAGATTCGTCAACTCTAATGGCAAATTCTGAGAACGTAAATTTAGAACTTACTGCAAAAATGGCCATAGTCAAAAACTCAGTAAAATCCCCCGATGGAGCACTTCATGCTGTAGTGGGGAAAAAGATAGCTAAGGAATATCCAAATGATGTTAATTTTTGTAAAAGCGGCAAGGACAGAACTGGGTACGCTCAAGCCAATGAGACTAGAGAAGTAGTAAGTGCTTACCTTGACGTCGATCCAAAATCTCAACTTGGTAAAAAGAATTTTCTCGGCCAGCTTGCAGGCGGGCACACACAGGAAATGGCTGGTGTGCAAGGCGGCACAATAGGTTGCCATTCTATTAAAACAAATCCAGAGTTTGGCCTTAATAAATCAGATAAGTTTGCAAGTGGAATTATAGATCAACAATCTTCTCACTTTAACAGCTCAATTAAAACAGCAAAAAAACCAGAAAAAATAATACAAGCCTTCGAGCAAGCATTTGAACAATCTCAAACTAAACACATTGCTAAAAGCGGCAAGGACAGACCAACAAGACCACTTTCAGTACCACCTTTTGTCAAACAGGATGTGGCCAAGATATTAGGAGTAATGAATGATTCAGCAACAAGACCAAGATCAGCATCTGCGCCACCGCCGGTCAAAAAAAACCCTCCTAGTCAAAGTATGTAAATTATTCTGTCAATTTATATACTCAAAATTGAAGGCTAATTTTTCTAGCAGATTTAAGTTATGGTATATATTGTCTAGTGCATATTTCGCCTCACAACTTGTTGCTAGAAGCGATATTAGAATAATCGATAAGTAAAGGAATTTGTCTCAACTTTATTTCGTTTCAAATAGTAGATTTGAAGGTGACACAAATAAATGTAACTCTCTCTATTGGCTGCATTAAGAATACAATTGGTATAACTCCGAGTTTGATCTTGCAATAATTGCCTATAGTTGCTATTATCGGTGGACATATTTAACAATCTAAATTTTTATGGCTAAAGAAGAGTTAATTGAGTTTGACGGAGAAGTTTTAGAATTGCTCCCAAATGCACATTTTCGGGTAAAACTTGAAAATGGGCATCAGTTTATTGCTCATACTTCTGGCAGAATGCGTAAAAATCGTATTCGTATCCTTGCTGGTGATAAAGTTCGTGTTGAAATGACCCCTTACGACTTGACTAATGGCAGAGTCATTCTTAGATACTAGACTTTTTGTATGAATAATTTACCAATTATTTTGGCCTCAGCTTCGCCAGCTAGACTTCAATTGCTTCGCCAAATTGGAATAACACCTGATTTTGTTATTCCTTCTGACATTGATGAAGCAGAACAAGCTGGTGAACTTCCAAGACAATTGGCCAACAGATTAAGCTTTGAAAAAGCAGCTTTTATAGCAGCCACGGTTGATCAGGGTATCATTATTGGAGCAGATACAATACCTACAGTTGGCAGACGTATTATGAGAAAAGCGATGACTGCAGAAGATGTACGCCTGAGCTTACAACTTTTATCACAAAGACGACATAGCGTTTATACTGGAGTTTGTGTGATCAAAAAAACTTCTACTGAAACAGTAAAATTAATAAAAGTGGTAAAATCAATAGTCAAATTTAGGCATCTATCTACTTCAGAAATTGAGTATTTCTGTTCTACTAATCAAGGCATTGACAAAGCAGGTGGCTACACTCTTACTGGTTATGCTGAATCATTCGTTTCTTATCTTTCCGGTTCATTCTCAAACATTATTGGTCTTCCTCTTTGTGAAACAGTTACTATGTTAAAATCAGTTGGCGTAAAAACACAAAATTTATTATAGCTCTGTTTTCTTACATTCTTAAATTTGTATTATGTAATTGATTTTGCTTAAAAAACTTGCTATACAGAAACAAGTTTTCCATAAGCGGCCGTGGCGAAATGGTAGACGCGCAGCGTTGAGGTCGCTGTTCTGATAAGGAGTGGAAGTTCAAATCTTCTCGGCCGCACCACGTTATCGTATTATAGTCGCTTAACTTGGATTAGGAGCTAAGTACGAGGAATATAGTTCTATATATACACTAGGATAGCGACAAGAAGAATAACTTACCTATTCAAAAATGACTACAATCTCAGGTAGCCATTTATGACCTCACTAACGTGAACTTTGATATAAGAAGGAGAGATTATGCAAGATGAGCTCAACACTATATCACCTGATCATCAGGACAAACTCGTCCAGCAGTTTGAGTATATTAATGATTTAATCGCCAATGATAATATAGAAAAAGCCGTTGAACTGCTTCTTGAATTGCATTACGCTGATTTAGCAGATTTTTTAGATAACGTTAATCGCAAATACTATCACACTATTTTTCCAGCCCTTGCAAGTATGCTGAACTCAGAAGTGCTTGTTTGGTTAAGTGATGGTAACAAACAGCCAGCAATTGAAGCTCTTGGCCTAGATGTAAGCGCTAGATTAATTGATGAACTTGATATTGAAGATTCTATTGAGGTAATAGAAGCCCTTAATGCCGAGTTAAAAGAATTAATAATTGCCAAGCTTAAAACTGATAAACGTCAACAAATTATAGAGGGCTTTAAGTATCCTGAAAATACTGCTGGACGAGTCCTCGAAAAAGATTTTGTTTCACTTCGTCAACACTGGACTGCTGGTCAAGCAATTGATTTTATAAGAAGAAGTAATATTAGTGCTGACTTTCATGCAGCGATAGTGGTTGATAGCAGAGTTAAACCTGTTGGTACAATATTACTATGCAAATTATTAAAAAGCTCCCGAAATGTTCCTCTAGTTGAATTGATGAACTATGAATTCATGGCAGCTGATACTAATACCGAACTTGATGAATTAGCATTTATATTTAAACAATACGCACTAACAATAGTGCCAGTAACAACAAAACAAGGTAAACTTGTGGGGAGTATATCGATTGATAATATGCTTTATATCGTTGAAGAACAAGCCGAGAGCGAATTTTTACATTTTGGTGGTATTAATAATAGCGATATTTTCTACAATCTGTACACAACAACAAAGAGCAGGTTTCCATGGTTATTTGTGAATCTTGTTACAGCATGCCTTACTTCATTGGTCATTAATCAATTCAGTGATACTATTTCTAAATTAATTACCTTAGCTACAATTATGCCTATCGTTGCCTCAATGGGTGGAAACGCTGGGACACAAGTAATGACTGTAACAGTCAGAGCGCTAGCAAACAGAGAGATAACTAGCACTAGTACTAAAAGAGTAATCACAAAAGAAATTTATGTTTGTACTCTAAATGGCTTATTGCTTGCTGCTATTGGAATTGTTCTCACTTACGTATTATTTGCTGAAATAAAATTAAGCCTAGTTTTTGCTAGTGCAGTTGTCGTAAATTTTACCATTGCTGGATTTTTAGGCTCTTGTATTCCAATGATACTTAATCACTTTAACATTGATCCAGCCACTGCTTCTGGCGTTTTCTTAACTGCTTGTACTGATGCGATAGGTTTTTTTAGCTTTTTGGGATTATCATATTTCTTCTTGGTATAATTTGTTATAGTACATCGCTTGGTTTATTCTAAATAAAATTAACATACTCAGTATAGTTGTAGTCATACAATGAGAATTGGAATATTAACAAAAATGCCAAAGCTACTATTGCTTTGTATTTACCTAATATATGGAATAAATAGCCTAATTTAACCTTATATTGGCTACTAACTAAATAATAGGATATTCTTTGTAATCTTAAGCTCCAGTTTTCTGATGGCTCTTTACGTATCCAAGAATTTTTTGATATTATCATTTAATAAACCTATTTTTTTATTTGGCATTGACTCTAAATTTATGATATAAAATAAATGTACAGTTTTCAAGTAAAAAACTTTTTTAGGAGTAAAATTATGAATCATGGTGGAAAAAGAACAGGAGCTGGGCGACCAAAAGGTCAAGGTCGCTATGGCACATCAACAAAAGCAGTTCGAGTTCCGGACTATTTAGTTGAAGACATAAAGGACTACTCATTAAACGGTGGCTACAAAGTACCATTTTTTAGTTCGATGGTTGAAGCAGGATCCCCTTCCATAGCAGAAGATCATGTTGAAGAAATGCTTGATATGAATAGCTTACTTATAAAAAATCCACATACTACTTTCTGTGTCAAGGTAACTGGCCTATCGATGATAGATGCCGGAATTTATGAGGGAGATAAATTACTTGTGGATAGCAGCATCACTCCAGTTGAGGGAAAAATTGTTGTTGCAGCGCTTGATGGTATGTTGACCGTAAAACGTCTTGGTTATATTGATAAAAAACCTTATTTACTCCCAGAGAATCCTAACTTTGATCCAATACCCATTTTAGAGAATTCGGAGGTTCATATTTGGGGAGTTGTAACTAATATATTAAGAAGTTTATAAGGAGAAACTTATGCTATATGAAGTAGAAAATTTAGAAAAAGCCAGAAATTTTTTATCGACAGCTAGAACAAAAATTATACTCACTAATCCGCAAGGTAGTACTAGATATTATGGAATGCGAGTGATTGATTATATTTTCAAAACTCTGCGGCAAGAATTTCCTGATAAAATAGGTGGGGTAATTGTTAATGCCTATGATGATTATTCAGCTTTTGTTAGTGCGAGAAAATTGGGCTACAAAGAAATCCAATATTTTAATAGAGCTGCATGATAAGGTTTATAATACCAATTTCTTATTGCTTTTTTTATAAAATTTGACTACAAACACTATGGAACTATTTAGCAGCAATCGTTTGGATTGTTATGGTAGTTTGGCCAGGTAGCAAAATGGTAATGCCGTGGACTGCAAATCCTCTATCGCCGGTTCGATTCCGGCTCTGGCCTCCACTTATCTTGATACATCTATATTGGAACTTAGAACTAATTCAAGCGAATTATTAATGATGCAATATATCGAACAATTCTTGGAAATGGCCTTGGCAGAAAGAGGAATTGCTGAGAATACGCTAATAAGTTACAAACGAGATTTATTAGATTTTAAAGTTTTTTTACAAAAAATAAAAACAGAAGAACTAACAGTTACTTCAGATAATATTGAACAATACATAAAACTGCTAAGTAATAATGGAATTTTACCTCGCTCAATAAATCGAAAAATATCAACATTAAAGAATTACTACAACTTCCTAATCAGTGAACATTATGCTGAATATAATCCAGTACTAATTGTAGATTTACCAAAATACCAAAATAAACTCCCTAGTGTAATGTCTGTAGAACAAATCAGAACATTACTCAATTTTCACGATAACACCGAATCAATAGAAGTGGTGCGTCTTAACGCCATGATCCACCTTATTTATGCAAGTGGCCTTAGAGTGAGCGAGCTAGTCTCGTTAAAACTAGTGGATATGGTAAGTGGCGGTGGCGCACTACAAGTCAGAAAATCATTTGCTGTGAAGGGAAAAGGCGGTAAAGAGCGAATGGTTGTAATTAATGATAAAGCTAAAACAGCTATTGAGAATTACTTAAAAATAAGAGAAGAATTTTGCCGCGGCAAATCATTAAAAGCAAAGACTTTTTTCTTTTCCAGCAGTTCTAGCTCTGGCCATATGACACGCCAAAATTTTGCACAACTTCTAAAAAAAGCAGCTATCCAATCTGGATTAGATCCAACAAACATATCACCACACGTCCTAAGACATAGTTTTGCAAGTCACTTGCTTGAAGGTGGAGCAGATTTACGAGTGATTCAAGAACTACTTGGTCACTCTGATATAAGCACAACTCAGATATATACACATGTTCAGACAAATCATCTGAAGAAAACTTTAAAAAACTTTCATCCTCTCGAACGTAAAGAACTAATATAGTAAATTAACTTGAAGTAGGGATAGTTAATTTTAGAGCAAGGCTGCTCAGCCTAGGTTGCTAAGTAAGCACAGGCGAAACTCGCTAAATTGGCTCACCTAATTTAACCGGAGTTTGATATAAAAAGTGAATATTTTTGAAAAATCAGAATGAAATTCTGTTATCCTGAGTCAAGCTCAGGATAACTTATAAACAGTTCAAGTTCGTTAAATCCAATTGTAACTTAGGCTAATGAATTTCAAGGGAATTCACCCGCTCAACATTGTAAAATAGCTAAGAATTATCATTTAAATTGGAGTTAGTCATGTGTGGTACCTCTGGCCGGACTCGAACCGGCACACCCAAAGAGCAACAGATTTTGAATCTGTCGTGTCTACCATTCCACCACAGAGGCACGAAGACTGAACTTTTACCACAATAATTTATATTATGTCAAATAATATAAATTTGGTAAGGTAACCTGAACTATGTATAAGAGATAGTAGATTTATTATATTTTCTTAAACAGAAAAAGATCCAGGATCAAGCCCGGGATGACTGAGTGCGATCATACAAGAATCAAGTCAGCCTCTGACAGAGTCTTAAAAGAGATGCTAGGCCCTACCGGCATGGCTTCCTATCTGCATTCAGGATAACTTTCTGGAGAACCCTTGCAAGGACTTAGGCAAAACTATTGTATACAGCGCTTAAGAAAAATTATGAACAAAAATTATGTGGAATTCAATCTATCTCATTATATATAGAAAGTGTGCTTTTAAGCATCAGGTCAAGTGAAAAATTAGTAGCAACAGCTTTGCGTGCGTTAGAAGTAATTTTCTTTTCTTCCGCCGAACCAATTATTCCTAAGCAATACTCAATTTTTTTAGCCAAGTCATCTATATCGCCAGCTTTAACGTGAAACCCAGTTAAGCCATCTTGGATAGTTTCACAAGCACCACCAATATTGGTTGCTATAACTAGTTTCTCCATAGACTGAGCTTCAATTATTGTTCTACCAAAAGCTTCGGGCTCAATAGAGGTTGAGAGCACTATATCTGCAATACCATACAAACCCATCATATTTGGTTCATTACCAAATAGTTGAGCACGATTTTGAATTTTATACTCTTGAATTTTTTCCTGAATTTCACTTACAAATCGAGGGTGTTTTGCTAAGTCTCCAGCTATAATACAATAAAAATTTAAATGTTTTATCTTTTCTAGTGCTTCTATTAAAATAAGGTGCCCCTTCCATCTTGTCATTCGCGAAGGAAGCAATAATACTCGAGCGCCTGCTGGCACATTGTATTTTTCTTTAAATTTTTTTAATAGTTCATCAGAAACTTTTTCCTTTGTAAATTCTTCATGATTTACTCCTCGATAAATAACCTGAATTTTATTTTTATCTATCTTATAATTTTCAATAATATGGTTTTTAACGAAATTTGATATAGCGATTACCTTGACGCCCTGCGTCATAACGCTGTTGTAGTATTTTTTTATGCTATTTTTGAAGTTATAAATGCCGTGGAAAGTTGTTATTAGCTTTATGTCCGTAGCTTTTGCTGCAAAATAACAGCTCCAAGCAGGTGCTCGTGATCTAGCATGGACAATGTCCACATTATAATTGCGAATAATGTTAGCAATTTTTCCAGCATTATTCCAAATCGTAATTGGATTTTTACTTGCCACATTCATTTTGATATGAATAGAACCATCTTGTTCTAGAGCTTCAACAAGTGGCCCCCCAGCAGAAATCACAATTGAAATATTACCAGATTCAACGATTTTTTTTGCAATTTCAAGAGTCCCACGTTCCACCCCACCAGAAATTAAAGCAGGCACAACTTGCAAAATAGTTTTTTTATGATATTTTTTTTCTATACCCATATAAGTAATATGATCATGTGTGTCGATGAATATTTTACATTCCAACAACGAGAAGACAATCGCTTATCATAACCATTTTGTCGCCAAAAGGGAAGCCCCTTGTTTAATATTTCATCACGGGCTTATGTCCAGCATGAATGGAGACAAAGCTTTGTTTGTTGAAAGCTATTGTAAGAAAAAAGATTATAATTTTATTAGATACGATAATTATGGGCATGGAGCATCCTCTGGAAAATTTATTGACCAAACTATCAGCAGCTGGCTTGAAGGATTGTTACTTGTAATTGAGCAACTTACCACCGGACCAGTCATTTTGATTGGCTCTAGCCTTGGAGCGTGGATCTCTATTTTAGCTGGAATAGTATTGCCACAAAGAGTTGCTGGTATAATTACCATATCAGCAGCTTTTGATTTTACTGAAGAACTGATATGGAATGGTATCGGCCTTGAGCAAAAAGCCAAACTAAAAAAAGATGGCGCTTGTGAAATTGGCGGAGCGAATCCTGACTGTTCTCGAAAATACCCAATTAGCCTTAACTTAATTGAAGATGCAAGGCAACATTTACTACTCAATCGCAATAATATAGATATTACCTGCCCAATCCATTTGATTCATGGAATGCAGGATATTGATGTACCTTATACCATTTCAACACGCGGAGCAGAGAAAATCAAATCTACTAATGTAGTAATAAAATTAATTAAAGATGGTAGCCATAGCCTATCAAGGCCTTCTGATCTTCAGCTTCTATGTAACTCAATAGAAGAAATATACCCATATTCCAAGAAGTAGTTAAGATATGGGGGTAAGCAGCCTTTCTTCCACCTGCAAGATAATTCAAATTAAGATCTCCCCCAGAAGCTTTTTTGGAAAAAGATATAATTATTCTTCCATGCTGTAATCAATATAATCACCAAAAACTCTGATCATTTCTGTTAGATCTTCTGGTGTAGCAGCGTTTACTACACTACATATGCCAGCTATTGACATATGAGGCATTAAATCTCGCATAGCGGTCGAGGCTAGATCTCCATAGAAGGTACCATCCGCCCCCCCTTCCGATTGCTCTTCAGCAAGCTCAATAAACGCAGCTTGTATTTCTGCTGGTCTCATCCGACCTACTGAATCCTCTATCTCCTCACTTGATTCATATTTAGCTATATAAACGAGATCTTTTATTTTATTTTTATCCAATGAGGTATGAGAACCTGAAACTGATTTACTCTCTTCTGAAACTTTTTTCTTTTTCATGATTCCTATTTGTTATTTTTTATAAAAACTTAGTAACTGTTAGCACATTATCCAGGTTATGCAATTACAAAACAACAAACTAAAATATGATTTATACAAACACTCAAGCAGATATAAAGAGATCTAAAGTGCTAAGCTCTTGATAAAACTCTGGGTCTACATTACCACCAGTAATTAGAATCAGTATAACCTTATTTTGTGGCTGGTGTTGAAGCCAGCTATGCGCAGCTGCCATACTTATTGCAGCTGATGGCTCGCATGTTATTTTCATCATTTGAATTAACCATGCCGTCCAATAGCGAATAGCCTCTTCGTCTACTAGATGAAATTCATCGAGATTTCTAAGATATTTGAGCGTCCTTGACGATATCGAAAGAGCACGTAGCCCATCCGCAATTGTTTCAGGTGAATGCGTAAAACGAAAAATCTCACTACTGTTTAGAGATTGATGTGCATCATTGGCAATTCTCGGCTCAACGCCATGTAACCGCGCAGCTGGCCTTAATAATTCTTTTGCCAAATAACTACCAGAAAGTAAACCTCCTCCACCGCATGGGCCAAAAATGGCATCCGTTTTTTCGTCCATTTGGTTAAGTTCCAAAAGGGCTTCATAACACATAGTACCAGCACCAGCAATTGTTTCATCATCGTCCGAAGGGTGGAGATAGTAAAAGCCATTCTGCCCATCCGCTGCTGCTGCATCTTCAGCTTCTTGCCTTGTGGCAACCTCAACAACGTCAGCACCATAATATTTTGCTATACGCTTTTTTATAGGAGAAACGTTTTCTGGCAAATAAACCCTTGCTTCAATACCAAACAATTTAGCAGCATATGACATCGCAAGGGCATGATTTCCTGTGCTATAAGCAACGATTTTCTTAGGCATTTTTCCCTTTTCTTTAAGTACCAAAAGATGATTTAGTACTCCACGAATCTTAAATGCCCCTGTTTTTTGTACCGCATCCATTTTAAAATAAATCTTACTACCCAACATTTCATTCAACAAGTTTGAATGAAGTAATGGGGTTTTATGAATATATGGCTTAATCCTGGCGTAAGCTTTTGCAACGTCTGGGGTGTTTTTAGCTAAATCGTTCATATTTTTATAAAAATTTTGTATTTCTACAGAATGTTAAATCGCTACTTATATTATAGTCAAGCATGCTGGTGCGAAACCTATATACAATAGATAAACAACAAGCAACTACGCACAAAATACTAATCAATTTACTATATCTCTTGAAAACATTAGACTGAGACATTATATAGCCAACTAACGTCATAATACAGAAAAATTTATAATAGGTTTGCATAAGTGATAGCACTTGAAAAAAAAACTCTCCCACTATTAATACTTCGTGATGTAATAATATTTCCTGGAACTATTGCACCTATATTTATTGGCAGAGAGAAGTCTCTTAATGCGCTGCTTGCAGCAAAGAGAATCGACGATGGGCAACATATCCTCCTAACAACTCAAAAAAAACAGGACATTGAAGAGCCTGGCGCACATGATCTATTTCGAGTCGGTGTACTAGCTAAAATTATTCAAACAGTAAAATTACCAAATAATAATGCAAAAATACTTATAGAAGCAATTAATCGAGTAAAGCTTACAAACATCACTGGCGATGATATGTTCGTATCTGAATATACCATTAACCCAGATAAAGAAGTAGATAACCTAGAGGTGCTAAACGATGCTACTACAGCTGTTATCGAGTCTTTCAAGGAATATGCAAGAGCCAATAAAAAAATTAATTTGGAAATATTAAATATTCTTACCGAGCAAAGAAACCCAAGTTATATTACCAATATTATTGCTTCTCATCTAACTTCAAAAATTGATCTTAAACAAGCACTTCTTGAACAAACAGATGTTCAAAAACGTGCCGAGCTATTGCTTGAGATTATCACAGCTGAAAATGCTCAGATGGACACTGAACAAGTAGTTCAACAAAGAGTAAAAAAACAAATTGAAAAAACTCAAAGAGAGTTTTATTTAAACGAACAAATGAAAGCTATTCAACAAGAAATGGATGGCAGCAATGATAAGTCTGATTTTTTTGATTTGGAGAAAAAAATCAAAAAACTAAAGCTTTCAACTGAAGCAAAGGAAAAAGCAACGGCCGAACTGAAAAAGCTTAAGATGATGAATCAGCTATCAGCTGAATCTTCTGTTGTTAGGAACTACCTTGATACACTTCTCTCCTTACCATGGGGAAAAAGAGATAAAAGTACTATTAAAATCAACAAAACTGAAGAAATTCTTGATCGCGACCATTATGGGCTAAAAAAAGTCAAGGAACGAATTGTAGAATATCTTTCTGTCCTAAAAAGATCGCGCAAAATAAGAGGCCCTATTTTGTGCCTTATTGGCCCTCCAGGTGTTGGCAAAACCTCACTTGTAAAATCTATTGCCGAAGCAATGGATAGAAAATATACCAAATTTGCCCTAGGTGGAGTCAGAGATGAGGCAGAGATTAGGGGGCATAGAAAAACGTATCTTGGCTCTATGCCAGGCAAGATTATTACCTTACTAAAAAAATCAAAGGTTGATAATCCAGTTATGTTGCTAGATGAAATAGATAAAATGAGCGCTGATTTTAGAGGCGATCCAGCGTCAGCCTTACTTGAAGTGCTTGATCCAGAACAAAATTCACATTTTGTTGATCATTATTTAGAGGTTGAATACGATCTATCGAATATTATATTCATTGCAACGGCAAATTCATACGACCTACCACGCGCCTTACTTGATCGTATGGAAATAATTAATATTGCTGGTTATATTGAAGAAGAAAAATTACAAATAGCAAAAAATCATCTCGTGACTAAGCAACTAAAGATGCATGGCATGAAACCTGAAGAACTCATTATACCAGATGACACTATTTTAGAATTGATTAGATATTACACTAAAGAATCTGGTGTAAGGTCACTGGAACGTGAAATTGGTGCTATTGCTAGAAAGGTGTTAACTAGGATTCTTAAGGATAAAGACCTAAAAACTGTAACGGTAACTCCAAAAGATCTAGAAGAATATTTAGGAGTAAAAAAATATCGCTTTGGTTTAGCAGAAACAGAAGATCAAATCGGTACCACAACTGGCCTTGCTTACACTCAAGTTGGAGGCGATTTATTAAGTATTGAAGCTGCTTGTTTCAAAGGAAAAGGGGGAATTAAATCAACTGGTAAACTTGGCGAAGTAATGAAAGAATCAGCCGAAGCAGCTTATAGCTGTTTCCTTTCAAAAGCTAAGAGCCTAGGCTTAAAAGAAAGTGAGTACAAAGAATTTGATATACATCTACACGTACCTGAGGGAGCAACACCAAAAGATGGGCCGTCAGCAGGTATTGCAATTTATACAACTTTAGTATCGCTTATGACAAAAAATCCCGTTAACAGGAATGTGGCAATGACTGGAGAAATAACTTTGCGTGGTAAAGTATTGCCTATTGGAGGGCTAAAAGAAAAGCTTCTTGCCGCAGTCAGAGGAGGGATTAAAACCGTTCTTATTCCCGAGGAAAATATAAAAGACTTAAAAGATATTCCAGCTAATATTAAAGACAATATAGAAATTATTCCTGTTTCCAATATTGATCAGGTGCTTGAACACGCATTAGTGAGAAAAGTTAAAAAATAATTTAATTGTTTTAGTGAGGCAATTAGTCTAATTCCCTAATTGCCATACTGAAATAATGAGGTGGCCCAATTTGTCTAGACTAAAAATCAGAAATTATGAGATACAATTTGCTGCATAATTTTATACAATATTTTTCTTAAAATACACCTGTTCTGGAGTTAAATATTCCAGAGA
>Ga0163144_10001113_pt1 | contig 63654 bp, 89 predicted proteins | sample OliLak19BULKMAT1_FD_123175 | JGI IMG/M metagenome (GOLD analysis project Ga0163144, IMG submission 123175) | Freshwater microbial mat bacterial communities from Lake Vanda, McMurdo Dry Valleys, Antarctica - Oligotrophic Lake LV.19.BULKMAT1 | ecosystem: Environmental > Aquatic > Freshwater >...
GCCAGTGGGACGACATTCGCCAATCCAACCGGAACCACTTCGGCGACCGAAGTGGCGGATGCATCAACCGCAACTGGCACAACCTCGCAAGCCGGGACGCTTGCAGTCACTGAGGCGACCGACGCCACGTCTAGTAGTGGCGGAATGGCCATCACGGGGACGGCTGGACTAACCGAGCCAAGTGACGCGATCACCGCGCCAGGCATCATCAGTAGTTCTGGAACGGTGGGCGTCACAGAGCAGACAGACGCTACCACTACCTCCGGCGTGATGATCGTTTCAGGGGAACTCGCTCAGACTGAAGCCTCCGATTTCAGGGTAAATACCGGACACGTAAGCAGTCCAGGAACGCTCGATACAGCTGAATCGATGGATGCGTCAGTCGGTTCGGGCGCAATGCTTATTGAAGGCACTGCCAACACCACCGAAACCACAGACCCTAGCACTACCTCAGGCGTCGGCTCGTTCATTGGCGGCTCAGCGTTAATCACTGGCGACCGAAGTAATGCGGCGGCGGCAGGCACGGCTATACCAAGAAAAGGGACTAAGCGATGCTGCTGCGGTGCTAGCTGCGTCATCGTAGCGGACGACTTCGGGCGTCCGGACAATGCTTCGCTTGGTGCAAATTGGACTGAGTATCCATCAGCAGCATTTGAGATTTTCAGCAATCGAGTTCGTTCGGTAAACGGCGGCAAGGCAATCCACAACAAAGTTCATCCGACTCCATCCGGATCGATGGCGGTCTACATTGATACAGTGGCAGAAAACGAAGAGGATGTTTATGATTTGCTCGTCAATGTTGTCGATGAAGATAATCATCATCTAGCAAGGTTTGTCCGCAACGATTTATTTGACTCGGAAATCCAGCTTTACAGTGTCAGCGGTGGAGTTGAGACTCTACTGAACAGTGCGGTCATTGGCTCAATCACTGGAACAGCGAGAACATTCTCAGCGTTCATTGCCGACAATGAATTTTGTGCTCAGGTAACATTCTCAATCACTTCGCAAGTCACAGCAGACACAACACTAAAAGCCCTCGGTTATCAAGCTGGCATCGGCACAACGACGCTCTCACTTCTGATGGACAACTTTGCATTTTGGCATCACTTACAAACTAAGGAAACTTGTCCAAGTTGCGTTTGCCAGTGTGGAATAGAATACGTTCCTCCTTGCCTAAACATTCACCTGGAAGGTTCGGGCACTCGCATGGCTGCGCTCAATTGCGATTTCCAATTGCGGTGGAATCGAACGGACGCCTACTGGGAAGGAACAGCAACCTGCTGTGGCGTTGAATGGCCGATGATTTTGAATTGCGGCGACGGGCTATCGTGGGAGACATTCACACTACTACCGACAGGGTTTAACTGTACAGTGTCTAACGGCGGCAATGTCGCTCGTTCCCCTGTGTCCGGCTCATGCAGCCCATTCCTGCTTGAGTTCGGACCGTACGCAATTACCGATGGCGAATTGGCTTGTTTTTGCGGCGATGTTGGATTCCCTGAGACTGGCAGTTGGACAGCAACAATTACGGAATGCTAAATGACGCCTGAACTGCAAGTAGTCCTTAATCGATCGCCAGTTTGGCAACGGCTGTACGACACTGATCCAAGGTATCGAGCAGCCTGGGATGCTGGAACTGGTCCTGGGCAAACAGGACCGCAGCCTGATATTTATGAAGGACCTAAGTACAACCACTGGGCACCGCTTCACTGGTACGCAGTGGATCATGCCGCAGACTGGGATGGAGCCAAGGCCAAAAGGTTCTATCGCAATTGGAAAAAGAATATCCCAAATACAGCAGGATGCAGTTGTCGGGCGCACTGGAAAAAGCTTGGTTTAACGCCAGATTACTTCTCTGCCAAAGCATTTTTTGAATGGTCTGTGTTCGCACACAACACTGTCAGTGAGCGTGCAGAAGTAAGTAAACCTACAGTTACTTTCGAGCAAGCTTATGCGATCTGGTGGCTAGATGGAAATTCGGTTGTTTAATCTTACGCAACTCTCAAGGAAGATCTAATGGCAATTATTGTTCTCGACCCAACGGTGGTGAAGGTTAGTACGACGGGTGGCAGCTTTGCCAGCGGAACAGCGGGCGGCGCACTGGCCAATGGTGATTGGGTGTATCGGGATTCATTGAGGACGTACCGCTTGGCGGATTGCACGTCGGCAATTAAGGCTGCCGTGTCGGGTGTTGTGATGAATAACGCTATCTCTGGTGGCACAGTGTACGTCAATGAAACCCAACCGATCACGACCGACGCAGTGCTGACTAAGGACGTGGCGTATGTGATCAGCACAACCGCAGGTCGCATCATGCCATACGCTGACCTCGGCACTGGCAACTTCATCACGACCATTGGAGTAGCTGGCGCGACCACTGCACTGGCGATGGGTATTCACGCTACAGGAATCACTAAGACCTAATCACTAAGACCTAGTGTGCAAAACCCTGATCGATTGCGGAACACTATCTGTAGGCAGTGTGTCTTCATGGATGGAGTGATGCGATGTACGACGATAAACCTAAAATTAGCCGTTTGCCTTTTCCTCGACCAAGGAACGAAGCGTTGGACGAGTGGCTGCGACCCAAGCCGGCTGCGCAGCCAATGGCTCAGAATCCAGTAACTCAGAATCCAGTAACTCAGAATCCAGTAGCTCAGAATTCAATGGCACCGTCTACGATTGCGGCGGCGGTCGACCCTCGGGTTACTGCGGCTCGTGAAGCGACGGCTCGCCTGAATACACAGCGGGCGGCAGTGCGCGAGGGGACGCGTTCGATGATCGCGGATGCGCGAGTGGGCACTTCTTCGTCGGCGGCTGTGGCGGGTCGACCGAATCCATTTAGCACTCCCTATGCAGATGTTGATCGCAATCGAAATCGTCAGATGCAAGGGATGTCGGAGCGGCGAGAGGCGGCTACCGCAGCGGTGGCTAGCCCGAGTGCGGTTCCCTATGGCGCTCGTAATGTGTATTCGCCGTTGGGTGATCGAGCGGAAGCGTTTCGTCGCATGACAGTGCCGCGTATTGAGTTGCCGCCCGTGGGGCCAACGATCACTCCGCAGCAGCGATATGACCGTTCGCAGCAAGCGGAGTCGCAGTATCAAGTGTCGCGAGCGACTGAGCCGAATCTGGTGGGTGGATCGCTGGCTGAGCAGCGTAACCTGGAGCAGAATTACGGGATGTATCGCCGTGGCTGGCAAGCGAGCCCGCAGGGGCCGGTGATGTCGTTCCAGGAATTCGCGGATGCGTACAGTAGCGGTGACCCGATGGCAGCCGCTCAGATCAATGGCGCGATTACTGATGCGGCAGTGCGCCGACAGGGTGTAACGGAGCGCAAGGCGACTGGCCTGCGTTCGCGTCAAGATGCAGCCGCCTTTGCGGCGCGTGGCCAATTGCCGGAGGGTGCCGATGGCTCGCGATTCATGGCGGGTTATGCGGCGCGAACGAATCCGTTTTCAGCAGCACCGTTGGCTAATTCAATGATGGGTAATGAATCAGCAGAACGGATCTCGACTGGACGTGATGGTGCTGCTCGCGATGTTGCGTCGACGAACGCCAGTGCGATGATGTTCGGCAGTGAGGCTCAGGCTCAGGCGGCAATGTACGGCAGCGATGCTCAGGCTGCTATGAGCATGGCAGAGACGCAAGCTCGTTCGGCGAGCAATGCTGACTCACTTCGCTTTCAGCGTGAGCAGTATGGTGATGGCGCTGGCCTGCGGGATCTGCAAGTGCGGTCTGCACAGCAGGCATTTGATCAGGAACAAGTATCGCGGGCCGCTGCTAGTAATCCACAAATCGCGGCTAGCCGGGAAACGGTGGAGGTGTTTGATCGAATGATGGCTACTGGGTCGATGGGTGCCGATGAGGCTCGGCAGATTGCGGAGTCTCGTGGTCGGATTAAGTTTGATGAAGTGGCTCGCGCTAGCTCTCAGCCGTCGCAGGAGGGCTTTGTGCCGCCCAATATCTTTGCGCCGCCTAAGGATGCAGTTGAGGGTTCTTCGCGTGGTCTTATGACTGGTGCGGATGCATCGAAGTTGTATGCCGAGATCTCGCAAGCGAATCCTAGCGCGCCTGTGACCATGGAGGCGTTCATGCGTGCGGCGAATAGTCGCGGATTTACGGTGAACGAGCGGACGTTCAGCGACCTCGCTCGCAATGCTCAAGCACAGGGCTTTGCAGATTACAACCTGCACGGATTTGTCGACTGGACGCGTGGATGGGGGCGAAATGAGGGTACGCCCGATCCTATGGCTGGGCAGGCATACGAAGACTTAATCGGCGAACCAGCCGGTAGTCCGTATGATCCGGGAATGCTGTTCCGGCGGCAGCCGCATCAAGATCCAGCACGCAAGTTGCCATGGTCTCGCTAGTGAGAGCTAGTCGCATAGCGCAGTAGCTGCGCACTACTATTAGGAAGTATTTTTTAGGCAGGATGCCATGGCTGACTATTCGAAGTTGTACGGTAGTGGTGCTAAGCAGGCTCCTAAGGCGACTGCCCTGGACGACTTATTGGTTCGTCAAGTTTACGACTCGTTCGGCGGAGCTGGTGCCTCGGCGGCGAGTCAGTTGACCAAGGGTCGCCCTGGCGAACAGGCGAGTGATGAACCAAGCGGTGATGCGCCACCGCTCCCTGAAACCGACAGGTCGATTATCTCCAAGCTGGGTCGCGCGGCGGGTGGTGGCTTGGCGGCGGCGGGTAACATTCTGGATCTACCTGGGTCTAGCGTGCGAGACGTGCTGACGCTGAACAATCCGTTCGACCAATGGTTGGCTCCAACCTCTTCGGAGAATCGCACTTCAGGCAGGGACATGCTGCGCCAGTACGGCGTGGCGGGCGAGGAGGATACGTGGGGTAATTTTGGCGCTGGGGTAGGTGCTGAAATCCTACTTGATCCATTGACCTTCACGGGTATCGGCGCGTTTACTAAGGCGGGTCAAGCGGCGAGCAAGGCCACCTTCAAGACGGCGGCGGGTGTCGAGCGGAATCTGGCGCAGACCTCGAAGGAAGCCGCGAACACATTGGCGGATCGCGCTGCTAAGAAGCAGGGTAAGGTCATGGGCAAGGAGATGGGTGGGGTGGGTGCTCGCATGCGCATGACGCCTCGCCAATTGATCCTCGGTCGCGGAACATTGGCTGAACAGATTGCCGCCGAGAAAGCCTTCTACGCGGCGGGTGGCACGAAGGAGATGTTCGACCAGCCGATTCAGTCGCTATTGTCCTTCCGTATTCCAGGCTTAATGAAAGAGGCCAAGGAACTGAAGTCTCTCGATCCTGAGAAGAGTATGGATGACTTCGTGAACGAGAACGCAGTCATGCCACCACCTGGAACCAATCCGTCACCTATTCCGCCGGCAACTCCACCGCCTGGACAGACGCCGCCACCTGGGCCTCCGGCTCCTCCACAGGCTCCACCACCCGGTCCGCCTGGTCCGACGCCGCTGCCTGTTCCATCGGCAGTTCCTCCAACTCCACCAATTGGACCATCGACGCCCCCGCCTGCGCCGACGCCTCCAGTCGCACCGCCAACTGCGCCGATCACACCGCCGCTGCCGCCAGCCAGTACGGTGCCACCAGTACCACCCGCATCAGTACCATCACCTGCAATCGCGCCAACCTCGCCAGTTGTGCCGAGTGTTCCGAGTGCTGCTACTGTGCCTCCGTCCACGCCAGTCGCGTTCGCGCCGGTGCTGTTCAAGGATGGCAAGTTCAACTCGAAGCTAACGAATGAGAGCTTTAGTTCGATCTCACCTGCGCACGAGAACTACAACTTGAAACTCGATTGGTTCGAATCCAAGAAGCTGCTCAATCCCGGCGATCGGTTATTCATTCAGACTGCGCTGGCCGATTCGGATATGCGGTTCGTGCCTGATTTCAAACCCGCCAAAGTCCACAATGATTCCTTTGGTTACGCGAGCGCAGAAGCGGGTAGGGGCGACACGTCGGCTGGATGGAAACAGCGAGGCGAGGGTTCGAGGAGTGCCCCGTATGAACTGGGGCTGAATTTCCCCGATGGTCGGATACCGCAGTCGCATGTGCTGCTGCACGAGACCGGGCATCTGGCATTCTATCGATTGAAGAGTGAAGATCCTGAATTGTTCGGGGCTGCGTTTACTCAGATTCGGGCGATGGTTGACGACGGCACAATGGCGAAATTCTTTGACGACACGGTTCCTAGTAAGGGAATTGCACAGCACTTGGAATCGAATCCGCACGAGTTCATGGCGCAGATGTTCGCTAACAAGACGGTCGGTAAAGCGGTCGCGAAAATGCAAGGGCCGGTTGCTAAGTTGTTTAGTGCCGCTTGGGCGCACGTGATGACGTGGGTTGATAAGTTCGTGACGGGTTCCAAGGGCTACGCCGATGACGGTCGCATCAAGTCGATGGAAGACTTGATGGAGTACGTGGGCGGGTATGCACCGAAGGGTGATCGCGATCGCATTCTGGAGTTAATGAAGAGCGCCAAGCAAGTGGCAAGCGACACGCCCGTAGGCAGCGTGCCGGTTCCAGCACCCGCCTCGCTAGCGCCTACGATGCCTACGGCTATCCCGCTCAAGGCTGCGTATGCTGCGTTCACGAAGCTGACTCAGGCACGGCAAGTAGGAGTTGGCGTATTGACTGCTACTGATGCCTTTTGGGCGGCGGCGGGTATTTCAGCGAATCGCATGAATGCGATTGATCTCCCGACGAACGAAGCTACTTGGGCAAGTACCATCTATGATATTTTCGGTGATCTGCACAAGAAGCAGGTGATGGCCAAGTCGGGTGTGCCAATGCCGAAGGACTGGCAATCACCGATCGCGGCAGACTTGAAGGAAGCCTACGAAGGTTACTTCGAGACCGTCAAGCAGAACGACTTTAATAAGGCGGCACGTAAGCAGCCTGCTGAGGCAGCGATCGGTGGTGCTTCGGAGACCGTCACGCAGTATATGGGTGATGCCGCGCAGCCTGAAATTACAGTCGGATATCACGGAACGCACCACGACTTTGAGCAGTTCGACCGGAGATCTGCGCACAAGCACACGAGAAACCTGAAGGCTGACAGGCTCGAATCGCTCGGTGTGTGGTTCACTGACAATCAAGATACGGCAAGTACGCTGTATGGGCCTAAGGTTCAGCAGGTTGACATCCCGACACTGAAGCCATTTGTTATTCACGAGTCATCGCCGGGTGATTCCTTCAAGAAACTCGAAACATTACGCGACAAGAAGGGTGGCACGGAAGCACTGCGGGATTGGCTGTTGGAAAATAAATACGATTCGGTTGTACTGAAGAATGCTCGGATTGATGGTGTGCAGCAAGACGTTACGATTTCCCTCGCCGATCAATTAGGATCTGGAAAGCGAGTCTTTGATGCTGACAATCCAAGCGAGACCGTCACGCAGTATCTCAAGATGCCCTCGCTGGGTACGGCGCTGGCGTCGACGGCGGCGGGTGCGAAGGCGTTGGGCGCAAGCGCGATGGCCGTCAAGGACAACTGGATGAAATCGCTGCCCGATGATCTGGCGGCAGCGGTGGGCGATACGCTCGATAAGGGGACCGACCTGTGGTACAAGGTGCCTGGCGCGGCAGAGCTGACCGCGATCTTCAATCCCAAGGTGATGGGTGCGCTGACGGGTGAGGGTCGCGACATTGGCGAGCAGCGACATGAGGCGATTCAGTCGGCGATCATTGGCTACCGCGAGGCGATTCTGCCATTGCTGAAATCGATCAACGCGTCTGGTTCGCTCGACGAAGCATTCTTAGTGAAGGGTGGTCTCACGAAAGACAACGCCATCAAGGCGATCAATGAGAACAACAATAAGATCCTAAACTTCATCGAGCGCGGCGAGATGCTGCCGGTCGGGTTGCAATCGATCGAGCCGCAGTTGGTTCAAGTGCGTAAATTGCTAGATGACGCCTACGAGTTTGAGCGAGCATCCGGGTTGGACGTGAAATACTTGGATGACGAATTCAATAGCTATTTCCCTCGGCACTTGCGTCGACCATCGAAGACGTTCTCGTTCAACGCCACGACGGGCGGAGTGCTTGACACCAAGTTCGCGGGCCTGAAGTCGCGTGAGTATCGCGACATGCCGGGCGGCACTGCGGTCTTGAACGAAATGTCGCTAGACCCGAACCTATCCAGTGTGGCCACTCGCGATCCGGTGATTCGCCAGAAACTGAAGGACGGCGACCTGAAGGATCTGCGGGTATATGTGGCTAACACGTATGGGCCGGAGTTGTTTGATTCGAAGAAGTTCGATCCGGCCACTTTCGATCCCGATAAGGATACTTTATTCGACGCGATCATTAACGACTTTGCCAGCCAAGATCCACACTATGTCGACACGCAATCGCCCATGTTCGGGCGCAACGTCTTGCAAGACCTGTCGCGTCGACTGGAAGATGGTAAACGATCGTCGCACACTGCACTGGCTGCTCAGGAGTTGATCGCCAAAAATCTGCAACCCGTCGCTGTAGCCACGACCGCCTACAAGAACCAGAAGAACGCCGCTGCGGCGGCAGGGCAAGCGGAGCCGTTGATCCCACTCCTGCAATTGGTCGAAGGCAATAAAGCGCTGGGCGATATGGCACTCACATCCAGTCAGGCATGGGAGAACGTCATCACTCGCATGGACTCGACGGCCATTGCAGCTCGCGACAAGATGCTCGACTCCGACGCCAAGACTTTGCTCGCAGATCTAGTCAACGGACAGACGACTCGGTACATGGATGGCCAGCAAGTCAAACTGGCGATCGATCCCGCGACCGGCCAAGTTGCCGTTACTCGCAAGGAAATGGTTCGAGGCAGCGCGACGCCGGTGGATAAGGTGACGCTGATGCCTGTCAATATCGACACAGCGAAAGAACTGACGCGACAATCGACCAATCGAGAATTCCTGGGCGGCTATGGAGTTACCAAGGGAGTGATGGATGAAGCCAGTCGGTGGATGAAACCATTCACTAGCCCTGATGAAGTCACGAACATCTCCAACGCGATGCGTCGATTCATGAACGTGTGGCGCACTGGACAGACGGCACTCTGGCCTGCGTTCCACTTCCGAAACTTACTCTCTGGCCAAGTCCAGAACGCGATGTTCGGCGCTTTTGATCCGAACGCCAAGGGTTACATGAAGTTCTTCCGCCCGCTGCATGATGCCCATAAGCTCGCCAATGGCGGCGAGCTCGATGATCTGGTGACTTTACCAGGGTACGCCGGGCTGACGCCACGGCAAGCCACTGAGAAGCTCAGGGACGAGATTTTCATCCGTGGTGGAATTGGCGATAAGATCGGGCTGGCGAGCGAGTACTTGGGCGATGCCGCGAGCGCGCTGGAATCGCAGTATCCAGGCATGTCGCCGTTCTTCCCAGCAGCGCCACCGGGGACTAGCGCCTGGGACCAGTGGAATCCGCTGGCGATGAAGGATGGGGTGAGCATCAGTCCGTCAGGCGTCAAGCACTACAACGATGACCTCTCGGGTTGGGCGCGGGCGGGTCGTGGCGGTTCGAGCATGGTGGAGTTCTATAATCGCGTGGCACCCTACATTGCCTATCGCCGCCAAGGCTTTAGCTCGAAGGCCGCGATGGATAAGGTGAACAAGATCCAGGTGGATTACACCAACCTATCCGCCACTGAACGGAAGATCCGAAACTTCATCCCGTTTTATACTTTCAGTTCGCGCAACCTACCAACGGCCTTGGAGGAGTTGGTTACCAATCCTGGCGGGCCGATGGGGCAAACAGTCCGCGTGATCAACAAGGCGCGAGATGAGGACGCCAATATTCCCGACCACATCGCGGCGACGGCGGCGATCCCGTTCGGTACGAAGTCGGACGGCAGCAACTCTTACTTCACAGGGTTTGGGCTAGCGTTCGAGGATGCGCTAAACCTTGCCAACGGACCACTGCGAGGCAACGTGACTGAGAGCTTGCGTGAAGTGGCGGGTCGTTCGAACCCGATCGCCAAGGCCACAGTGGAGAATATGTTTGGTCGATCGCTGTTCTTTGATGGGCCTGGAGGGGGCAGGGAATTAGAAACGCTTGATCCGAATTTGGGCCGCACCCGCGACAACCTATTGCAGATGCTGACTGGAGAAGCCACCGAGGGGCAATCGAAACCGCTACTAGGCAGTAACGCTTTGGAGCAGATTGTTGCGAACTCGCCGTTTGCCCGAGCGGCCACCACGGCTCGTACGTTGACTGACGCTCGCAAGTGGGAACGGCCAACGGACTTGATCATGAATCTTGGTACGGGCATGCGAGTCAATGACGTGAGCCCTGCCGCGCAGGATTCGGTGTATCGCGCCCGCTTGGCAGAAGCGATCAAAGCCATGGGTGGTCGGACGTACAGCAGGCCATACTTCTCAGATGCCACTGAGGGCAGTATGACACCTGAGCAGCTTGCGCAGGGGCAGCAGATGATGGACCAACTGAAGGTGATCGATAAGCGATTCAAGCAGCGCCGAGAAGAGGCTGACATTGGCAAGGGCGGGGCATCGATCCGGGATTCTGTCAAGAAGAACTAGCCAAAGAAAAACCCTACGCCACAGTCAAAGCGTGGCGTAGGGTCTCTATTCATTCGCGGTTATCTTGGTGGACTAGCAGCCTTTGCCGCCCTTACCACCCTTACCGCCTTTCATTACGTCGGTGCCTTTTTTCGCCATGGTGATTATCCTCCTTTCTTGGTTAGAGTTGCGTGATTCGAAACATGCCGTCCGTGCATCAAGATTCTATACAAGACCCGTATACGAGTCAACCCTAGCGCGCACCCACTAACCAACCTGACAGTACTCGTCAGCGCTGACACTCGGCAACCAGTCGACTCTAGCGCGCACTAACCAACATCGCCAACCATCAACCCAGCGCCTATTACCCTGGCCGTCACTATGGATGCTGGCGGTTGGCATAAGCATGATGGAGAGTCTCTTGCGCTGCGCAATGTAAAACGTACAGATACAATTTCTCTAAGAGGTAGTGTTGGATTTCTTGATGTAGCCCGGTCCCGCCATCGCTCCCAGTAGGTCATCATCTCACCCTACTGAGTTGTTTCGTAGTTCTTACCCGTTCTAAGGGGCGTACGCTACGTGCTCGACATGCAGGTTTCCAGGGGAGTCTCTTTCCAATTAAGCTTATCACCACTCAATTACGATCTCGAAATATCAGCAGGCAATTGATACATGCGTACAGAAACCAAATGCCTGCGTCGATAAACTTCTGGCCCCACAGATACTGCGCCGCTGCACAGACCTGAAGGATAATCACGGCTACGGCAAACCAATTGATCACAGGCTTGTACTCTCAACGGGTAACTCGTTTGGCTCGGCTTGTTCGATGTAGTGGACTTGTGGTTTCTCAACGGGCGCGAGGCCGAGGCGGCGCGCGTGGTAGTCTTCGATGGACCTGAGGACTTCGATAGGTATTTCAAATTCCAAGCGATTGGATCGCAGGATCAATTCAAAGAAATACACGTCACCGATATAGCCGCTGTCCATGAGTCGCGACAGGGAACCAAAGGCACGCTTAAAGATGAATTGATCCCACCGCAGAACAACCCTCGCACGTAAACGACGATAGAACGATTTCACTCGTGAGAACATGACTTAAAGCTTTCGGCTGGCGATTTCGGAGTTGGTTGGATAACGCCCGTGCTTGAGGCGGTAGATGAAGATCCAGCAGTGAGCGCAGGCGATCTCGTCCTTACCAATGAAAGCGTACTCCAGTGCTTCAAACACGGAGTCAAAAGCCCGTATACGCGACATTACAAACATACATGCAGCGCGCAATGGAGAATCCTTTCGTGACAGCGGGGGTCGTGCAGCGTGGGTCGATGCGGTAAGAAAGTGGGGGCGAGCGACCACCGGATTGCCAGTGGTCGCTCGTGGCGGTTCAGACGAGTTACGCGTTCGGCAGAGCGATAGGCGTATCGTAAGTAATGCGCACGGTGACCAAGCCGCCTGCGACAAATTTCTCCGTGACGGCTGCACCATCAGTATCGACGGCATACACAGCGATTTGCGTAGCCGTAGCAAGTACCTCATGCGCCGGAATCCGGGTGATCTTCAGGTTCTTCGTGAGCGCTGAAGTCAACCCGTAGGCGTCAGGGTCACCGACGATGCCGAGGCCAACCTTAATCAATCCATTGTCACCGCTGGCATCACCGACGACCAGGGTTGCCAGATTGACTTGCACGGCGCGAATCACTGCACCTGCCGGAATGGTTGCCGAAAGATCCGTCTTGACCGTATTGGTCAGCGTGACCGTTTGCGTAAGGACGCGAGTGAGCACGCCTTCGGTAACCACAGTTGCCGCATCGACTGCGTTTGCCATCTCATTGCCCGGCGACTCGCTACCCAGTGCATAACTGAGACGCTGCCGAATTTCACTGCCTAATGCCTTTGCCATACCAGCCTCCAAAAGTTTTGAAAAACGAACTTACTTAACAATCTACACTTGACCCGTTTACGAGTCAAGTGGTTTTGGGTTAGTCGCTTGCTCTTGCTCGACTAATTCCAGTAGCGATGGACCGCGATACAGTCCGTCCCGCTTGTGCGCTTGTGGTTTTGGGGATTCGCGAAAGGCTACTTGCATATAGCGAAAGAACTCGGTGTGACACCTGTGTTCTCGTCGCTCTTGATCAAGCAGAACCTGTAGGCTGCGGATTTCGTTTTGGCTGGACGCTGCCGCTGCCTGTAGGGCTGTGTTTTTTTCCATCAGTCTTTCTGCGTGCCTCAGGTAACCGTCCGTCACTTGCTGGCGATATCGGGCGCGGATAAATGGAACATATCGCTGAGCCAAGGTTGGCTTGGTCGGTTCATAGCCCTGCATACTTCAACTCCTTCGGGTAGTGCGCAGCTACTGCGCTAATATCTTCGCACTTCCCAGATCACGGTGTTGCGATTCGGGATCACTCCGACTGCGCGTGAGTAAGCGCTGAATTCAATGACGTGGCCCGTGTACGCCTCGGCGATGGATACGATATCGCTCGCCGATTGGGGGTCGCACGCCCACTCAAGTACCTTCGTGGCCACGACGCCAAAGACTTGGCGCGATTGTGTCGCCAAGGCTACTCGCATGGGTGCTTTCTCACGGCTGAATAACACACACAAGCCGCGATGATCCACTTGCACCTCACCCTGCGCGATCAGGTGTTGGTCGGGCTGCATCGGGGAGAATTCCATTAGCGCCGCCTGAGCGCCTTCAGATATAAACTGCTGCGTCACACCACGGAGCGCCGCACGCAGGATGTGGTAGCGACACCACTTACTTCCCGCCACTTTATATCGAATCGCAAATGGCCCTGGATGCTTCGACGCGAGCACGGCGCGCAATGTGTTCCATGATTGACTGCGATTGCCGAATTCCATATTCTGCCAGCGACGATAAAAGTCAGATTTATTCAGTACGGGCGAGCATCTCATTAGTACACGACTCCATCATGGATGCGACTGTTGCGTGTGATGTAGGTGCCGTTACTGAAGGACTCGACAATTAAACACCCTTGAGACCAGCCATTAACGGGCGCGTACGCAGGCCGCAGATCGCATAGGCAACCGACGCCAAGGCAGGTCCAGATCTTGGACTTGTCCGCGCTCGTGTGGGTGTAGGTGTCGCTGCGATGCCAGTGTCCTGCGAACCCGCTTTGCGAAGTTCGCAGCCAGATACCACGCCCCACTGAGACTGGATTCGTCAAGCCCTTCGGCAGCTCGTGACCGTGATACCCTTGCAGCATACCGAGGGAGTACGATTGCTTGGAGGCAATCATGATCCAGTCTTCGAGTCGCAGTTCTTCGGCGAGCGATTCGCATAGATTCCAGCGTGAGATCGCGGGCATTTGCGGCGCGTTGGAGAACAGGTAGGCTTCCACTCGATCCTCGTGGTTGCCAATCTTGTAAGCCTTGCGGTTGAAATGCGGAGCGATCGCCGCGATGACATCCCGCAGGATGCCTAGTTCTTTGTCAACCTTATCGGCGCGGGGGTCACGCGACCATTGACTAACCTGATAGGCGTCAAATGAATCGCCATTGAGCAAGAGCGAATCGCATTTCTGATCAACGCCAAACTTGAGGGCGGCTTCGATCGCGCGTTCGTCATGGTAAGGGGCGTGGATATCAGACATGACCAGCCACTTACCCGGTGGCAGCTTAATGGCCGCTGGCCGTTGTCGCTTGCCCTTGGGGATCGACGTTGGGAACACGCCTAGCGACTTGCGATACTCTCGGTCTGCATTACCATGCATGCCGCGATAGTAACGGACGGCTTGGCGAACGGAATCCTGATTGGGCCAAAGCTTAGGGTGCCGATCGAACAACCACGTCGCGATGACGTTCGATCGCTGGTCGGGATGCTGACGGCACATCTCTTTGATCAGATCGGATTTAGACTCGTGTTTTGAAGCGGTAGCCATAGACTTGCATCTTACTGCGCGCATCGTATACGCGTCAACTGGGGTGTCACTGCGTTTGAACTGCTTCGAGCGCGGCAACAACACCGCCAATGATTGGAGCGATCATTGGATTGGTTGAAACCATAGTGCGGAAGTATCCACTACCGAACGCTACCGCGCCGGCTGTGAGCATGGGCAGGTAGCTTTGGATCTGCGACCAGACGCTGGACACCTTGGCGGTGTAAGTAGGATCACTGGCCACCTCGGGGCTCGCCTCGTACTGCTGCGCCAATTGTTGGGCTTCAGCGAAGACGGGTTGGGCTTCAGGTGGTGCGATCGACTGGAGCTTATCGAAGAACTCTGTCGCCTTGACTTCAATCCCTTGCGAGTTGACTCGCTGGGTGATGTCGCCCTGAGTGTTATTGTCACCGATCTGCACGCCAGCCAATTGGCTGCCGTTGAAATTGATAGTTGCCTTACTCATTTTCGCTGGGAGTTTCCTTCGCCGATTTGGGTTCCGTCTAACTGGCTGTGGTTGAAGTTGACACTCATGCCATGGCTATTTAGACAGTTGGATACATGGGAAAGATAGAGCGTCAGTCGCCGTTCACTGGCTTCGATCGCGTTCTGAATATCGGCTTTCAGATCGCGATCGATGCCGCTCTCCGAATCGATCCGCCCCTGGAGGCTGACCAATGCGGATTGAACTTCGAATAAGGCTTGGCCGCAATCCTTGGCCAAGCCATAGAGAAACCGAAACAGCCCTTCGCGTGTAAAGATCCAGATGAATTGCGCCGCATTCACGCACAGTGAAACTGTGGCGATAATGATCGCAACCATCAGCCATACATCGACCATGCTATTCCCTAACGCATGCACGAATTCCGTCTCGGGCCACGCAGATAAGCTGCTGGGCCTCCTTCGCTTCAACGATAGTTGGGAGGTGCAGTGCTTTTACGATCCAGTTGATAACTCGCGACATTAAACTGATCCTCATGTTATTCACACCGCGTTTCGAACCGGCGAGTGGCCGGGTTCCAGACTGTTCTGCAAGTAGCGTTTGCGCTCTGCGCTCTCGCTTTCGACCTGGGCATAAACTGTCTTGGCTGGGCTGGAGCCGGTCGTGTTTGAAAAGTTACAGTTCCGTTGTTTGCCGCCAGCGACAGGTCTTGCGTACTGGAAGTCCATTGGTTGTTGACGAGACTTCCGCTGTTGACGCGTTGGCCATCGACGCTCGAAACATAACCGCCTTTCGGTACAGTAAATGTTCCCGAGAAACCGTTTACTGTTTGCTGCATTGTGTCCGCAGGTACTTGGGTGACTTTCCCGTTCGGCATTTCTACTGTAGCCCGAAACTGAGACTTGTATTGTTCAAAGAGTTTCTTGGCTTCCTCGGCGGCGAAGGCTCGGATTTCACCTTCCGTAAATGACGGCTTTGAATTAACCACATCCTTGAGTGATTCGAACTCCGATCGCGTCACGAAGTTAGACTGAGCATCTTTCAGTTCCCGAACCTCACTACGGTAACCTTCCAGTGCCCCAGCTACCTCAGTCGCTCTAGCCGCCGCCTCGTGTGCTGAGTTGGCAGCAGCGAATAATTTGTCAAGGACATCGCTAGCCGGTGGAGCTAGTGTTGGCGCATCTTCCGGAGGAGTCGGTGCCTCTTCCGGAGGAGTCGGTGCCTCTTCCGGCTCCACCTGCGTAGTTGGGTCTGGAATGCGAACCTTACTCATCCAGTCGTGCTCGATCTGCGCCATCGCGCAGCAGGCGAACAGACTATTCAGGACGATCAAAGCGATCAATTGTGTAGTGCGTGTGCGATTCATTGGTTACTGCCCCATAGTTGGAATTACTTGGTCGAAGTCAAACGGAACAACCGGCGATTCCACGGCGGGCTGCCCGAGGCACGACAGGGTGAAGCAGTACAACCACATCACCCCGATCAGTACAGCAATGACTGCCGCACCGATCAGTAAGTCTAAGAAGAATATTCCTAGACGCTGGAGAGTTTTCTGTAGCATTGCAAGCTCCCTAAATTCGAATACCATTGCCAGCCGAGGTGAACGACTTGGGGAGGTTTCGCGGTTCGGGCGTTTCCATATCAGAGCGACCCAGGAACACACTGAACGACTTGTCGCGAATCATTTGATCCAGCGCCGATGGCAGGACGTAGGCATAGCCATTATCCGCGTAACGCTTGGAGTGCGAATTCTTCAGCAGGAAGTAGTAACCTTCAGGCGACGGTTGGCCGCTAGAGGTCTTGGTCACGTAGCCTGGGATCACAACGGCGTGACCACCAAAGCCGCGAGCGGGCGGTGTAAATCTTGTGATGATGCCAGCAGGCGGATTCTGCAAGTAATCCCACCACTTAATGCCGATCTGAATGATCCCGATCCCCGACCCAAGGAACTGCTTGGCATGCGCGGCGGACGTGATGTCGATATGCGTCTTCAGTTTGTACTTGGTCGCGTCATCTCGCATTGGTTGCGTGATGTAACCGTGGCCGGGATAGCTTCGCGAATAAGGCGCAACCTTCTCAGTAGGGATTCCCTTGAGCGCCAAGCGGGTTCCACCGCTGAGTGTACTGCCTTCGTCGCCGTTGATACGGTCTTCGATTTGCGAGCCGATGTACGCGTACTGACGCGACAACTGAATCACTTTGCCTGTGGCGATGCAGTAACAGAACTCGGCGTTCTCCGTCAGTGCCTGACCTTGACACGATCCTTGGTTCGCTTGATCTTCAACTTGTAGCCAACCTTGACTGGCAAGTTCGCTTTTGCGAGGGTCCATCCACTCAGGGATGTCGCCGGTCGAAAGCAGTTTAACTGTTGAGCACGCGGTCGATCGCAACCATTCGCGATCTTCCTGCTCGAATGCATATCCAAAATTGAAGTCCATTATTTTGCAACCCTCCGCTTCCCTTCGGCTTTTAGTTTCTGGAACTCATCGATCACCTTCCGGCTGGCGTCTGTCCAGCCGCCGTTGGTTTCGAGGAGGTACTTGTCGTTCAGTTTGTTGACTTCAGCGAACGCGTCATCCTCAACCGCTTGCTGGTAGGCTTTCGCGCGGTCTCGCAGTTGCGATGAGTTACCGATCTCGCCACTGAGGACGAGCTGCCCGATCTTCTCGGAAGCCTGGGCTTCGTTGATGGCGAGTTTCTTTTCTGCGGCCACGATAATTGCAGGCACGTCTTCAGTAATTACATGCGGCGGTGGCACCGGACCAGGACCGGGACCGGGCGGCAACGGGTGCTGCCCATCGCTCCGCAGTAAGACAATCGCCACCACGACCATAATCAGCAGCGTGTTGAAGTAACCCAGTAGGTTACGCGGCGCGGGAGCATACTCCGGATATCTCACGCCGGGCGGTTGCTGGCTGATATTGGGCTTGTTGATCGTATCAGACTTATCAGACTGAGCAGGCTGATCTATTGCGTCGAATGTATAGTCGCTCATTAGTTCGCTCCCTTGCTGTCGGACATAATTGCAAGCTCTAAGGCCCGTACACGCGTCACTAGATCCCTAGCAAGCTCTGGCAGCAAGACCGGCACGCCATCACGATACGCAACGACCTCCGTACTCATGGCGATTGATGCACTCGGTTTTAAGGGCTTCACTGCACTCCATTGACTGCGAACCATATCGCTAATCTTGGCGATCCCGCCGAAGATCAACTGAAAGACCCACGAGAGAACACCAAGGGAGAGCATCGCAAACAGCACTACGGCACTGACCGCGAGCGCTACGATACACCACGCAAATACCTTCAGCGCGAACCAGATATCGGCAAGCACGCTCCAGAAGCCTGTGAACTCCGAGAATTCGGCGGCATAGACCGGAGAGCGGTACTGAACCACTTCCCCGTACACGCCATTACCACCCACGGCCATCGCCGTCAGCACTACCGCCACGCCGATCACGAGCAGAATCAATTTGACCATCGACATCGTAAGCGATTCAGGTGCCGTCACCACACGCACAGTTTGCATACACCACCTCGGGTTAGTCTTGGCTTTCATCCCACTCAGGCTCACCCGGCCCAGGGGAATCGGGAGGGTTCGACATGTTCACAAGGTTCCAGAAGTTGATGAGCGCCACACCGAACTGAATGAGCAGGATGATGATTGCGAGCACGCCCATGACTGACCCATACTTAGCACGGACATCCTGTTCCATGATCCGCTTGGCTTCGTCGGGATTACCGTTCGCCTTGATCCACCCATTGCGGGTTATGCTGCGAACGTCTTGTACGATTTCTCTAATGCGTCCACCTAACATACTCGGCTCCTTGTGCTATTAAAGTATTCACTGGACATGGAGTGGTTTTGCATTGTTAATCTCGTATACGCGTCATTACTTATAAGCAGCGCAGTAGATCCGCCCAGACGGTGACATGCTTAGTGGTCTCGCGGAAGTCCTTGAAGTTTTCAGGTGGCATGCAGTACGTGACGCCGAGTTGATTCGCAATATGTTTTGCACCGTAGAGTCCTGGGTAGCAATAGGCGCACCCGGTGCATGTTGCCGGGCAGGAAGTGATGGAGCCGCCCCGCTTGTGCGGTTTTTCATCGCGCTCGCCAATGACCACCGCGCGTCGACCTTGGGCGTGCGTACTGAGGAGTTGGCGGATATGATGGACGCCGCCCACGTTGGACGATCTACCAATCGCGCTTAGTCCCAGCGTCTCACATGCGGCCACGTCCGACGCGCCTTCGACGATCAATACCACGCCGCCATGACGATTCCATTCGCGAGCGTAGAACACGCCGTTCGTTGTGCCACGGTACGTCTTCTTAGTGCCATCAGGATAGCGACGAGTGATGCCGATCACTTTGCCGGATGCATCGCGGGATGGAAAACTGTACCAGTACTGCCCGTTGTGTTCATCTCGGCCAATGCCCACTCGCAAGCGATCGAGTGAGTCATCGCTAACGCCGAGTTGCTCCGCTAGCGCGGACCGCCATTGTTCAGATCTCTCGTCTTGGTAGCACGCAATCGCGATCGGTTCCGCATCCACCGGGATCGTTTTTTCCACTGGCTTGGTGACACGCACCGCCTCGACGGGTTGATCGAAATGGAAGAAGCCCTGTTCGCCGCCCTCGCATTTAGTTGGCGACTCGACACGCATGCACTTGACGACATTGCCATCGGTGGTGTAGGTACACCATGAATCACTCTCGCATACGGGGCATGGGTGGTGCCTCGAAACACGCGTCCAGTCGGCCATCCAAAACTCCAGCTCTCGCGCCTACTGCCTTGTAGTTATCACGTTGTCGTCAACTGGAATCAGGTTTCAAGAATCTCGATGCCGTGAATAGCCCACATCAACAGTCGCTTCATCTTGTATTCAGGAGTTTTGAAGCCTTTTACATCCTCTACGACCTTCGCATCATTCTCGACGTAGCTGAAGTCGGCCCTGTACTTGCACACGAGCACACCACTGACCTCTAAAGCAAACGTCTCTTGTAATTCCAGGTTAGCAATGACCCCTGCCTGTTCCAGTAGCCTCAACTCTTGATACCGCTTAGCTTCCTTCTTGGAGTGGAATGTAATGCCATCCACTACGGTCTTAACCGCGTAGTATTTTGATTTCTTAAACGGGTAGGTCATTGCTTAACTTCAGCTTTCCATCCAGCGCAGGTAACTCCGCCATGCAGTGGCGTACCCTTGGCCGAAAATAGGTCCGTGATCACTCGGGTGTAGGTCGGTGCGATAAGTCAGTGCATGACCGAGTTCATGCACCAGTAGGATCAATTGCAAACACGGGTCGATGCGCGTCCGAATGCGTACGCACAAGCGACCTTCAGTCTCACGTACAAAACCATAGCCACTACATCGCACCCGCCGAATGGACAGCTTGAGGTGCGGGAATTCTCGTTTGTAATGCCGCGATAAACTGGTGAAGTGATCCATCTCCTCTCCGGTCTATAGCGCAGCTACTGCGCTATTCCATAGCCATCGGCATGCAGACGTATTTGCTGTCCGAGCCTTCCAGTACTGGGACGACCAGCACTGCCCTGTTCGCGTCCAGTAGGTAAATCTGCACGCGGGCGTCGTCATCGATTCGCTTGAGGTACTCCAGCAAGAACCGCGAGTCCAAGCGAACCGTGACGGATGGTCCGTTAAATTCCACCGGAATGTCGATCGTGCTGGCACCAGCGTCCTTGGTCGATGCCCCCGCAGTCAACTTGCCTTCGCTGGCCACGAACGTCAGGCCGCGAGTCTCTTGATCCTGCGTGATCTGGGCTTGACGAATCAGGCCGGTCAGACTGCGAGCGTTGGAGAATAGCGAGAGATGATCAACGACATTAGGCAGTACGGCTTGCCAGTTTGGAAACCGCCCCTCCACCAAGCGCGTCACAAGACTAATGCCGTCGCCATGCACGAGGAACTGGTTCGCGTTACCGCTGAGCAGTACGGTGCCAGTGAGCTGCATTTTGCCAATCAATTCCGCGAAGCTCTTTGGTACGAGCAGTGGCGGGAGGCTCTCGGATTCTTGGCAAGCAATCTCAGTGGTTGACAAGCGGCGACCGTCCGTCGCAATGGCTCGCACCTTGCCGCCGCCGATCTCCAGTAAGATCGCACCGAGCGCAAAGCGCGCACTAGACGTGTCGGTAGCAAACACCGTCCGATGCAGCGCACCCTTCAGTAACTCAAACGAAACCTCGACCCCTTCCAGCGATTCAAACTTAGGTCGCGGGAATTCATCAGCGCGGGCGGTGGGCAATTGGAACCGTGCGCCGCCATACACTAGCGTGACCTGATCTCCATCGGCCTCGACAACCATCTGCGAGAACGATGCCTCGCGAAGAATGTTGCCCACTCGATCACGAGGGAGCAGCACAACGCCGGGACGTTCCACGCTGCCCTTGGCATCGACCAACACGCCGGTCTCACCGTCAGATGATTCAAGCGTTATAAATCCATCAAGACTGGCTTCCAATCGGACGTAGCGGAGGATCTCACTGGGCGTTCGCGTTGGTACGGCCAGCGCTGCGGCGGCAAAACGCTCGGCAAACTCAGGACCGACAGTAATTTTCATAACATCTCTCAATCTTTTTCGTAGACGGGTGGCTGGGGGGTGCTATCGGTGACTACTAGAATGGGAGGTCGTCGCCCTCGAACCCGCCATCGTCGGTCGTTTGGGTACTGCGAGACTCAGTGGCTGGAGTAGTGCTGCCGGTTGCTTTACTGCCGAGTAGTGTCAGTTTCTCGCCGATCACTTTGAGTCGAGAACGCTTCTCGCCGTTCTTCTCCCAGGTCTCCAGTTTCAAGCGACCTTCGATCATCGCCTGCGCACCCTTGGTGAGATATTGCTGAGCGATCTCGGCAGTCTTACCGAACATGGTCACATCTACAAAGGTCGCTTCGTTGACCCACTCCTCGCCACGCTTCACGCGTTCATTGACGGCGAACCCAATGTCGCAAACTGACACTCCGCTCGGGAGTGTCTTGAGTTCAACGTCACGCGTTAGATTACCCAAGAGAATGACGCGATTATAACTTGCCACAATTCCTCACTTCTGTCACGGCGGTGACGATAGCACGCTCGATTTGAAAACGACTTCTAATTTGCCTGATGATTTGCTTCCGCAATTTTGGACCAAACATTCGCGTGCGATCGATGGCCGCGCATAACTCGCCCTCGGTCTCCCTTAATTCTTCCAGGGTCAGCGAATTATTCCCGTATGATTCGAGAACAGGTTGTTCCATGATTCCGGTGGCGGCTCTGGTGTTGGTAGTTTCCCGATCCATATTCGCTCCAAAAATTCTTCGTCAAAGAAATCAGGATCAAGCTGTTGCTTAATCCACAGTGTATGGCGCTCGTCTATTGTATCGTATACGCGTAAGTTTATCGAGCGGCAAGGGTGGTTAATCGAACTGGAAACGTGGCAGTCGTGCGCGATCGGCGAGAGGAGGATAACCGCTCGGCGATCGTTGACTCGGCGAGCGACTCCAGAACCGCTGGCGATGTGTGCGACCTGCAATTTCCATGGTCCATAGTAACCCTCAGGCCGACAGGATTCTGTCCAGCCGCTGAGCCAGCAGAAGAACCTTCCTGGTTCCTTGACCGACATCGAGTCATGATTTATTGCCAGCATATTTTACCTTCGGCTTAGACAGTTGTTCGTTTGCGAGTGGCATAGCCCGCGATGGCGCAGGATAATGCGTTGTTATCGGGATGAATAACCAGCCGATTCCAGCCACGCTTCCCACGCTAACTGAACGGCGCAATGCTTGTATTCGCCTTCACTTCCGTCACTGTTCGCATGTCTTGATCGCGGCAGGTTCTTGCCGTCAATCATCGCCTCAAATGTCTTTCGTTCCAATAACTGCCGTTCGCTTGGGATTGTCCGGTAGTGCTGAATCATGCGATGTAACATCATGTCTACCGACATGTCCGACTGAACGTAGACCTCAAAAACTTGCTTGCTTCCCGCTATGCGTTCAAGCCTATACTCTTCCGTTTTAATTGGCCGCTCTGTCATTGGATCGTCCAACGAAAACACCATTGAAAGGCTTCGCCTATCGGTGGTTGGCAACGCAACCACTACTTGATTCCTTCCGACCGAGAACTCCGCACCGTCACTACTGCCGCCGAAAAATCTTGCCATGATCCACCCGATAACAACACATTGGACGCGGATCCGTGGTAAGACCGTTTTGACCGTGGAGGATCCAATCCCACGGCCCGGTCAATGTGACCGTTTAACTCACTTCAAAGTTCGTCCAGATCACTTCGCGTTTCCGCTCCTTGACTTTGGCGCTGCTCGCATTATTCGGCAGGTCAAACTCGATTCGCCACCATCCGCATTTTTGCTCGAACTGGCGATAGAGATCACTGTCATATCCGCTGAGCATGAAGAAGCCACAGATGCCTGATAGCTTCTCCAGTAGTTCTCGGTGTTGATCAGGTGACATCTCCAATGCGCCATACTCACCCACGCTTGAACGAGTCTCGTGCAAGTAGGGCGGGTCCGCGTATACGAGACAGTCTTTACTATCGAGGCGACCGATGAAGTCGACCGCTTTGGTTTCCCATAGCTCGACCCGCTGAAGTCGCTGATGGATCTCAGGCAAACCCTCGATCGACGACAGCCATGCAGACACATTCTCATTCATGCCGCGACGAATGCGGCTGGTGGGAGTGAGGTAATCCTTACCAAGTCCCTGCCGCGACTGCCGAGCGCGCACGAAAAACGCAGTGGCTCGACGCACGTTGTCGCTGTACGCAACCTGCTTGGCTTCAATGAACGCCGCTTGACTGACGGGCGTGCCCCACAGTGCTTGCAAGAATCGCTCTGGCGTATCGCGGAGGACTCGCCAGAAGTTCATTAGGTCGCCGTTGAGATCGTTGGCAAACTCAGATATGCCCTCGCAATTCTTAGCCATCAAGACGGAAAGACCACCGGCATACGGTTCGATGTACCGCGTATGAGGAGGCATGAGATTGACAATGCGTTTAGCCAGATAGTGCTTGCCACCGTGATATTTGATTGCGCTCATATATTAACCCTTGATTTCCTTAACAGCCCGACGCATGCGTTCGCTATCCCAGCCGTTGACTTCGGCTTGATCGAGAAGCGATTGCTGCACGGGCTTGGGTAAGCCTAGAAGAACTTGATGATGCGTAAATGAAAGTGTTGCGTTGCGTTCAAGCGGTGCGAATTCTCGGCATACCCGGGCGCAGCGCTCGACCAACGTAGGCGACATGGTTTCATCGAATGCCTGAAAGATATCGTCACCAAAGGTGGCTTCACCCATCACGAGCATATCGCCGATCCACCAACTCACGCTGCGTTGCATGTTGCACAGTCGACGACCCAGCACCTCCCACTCTGCTAAATTAGCTGGAGCCGTCAGTGACAATCGGCTAGGCGTGAGTACAAATTTTTCTTTATTGCTCACGCTTCCACCGTCTCTTCCATATCCACGCCACCTTCATCGAGCATGCCGGTTTCAAACTCTCGGAAGACCGGGGACTTTGCTTTGTGGATGATTGGCCGCATGCGGTCTGACCGAATGCACACGCCTTCGTCGCATGGACTGTCATTACTCAGCGGGACCGCAGTGGTGCCATACTTGGGGTTGAGGCTCACGTCCAGACATTGCCCGATCCGATCGGGATCTGCCGTGAGTTCGCCGCGAGTGCATCGATAGATCTCAGGCACATACTGTAGACCGACTGTATTGCACCAGTCTTTCACTACATCCCACCCAAGGTCGACCGACACGCCGTCGCTGTTGACGATCGCAACACGGTAGACGTAAAGGCTTGACTGCCCTGGTCCATGGCGATAGTCGTAACGCTTTTGGATTGGAGCATCACCCGCGAAGCCGATGAGTTCTCCATACACTACCCAATTTTTTGGAATGAGGTGCTTAACGCGACCTAGCCATTCCGTGTAGATGTCGTGTGAGTAGAACGCTTGCACATCCGGGTCGCGAATGGTGTTACGGGTGCCGCCTAGTAACGCAAACTCTTGCTCCGTCACCTTAGCGCCTAGCCACTTCGCAATGCGCTCAACGACAGTTAATTTCCGTGCGACCAATTGGTGTGCAAACCTAACGCTCGTCCCGTGTAGTTTCTGGGTGACGTAGACGGTTTCGCTTGGGTCAATGACGTGAGCATTCTTAAACCAGTTGGCGGTTTCGAAGTGCTTGGGGAATAGCTTCTCATTCACTCGCGATGCTTTATCGTGCTGGTGCTTAGCTCCAGGGGTACGCTCGGAGCGGATGCGATACTTGCAACATACTTCGTTGCCGTCGATATTCGTGAATGAATCGCCAGTGCTCAGTTGAGATGTGTCGATGCCGAGGTAGTCAAGCGAAGATATTGGCATCCACAGTGCCGACGACGTGTGCCCACGGAACTTAATGGCACGCACGCGACGGGTATCCTCCAGGTAGCCAGTAGTGTTTTGATCGGCGTTCTTTTCTTTGTGGCGATAAAGATTATTCGCCTTACAGAAGTCCTCACTTAATTGTGTCTCTGCCGTGAAGAGTAGTCCTAATGATTCCTGGCTTGTTGTTTTTGGGATGAGCGCTTGAAAGCCAAATGACGGTAGCCCAACAAGTCGGTCGAGACCGTTGAGTGATTGCGTGTTGGTAACTTTCACTACGGTCGCAGCGTAGTTTTCATTGGTCGATTCTAGTTTCATATTCTACTTTCTGTGAATAGGTGAAATTACAGTGTGGGCCATGAAATATGCAGGTCGGTACGTAGGGTGTGTAGGTCTGCTGCGATCCAGTAATCGCTCTTGACATACTCCTCGATCGTCGCAGCCTGCTTGGGTGTCAGCGTCTCTCTTGCTAGGTAGGTGTCCCAGACACTGCCGAACTTACAGAGCCACTCACTAGCCGTCTTCGCGCCGATCTTGTGGGGCGTAGGCACGTCGTCCTTACCAACTAGGCAGAGCCAGTCGACCACTTGCTTGGGGATGATGTTGTGGTGGGTGTGCAGCCATTGAGTGTTGCGATACTCGTCGCTGCGAGGTAGGTAGAGCGTGACCCCTGGACCGAGCGATTGCCACATGTCTTTGTCGTCAGTGATGAGCACCGCCGCCTGCTGGCGACACTTGGCTTCTGTGGCCACGGAAGCGAGAATATCATCGGCCTCGAAGCCGTCGCGAAGCTCTGTTCGAAAGCCTTCCTTGCGGAGATCTTCGGCTACCTTCTCTCGCAACTCCAGTAGGTCGACTGGCTTCGGGTCGCGAGTGCTCTTGTAGGCTGGGTACTTGTCGCGCCGGTGACTCAGCGGGGAGTCTAGCGCTACGATGAAGTGATCGTTGGACGAGGGCGAAGTCGACTCTCGCAGCTCACGAACCTTCGAGAGTACCTTGTCAGCCGCTGCTAATTCGTAGATGGCGAAGTAAGCGCCAAACAACCCAGATAGATCCAGTGCGACCACAGTGCCGGTGCGATCATTAGGTGCCAAGCTGGTTAGTCTCGCCGCGAACTTCTTCCAGCATGCGCTTCGGATCGTCGGGATGTATGGGATTGTGAGCAAGTGAATACCCCTAGCCAGAACCTCGCGATGGGTTGCATCGCTACTGATACCCTCTAGGAATTCGTCGATCACATCTTGTGCGTTGAAAGATTTACTCATGGCTCACACCAGCTCGTCAATCGCGCCGCACACAATTGCGGCGCTGACATAGCCACAGTGCTTGCAGATCACTCGCTTCGGTGCAATCACCACGAGAATGCGGAGGTCGTGCGAGCCTTGAGTGACGAACAAGTGTTGCTCGGCGGAGTGTGATTGAATCTCCATCTCGCCTTGAGCAATCCGCAAAAGGTTCTCGACGCCACATTCGTCGCAGTCGAAGTGGAAGTGAGTATGTAGTTCCACGGGTTCAGATGATTCGCGAGTTAATTCAGTTTGCATGCTGCCGTATCCTTATCTTTTGTAATCCATGTCTTCTGTAATCCATCGGTAAGCTATGGCAATTCAGCCGCTGAACCCAACGCTAACCATCTGCGTGAGTTCAAACACGTCCCTGTCAAAGCGGGGGGTATCAATGTCGCGAAGTTGTAGATCAAGAGCGAGTTTGAGAAGCTTCGGTACGACAGATTTCTGACCGCACAAAGCCGACTCAGTGAGTGTGCAAAATTGGTGGATGTCAGCATCGAAATGCTTTCCGCTGGAGCACACTCGATTGTGTTGTTCGGGCGACAGCCCACTACAGTCGCTACCTGAATGTGTGTTGGCCTTAGTGCAAGTCGGTCGCAATGCACTGAAGTTAAGCGTCGCACCGCACACGCGACACAGCCCGCTGGGGTGACCGTATCGCACCTTCAATTGTGCTATTCGTGTCTGAATGGATAGGCTCATGGGATGTATCTTATGGCGGACCCGTATACGCGTCAAGCACTATGCGTCACTATTCGTTGTTAAATACACATTAGATGACTCAGAGTAGTCACCCACAGTGAACGGGTAGGACTTCGCAACCCGCAGTGTTGATCCAGCATCGTCTCGTGGGATTGACTCGAAGACCTTGCCCGCCACTGTAAATCGTTTTGGTACTCGAAACTGAGTGCCTTGATTTTCGGCAGTCTTATACGCCATACCTAGTGCTTGCTTGAAGTTCTTGCCCGACTTACCCGCTCTATAGAGGCAATTGATTAGAATCTCCTCGTTGGATTTCTTCTTGAGTTCAGTGGTGCTGCCGCTCTTGGCTTTGACCTCTTTCAGTTCAGAGCCATCAAACAGCAACCCCTGAGCTAGTAATTCTTTTTTCTTGGGCTCGTAACCACAGCACGGGCATCTGCCGCCGCGATACATTGCAGCGCAAGCGGGGCACGCCACCGATGCTTGCGGTGAGTGTTCTTTGGATGGGCGCTTCGACCAGTCCAGTGACCAGAGAACTTCATCTTCGAAGAATCCATGTCGAGAAATATTACCACCATGATCGATGACGATGCAATCTGGTACTGCCGGATGAACCCGCGAACCACGGCCAATCATTTGTCGCCAGCGTACAATCGATCCGACAGCCGTACACATTTGCACGCACCCGACTCTAGGAATGTCCGTTCCTCGTTCGACGACACCCACATTGCAGATGTATTGTAGCCCACCGCTATTCATGGTTTTGAATATGGCATTGCGATCGATGTCGGATGTCTCGCCGTCGATGTATTCGCAACTAACGCCGTTCGCGCGCAGTAACTCCATAGCTTCCTTGGCGTGTTGCCGTCGCGGGAAGAATCCGATTGTCGCCCGTCCGTCCGCGTATTTTTTCCAATCCCGAACGAGATCACCCGCCAGTCCGCTCATCGCGTCAGCCACTGAGTCGCTGGTGAAATCATCTCCGCTCCTCACTAGCTTCTGGATCTGACCAGTGGTAGCGCGGAAGTACCGATAGGGGCTGAGGAATTTATTATCGATCAGCCATTGAGTTGTTGGCCCGGTGACGATCTCCTTGTACAGGTCTGCCAATCCTTGAGCCTGCGGTGTCGCACTCAACCCTACGATAAACGGTTCTGGTAAACCGAGCAGTTCCCGTTTTAGATTGTGGGCGTTGAGGAATGTTTGTAGTTTCGAGTGGTGCGAGTGGCATTCGTCAAACACAATCAAGTCATACGTCAAGTCTGTCTTGTATTCAGAGCCATCACAGAACCATGACAGTAGCGTATCGATCGACGCGACCTGCACTCGCTGATGCCACTCAGCCTCCCGCTGCGACATGATGACCCCGTGCGGAAGTGCTGGGCTTTCGCTAAACGAGAGGCTCGCGTTGTCAACTAGCCCTCGCCGATGCACGGCAAACAACGAGTAGCCGCTTCGCTTCTTACTCGCCGGTAGTCGCGACGATTTCCCGAGTATCCATTTCGACATTCGGGTTTTGCCAACGCCGGGATTGGCGCACAGGATGACGCTTCTATTGGCCTTTAGTGATACGCGAACCCTGTCTTTGTGCTCGTCCTGGTGGGGATAGAGGTTGGGCAATTCCATAGAGTCATCTAAACCTTCCATCGTTTTAGTTCCTCCAAGCAAAGTAGCATCCAGTCTGTGATCTTTCGCTCTGATTGACTTGGTGCAATGTCACCAAGATCACCGATGGCTCGGACGCCTTTCTCTAAGTAGGATTGGCAGAGTAACTTAGTTTTCTTGCGGTGCTCCTCATCTGTAAGTTCCTTTCCGGGTTTCCTGGGGATCGCAATCGCAGCCTTAACCTCCTGAGCGACGGCCTGCACCGCTGCGATCGGTGTCGGTGCAGGCGTTGATTTGACTGGCGGTTTTGAGCCTGCTGCTGCCTTCGCCTTGGGCTTGGGTGGCTTCAGCTTCTTGGCCGCTGAGTCAATGGTCGACTGCTTGGCTGTCTTAGATGCTTCCGCTGCGTCAGTGTCGCCGATCGCCACCATGGCATCGTGAACCGTAGCTCGCTTGACATGCCGCTTGATGGATTCCCTGGAAACTCCAAGCTCGTTAGCGATATCTTCGGCAGTAGAATCAAAAACAACTGGCTCAACTTGAGCTAGTTGTTTTGTGGCGTTCTTGTTTCCCTTAGAAGCACCCTCGCTTTTCTTCCTTCGGTCGTACATCCTGCCAGCTATGATCTTGAAATCGCCGGGCTTTAGGTTTCGTTTGCCGATTGCGTTGCGGTCGATCCAGTCTTCTGCTTGGTCACGATTGGCGAACGAGATCAGGTGCGTTTCGAATGGGATTTTATTGGCCGTGCAGATCGCATAGCGGTTGTGGCCATCGACGATTACGTTTTCTTCCTGCCAGACAACCAGCTTATCGCGGCACCCTTCGGCAATTAGGTTGGCTTCGAGTTGCGAAAGTTCCGCTGCATCGAGTGGCGGTATGAGTGCTTGCAGTTTGAGATCGACGTTCAGTTTCATAAGTGCATTCCGGGTTGGCGAGTGGGTCATGAGTGGTAGGGTTTTAATCTGAGAACAGCGTCCAGGATCGCCACTTCGAAGCAGCGATTAGCAGTGAGTCGACGACACTGGTGTGCTCTGGTGATTGCCGAGCGCCGAGGGCGTTGGCGAGATCATCGACGGTACTGATTGCCTTCTCGAAAATATCGCTGAGCTTCTGGTTGATCCTGTGCGCATCCGGTGGCAGGGCTGGTTGCTTGCGAGCGTCATTGATTGTTTCGATCGCCTCGCTGATTGATGCAGATCCGCGAGTGGCGATTAAGTCGTCGACCACTGCTCTCTGGACTTCATTGAGGCATCCCAGCATTTCGACTTCATTCGGTGTCGGCTCCGGCACAGCGCCGATCGCGATGAGTTGCCGCGTCTTGCCTGAGAGCGAAGAGTGCAGTAGCTCTGACTGCCGCTCGGATAAACGCGGAGCAACTTTCTTTGGTACGGGCATCGCCTGCATGAGCGACTTCGCCGGATGGTCGCGCAGGTTGTCGTCGACGATCTCGCGTTCGTCAGCATCCATCGATCCGTAACGCTCGATGGCATCATAGGAGGCAACCAAACCGCCGGTGCCGATGCGTTGCTGGATATCGTCAGGCATCTGTGCGATGATCTTCGCTTGCTTATTGACGACATGCACAGTGCGGGGTGCTATGTCCAGTTGTTCGGCAATCGTTTGGACTGTTGCGCCTGCTTCCTTCATTGACGCGATGACTCGCATTCGCAGGGAGTGCAGAGTTGTGGAGCTGACGTTGCGTCGACCCAGTTGGTTGGTGACGATCCACAAGGTAGCCGCATCGCGATCGGCAAAGTCGACTTGCATAACGGGAACCATGCGAGCGCACTTCATCGCCGCCAGCCGTCGCGAATGTCCGTCGACTAGCACTTGCCCCCACATCTTGAGCGGATCGAGAACGCCGCGTTCGGCCACATCCAATTCAAGATGTTCCTTTTCTTCTGGTGTGAGCGGACGCAAGAGTGATTCAAATCCTGGATCGATCTGAATAGATAGCGGGTCAACAGTCTGGTACAAAAGACCACCTCATGCGTGGGTTGGGAGGTTTATTGGCGCGGTTAAGTAGTGGCCGATTTAGGGGTTGGCCAAGGTGCGTGAGATAAGGCCCGCGATTTGATCGGGGCCTTTGCATTGATCGCTGATAACACACCGCTCTTGAGTTCGAGTGAGCGCGACATACATCAGGCGGTAAGCCTCGGCGCTAGTGTTCTTGGTGTGCGACAGCGATAGGACAACAGCCGGTGCCTCCAAGCCTTTGGATTGATGGATCGTGCAGACCGTCACTGAATCCCTACCTCGGCTCGCCGCCACGGTGGCTACGGCTTGATCGTTCAGGGCTTCGGAGATATCCCAATCGCCGTAGGTATTCTTCCAAGCAACGACTGCGATTTCCTGCGTCTTGCCATACACTGCGTCCAGCACTGCTCGCACCGTGGGTTTGACGCACAAGCTATCTCTCCAGCGGGCGACCTTAAACGCGAGCGTTGCGTCGTCAGTGGTCGACAGTACGCTAGCGACCCATGTTGGGCAGTGCGGCTGTGTCCAGTCTTGATCCCCTGCATAGACGCATGACTCGGCCAGTTGTTTTCGAGTGAACGCATTGGGGCGAGTGATGAACGCGAGCAGTGGCCGCATCACTGCGAGATCGCTGCGAGGTTGTTCGCATGGGATACCATCCGCAATTAGTTCTTGAGTGATGGCATCTACTTCAGCGTTCGTGCGTGCCAGTACCATGATGTCGCCCGGTGAGAATAGTTCCTCGTTGATCAACTGGCCTACCGCCACAGAGGGCGGTGTCTTGGTGAGTTCAGCGCCGGAGAAATCCTTGACTGAAACCAAGGGAGCTTCCGGTAGTCCAGCCGCCGCAGCCATAGCGTTCGCGAGGGATGCAATGTCGCGAGGGATGCGCATGGAATGCGTGAGATCGTAGCGGTCCGTGACCCTCGTAATTGCATCCTCGTAGTTAGCATCGCGCCATTCGTAAATCGTCTGCCGAGGATCGAACACGAGGTATCCATTTGCACCACCGCGCAGCATGGCGTCGTAGATCCCCCACTGAATCGGGTCGAGGTCTTGCGCCTCGTCGACGAGAACATGATGACCATCGAAGCGGCGATTGCCCTGGAGGGCGTACAGCCTGAGCAAGAGACCCAGGTAGTCTTCCATGCCGCCCATTGCCAAGAGCCCCGTATACGCGTCAACGAGTGCGTCGTCTGAGATTCGCATGACTGGAATGCCCGCCTGTTTGGCGCGGGCGTAGTTGGTCCGCTTGAGTAGGGTGGCAGGAGAGATGCGTCCGTTGAGGCAGCCCATCATCCGCATGGCGTCTCGCATTAGCGATAGCGATTGTGCTTCATTCACCACCGCCACAGTCTCGGCGTCATCTAGGGCGATAGTATCAAGGGCGAGCGAATGGAAGGTACCCACTCGCAAGCCTTCGACTTCGCCAATGCGAGATACTAATTCCTGACCGGAGGCTCGCGTGAAAGTGAACGCCCAGATTTGATTGGGTGCCACGCCGCGTTCGAGTAGATAGCGAATACGATTGACCAGCACGGTTGTTTTGCCCGTGCCAGCCCCCGCATTCACACCTACTCGATCTCCGTCCGCTGAGACCGCCGCCGATTGTTCCGCCGTCAGTTGCATGGTTTTTTCCATTCGAAATTATTTTGCGCGCCGCGTCATAATCAATTGTTCGCATCTCTACTTGCGGTACATATCATCCAGCAAGTCCCGGCTAGTTACTGCTAGCAAGTAGAATAGAAATACGGGCCACACGATTGCTATTTGCAGCCACACACATACACACACGACCAAGATTGGAATGTAATCTTCGTCAACACCGCGACAAACGCGAAAACAAATACAGCCCGCGACAAACCCGATAACTATACTCACGCAAGCGTAGCTGATGGATAAGTAAGTCATATCAACCCTCACGAGTCAGAGAACAATTGAATGCAACGCAGCCCGCGTTGATGTCGTTGCTAATTAAGGATCAAACTCGCGGGCGACGCTGATCCAAAGCGTTTTCATCGGACGACCATGGTGCTCGCGTCGAACTGCGTGGTGGTGACTGGCAGGCTTGAGGGGGCGAGTTGCGTGGCACCGTAGTGCGAGATGAACACGTTGCCCTTCATGCGATGCGGGGCAAGTGCGGCAATGAGGTTGTTGACTTCCTCAGGGCAAAGTTCTGCGGCCTCGATGAATAACACTGGACACTTGGCACGCGACAGCATTTGTAGGGCATGCACGAGGATCGCGCCATACACTACTTGCTCTGAGCCCGCCATCGCATCGACGGAACGAGCACCGCCCTCAGTGGACATGATCAGCGACTGACGCTTGCCAGCGGTAGCAACGTCGAGCTTGACAACTGGCCAGTTCATATCGACCAGGATCGAGTTCATCTGAGCGGACACCGCGCCGAGACTGCTGAGTAGGTAGTCATTGCGAGCGGTCTTCCAGGCGAGTACTTGGTTCTTGGACTCCAGTAATTCAGCCTCCAGCTTTGCTAGGGTGGCGGCATGCTGCGCGCTGGTCGTTTGCCACGCTTGCCATGTTCGTGCCTGATCCAGTTGCTCTCGGACCGGGGCGATCGCGGTGAGTTGTGCGGTCACTTCGGAATCGTCGACGACATCACCGATCTCGCTTTCGAGTTCACGGATCTTGTCGCTGACTTGAGCGATCGACAGGCGAGTTGTTTCCATCGTATTGCGCAGGCTCTGGGCACGTAGGTTAGCGTTGTCGATCAGTGAATCGAAACTACTAGCCATGGACTCAGAGTCTGTGGTTGCTAGCCCCCATGCGGCATAGAGACTTTTTAATTCGTGGAAGCAGGGCGGTAGGGCGATCGGTGCATCCAGGATGGGGCTTGGGTCTACCGGAATCACTTCGGCCATCTGAGTAATGAACTGCACCAATTGATGCTGAATGAATCGCAGCGGGCTGGAATCCAGAAGGCTCATGACTGCCGTTTGCTGGGCCAGCGAATCACATATCGCCTCCATGTAAACCTCACGCAGCGTCTTGGCTGTGGACCGCATTGCTCGCAAGGGGTGGGCCTGCCATTGCTCCAGCTTGGCATGCAAGAGCGGCTTGTCGTTGAGTATCGCGGCGGCATTGTGGCTGGCCTGGGTGTAGGCTTCGGCGTGGCCATCTAGTCGAGTCTGCGAAGCCGCGAGGTCTCTCTGAGCGCTGGCCAGTGATTGCTCTTTGTACTTGCGGTACTTCATGGCTGCTTGGACTTCGCGAGCCAGTGTATCCACGGCGTCGACACGAGATTGCAGCGACTCGATCGACGGTCCGGTGTAAGCCGTGGGTGGCTGCATTAAGGAGCGGGTGCGAGCGATGCGTTCGACGATCGATTCCAGGGATGGTGGTTCGGGTTGAGTGAACTTGCCCACTACTGATTCGAGGACCGTCCATTTATCCTCGCCGCTCTGCGTCCAGAACTCCTTGCCTGTCACCGGGAGCTTGGCCACGATAGCATCGACGTGCTGGGCGGTGCCGTTGGTATCCAATATATTCTGCGTCACGGATACTCGTTGCCCGCACTTGATTTCGAGTGTTGCCGAATATTCATCGCCTTCGATCTCCACGAAACCCGCCTTGCCTGCTACCAGTTCGGCGAGCTTAGCATTGCTGGTCCCGAACGAGCATGATCCAGCGAGCGCCATGCGAGCGGACTCCATGGCTGCGGTCTTACCGGACTTGTGCGGCCCAGTAAAGACAGTCACTACGTCGAGTGCGACCGAAGCGGATCGGCCTTTGATGTTAGCAAATGTCAATTTTCGAAACATAAGTACCCCTCTCAAGAGTTGTGCGCAGTAGCTGCGCTATGATGTAAGTTTCCGATATTGCCCTGGCGGTTACTGAATACGACGAATCAATTCCAGTAAACGGTTGCGGGTTTGCAATCCCTTGATAGTCCATCGCTTCCACGGTCGACTTAGCGGCTTGAGGAAGATGACTACCTGCGGTAGCTCCTCGCCGCGCATGAGTTTCGAGGCGAGTTCGGGTTGCTCGTCCTTGTCGACATAACACACGATTGCCCGGTGAGTATCCGCTGGGTTGTTAGCTGCGGCCTGCAACGGGAGGATGGTGTCACGCTTCATGACTTGACAGCTCGCGCACCACTTGGCACCGACGATGACGACTAGCGGGCGATGCTCGGCTTCGGTTTGTCGCAGTGCGTCAGCGTAGGTGATGGCAGAGTTGCTATTAGCGTTGCCGGTCGTGGTGTTGTCTGTGAGCGTGGCGCAGAGAACGAGTAGTATCCATCCAAACATTTGCTTGCTTCCTTCCGTTACTGTGTTATTGCTGTTGCGATTCAGTCTTTGATTCAGTCTTGCTGATAGGACTCTACGGATTCCGTTAGGTGGCTGCCGGGTTCTCTCTCGCCGCGCTCGAATTCCCTTGCGAGGAAACTCAGCGCAGAGTTGTAGGCCCCCAGTTCATGCGGTGTTAGTTCGTGCTGGGCGAGCGGTAGGTCATCGAATCCAATCGGCATGTTCATGTAGTTAATGAAACGAATCGCTTGCCCGACTAATGGCATACGGTCGCTGTAAGTCACCTCCCATGTGAGCCGCGTGTTGCGATGCGGTGATGGGTAGGCCGGTGATGGGTTATCCGGTGGCACTGGCGGCAGTTCCTGATCCTCCGGGTTGCGAGGAACTTTGGGAATTCGGATTGGCGATTTCTGCGGTTGCTCCGGGTACATGAGTCACTCCATTACGCGTACACGCGTCATTGATTGCGGCCAAAAGTTTTACATCGGTCGACTTACTCAAGTCGGACATCTTGGAGATCTTGCTGGCGACGAGCATCTGCCCGAGGCTGTCGTTGTCCTTGCGAGCCTGAGCGAGTATTGCACCTACATGGGGTTGACCCAGTGTTCGCATGTGCTCTCGCAATTGCGACTTGGCCTCGTCGATCGGCGATATCGTTGGCTTCGTAGGTGTGCTCTCTGTGTTGGCACCACTCGCATCGGTGGCTTGGGATTCGTCATCATCCCCTACGCTAGCCTCTACGTCTTCGGTATCGGCAGTCATCTCGGACACTTCCACTTGGACCACTTCGCCGTCGATGATCACGCGGCCATTGCGGGTCACGATATGATCTTGCAACGATTCGAAATCGATCTCAGGTTGTTCCCAGCAATCGAGTTCAATCACACCTGATTCGGGGCAGTTGCTGAAACCAAAGTGTTTCTTGTAGATATTGCGTCGGCAGATCGAGACAGCGGTGCGATCGGCAAAGCGGCGTTGCTGGCCATGCTCTCGATAGAGACCTGCGATCACGTTGATAGTCAGGTCGAACACGAGACAGATGCCGGGTCCGATGATGACCGAGCCCCACGAGGGATGCTTGCGGACATACTCCTCAGCGCCTTGAGCATTCAGCACTCTACCCCACTCGGGCGGCTTGCCATCTTCGGAAGTTTTTTCGTGGAACTTCCCAAGTACATCTGCCGCAAAGTAAGCGTCGAGATCATAGGTCAGCGTCAGGTCGTGCGCTCGCAGTGTTCCATCGGATGCTCGACCAACCGCGAACTGATGCACTCGCACAATGCCATGCGTCTTCAGTTTATTGTCCGGGTTGCCAACCTCCTTACCTTCGTGATCCCGAATGGTCTTGGAAGGAATCCAAGCCAGCGGTGAGAAGGTACTGAGGTAGTCAAACCCGAGAGCGGTAATGATCTTGGCGCGTGGCCCCCATTGGTTGGTGCCTGGGATTTTACCAGCACTCTTGCCGAGATAAACATGATTCATCTCGGCTTTTAATGTTACCGTTTTACGGGTTCGCTTGATCACGCCATCGGTAGTGATCTTAATCAGCATTGCTGGTTGGTTGGGTGGTGCGACGATGCGCGTCCCCGCCGGTACTGTTCCCACTATTATCTCCTGAATTGGGTGCTCGTTTTGAACGACGCCCAATCATATAGGCTGACCCGTACACGAGTCAAGTCCAAGTACATCCCGAATCCAGATATCGTGCAGAATCTCTGGCGTCAGCGAGCGGCACATCGTTTCGATGTCGTCGCTCTCTTCCTCTTCGTCAAGACTCAATTGCCTACCGCTCTCGCGGACTAGCGCGAGCACTAGACGCTCGCGGCAATCATCTATCTCGGGGCAGGCGTCTAAGAACTGGTACAGCCAAGCGACAATCGTTTGTCGCTGGCTGTCTGGTTCATCGCCGGAAGCGTCTACAGCGAAGTTCTTCGCGGTCAGCATGTGAGGTAGTAAGACCAGCACTTGCCAAGAGTCTACCGTCTTGGGCATCCTGATTTCTCCAATAAGCTCTCATGGAACAAACTACAAACAGTGGTCAGCTATCTTGCTGGCCGGTTGCATACTATACGGCGCGGCGGGTTGTCGTCCACTCTTAGCGTCGTTTCCGCTGCCATAGGGTGGCATGCGGTAGTTCATGGGTGGTGAGAGATTACCAAACACGATGGTGTATTGTCAATCACGACAAGGTTCTTTTATGTTGGGTTTGGCGTAGTGTCGCCTGTTGACATCAAAGCTAAGATGTGCCGTAATGACGGATGGCTCCTTATGGTTTCGTAGTGAAATGGGTTTGCGGTCGCTTAGTTGAAGTGATTACACTATGAGAATGATAAAGAACAAAGCGGTAACGATTGAGCAGGTTGATCGATTCGCCGCCTGCCTGACAGAGTTAGCCAGCGCCTGTCATCGGACCACCGAAAAGCTACGGGCGCAGGGGATGGATGGGGCGTCGTCGACTAATTTCAAAAGCGCGGTGGAGCGGGGGCTCGACTTGACCCTCAAGTTTGTTTCAGGTGTGGCTGGTTCTGCGGAAACAGCACCCGCCGAGGCGATCTACCGACTGCTACTGAATGATGTATTGGTCGACACCTCTCGGCCTCGTGATGATTAGAATGGACCTCGTGACACCTTTGGTCCTTAGGTGTGGGTCTGCCGGAAAAAAGATAAATTTGCACTGGCCTAGCGTTTGCTTACTGAGTATACTGCCAAGCAGACTGTCGCGTATACAGTCCCCTCATGCTTCCTAGTTTAAGTCTAAAAGGTATAAGAAATGTCGAGCGTCAACGAAGGCCAACTGGCTGCCGTCGAGCCAGATTGCCGGTGGTTATGTGCCCGCTTGAAAGAGTTGCGTGAGGTGCGTGGCATGCGGTTGACTGAGGTGGGCGCCAAGATGGGTTCCGGTCATGGTCGGATCGGCGACACTGAGCACTACCGATATGATGTGAAGCTGTCCACGATCTTGCGGATCATGAGTGCTTTGGGCGTGACATGGGAGCAGGTTATCAAGGGTGCCCCTCGCCCATCGGAGTTGCCACCAGTGCGGGCGCAAGAGAAGATGGCGCAAAAAAAGGGTGGCTCCAAGAAGCCACCCAAGATTTAAGTTCAGCGTGTTAGAACTGCGTGCTGTTACGGATTAAAGGTAACCTCCTGATCGCCGTACGAGTGATGAATCTTGTCGAGTGCCGAGCCAACCGATTCGATAGTGATAGCGTGCCCTTCTGATTCGATAATCTGCAAGACTAGCCGTGGGCTTGCGCGGCAGTATCTAAGTTCTTTGTTCAATTCGACGGCTCGCAGTTCGCTGGCCTCATTGACTCTTGCTAGTCCAACTCGCGCCTCGTAGTCATTGACCGCTCGGTTCTCTGGGTAGGCGGCGTTGATGATGTCGGCGAGTCCTTCTGAGTAGCCTTGGGGTGGTTGCCAAATCATGATGTTAGTTGTCATCCAAAAGATCCTCTGGGTAAGTGATTGTAGTTCCATGAATGTTTCTCGCCCTTCGCTCCGGCAAGGGTCACAGCCCGCCGCTTCGATGTCGAGGCATAGCGATGCATCACGGTGCATCAGCCAGTTATCGTAGTCGTAGCGGTAGCACAGGAACTGCGACCGCCAGCGAATGCGAGTTGTCGTGAAGGTGATCATGAGCGTCTTAGTGGAACTCTTTTGGTAGACCGTAGACTATCGCCTTTCCCAAGAACGTGGATTCACACGTATACCCTCTCCAGCCCTGGCTTTCGTCACCGTATTCGTCGCATTCGGCTTCAACAACATGGTAGCTTAGTGTAGCTTCTGCGTCGAATTTGCGTGCTTCATCTAGCAGTGTAAATACAGACTCTGTGGGGTTGCGAGGTTCGCTGGATTTACCTTCGCAACTTGAATACCAACACCATCCTGGCCTCTCTAGCGACAATCGCTCGTCGATATAGATGGCTTTGCATTCAATCCCCTCACGGACAGATCGCTTGAGTCGATTTGATCCGTGCAGTGTAACCCATGCGGCCATGGCCGTGCGTTCGGTTGCCTCGATCTCCTCTTCGAGACACTTCTTTGCGGCCAGATCGGCTTCCAGTCGTTCGCGAATCTGCTTATCATCCAGCGATCGTGATTCACATTCCTGCATCACGGCCTCGATCAGTCCATTCACGTCCAGCGTCGGGCTAATTGCGCCTGTTGAAAGGAACTCTCGTTTGATTTCCTCCGCAACCTTATCTCGTACAGCCACTTGCCTTTGGTTGTGAAATTGTTTGATATCCATAACACTTCCGCAAGGTCGCAATACACAGCATGCCTCCCAGTTCCTGAGCGTGGCTGTCAGCTCCACACTTATGGCATCAGGGGATGGCACACCAAACTTCTCGATGTGTTCAGCAATCCCCGTTTGCAGTAATGTCCTGGGGACCACAAGAAATTTACTAGATGCGTTCATTTCTACTTCCTTTTCTGACCAGCCTCTGGTCGAAAATAGTTATCGCTATTAGCCTAGTCGCCTCGACTAGTTTCCACCGATCACCAAGCTTGGAGGTTGCGATCTCGATCGGCACGTTCTGATTCGATAATCTGCAAGACAAGCCGTGGGCTTGCGCGGCAGTATCTAAGTTCCGCTGGCGGTCGCAGTTCCTGTGCTACCGCTACCCGCTGGCGACAAATGATTGGCCGTGGTTCGCGGGATTTGTCGTGAAGGTGATCATGCGTCTTCCATCTCCACTCCATTCTTGAATGCTCGCGATGGCCATTGAATCAGCGGCGAGCGTCCGCGTTGTTTTCGTCGTCGGCTTTGATCGTGATTTGGTTGGCCATCTTCTCGTCTCCGGTTTGAGTTTCGTTTCGGCTCGTCAGTGGGATTGCGGATCACTCAGACACCATCTCTCCACCGATGATTCTGGCGATTTTCCTGTCGGTTTTTCCTGGCGACAGGAAAAACACATCGCAATCCGGTATGCGAGTGCGTACCTCCAGCAGCCGACCCACTGCATCCTCGATCGTGTCCATGCGGTATCCTACCGATGGCTCTACCGATGGTTTTTCTGCGTGCGCGGCAAATCCGCCGTCTATCGATGGTTGTACTACGATTCGCATAATCGTTTTCCTTTTGGCCGCGATCCACTAGATCTCGGAGTGAATGATTGGATCGTGGAAATCACGATCTCCAAACCTGCGACGTTGCAGGAATGTCGGGGCTCATACACAAGCCCCGACGATTCGCGAAACGTCCATTACGCTACTGCGCCTATCGCACCGCTGGCAATCTTCTGCAATGACTCTCGCATATTCCCTCGGCATTCTGCCAGCAGATCCTCGTACGCCGCTGGCGGTAGGTCGTACCCTAGTGTACTGCCTACGCTGGCAAGCTGTAGCGAGAGGGCCACGAGGGTTGCGTCCGATGGTTTGAGTTCTACCTTAATTGCCCGCGACAAAAACGGTAGGGCATCGAACTTGGTATCGAACAGCAACTGTTGCCCACGATCAGTGGTGGTGAACAAGAACGTACCACGCTTCTGCACCGCTGGGGTTTCGAGCAGCGTTTGCAGGCGGCTGATCACCTTGGTGCTGAGCGTGTGAGCCTCGTTGACAATGAACGAGTAAGCTTCCCGCTGCGGGAAGTAATGACACCGCTTCTCCCAGTCTCGTAGGACTTCCATTGACACGTCGGCGGCGTCGACCTCCTCGGTATCCAGGTCGGTTGAGATCGACTTGGCAATGATCCGAGCGAGGGTTGTCTTGCCGGTCCCGGACAGGCCGGTGATCCAGAAGACTTGGCCATCCCAACCGACCGCAGTGTTAAGTGCGGTCAGTCGGTTGATCACTTCGCTGAAGCCCACGAATTCCTCGATAGATTGTGGGCGAAGTTTTTCATACAGTGCAACCATCTTTCATTCTCCAGTGAACAAAGGTTGTGAGGGGTGAGAAGCTGACACCCTTAGGCTTCGGCTGGCTGTGACGGGTTACGATCCAATGCTTTCGCGTCGATCAATTCCGCGATGCGAGCGTTGGCGATAGCGAGTTTCGATTCCGCTTCACGTCGAAGCGAGTGCGGCGTCTTGCATTCACCGCGCTGGATGGTCACGATCACCACGCGACCAACCTCATCGTGCAGGGTCATCTCGCAGTAGTTCGTGGCTGGGTCGCCCTTGTCGTCCAGGATTGCAAGGAAGCTGGCCGCCATGTGCGTGACCATTTTAGTACCGATCTCCGCCGTGTATCCTCCGTCTTCCATTCGCAGTGATCGCAGCGTCGTCTCGCCCGTTAGGGCTTTGAGTAGTTCATCGTGTAGCCGCTGGCATTCGGCTTCCAGTTCGCGAACGTAATTGAATTTTCGTAGTAACCAAATCAACATAGTGATCTCCCTTAGTTATCCTTCTCGCATCTACCTTCTTACATCAGCCAACGATGGCTATGAATGAATTGTGACCAGACTGCACGCCACGCCCGTGGATCGGAACGCATTCTTGAACGCTTGTTCAGATAAGCGTTCGACCTCAAAGCTCAGTTCACCAATCCACTCATGGAAGGTTCGCTGTACCTTGGTGCGGCAATCGCCCTCGATGGTGCGCTCGATACTCACCGGCGCGATCGCTCTCAGGGTCGACGGTGCATCCGTTCTCAAGAACGCATGAGCATGGCGAATATGCTGCATGTCCTGGCCGTTCTCGAAGGGCGGGTTCATGAAGACGCCATCGAAGATTGCGACTGGCGGATACAGCAGGAAGTCGCCATGGATGGTGCTTAGGCCGTGCAACTCCAAGATCTCCACCAAGGCTCCACGTTCTTCGATGCATAACACATCGCCACCTCGCTCGCGGATCTTCACCGCCACCGAACCGATACCCGCCGAAGGTTCAAGGTATGACCCGCCCTGCGTGACGAAGCCGTGCAAGAGCAGGTCCACTAGCGAGTCGGGAGTGGGGAAGAACCCAGGGATATCAAAGCTGCGGGCTGCCGATAGCTTGGCATCCAGATTGGCTTGGCGGGCACGCTCGGACATAATCTGCGGCGAGACCTGTGCATACGTGAATTCGCGTAGTGCTTGTGCCTCGGGGCGGAGGTCGCTTGGCTTGCTGTCATCGGCGATGATGATGTCATGGTGGCCATTAGCCACGCGACTAATGCCCACTCGCATGGCTGCTTGGATGGCGGTCATTGACTTGAACTGGTCAGCAATAGCTGGCGGCAGGTCGCCCTCGTGCTGCTGCATGGCCACGCAAGCGTCGAGTGCGCGTTGAAGATTGTGGCGGTCGTACTTAGCCGATGCCGATTGGGCTCGCTGCTTAGGCGTCCTCTCGTCGCGGTCGCCACTCAGCCCTTCGATCTTCTTGGTGAGACTGTCGATCCATTGATCGAGTTTATGTTGGAGTTTGGTTGTCGCTAGTGTGCTCATGATTCTTTCCTGAATAAGTTTGGTTCGCGGTCCTTCAGGGCTTGCGTGAAGGTGCCGCCTTCACAACGGTTGTATTCGTAGCCGCCGTACTGGCAGACCACTTGATCCAGTCGATCGAAGATAGTTTCGTGAATCGCTTCCGCGCCAAACGGTGGCTCGATCAACGGGACGCTACCGCCGAAGTCGATAAGTCCCTTGTCCAGCATGTGCTCCAGTGAAAAGAGCACTGCCTTGCAGGTCGTCAGCAAATCCCTGGCTGGATCAGGGTCGCTGAGTAATTCGTGTGTCGGTCCAGTAGTACACTGGCACGACATGAGTGAGCACTGGCAGTGGATACATCGCATGGTTAGGTAGACTCCGTGATGCTGCATGGTGAATCGTCGGCGGCGAATTTGAAGTGCCCTATTTCGGCGATGAGGTAGGTATGCAGCCCAATCTGCAATGCTCCATTAGCGGCACACACGACAGCGCTCATTGACCCGTCTGTGTGAACCAGTGGGCAGAAGCCGCGTTGCTTCCAGGCCGCGACGAATTCATTGCGACTCATTGGCCGCGTCGTTTCCTTAACGGGCTCCAGGACGAAGTAAGGCCACGACCAATCACCTGCATACACCCATGCGTCGACACACTCTACGGTAAGATGTCGCCCAACGCTGCTTGCCATACTTACGTTCCAGCGGATGCCAACGCCCCAATCGCCTCCAAGGATCGTCTCGTCTGTATGGAAGGCACGCATTACGCGTACCTTACTGCCCACCTCAATGCCATGCTCCTTCACCCATGCCGCTTGACGCTCGGCGTAGGGAAGCTCAACCTTACTGACGATGAGTCGATGCGAGCAGTGGTCGAGCTTCGCTACCTCAATATTGCAATCCGAATCGAGATAGCTCTCCCCTTTCTTTGTCTTGCCGAAACGAACCATCTCATAGCCGTCAGGAATGCCTTCGACCTTCGTAGTTGTCATAGCGAATTATCCTTGCGTGAAAGTAGAGTCTGAATAGAAGCACAACGTAAAACGCAGCCGGTGCATGGCGATAACGAACCGCCATGCACCTAGCCACGCCTGGAGATTTCTTAAACGCCCACGCTCTCGCGTCGAATCGCTTCGATCATGGCGTCTTCGGCAGAACGCAACTCGGCGTCGATCTTGTCAACGTACCCCGAGAACAGGTCGCGAGAATGCTCTAGCTTCGTGCGGATCGAATCCGCTGCATCCGTCCGACGCTCCACGATCGAGTTGCTGGAGTCGGCAGTGAGATAGCTGACCGAATCCTTAAACTGTGCAATCATGTCGAGGAAGTAAGTCGCCATCTGGCAGGCCACGGTTTCGCGGGACGCAGCGTCGTCGCCAACCGACAACGTGTTGAGTTCTCCGCCAATCAGCCTGAGCATGCAGGACACGTCTTCCACTAGGTCGTACTGATGAGGCGGAACGAAGTACACTCCGCCTTGCGGTCGCAGTGGCACCAAGTCTCCGCCGCGATCATCGAAGATCTTCTGGACTAGCCGCGTGATGTCGCTGCTAATCCGAACCATCGAATGCTGAGCGATCAGTTCACCCGCATGTTTGGCGATGGCTTGGGCTTCCGCTGTAGGTTCGGCGCAGGTTACCTCGCCGGTCTCTTTGTTCAGTTCAAGGATGCATTCCTTGGTGTACTCCAGCTCCGCACACACCAACGCCTCGCGAGTGAATTGAAACGTGAGCAACTCGCCCTCGCCTCCGATGCGGCGAATTATTCGGTCCTGGCTGAGATCCTTAACGGCACGAGTGAAGGCATTGCGGGGAGCCATGTCTTGCGCCAGCCTGTCGGCGTTGAATCCGCAGTCCGCTAACGCCGCTCGCAGTGTAGACAACTCGACAGGTTCTTTCGGTGCAGTCCAGGTAACAATCGTACCTAGTTTAATAGTGCTTGCCATTGTTTACTCTCCTCGCATCTACCTACTTGAAAAAACCAACCAGAACCACAAGGCTCTGCACCCTAAGGCTCTGGCTGGCTGTGACGTGTCACGGTGTCTACTGATCTATCCGCCGATGCTCGCGAGCAGTTCGCGAACGGTCCCCTCCGCCATACTGAAGCGGTTGATGGACGTTGAGTGATCGCAGACTGAAGGCATTGCACCCACGCCAGCCGCGACCGAGATGCCATAGCACTGGACGCTATTGGCTTGCTTCCATGCATTAAAATCCCTGACCAGCGGCGCACCGAATTCAGCTTGGGCGTCGGTGATGAAGATCACATCCGTCTTGCCCTCGGGGCAACCCATCTGCTGCCAGCGGCGAGACACCTCGCCTAGCACGCCGAAGTCTGTCCCACCTCCGTAGAAGTGGTCCATCCAGTCGAGCAGGCTGGCTTGGCACCATGACTCAGGGGGCATGGTGAGATAGTTGGTCTGCCCTGAACTGCTGAACCCGACCAGCGAGATCCATCGCTGATCCACCTTAGCCAGCCATGCCATGGTCAGCGCGAAGGCTTTGGCGTCGATGATGTTTTCGCCCTGCATACTGCCCGATTCGTCGAGCACCACAACCACAGGGCCACGCCCGACACGCACCTCACGAGTTCGCTCAAGCTGGAGCACTTGACGGTTGACGATTCGCCACATGAGATCCAGTTCCAGGATGTCATCGCCTAGCAGCATGAACTCGCTGGCGAGAATGCTACTGATGTCGCCGCCCATCGTGACGCCGCTCACGTCGTCGACGCCTGGAATCCTTTCCTTGCGCCGAGCCTTGGCGTACTGCATCATGCGACCGGCTGACTTCAGGATGCCCATCAGTCGACTGCTTTGCTTCGCACGATGGAACGCCTGCGCTAATTCCTTGCGTGAGATCGCCATCCCCTCGCCTTGATTCATGCCCGCTTGCACGCACTCCATCGTCTCAACGTCGCTGGCTGCATCACGCGCCGCCTCACGGACAGACCGAGCCCGCTTGCCACCTTCCACTATCGACTCATCCTCAGTGCCTGCATCCTCACTGGCTTTCGCGATGTACTCATGATACTGACGCGCGATCTGCCAAGCGGCCAGTTCAGACAGGTCGTGATCCATTAGCGTGGACCGCCGCAATTTGCGTGACTCGTCGCAGGCCATGAAATCCAGGAACCAAGCCGTCGCAGCCGGTGAGGCGCTGGCTTCCAGTTCGATCGCCGGCTCAAACACTACCGTAAAAGCATCCGTCAGTTCGAAGTCGTTTAGGTCGGTCGCTTTTGGGTTGGCGATGACCGTTGGGCGCTGGTCGTGATCGTCTTCGTCGTAGCTTGACTTGAAGCCACGGCGGACGTTGTTTGTCATGGCTTGATTGACTGGACTCTCGGCCAACTCCCGTCCAACTCGCCGGTTCCACATGTTGCAGACCGTAGCGTACGGCGATGCTTCCACCGCTTGTTGTTCGCCATCGAGCGCGCCATCTGGTGTGGCGGCACTGGCAAAATCGAAATCGACAGGTTCATCAGGGAGTGTAGCGAGGGGGGCGACTTGCATAGTTATCTTCTCCAGGTTTAGTTTCGCATTTACCTTCTTGCATCAGCCAACAGGAACCAAAGGGCTCGGCACCCCAAGGCTCCGGCTGGCTGGCTAGTATTGAATCGTATACGCGTCATTGAGACCGCGTGCGAATCGTTACGCTTTGCCGAACGCGTCTTCGGCTTGCTGCTCGGTCATGCCCATGTGCTTGGCTTTCAAGCGGAGCACGCCCGACTTGAGCGACTTGAGAAACTTGTCACGCTTGTCGCTCACGGCCAATTTGTTGGTTCGCATAGTGACATCGTTCAGTTTCTTGAGAGCACTAAGTTGCGCACTCTCGTCCTTCGAGTCCAGACCGAATAGCTCAGTCGCTTCCGCCATCAGGGCTTGCAGTGCTCCAGCGGCTGGATTGGCCAGCTTCAGGACGATATCGTGTGTGGCAGCGATCTGCGAATACCGAGGCCACAGCACGTCACGCAGCGCCTCCAGATGGACGCGTTCAACCTCTGCTGCACCCGCCAGGAACGCTTCGGCTCGGGCCACTCGCAAGGCGCTTCGCATGCGGCGATCACCAGGGATGATCTTCTCCTTACTCAGCGTATGTAGGATCTCTTGATAACATTGCTTTGCCTCAAGCCCGATCGGCAATGCCATGGCTTGAACGTGAGCGGTATCAATCTCGGCCAGCGTCATGACTGGCTGGACTGGTGGCAGGTCATCGAACAGCAAGCGTCCGCGTTCGCTGGGGGGAACCGGATTGACCGAGCGTCGGATCAGGAAGCGATCGAACAGCGCCTCCAACTCGCCTTCCTCGGGCCATTCGTTCGAAGCGGCGATCAGGGTTCGAAGCGGAATCGAAACCCTCTTGCCACCGTTGTCATACTTCCTCTCTTGCATGGCAGTGAGCATTGCATTGAGGATGGCGCTGTTGGCCTTGAACACTTCGTCGATGAACGCGATCTCGGCTTCGGCCAAACGGCCAGTGAGTACGCGTTCGTAACGATCCGCTTTCAAACCAGTCAAACTAACCGGCCCGAACACATCATCCGGGGTACTAAACTTGGTCAGTAGTACGCTGAATTCGTTGGTAGCAATCGCTACCCCGATGGCACTACTCAGTGCCGATTTACCAGTCCCAGGCGGGCCGACAAACAGGCAGTGATCACGAGCAATGAGAGCCAGTGTGATACAGTGGACCTCCTCCTCGCGGCAGATCAGTGAAGCATTTAATGTCGCTTGCAGTTTTTCGAAACTCATTTCAATCTCTCCAGGATCGCATCTACCTTCTTAAAAAACCAACCAGAACCACAAGGCTCTGACACCCTAAGGCTCCGGCTGGCTGCTACTTCTCATCAATGGTTCAATAATTAGTTTTTCATAATAGAAGCTCCTTATCATTACGCCGTACAACTCCGGCTCGTTATGTGCCCGATTAACCGGCGTCCACCTGCTCTCATCCGTTTTCGCTAGCAGTATATGCACATTGCGGTGCTGGATCTCGTCTGTTTGCTGAGCTTGCCGATCCGGTTACTAGGGCTGGGAAACCTTCTCGCTTAGTGTTTCTAGGTACGGGCTGTCTTCTGGCACATCTGGCATCATGAGCGCACCCATGGCAATGAGCATCCGATCGGAGGGTTCGCATTCATCCGCCAGAAATGCCGTCGTGCAGGCCAGGACGGAATCCTCGTCGTCTGGGTCAGTGCCTAGATCGAACGAGCTGAGCATGGCGATCTTATGTTGTTTGCAGGTCGCAATGATCTGGTCTATGAGCGGCCCGATTTGCGAGTCATAGATGGCTTCTTTAGGTGTGCGCGACATACTGAGCGCTCCGTTTCATGGGTCTAGTGAGGCGGTTTGGAACTGGGTTGCGTGCTGCCTTGACTACTACTAAATTAGTCGAGTCTATCGGTCGGTATTTCAACCGCAAGCGATCCAGGCATGGTGTGCATGTCCTGCCTCGCTCTAGTGCTTCGCGATCGAGTGGTTGCCAGCAGCATTGGCAACCACGCGGACCTTTTGCTTTCGGCCACCAGACCCAGCGAGGGCTGAGCATTCTCCAGGTGGTAGCCTCAAGTAAATCATCGGCTGCGTCTCGGATCTCGCGATCGATCAGTGTGTCTGCGTCTTCGATGTGCATGTTGAGTGTTATACGCATGGATCGTATACGCGTCAAGCGGAATGTGCAAGATTCTTGGAGGCCGCCGTCAGCGTGTCGCGACGATCGAACAGCCTGGGGTTAGCCCAGCAGCGCCGCACTTGCTCCGCGTAGTCACGTAGTAGTTCGTGTGCATCTTGCAGTGTGATCCGCTTGCAGGACTTGCCATCGTAGTAGTGGCAGGCTGCGATGGTCGACGCGAATGGCTTCAGGTAATACTGGCCCGTACCGCATCGCTTGGTCAAGATATGCTCACGGTCAGCAGTGCCGAACAGGTAGCCGACAGTCACGCCCTTGGCTGGATACTGGTCTGGTGCGATCAGCGGTTCGAGCGCGGTCCCTAGCTCGCGTGTCCAGTGGATGAAGGGCGATTGCGCGTCGACGATGGTGGGCTTGTCGAGCAGTAGGTCAGTTTCGAAGTCCTTCATGAGCGGATGGCACAGCGCATGAAGTTTGTCCCATGTTTGATACATGGTTGACTTCTCGATTAAGGCGGTCTTGAACAGCATCGATAAACTCCAGTGAGAGGGTTGGTTCGCCATGTACACGCGTCAGTGATAGTTTGACGCGTGTACTTGAGCAGCCGGAAAAGAGAACGATCGAGAGTGCGATCCATCGCATGTGAGTATCCTTTAAGTTGGTAGGTCTGTAGTTGTCTTGCCGTCGTGAATCGCTTCCGCGATCGCCTGCAATTCGTCCATGACGGCTTGCAGTTTCAAGCAACGATCGCGGTGTTGGTCTCGCGCTACGCCGTACGCTTCCGACGCTTGCACGTAGTAGTCTCGCCCGTCTGGCACGCACTGACGCATCTTATCCATCGCGCCCGAGATCGCTGAGTAGCTTTCCTCTATCGCTTCGAGCAAAGCTTCCTTTGAGGTTCCGTTCATGTGAATAGATGGCACGCTGAGGCTTGTTGCGATTGGAACTTCACAGGGCTCATTCAGCCATTTGCGAATATGATCGCACGTCTCCCACCCTGAGTGCGTGCGATCGCCGGAAGGTTCGTACTCTGGCAGGATGCCCTCAAGGTCTGCTAATGCGCATCGCAATAGTATCTCGTCGCGTTTCATTTTGCTTCTCCAAATTAAAAGCGCTTGGTGGCGGAACTTCATTTTGTTTTGCTTTCACTAAAGCGGCTCGGTCACCCAAAGGCCACGGCTGGCTGGGCGGTGCTGATCTTTCAAAGGATATCATGTGATTCTCCTTTGATTTGCATCTTCTCTTGATATGCATCCCATTGCGTTTGAGTTGGGTTGCACTCGCCGTTTCCAGCTCGCGTCCAGCCTGAGCAGTAATCGCCCACCTTCAGGATCAGCATGCGATGCCGCTCCTCGGGCTTGGCGTTCCATTTGGTGGTAATGCCGCTGTATCGCTCCATGGTTCCATGGTTCAAGTTGAGCGGGCAGATCGCCGGTTCGAACGATGCCATGTTGCCGTAGCAATCTTCGTTCGAGCATCGCCAGACTGGAGCCCGGACGTTCTCGGCATGGCAATCGATCACTAGCCCTGGATCGCCAGTCGTGTCGCGCACCACAAAGAGAGCGTTGCAGTTGTCGCAGTGGACACCCGCGTGGCTCATGCTGGTAAAATCCTTACCCTTGCAGATCGGGCAGAACAGATCGTCCCATTCGAACGGATTGAATCCGCCGATGAGATGGAGACTGAATGTCATGCTGTTTTCTTTCTGGTTGGCTTGCGCCATACCGTTTCGCGACGTGTGTAACGTGAGGTGTATCCCCTATCCTCCACGATGAAACCATGGGCGGCACACTCGACAAAGCATGCCCTGGAGTAAGTCTACAATGCGTTGCATTTTATCCCCCATTGAGAGTTGAGCGAATGCGCTGCGATATCAATCCGAACCAACGCAACACGACAAAAACCCGTACACGCGTCAACGTGTACGGGTCTGAATCACACTGCGTTAGCGAGCTGCCAGAACGCGATCTTTCAAGCTCATTCCTGGGCTCTCGGGTGGACCGCCTGCGGTGACCAGTTCACCCTGAATGACCGCTGGTGCTTGACTGGCCGGCGATGGTGGCGGCAGTTTGGAAGCCGCAGCCGCTGGCGGTGGTGGTGGTGCGAGCTTCTTGGCGACGGCGATGCCAACCGCTTCCGGCTTGACCCATGCGGCCTTGGCTTCGTCGTACACCATGATCGCCTTTCCCTCGGCCAACATTTTGGTGATTGCGCTAACGCTGTGCATGTCATCCAGCGTTGAGTACGTGCTGCCCAGATTGAGCGCCACGTAGTACGTCTTGTCGCTGTCGCCCTCGGCCTTCATCAGTGAGAGTGCGATCACTCGCAGCGAGTCAGTATCGCTATCGAGGATTCTTAGCGCCTCCTTGGCGGTGACCCCCTGATTCTTAGCGCCTCCCTCGGGGACAATCCACAGGATCTTTCGTCCCTGAGTGTTGATGTAAGAGCCGTCAACCCAACGTGTCTTTGCAGTCGTAACCATAATCTTCATTCTCCAGTAAAGTGAAACAAGAAACAAAAAGCTTGTAAGCCGGAACACCCTAAGGCTCTGGCTGGTTTGCTAAGATTTAACTTCGCGATCCAGCGGTATCTAGTAACGCGAATGTCGCGCTACCTTCGTCGCGGCAGGAGCCTTTCGGATGGGCTCCAATCGCAGCGCCAACTCCCTCCTCGAACGTCTCAAAGTTCGTATGGCCGTAAGGACCGTGCTTATCCAGTCGACTGAGTTGCCACTGACCGACATAGCCAACCTTGACGGCTGGATGAAGGATCAGCGTCCAGTATTCGTCTGCACTTTGCCATCGCACGACACTGGCAAAGCCCACTAAGGCCAGCATGCGTTTCAATCGCACACTGCGTCCAATCTCACGCAAGGTGGTTTCGAAGTCCCAAGCCTCCATGAAGTCCTCAATCGCGCCCCATGGTGCAAATCTCTGAGCGTGAGATTGGGCTTGCCGAAGTGGCACGTCCAACTCCAGCAGCATGTCAATCGCTCGTGTTCTGGTGGTCCCAAGCAGTTTTGCGGTCATGATACCTCCAGGGCGTCCAAGATGGCCATCGGGATTCCGCTTGCATCGGTCTCTGCCGCTCGCTCGATACCAATTAAGTGCTGGCAGTTCTCGCCTCCGCAGTAGAATGGTTCTTCTGCTTGGAATACGACATTGGCTTCGTAACCGCATCTCTCGCAAATGTAGCGATGCAATTTCTTGAACCGCCATGCCCATGATGGCTTGCCGATGAGCCCGTTGATCCGCTGTTCGATTAGGCCGATGTACATTTTGGTAGTCCAATCGTGTTGATGACTTGCTGATATTCGTCCATGATCCCAAGTTCCTCACAGGCTTTGCGGTGTTTACCGCAAGCTATGCCCGAGAGTTCCTTGAGGCCTAGATCACGAGCTGACTGCATGAAATCCAGCGATGCCATAGCCAGCACAGTAGCGATAGTTCGCAGCGACTGATCGCTCAAGCCACCGGCTGTAGTCTGTGCGTACTGAGCCTTGAGAATCTCAATCGCCGCGATATAGTCGGGGTGTTTGATAGCCTCGGCGTACCTGATGGCAGCCGGGTAGCTTCCGCGATCCTGAAGCAAGATCCTTGCGATCTTTGCAGGATCATCCAACGAAACTGACATTGTTTTTTCTCCATTGCGGGATTGTGACCGCTGGGTGATGTACCCATCGCATTACCGCCCGAAGGCGTCACTCTGCGTTCTTCTTGCCATGGAAGAATTCCTGAACGATCGGGTTGTTATCAAGAAACTTCCTGCATGCTTCATGCAGCGGGGACTCGGCGGTTGTGCCCACTTCGACACCGCATGGCTTGCCATCAAGATGCTCGTACTTCGACAGTAGATCATGGGACGTGCAGTCATGGCTATCTGATAGCCACACGATCAGGTCTGGTTCTATGTCCATCGCCATGATTACAAAAATCGACTTTGATTTCCTGTCGCGAAATGGCTTTCCAACAAAGCCATTCATTTCTTCGACCGTGTATGGTCGATACTGCAATGCTGGGACGATGCGGTAATCGAACAGATCCCAATTCCACGACGGTGTGATACCTTTGTCGATCGCGAACCACCGCCGATCTTGAGACTTGAACTCTATGGCCAGCCCGGCATCATGCGCGAGCATCACTTCAATCTTTTCCTTCGTTGTCTTCATCATTTTCTCCTGCGGACTTGTGACCGCTGACCGAAGTGGTCAGTGCATTAACCCCCATTGATCTGGGGGCCACTCTGCTACCCTAAGGCTCCGGCTGGCTAACTAACATTCCCGATGACCCGCGAGGGGGCGTGATCCATCGCGTTGGCAATCAAGATGGCAGCGTTTCCACCCGGCTTGACCTTCGCGATAAATCCATTGGTGTGAGCGAACACCACGTCCGGTTCATCTTTGATCCGCGAGAAGTCGATTTTCGGATTGTCGTTACGGCGGAATAGCGTGAAGCCATTGCCGCGATCATCGCTCGTGACTGTGACGGCAGGTTCGTCTGTGAGTCGCGTCTTGCAGAATATTTCCAGCCCCAGCGCCGGATCATCCTTGCCTGAGACGATATGGCGTGTGTCGATGCACAGCAGTTCTCCCACCCGGAATGACAAGGATTGCTCAAGCAACTCTAGGCGAGTTCCGACTGCATTGAGGTATGTCAAGATGCCGGTTCCGATGTATCCCATCATGATGTGGATACAGTCGCTTGGGTCGATGCTTTCGTACCGACTGAACACCTGGAGCATCTGTGATTCAACAGGTGACATGAGACCCATCAGTGAGTCGCGATCTGTTCCCGCCCAGTTCGCCAGCGCAATCGGACCCTTGCAATCGAGGATTTCAGTTGGCGTCAACCACGGGAAGATCGCGGTCGAGGAACTGTAGATTCCCAAGTGCCGCATGACCATGCTTAAAGCACAGTTTGGCGGCGATTCACGAGGGAAGTGGTGATGGTCGAAGTTCAGTAAGTCTTGACTGTACTGACCACCAACGTCAATCACGTACGTTTGATCGCACGTCAGTTCATCTTCGGTCGGATCTCGTCGTGCGATGTGGATATTGCCATGCTCTGCAATGAGCAGGCAGCAAGCCAGGAACTCATCGCGGTGCGATTGGCCAGGGTGGGTGATGATTTTCATTTTCTCTCCATGGATAGTAGGATTTGTGACCGTAGCATTCCATTCCCATTGCGCATGAGATAACGCGATGGATATCGCGGCCAAGCAGCTACCGTTTTACGCCCACTTAGTGCTGGCTTCTCCAGGCGACATCTCTTCTACCGGACTTGTGACCGTTCGCCATCTGTGCCATTAGATGGACGAGTGCATTAAGCGGGATAGACCCGCCCACTCTGCTATGTGCGACTCACGAGTGTTTGAGACCCACTTACTCTTGCCGGGATGATGATCTATGCGGCCACAGGAAGTGTGACCGGATCGCCAATGATTTGAGCGAATCGATTGGCTGGATAATGAGTTACCCCAAGGCAGCTCGATTCGATAACGAACGAAGTGCTACGACGGACCGTCTTGCTGCCGATCTTCTCTTGCCATCGGAGAGGACGGCTGAGGCGACAAAGGCGAGCATCTTTCCAACCTGATAGGCGACGTACAGTAGTCATGATCAATTCTCCAAGTGATCTGTTTGAAACACCCAGCCAAAGCGGTTGGGACACCCTAAGGCTTTGGCTGGTTTGCTACTGAAACTATCGAAATCATTCTGCGCGCCGCGTCATAATCAAAACATTCGTCGTACCTAAAGCAACCAGTCAGATAAACTCCCGCCGCAAGCATGACCAAATAGAAACGCGACCCACGCCAAAAGACCAGCACCAACGATCACCGTCTGTCCGATGCTCGATGATTTCGCCGTTGGGCGCGCTGACGACATCGCGTCCACGTAATTCGCGAATCATGCTCACGTAATACTTACCTCTCCACGCATTGCGAATGACCGCAATGCTAATGCCAGGGAGGCGTGTTCGTGCAAACTTTACAAATTGCGTTTTCATGGTTTTTACTTTCGACACGATAGAAACTGCGAAACCGATTCTTCGAACTTAAAAGCAACCAGTCAGGGATCGAACCTGAACGACAACGGAAGCGTGAGCCCCTCTATGTGCCGCCGAGCCATCGCCGGTTATTGCAGCGTGCCGTGCTTACTCTGCGAAACTCCGCAGGCGCTCCGCAAGATTGCCCCACTCGTAGTATGACCCACGGCCATTGCCGTCCGGCCATATCCACACCCAAAGTGCGGTGGGATCAGCCACCACTGGCGTCGGGCCGAAACAACGCCCTAGCGAAAGGCACGTTACCTCGACATCTGTTAGTGGCCGACCCATCGCCGCCTTCATTTCGCCGAGCGTGTCGGACCAATGCCCGGATTGCTGACCATCATCCGACCAACAATCCGCTGGGATTTCATCTGCCGCCAGCCGCTCGCAGCACTGTACTAGATCGCTGTATTTCATTTGTTCGATCTCCTTTATGAGTTCAACGAATCACCGACTATCACAGTGACAGTCGGTGAACAAAAAGCCGGAACACCCTAAGGCTCTGGCTGGTTTGGTAAGATAGCACGCGATCTACTCCTTTAGAGTGGTGCGCATCTACTGCGCTATCCACTGATTGCGGCGTAGTACTGATTGCATGCGTCGATCGCGTCTTTTTCTGTCTCGAAGGGGACGCCGAACCCCATGTCACTAACGGGAGCCCCAGTGGAGCAGCATGCGTCGGCATAGATGTAGTCGGAGTAGACGGTGCTCCCTACTTCGTCAGTGAACACGTATCCATAGCTCCATGAGACGAGGTTTTCTCCGGTGTGTTCACCATCAATGACGGGTCGAACCTTGGTCGATGCGAAGTCCGGGGTATGCTCTTCCATGATCTTGATGGCGGCAGTCAAGATGTCGCAAGCATCGAGAACCCCCTTCGCCAAAAGATCGCCCATTACAGACTCCATTGTGTAACATTGTGACTTTCGGGCCGATGGACCATCTGAGGTCCGCTTCCAAGAGCACCAATGGCCTTGAGCGAAGAAGCACCGCCATTGATACTCCTCGCCCCCGTCCAGTTGGACGGCTATCTTGATGCCGAACAGCTTAAACCTGATGGTTTCGACGGTGTATGCTCTGGTCTGTCTGTTCCAGGTCTTTTTCTCTGATTCGATCCGTGGCTTGGTGGTGTCGATTGTTGCAGTTGCCATCTGACTATCCTTACTGAATGTGTGTTGGAGCCAGGAAGCGGCTCGACACCCTAAGGCTTTGGCTGGTTTGCAGTATGGTTCTTGATTGATCTCTGATGACTCATCGCCCGCGCGTCTTACAGAGGCCCTATGCGCACTAAGTGGAGCGTCTTTCGCGTTCTATCTTAGGCAACCAGCCGTGGCCTTAGGGTGGGGTGGTCTGTTTGCGTTTTTGATCTGATTCGCGCGTCTGGAGAGGCCCTATGCGCACTGCCTAAGCGGATCTGGCGGAAAAAAAGAGCGCGGATGGTATTGAAACCACCCGCGCCCTTTGAATGCCTAGACTAGCCAAGTAGCTTGACTAGATCGGCAACGTGCTTAACTAGATCGGCGGTTAGCAATTCGGTGTTAATGCCACCGAATCGGTTAGCCAGTCCATTCAGCCAAACCTTGCCTTTGTCGTCTTTTTTGACCGACAATTTGCTGAATGGTCCGCTTACTTCCTTCGGCTTGGTTGCATTGCTCGCGTCGCGCCATACTTGCTCCACTTCGTGGAACCAATGGGAAGCGCCAAGTGCTTGCAGATCGCTCATCGTTGCTTGCGTCACCTGGGCGATACCATTCAAGCAAAACCAGTAGACGGTTTTATCGGCTACTGGGCTGGTTGGTGCTTGCTTGGTTGGTCCGGTTGGAGCCGACGGCGCTTGCTCCGCAGGAATCATCGCCAGTACTTTTGCTTTAATGTGAGGAACATGGACTGGCATTTTCTCAGCCAATACAAGTAGCTCAGCTACGCTCTCGCCGCGACCCGACTTTACAAGCGCATCATATTGCGAGTGAGTAAGGCCAAGTACACTAAAAGCGCGATCAGCAATCTTAGAAATCGACATTTTCATTAACCCTTGAAAACTTGAGAACAGAAACCAGAAACTTCGTTAACACGTAAAGCAGGAGCTTACTCTTCAGACTCTTCTAGCACCTCGGCCATCGCTTCGCAGATCGAAGCGTATAAGCGAGCGATAGTAGCTTGCCGGCGCAGCTCCAGTAGCGCGGCAATCTGCGCCGATGCTACTTGCGATCGCGGAATACCCAACAGCGCAGCTAGTGAACGATGCGTCCACCACTCGCGCCGGTTGGGGCGTGGAGTATCGCGCCCGCTATTCCGCTCCGCCAATTCAAAGTCTAAGTAGGCGACTAGCGCCAGCAATAGAATCTGATCGGCAAACGGTATGCTATCGGGTAGATAGCTCGGGATAGTCTCAACTGGTTGGGCGCTCCACTCCCTGGGGAATGGAGGCCGCTTGCAACTAGACTCAACTGAATGCCACTCATCTTGACCACTATGGAGCTTGCGTATGATGTCTTCCCACAATGCGCCTAGTGATTCCTGGGCTAAGTCTTCCGATTCAGCGCCTGCTTTACGTGTTGCTGCTTGAACTCGTCTACTAACGTCACTATGAAAAGCTAGTGAGTAGACAAGCGCAGCACTTTCAATAGTGCTTTGCATTTTTCAACCAATTTGTGAAAGAACGGCTCGCTTGCTCGGCAAAATGCCAGCTCGCTTGACGCGTATACTGTACGCGTATGGTTATTGTATCGACGCGTGTATAGGAAGTGTATCGCAATTCGCTGGGAATATCGAAGATTATCGCTGTTCACTAGCGCGTTCAGTGTACAGAATAGTGAACGAATGACGTGTTTTTAGTAGGAACAGGGGGGTGTACTAGTTGGTTAGTACACCTACCTGGCGTGTGTTCGCCACTTTTTGCGATCGGTGCGAAGCGAGCTAAGCCATTACAGGCCATGGGCTTACGGCAAAAAAACCGCTGGATTTGGGCAGGGGGGGCGAGCCCCAACGCGGGCCGTCCTATAGTATCGCTTCCCCTCGCAGATTTTTCCTCATTTTACTTTCGATCCATAACCCCTCCTTAGAATTTCACTATCAATTTACGTTTTATCCGCCCGTGGCGTACCCTCACTTCACCTAATGAATCGTTGGTTAAAATAAACCCGCTCTTTTGCTGGGAGGTAGGTTGTGAGCGTGTGTTTTCGGGTGGAAAGTGGGTGAATAGGGGCTTGATTCGGTGAGTTTGGCTGGTATTATTGGCTGACTCGTGTATGAGTCAGCGTGATTGGTGGTTGTTTGCTGGTTTACGGGTCGTCTTTTGGTGGAAACGAGGTTGACATGGACGAGTACGACGAGTGGGATTGGTGTTGGGAGAGGATTTGTCGGGAGTGCGATGAGTATCGGTCTGGATTGGAGGGCTCTAGGGTGAAGCGTAGGGCGTTCTGGTGGCGATTGGTCTTGGTTGTTGGGTTGGTGGGCTTGAGTGCGTTGGCGCTGTTGCTGTTGGCGGGTATTTGGTGGTCGTGGCTGTCTGGTGTTGGGCTGGGTGTGTTGTTGATTGCTTGTGGCGTCGTGCTTCAAGGTAGGAATCCGGTTCGTGAGACGTTTGGTGGTGAGGTGGCTCAGTTGTTTTTGTTGGCTGGGGTCATTTTGAGTATTAGTTGTGGTGCGATTTGGTATCACGAGTTGCTTCTATGAAGACGTTCGACCAGATGGTTGTGGATTACTGCTATTTGCCTTGGGTGTTCGCTAAGAGACCTTTTGGGTGGTGGTTTCCAGTTGAGGGTATGGAGGGAGAATGGGTAATCGTATATCAGTCGAGTGGCCGGCTCGTGTACTTCCCGTTTCTTCACCGCGCTGAGTATGTCGTACGCTGGACTGGCGGTGATCGAACGGGAGTTGGCGATGGTGAAGCATAAGTGGATGAATCGTCCCTGGTGTTATCGATTGAGTCCGATGCGATGGATCATTGAGGGGACGGAGGATAGGTGGAGGTTGGCCATTTTGCCTAACGCATCACGCTTGCGGGAGGAGGTTGTGGTTAAGGTGTTCGATCCAAGCCGTCGCCGACTGATATCGCTAGTTCGCGTTGTGAAGATTTCGGATTAGGTGGATGTCGCATGAATAATCGATTGGGTTGTACCTGTTCATTGCCGAAGGCTAGTAGGTTCGTCGCGCGACATGAAGTGTGCTTACACTGCAAGTTAAATCTACCTTGGGCCTATTTGATGCCGATGAAGATTCATGACAATCACTTGTATCAGTACTGCATTGAGGGTGAGTCTGGAGCGTGGGTCGTCGCGGGCAGGGCCAGTGGGGCCTGGCATGAAGCAGATGTCGCGTTCATACCGTGGAGTGGAGAGCGATGGTTGATGGTAAGGGTGGAGGATTGAGTATGGGGCTTCTTTTGAAATGCAGCGGCTGCGGCTTCCGTGTGAGCGAGAGGCAGCGAGTGTGCCTTCGATGCGTCGGGTTATTCCCTTGGGCGGCTCGCAATGTCGAGATCAGCGAGTGGGGTTGGTGGGTGGAGGGTCACGAGGGCGTCTTTACTCAAACTGGAGCAAGCGGGCGGAGTACGCTCGTGGCGTATATGGCGACCGATGGTTTACTTGGATACTTCAGGAAAAGCGAGCGTGGGAGATGAGTCGTTCAAGCACGAAGGTTCAGAAGCCGCGACGAACCAAGCTTCATGTCGCTAGGCATCCATGGCTCTATCGCGTTCCAATGCTATATCTATTCACTAACCGGAACGTATACCGCATGGAGGGGCATAATGAGCCAGTGTGCCTTGCCATCGCCGCAGACAAAGGGCGGGTTATGATGCTGGCGTATTCACCCACGATGAAGCAGGCAGTGTACGTCGTTGCGAGGGATGAAGCCTTATGAGTCTTTACGACACACTGACCGCCGAAGCGTTTCTTCATGTACTTGAACGGCGATGGGCGTACCCCCTATTTCTTCACGACACGCTTGAGTTGTTCGAGGTCGAGGGAGATCACAAGATATACCGTCGCGTTCGCGTTCTTGAAGAGGGCGAGTATGTATTCTGGGCGGAGCAACGGGTGACGATTAAGGTGCGAGTTAAGCGTAGGGGTGTCGAAGATGAATACGAAGATGAATAATTACTTCAAAGCGATCAAGAGCTGCATTCCGTCTTATGGTTTCGGCCACAACAGCATTCGGCATATCGATCCAGCTATCGTGTCGATTGGTGGTTCGCTTTCGATGACGCAGAAGCGATTGATAGCTGCGTTACCATGGGTCTACAATGACCAATACTGGGCGTGGGCCATCGAAGGATGCTATGTGCGTGCGGCGAGCTTGACTATCGAGAAGCCATCATTCGGTACTGCGTTTCTTACCTACTCGCCACAGCTAAAGACCACCTTCTGGTGCATCGAAAGCGATCGCAATCTGAACCTGCCTTGGGTGCTGCGCGTTTCTACGAACACAATCCGAAGTGCATACGAAAAGATCGGCCCCAAGTACCAGATGGGGATCGAAGGATTAGATGGTCTCTGGGTGCAAGGACTGCCATCGCCGCATTCAGTGCAGGTCTACTCTCCAACCACTCGCGAGACGACATGGGTGGTGCCCGCCACATGATCGCCAAGGTAACTGAAACCAAAGACTGGGCGACACTTCCCTGGGTGTACCACATGACTGGACTGTATGTGCTTGAGGGGTACGACGGGCTGTGGTGCATTGGGTATGTAGGGCCAGGATGCGCAAGGGCCTACTCGCCACTGCTTGGGAAGCCAATTTGGATTACAAGGTCATGCTAATGGCGATTACAAAAAAGTGTTTAGAGCGAGTGAAGGCACAAGGCCGGAAGCAGCGGCGCGCGATCGCCAGCTCGCTGCCGTGGTTCTATGAAATCTGCCATATACTCGATGATCCAGGCGTGTTCTTTGGCATAACCGAAGGCTTGCCGGGCATGTACCGCACGCCGAAATTACTCGACGGCACGAGCAGTATCGTCGAGTGCTGGCACCATCGCTACGGTACGCTACGGCTCGCTCCACTGCAAGAGAATGAAGTTGAAGGCATCCTGCAAACTCGCATCAACAACATACCCTTCTAAGAGCCCAATATGAATTCAAGGCAACGTCGAAAACAAACTCGCTCCCTCGTCCGTGAGATTAGCCACCGAGTTCGCTTACCCTGGGCGTATCGCATGCTTAGCCAACCCCGCGTCATGTCGCTGTGGCAAATCGAAGGTCTTGACGGGCTGTTCGTTGAAACCATCGCGAGCGATCTGGTAGCAGTCAAGGCGATCACCTTGGGCGTGACGCTGTTTAACCCTGCGCCACCAGAAATGATTAGAAGCTACGCCGATGCGTGCCTCCGCGAGCATGAGTCACGCGTGGTAACGCTCCAGTCCCACCCGCGATGGCTCTACACGCCAGCAGTTCCGTATCCTTAATAATCTTTACTCGGGGGTTGACTCGTATACAGGTCGGGCGTAATATGACCAGTGTGATTGGGAAACAATCAGGCAACGTACTGAAACGGGAGTGTTTTATGAGCTATGTATTCGGAGTGATGGAACGCATGCAGGGGGACATTGCCCGGCAATTGCGTGAAGGATTGGGAGAGCAAGCGTACGATCAGGCACTGTTCGATGAGGAGCAAATCGCTCGGCGTGTCGAATCGATGAAGCAGTTTAGGGTGGATGCCTCACCTGAAGAACGGCACGAACAGTGGTGTAAGATGCACGAGTCAAAGGGCTGGGTGTATGCGCCAGACTTTAACCCTGCCATGAAGACCCACCCGAACCTGCGCGCGTGGCATCGCTTGCCCCTCGCCACTCGCATGAAGATCGGAATCTTTGCTTCCGTCGCAATCGCGGCGCACGAGTTGGCAAACGGACCTCCAGCGCCAGTTGCGATCGAAGCCACTCCTTCAAGTCCACTGCCACCGGAACCAGCGAAGGCCCCGCCAAAGCCAGTTGCGAAAGCCAGAAAGCCCAAGCCGATCGCTGAGGTTAAGCCAGCAGTCGATCTCGCGGCCACTGCATCATAGCGCAGTAGCTGCGCATCACCCTCCACTACTACTTTTTCACAGAGAGAGAACATGAATTCTTCCACGTCGTCCAGTCTGTTGTTCGCAAGTAGCACTTACTCCGACGCGATCTTCAGCGCGTCGCGAGAGCAGGAGATTATCCTAATCCTCGCGAAGTACGACCGAGGTGATGAGATCACGCCGCGAGAGGCGGGTGAAGTTTGGGCCTACGCTCGCTCATCCATCCTGAAGACCATCGGCTTGCGGGAAGTGCTCAATGGCGATATCGGAACGGTTAGTCAAGCTCCGGCTCAGCCGCCTCAAGGAACGTGTTGCGGTTATTCCGCTGCGCCAAGTGCGACCGCATGTAAGGTACTGGGTAAGAGTCGTATCCTTATCGAGCGTGACCTAAGCGGTGTGCCAACTAAGTTCACAGTGGAGTTTCGTCGTAATGCCCTCAACGCATGTGGGTACACATCGCATTCCATAACAACGCGTGAATGGCGAGTGGCGTTCGCGAAGTCAATTGAATTGCAGATGGACCCTGAAGTTATCCCGTTCGCGGTGGCCGGTCGCTAATAGTGGTCTTTTCTCGGGTCGTGCCATTGGTATTATCTGGTGGCACGGCTCTCTTTGGTTTATAGATATTTTTAAGGCTTAAAAATAGCAGAGTTTCTGCGACGAAATCGCAAGGAAGGGCTAGCGATGGATGCAACTCGAACCCAGATGGATGCCGCAGTACAGCGGTTTGCTTATCGACGCGGGTTTAATGACGCACTAATGGAGATGCAGCGAGATGCTGTTGTTGACTCAATACTTACCTTGGCTATGGTCTTGATTGCGGTTGCGATTGGCTGGTTGCTGGCAAAGCGGCTTGGCTAGGCACGACGATTGCGATCATCTGGATCGCGGAGAAAAACATGACAAAACTAAATGACATCGACGCGATCTCAGATGTGTCGCCTTGTTCGTCGTCCTTACTGGATGTGATTAGATCAATGCCTGTGGGGGTGGATTTGGATTTGTTGCCAAGGCCGTGCCATGACTGCGCGGTAACATGCGGGTTCTACTTGGACTACAGCGAAGCGTATAGGGATATGCCCCGCGAAGAGCAGCTCGCAAGATCGAAGCAGTGGTTTTGCCATAACGTGCGAGGCCGAGCTTGCCGTGGGAACGCCGACAATCTTGATTTGGTTTGGTAGTCCCTATGGTTTCATCAAGCAAGTAGTTTCAACTGGGATGTGTTAAGAGCATGAAATTCAGTGGGTTATTCGCTATCAGTGGTTGGGAGATTCGTCGTGCGCAATGTAGATGAACATGAGTCGATGCTCTATATCAACATGCGGACAATCTTGCGTTTAAGTATGCGCCTGACTAACGAGCCTCACCTATCCAGGAAATCTCGTCGCCGAATCCGAGAGAAGATAAGGATTTTGCAAGATGAGAATTCCCGAACCAGTCGTGATTACGATCGGCTCCTGCTTCAGTTCCTTAGTAAGAAAGGCAAGATTAGGTATTGTCATTCAGCAAGTAGCTTTAACTGGAATGTGTTAAGCGTATGAAATTCAAGCTAATGAAACGCTGCGTGATGTCGGAGTCTCCGCCGATGATTCACCTGGAGCCCGAGAGTGATCGGGATAGAACCGCACTGCTCACTTTACTGAATGAGTATCCGTCGATGGTTTTAGGACATGGCTGCAACAGCATAGACGGATCGATCCTGCATCTTCAGTTGTCAGTTACCGAGGGAAAAAGCCCAGACACCGACGAGGCGGAGGAGTGCAAGGTTGACGACGAACGATTGGGTTTACCGGGCACGAACGAACAAATTACCCATCAGAGAAAAACTAAAATGAGTGCTTCGGATCAACCCATTGTTACCGGGCGACGCGGTTTTTGGTGTGAGTTCAACGACAAAGGACAATGCCTTGATTTGATCGACGGACCGAGAGACCAGTCACCAGGAAGCGAATACGTGTGGATACAGGAGGTTCGCGGTGACGACCCCGACATTGGGACTCTTGTTGAATCTATTGTTCATGTGATCGGCTCGCTCGCGTATGCCCGAGACAAGATCATCCAGGGCAAGCAGATGAACGTCGCGCACTGTCTGTCGGAGTGTGAACACGGATTGCGAGACGCCATGCGGTCGTCCCGATAACGCTTGTATTCAACCGGTCGCGTCGGTTGATTAACCATCAGGAAACGCCCGATACGCGGCTCCGTTGCAATACTTTGTTCGTCGTTCTGGAGTGAGAGATGCTTGGTAAAGTTAGTGGCATTTGTGCGTTTGAGGATTGCGAAAAGCCTGCCGAGTTTATCGCGTGCGGTCGGGAAAGTTACGACGAGGATCGTCCAGGTCACTTCAAGCCCGCGTGCTATTGTCGAGAGCACATGGCCGAAGTGATTGACGAGCGGTCGCCGGAATACACCGCCGAGTGCCCAAATTGCAAATGCATGTTTGGCGTGAACTAGATACGACGAACGTTTTGATTCATCGAGCAACGGAGAAAAGATTATGACTACAGAAAACACCCGACCCGTTGCTTCGATGCAATCAATTGTTCATCGTCCTTGGGATTTCGCGTGCCAGTGGTACGGCGAA
>Ga0163144_10001114_pt1 | contig 63602 bp, 49 predicted proteins | sample OliLak19BULKMAT1_FD_123175 | JGI IMG/M metagenome (GOLD analysis project Ga0163144, IMG submission 123175) | Freshwater microbial mat bacterial communities from Lake Vanda, McMurdo Dry Valleys, Antarctica - Oligotrophic Lake LV.19.BULKMAT1 | ecosystem: Environmental > Aquatic > Freshwater >...
TGCTGCTGGCCCTCGCCCTCGTTTTCGGGGCGCGTTGGTTTCGCGATTTTAATTTTGGAGCCCCGGAATTGAAGTTCCTCGCCGACTGTGGCTTTGGGGCGATGGCGTTCTTCGGATCGGCCTTCACCATCGTGGCGACCGCGCAGTTATTCTTCAGCGAGATCGAACACCGGACCGCGCTGACCCTGTTGGCCAAGCCCGTCCGCCGCAGTGAATTCGTGGTTGGCAAGCTGCTCGGTGTTCTCGGGTTGATCGGCCTTTTTTGCGGATCGCTCACCGTGCTGCTGATGGCGGTCCTGTGGTGGCGCGAAGGCGAACTCATCCAGCAGTTCCGTGATGCGTTCCCGCATGGCCGCACCATTGATTACCGCAACGTCGCGCTCGCGGGCGCGTTTCAATGGCTCAAACTTGCGGTGCTGTCGGCATTCACGCTTCTCGTTGCGACCTTTGCCCGGACCCAGCTCTTCACGGTCATTACGGGCTTTCTCATCCTCGTGATCTGTCACCTGCAATACCTCGCGCAGGAGGCGTACCTGCATGGCGGCACGTGGCCCGGCCGGATCTTCGCCGCCGCCCTGGCCGGCGTGTTTCCGAATTTCCAGCTCTTCGCTCTCGCCGACAGCCTGGCGCCGGCGGATGCGCCCGCGTGGGCAGACGTGTTTCGCGTGGGTCTGTACGGCATGGGTTACATCGCGGCGGGATGCGCCCTGGCTGTATTCAGTTTCCGGGCACGCGAGATTTGAGGCTTCCCCATGCCGTGGCGTCGTATCTTTCGGATCGGATCGGGGGCGTTGGAATCACCCACAAGCGAGGCGCGACCGTCCGCTGAGGCCGCGGCGTTCCTCCGCCACGGTGGCGTCCACGCCGGAGACACGGGGATCCGTGTATCCGCAGTGCCGAATCCGAAGAACCTGCTGCGGCTACTGGTTGGGCTGCTCGGGCTCGGCGCCGCGGGTGCCGCGCTTGATGCGACCTTGGCTCGTCCCGTCTGGTCCGCCATGCAAGCGCGTCAACCGGCTTTGCGACTCGAGTCATCGACGGCTGGTCTTGGTCAAGGTGTCACCCTGGCGTTGCTCGGCGGTTTCCGGGCGCTGGTCGCGGATGTGACCTGGCTCCGCATGTATGTGTTGTGGGAGCGGCGCGATTTGCCGGGAAGCGAAGCGCTGTTGCGGCTGGTGGGAACGCTCGACCCGCGCCCGCTGGAGTTCTGGCTGAACGGCGCGCGCATTCTCGCTTACGATTTCCCGGCTTGGAGAATCGAGAGTGCAGGTGGTTATGATCGCGTGCCGATCGACGTGCAGGGTCGAATTGAGCGCGAGCAGGCGTGGCTGGCGCTCCGCCATTTGGACGCCGCGATGCAGTTTCATCCCGAAAGCGCTGAGCTTTGGATCGAGCGCGGCAGTCTCCAACTCAACCGTCTGCGGGAGGTGGACGCCGCGGCGGAGAGCTTTCGGCGGGCGTGGGAGCAACCGCGGGCGCCGTATTATGCGGCCCGGCTTTATGCGGAGTTACTCCGGCGGATGGGCCGCAAGGCGGAGGCGCTCGCCTTCCTGCTCACGCTTCACCCTATACTCCCGGCGGCGGACGAAGGTGCGGCGGCTGACCGGGTGTTCGAGCGTATTCAGGAACTGGAGCGGGAACTGGGCGTGCCCGCCGACCGCGCGTATCGCCCGTCCGGAGACACTCGATAGCGGGCTATGCAGGCGGCGGACGCACGTGAACCTTTGACAGCATAGATAGCTCCGGCTTGCTCTGGTTTCTCTGCATGTTCGCTGATGCCTCACCCTCTAGGTTCGAATGCGCGTCCGGCGGTCCGACGCGGAAGGGTGCATGGTGCTGACTGAAACCCGCCCCAGCCGGTTCCAGATCTTTCTCGAGGCGTCCCGGCCTCGCACCTTGCCCGCGGCCGTGGCTCCAGTGCTGGTCGGATCCGCCCTCGCGTGGCAGGATGGTTGGTTTCAACTCGCCCCGGCGCTGCTCTGCCTGGGATTTGCGTTGCTGGTGCAGGTGGGGACGAACTTCGCGAACGACTACTACGACTTCATCAAAGGCGCGGACACCGCGGTAAGAGTGGGACCGCGGCGGGCGGTTGCGGCCGGACTGGTGGCGCCGGCAACGATGAAACGCGCCATGGTCCTCACTTTCGCGACCGCGTTTGCGCTCGGCTTGGGCCTGGTCCAGTGGGGTGGTCCGTGGCTGTTGGTTGTCGGAGTCGCGAGCATCCTTTGTGGAATCGCGTACACCGGCGGGCCGTTCCCGCTGGCGTATCATGGTCTTGGAGACGTGTTCGTCTTCCTGTTTTTCGGCCTCGTGGCGGTGGCAGGCACGTTTTTCGTACAGGCAGGGGAGTTGACGGGGGCGGCGCTTCTGGCGGGTGTTCCGATTGGTCTGCTGGCCGCGAATATTCTCGTGGTAAACAATTATCGCGATGTCGAAACCGATGCGAAAGCTGGCAAGCGAACGCTCGTCGTACGCCTGGGTCGCCGCGCGGCGCGGGTGCAGTTCGCGGGAGCGTGGCTGATCTCGCTGGCGGTGCCGGTGGTCTTCTGGCGGGTCTTCGGATTTTCGATGGGCGTGTTGCTTCCCTGCATCCTTGCGCCCGTCGCGTGGCGCCACCTGATCCGATTGCGCCAAAGCAAATCGCCCAGCGAGCTGATTGCTCTGCTGGGCGACACGGGAAAATTACTGGCGCTTTACGCGTTATTGTTCGCGATCGGCCTGGCAGCTCCCTGAGCGGCGGTCTGAAAGGTGACACAGACATTCCTGTCTGTTTTGGGACCGACCGCCGGACGGTCCTAAAATGGTTAGGCGACGTGGGCCGCGAGTTTCGCTTTCAGCGTCGCTTTTGGCATCATGCCGACGAGCGTTTCGGCGACTTGGCCACCCTTGAAAAGGATCATGGTCGGGATGGCGCGAACGCCGTATTCGGCGGCCACGGCGTCATTGTCATCAATGTTCACCTTGGCGATACTGACCTTGCCGTCGAACTCGGTGGCAAGCTCCTCCAAAATGGGCGCGATCGCCTTGCATGGACCGCACCACGGGGCCCAGAAATCCACGAGCACGGGCACAGTTGAGGAATTGACGGTCGTCTTGAACGATTCAGTGGTGAGGTTGGCGATCTTGTCGGACATTTTAGTTAGCGGTTCGAAAACAAGTGAATGGAAAAAAACCAGAGACGCAACTGCGGCAAGGCAACAGCCTCCGACGCGTGCGTCGGGTCCACGGCGAGCGCAACCCGCTTTAACGTGGCCGCGATTTGTCGAGGATCTCCGCCAGCTCGCTGGGATCGACTATTTCGAGGGGCTTGTCGCGGCGCTTCAGCTCTTCAAAGGTTTTCACCACGGTCTCTGTCATCTGCTCATGGGTCTCCTGGGATCCACCCACGAGGACGAACTTTTCTCCGGTGGTGATCCGCTTGTGTCCGTCTTCGTTGTCGAGACCGACTCCGATCAGGCCGTTGATTTTGGGCTGACGCTTTTTCGGCGTGGGCTTGCTGGAATCTTTGCTCACGTCGTCACCGTGCGTGGGTTCGGCGCAGTTTCAAGCGGCTTTTCCACAACCGTACCTTCTGGCGGCGCGTCCGCTTCGAGTTCGGCCTTGGAGGCCGGGGGCTGTTCAATTTCAGGGATCGGATCCCCCGGCGCGGTTTCAGGCGCGGCACCCTCCGGAATCTCCGACTCTACCGCCGCGACGGGAAAGTCCGGCTCGGCTGATGCTACGGGGATATTAAAATTCACGCCGGCCCCGCGACTATCCGCGTCGAAAGCGACGGCGGGAGGACGCGTTTCGACGATGTCGATGGGAGTGTCCGCCTCCGCATCCGCTGCTGCGTTTGAAACTCCCGGTTCCACGCGCGGGCTTGGACGCTGGAGTTCTCCGGTTGCGCCGTTCGTTTCGGATTCCCCGAGCGCAATTGGAATTTCGAGGTCGGTTGTCTCAACGGGGACTTCCGGTAACACGGCCTCGACCACGATATCGGTAAACGCTTCGCTCTGTCGGATCCGGAGTTTTTTCAACCGGGTCAGTTCCAGCATCGCGAGGAAGGTGGCCACGAGCCGCCGCAACGTGACGCCTTCGGGAAACAATTGGGAAAACACGAATGACTTCCCGCCCTGGCTCCGCTCCAGCAGCCACTCCATCTGATCGGAAACGGTGACGACTTCATCGTGAATCTCACCGACTACGAGTTTCTCCGCGAGTCGGCGGAGCACGATGTTGAAGACGTTCCAGAGCTCGATCCGATCGACGCTCTTCAGCGGTCGATCGAGCATCTCGGTGGTGAGTTCCGAGACGTGGCGCGCCATCAGGTTCTGGCGCGTTTCCACCAACTGAGCGAGGCTCACGGCCGCTTCCTTGAACTTCTTGTATTGAAGAAGCTGATGCACCAGTTCCCAGCGGGGATCGACTTCTTCGTCGTCCGCATTGGGATCGATGGCATGCTGGCCTTTCGGCAGGAGCATGCGGCTCTTGATTTCCATCAGCGTGGCGGCCATGACGAAAAACTCACCGGCCACGTCCAAGTCCATCTGCTGCATGGCGTGGAGCGCGTCGATGTACTGCCGCGTCACCGATTCGATCGGAATGTCGTAGATATCGAGCTCGTTCTTGCGGATCAGAAAAAGCAGGAGATCGAGCGGGCCTTCGAAGACCTGCAGCTTGATACGATAGTCGGAGTCGGGAACCACGTTGCCCGTATGGTTGAGCGCGCCCGGAGCGTCGCAAGGGAAAATCCCCGTCCGGTGATGACGCCGGCCGAATGTCGCCGGTAACCGACCGATAGACCTGGGCTTACGCCTTACGACAAGGATGCTCCTGGTCCTGACCGACGCAGCGCGGCGACGAAGAAGCCATCCGTGTCGTAACGGGAAGGCAGGATCAGTAATCCCGCTCCGCGTTGGGGCAGCCCAAAGGTACGGAGGAAGGGCGCGGGTTCAAACTCCGCGTGCTGCTGCAGGAACGCCGTTACGACGTCTTCGTTCTCCCGATGACTGAGCGAACAGGTCGCATAAACGAGATTTCCGCCCGGCTTCACGCACTTGGAAAACTGGGTTAGGAGTCGGAGCTGGAGCGCCGCCCGGCCTGCGACGAGCGCGGGCGTGGTGGTCCACTTGAGATGAGGCGAACGCCGCCACGTACCCGAGCCACTGCAGGGTGCATCGACGAGCACACCGGCATAGGCGCCCGAAGGCGGTTCGTGGGCGATGCGAATGGTTCGGATGTCAGCCCGGCGGGCCCGCCACGCGAGTTCTTCCAGAGCCGCCGCGCGGATGTCGTACGCATCGACGAGTCCTTCGGGACCAAGCAGGCGGGCGAGTTGGAGGGATTTGCCACCGGCACCGGCGCAGGCATCGAGCCAGCGCTCGCCGTGGTGAATGCCGATGGTTTCCAAGACCAGTTGCGAACCGAGATCCTGCACTTCGATGCGTCCCGACTGCCACGCGTCCGTTTGCGTGACGTCGACCTCGTCCAGCATCTGAATCGCCTCCGGCAAAATCTCCGAGGCCTGCCAGCGCCATCCGCGCGCTTCGAATTCGGCCAACACCGCAGCGCGTCCGCCCAGGTCGGTTTGCAGGCGCAGCCAGAGTGGCGCGCGACGCAGCTGCGTTTCGAGTTCATCGCCCGCGAAAATTTCCGGGCAGTGCTCGCGAAACCACGCGGGCAGGAGTGCCGCTTTGTCTCCGGGCGGTGGCGCCTCAGACGCATACTCGGCTCGAAACGCCCGCGTGGCCGGTGTATCGGCTGCGACGGTGGCGACGAGGCGGACCGCGGCGTCCGTATCCGCCTCGAGCAGCGGTTCGACCCACGGCAGATAACGCAGGGTCGTGTAGATGAGTTCCCGATACAGTCGCCGGTCGCGCGACCCGAATGCGCGCTGGCTGGTGACGAGCGTCTGGATCTGCCGGGGCAGGGCGGGGTCGGTCCGCCAGCGACCGCGCAGGTGTTCGACGAGCCGCAGAAACGTCTGCGCCTGGCTGCCGGCGAGGCTCATGAGGCGTTAGAACCGAACGGTGTCGACCGAGACATTAAACCCGAAATTGCTCTCGCGCTTCCGACCCGAGTAAAGGCTCACCGTATATGAAATCAGCCACGTATTTCCCAGGTTCTGCGCGATGCCATAGGCCTGCTCGTTGAAACGGCGTTTGCGCGCATCATAGCGCAAGCGGGTGAGCGCCTCGAGCCGTTCGTTGATCCGAAATCGACCATCAATGTGGTAGTCCTGAATTTCGTTCTGCAGGAAATTATTGGCAAACCGCAGCGACCACGCTTGGCCGTCGCGCAGGGTGATGCCGGAGTTGAACTCGCGCAGCGTCATCGTCCGGGGCTCGATGCTCTGATAAACATCCACCTGCAACCAATGCGCGGGCATCACGGCCAATTCGGTGTGGATCGCGGAGACATCGCGTTCACCGGGCCGGCGTTTGAAACGGAAGTCATTCGCAATATTAAGTGCCAGCAGGTCGCGTGAACCGTCCTTCGTGTCACGGGTCTGCAGGACGTTGTCGAAAGAGAGCCGCAGGGTGTTCGTGGCATGCAGGTCGTCGATATTGCGCACGTCGCCGAGACCCAGGGGTTGCAGATAAGTCGAGAACACTTCGTCGTCGATGCGGGGAATGCGGCTGCGGCCGCGATCTCCTTGGGGAATATAGCGGTAGCTGATTCGCGGAGTGAACAAATGGCGTAGCCCGTCGATTCGCCATTGCGGGTTCTTATAATCAAAGGTGCCGCTCGAACGGAGAGCCGCATCGACGCCCACTTCGCCGAGGACGCGCGTGTAGTCACCGGCTCGCGCCGCCCCGCGCGTGTTACTATAGTGGGTGACCCGACCACCCGCGACGGGCGTAAACGTGAACCACTCCCGCGGCGTGATCGGGCGGAAGAGGGCATAATAGCCATCGAGCCGATCGCTGCCCAGCGTGCTGCCGCCAGGTCCGACCGGGTGCTCGCGGAGCACCGCAGCGCTGGCGTTCAAGCGGTGATAAAAGCCGTGGCCGAGCGCAGCGGGCAGAAGGTCGAACCGCACTTCCGGAAGGCGTTCCTGTACGGAGTGAAAAGAATTGGGCTGAAGGCGCGTGAAAGCGGAGATGAAGTAATTGGGTCCGCTATAAAGTGCCTCTGCAAAGGTATCGGGTTCCTGGACCGGGAAGAAAGCATTCGGGCGGAAGTCGCGGACCACTTCCGAGTCGCGCCACCAGTTCGCCTGGGCGGTCAAGGTGAGATTGGGGGCGAGGACTTGCTGATGTTCCCATTCGGCAAACGCGCGGTGCTCGGGGATCGGAGCGTTCAGCAAGTCGATGCCTTTTTGACCGTGGTCACTAATGTAACCTGAACTAAAACGCCCTCGCATGGTCCCGGGTGTGCGGCTGCTCCCATAGCGTCCGGACGGCCCGATCATGAGTCCGCGTGACGTGTAGATTCCGACGTCCGCTCCGAGCCAGAGTCGCGGGGTCACGGGAACATGCAAGGTCGCTTCGGCAAAGACGCCAAGCGAGCGGCGATAACCGCCGTTCAACGACGCGGCGCCGACCAGGGGCGCGGTTAAGCTGTATTGAAACTTCGGGATGGGAACCGGCTGCGTGCGACCGATGCCGGCGGTGACGTTTTCCGAGCGAAGCTGCTGCCCGGGCGCGTAGATAATGGTGTCCGCGTTGAGGGTGGGCTGCCACGGGCCGGGTTCGCCGTAACTGGCTCGCGCTCGCTGCACCGTGATCTCCTGACTGGTGCCGGACGCGGTAAAGCCCTCAATGAAGAAGGGGTGGCTGCCGAGGCGGATGTTCCCGGCGGTGAACGCCCCCGTTTGCATATTGTACACGAGCCGGTCCGCGAGCAGGCGCAGGTCTTCGCGGGTAAACTCAATCTTGCCGATTGCCGTGACGACGCCTGTTTGTTGGTTAAACCTGAACTCATCGGCCAGCAGCAAGAGCGTGCCATCCGAGAGTTGAGCGTTGCCTTGGAGCAACGCCTCACCGGTTTCGAGCAGGACGCTTGAGTTGTCTGCCGAGAGCTCCGGCTGGGCGGCGTTCGCGGGTGTTTGGGCACGGACCGCACTGGTGGTGCAGAGTGCAAAGGCGAGGACAAGGCGGCAGATCACGCGCGGAGGAAAGTAACACGGCCGACCGCAAGCAAGCATCCGGTGTTCCTCCCGTTGCGGGCGAGGTTGAGGAAATGAAATCGGCGGCGCGGCTTGGCGGGAGTTGGGGAAGGGGTTTGATGGGAGGTCAGAGATCGGTGTGATACAGACATTCCTGTCGGTACCGTGGCTCCGGCCGCCGTACCCAAAGCGACAGCCAGGAATGTCTGTGTCACGCGGAAGACAGCCAGGAATGTCTGTGCCACTTTGGAATCCGTTTTGGCTTCTTTGTCGGCCAAGCCCGCCTCATGGTCCCCGGCTTGATGCCTAATGACTCCGTTACTCAATCCACGGCGCTGCGTGAGATCTCCCATTTACGAGCGGAAGTGCGGTGGTTGGGCAGTGCGCTGGGGCGCGTGATCACGCGGTTGGAAGGCCGCCCGACCTTTGAGACGGTCGAGCGAGTGCGGCAGCTCGCCAAAGCGCGCCGGGCGGGGGATCGCGGCGCGGAGAAAATCCTTAGCGCCACGATTGCGGCGCTCGACCCGCGGGCGGCTTTTGATCAGGCGATGGCGTTTACCCTGTATTTTGAGTTGGTGAATCTCGCCGAGGAAAACTTCCGGACGCGCCTCCTCCGGCATCGTCGGGCGGAGGAGCTGCGGGGAGGATCCTCGGTAGGCGCAACGCGACTGCAGGCGACGCCACCCCGCCGGGAAAGCATCGAAGCGGCCGTCGTTGAATTGAAGGCTCAAGGCGTTAATGCGCCGACCATGCAGGCGCTGCTGGACCGGCTGCGGATCGAGTTGGTGTTCACCGCGCATCCCACCGAATCGAAACGGCGGACGTTGCTGGCAAAACTCCGCCGTTTGGGCGAGTTGCTCCGTGAGCGGGCGCATCCGGACTGGGTGAGTGATGCCGCGCTCTTGTCGCCGGAATCGATCGAGCGTGAGATCGCCTCGCTCTGGCTCACCGATCGCAGCCGGGTCGCCCGGCCTGAAGTGACCGATGAGGCGCGGACGGGCTTGTGGTATTTCGACACCACGCTGTTCGACACGGTGCCGCAGTTGCAAGGCGACCTCGAACGCGCCCTGCACCGGCATTATCCGACGGTAAAAGCGCCGACCCGCTGGCTGGGCTTTGGGTCGTGGATGGGCGGAGATCGCGATGGCAATCCGAACGTGACGGTGGACGTGACCGCCGAGGTGTTGCTGCTGCATCGGCGGCTCGCGATCGAGAAGGTGCGGCTGGCGGCGCGCGATCTGGCGCGATCTCTCACCGTGAGCGACCGGCGCGACACCGTTGCGCCCGCGTTACTCGCCCGCCTGCGGGACAGTGCGCAGCTCTCGCCGCATGTGGCCGAACTCAGTAAGCGGTATCCACACGAGCCCTACCGGTTGCTCCTCGGAATTCTGCGTGAGCAACTCACGCAAGCCGTCGCCGAGGTGCGGGAAGCCGACACCTTGGATGCCGGAAAATCGCCGCCCTCCTTTACGCGGGAGACGGTGGTCGAGACGCTGCACACTATTCATGACAGCCTCGTTGCCGGACGGGGTGGAATCCTGGCGGACGGCGAGTTGCGTACCGCGATGCACCAGTTTGAGGTGTTTGGGCTGCACACGGCTGGGCTCGATTTGCGTCAGCATTCCAGCCAGCACGAAAGTGCGGTCTCCGAGCTGCTGGCGCACCCTGACTATCCGCGTTGGGACGAGACGGAAAAATGCTCCGCGTTGCTCGACGCCATCCAACGCGCGGAACCGCTGGATGCGTCGGCGCTGGCACGGCTTTCCGCGCCCACGCGCAATGTTCTGGATCCGTTGGTGCTGGCGGCGCGGGCGGCCGCGAAGTTTGGCCCGGAGGCGATCGGGATATATATCATCAGCATGACGGATGGGGTTTCGGACCTCCTTGAAGTGGAGTTGCTGATGAAGCGGGCGGGTGCGGCACTGCCGATCGCGCCGCTGTTCGAGACGCTGGATGACTTGAATCGCGCCCCGGAGATCCTGGCGGCGTTCTTTGGACTTCCGGGGCGCTCCCGGCCGGCGCACCAGCATGTGATGCTCGGCTATTCCGATTCGAACAAGGATTGTGGATACATCACCTCGACGTGGGCGCTGCATCAGGCCCAGGAAAACATTGGGCGACTTTGCGCGGCGCAAGACGTGCGGTTGACGCTGTTTCATGGCCGCGGCGGGAGCATCGCCCGGGGTGGCGGCCCGGCGGCGAAGGCGATTCTGGCGCAGCCGGCGGGCTTGCGCGACGGTGGCATCCGGGTGACGGAGCAGGGGGAAGTTTTGTCGACGCGGTATCACGACCCGGATCTCGCGCACCGTATCCTCGAGCAAATGACGTACGGAGTCATGCTGGGCATTCAGGCGGCGGAGCGGGCGCACGAAATTCCCGTGGAGTGGCGCGAGGCGATGGAAATCATGAGCGCGGCGGGGAATGCCGCGTATCGCGGTGTCGTGCACGATGACCCGGAGTTTCTCGTGTTCTGGCAGCAGGCGACTCCGATCGATGAAATCAGTAACTTGAAACTCGGTTCACGCCCGACGTTCCGCCGTGCGACGAAGACGGTCGAGGATCTGCGCGCGATCCCGTGGGTGTTTTCGTGGATGCAGAGCCGGTTTAATTTCCCCGGTTGGTTCGGCCTGGGGAGCGCGCTGGAAGCGGTGTTGCGGGAGGGGGTTGGAGGCCGTCGCCTGCTGCGGGCAATGCACGCCGAGTGGAGTTTCTTTCAAACGCTGATCGACAACGCCCAACTCACCATGCGCAAGGCCGACATGGGCATTGCGGCGCTGTATGCCGGGCTGGTGGAAGACGAAGGGATCCGTCATCGGATCTTCGGATTGCTGCAGGCCGAGTTTGCCCGCACCGAAGCAGCGATCCTCGCCATCACCGGTCAGAAACAACTGCTGGCGCGCGATCCGGTGCTCTTGAAATCGGTGGCGTTGCGCAACCCGTACATTGATCCGCTGAATTACATCCAAGTGGAAATGCTACGGCGCCTGAGGGGAGAAAAACTTCCGACCAAGGAAGCGGCGGCGCTGCGGGGCGTGGTGGAGCTGACGATCAATGGCATCAGCGGCGGGTTGAAAAATACGGGATAGCGGGGCCGCACGGTTTTCCCGCAATGGTGTCCATCGTCTTAGAATGGACATTACGGTTGTTTTTTACCTGACCTCTGGATTTTTCCGGCGTGATTCCCGGCTAGACGCGGCCGTCTGCATCGCGCATTGCTAAATCAATCAAACCCCTTTTCGCGTGCTTATTTCGAAAACTGATCTAACGGCGTTGCTCAAAGCGAAACATTCTGCGCCGCACTCGGTGCTGGGAATGCATCCACTGACCCACAAACGAAGCGAGGGCGTGGTGGTGCGGGCGTTTCTGAGCGGCGCGACCACCTGCGACGTGATGGAACTGGATGCACAGCCGCCGGTGGCCCATCCGATGACCCGGATTGCGCCCGATGGTATCTTCGAGGTTTTTATCCCGAAGCGGACGCAAGGTTTCCGATACCAACTGCATGCCGGGTACGCGAACGGTGAGTTTCGGCAGTTCTATGACCCTTATTGTTTTCTTCCGACGCTCAGTGAGCAGGATCTCTATTTGTTTAATGAGGGCAACGAGCATCGCATTTATGAGAAACTCGGGTCCCAAGTACGCGACTTGGGCGGGGTGAAGGGGGTGGCCTTTGCCGTTTGGGCTCCGTCAGCGGCGCGCGTTTCCGTGGTCGGCAATTTTAATCATTGGGATGGGCGTTATCACCCGATGCGGCCTTTGGGCGCATCCGGCGTGTGGGAGCTTTTTATTCCCGGTCTGGCGGAACGCGAACTCTACAAGTTCGAGATTCGCGACCAACGTGGACAGGTTCACTTGAAGACCGATCCGTACGGGACGTACTTTGAGGGTCCGCCGGGCAACGCCGCGATCGTGTATGACGCGCGGAAGCACCAGTGGACGGATCAGTCCTGGATCGAGCGGCGGCGTCAGCAGGCGGGGCAGTTGGATCGGCCCATGTCGATCTACGAAGTCCACCTCGGCTCGTGGAAACGGAAGCCGGAGGATGCCGGTCGTCCGCTCACTTATCGCGAACTCGCGCAGCAACTCGGCGATTATGCGGTGGAGATGGGTTTCACGCACATCGAGGTGATGCCGCTGGCGGAGCATCCGTTCGATGGATCATGGGGATATCAGGTGACTGGCTTCTTTGCGCCCACGCATCGGTTCGGATCGCCGGAGGACTTTGCCTGGTTCGTGGATCATCTGCACTCCCGCGGAATTGGCGTGATTCTGGATTGGGTCCCGGCGCACTTCCCGCGCGACAGTTTTGCCCTGGCGGAATTCGACGGCACGCACCTGTACGAGCATGCGGATCCGCGGCAGGGCGCGCACATGGATTGGGGAACCCTGATTTTCAACTATGGCCGCAATGAGGTCCGCTGTTTCCTGATCGCCAACGCGCTTGCCTGGCTCGAACGCTATCATCTCGATGGTCTGCGCGTCGACGCGGTGGCCTCGATGCTCTACCTCGATTATTCGCGGACGGAAGGACAGTGGATTCCGAACAAGTACGGTGGTCGGGAGAATATCGAGGCGATCGATTTTCTGAAAAAGGTGAATGATCTCGTGCACCACTATCATCCCGGTGTCGCCATGATCGCGGAGGAGAGCACGTCGTTTGCCGGCGTGAGCAAACCGACGAAAGAGGGCGGGCTCGGTTTCGACTATAAGTGGAACATGGGCTGGATGAATGACACGCTCCGCTATTTCGCCAAGGAACCGATCGGTCGTCGTTATCATCAGAACGATCTCACCTTCGGCATGCTGTATCAGTACGCGGAGAATTTCGTCACGGTGTTTTCCCATGACGAGGTGGTGCACGGAAAAGCCTCGATGCTCTTTAAGATGGGTGCGTGGCACATTGCCGAAAAGGCTGCGAATTTGCGGTCACTCTATACTCACACCTGGATGTGGCCGGGGAAAAAGCTGCTCTTCATGGGAAGCGAGTTCGCGCAGTCCCGCGAGTGGGCGCATGGCGGCAGTCTTGATTGGCACTTGTGCCAGTATATGGATCACGAAGGGGTCCGCCTGCTGGTCCGCGATCTGAATCATCTTTATACGAGCGAACCGGCCTTGAGCCGCTCCGATTTTAATCCGCAGGGGTTCCGCTGGCTGACGTGTCATGACGCGGACGCCAACCTGATCGCTTATCTGCGCAACGACTCCAAGGAGGATGTCCTCTTTGCCGTGGTCTGTCACTTCGGCGGAGCGACGCTGGATTATCGCGTCGGGGTGCCGCGTCGCGGATTCTGGCGAGAGGTCATTAACACGAATAGCGAGCACTACGGCGGCAATGGCGTCGGTAACAGCGGCGGTTGCGACACCGAGGATGTCGAACGCGATGGCTTCAGTCACTCGATCCAGGTGAAACTCGCGCCGTTGACCGCGTTCGTTTTCAAGTGGAGCGGCGGGAAGTGAGCGGGAGAGCGTCGCGTTGAGCGGACCGCTCAACTCCTGATCAACGATGAGAAACGAGAGCAGCGCCCGTGCGCTGCTTTTTTGCGCACGTTAATTGCGCCCTCTGCCTCGCTCCGGGTCCGCATCGCTCGCTCGAAACGTTACGCGGGACCCAAGCTAACGTTGCCGGTTGCCGGCGGGACCTTGAGCCGGGCCGCCGGGCCGAACTGGGCGCCGATTATTTTCGGCGAACGGGGGCGTAGTCGGAGAACGTCACGGTCATGTCGGCGTCGAGCGATTTGAACCAGAAGGCAGTTCCGCGCACGCGGGTGGCGACGAGTTGAGGCAGGCTAGGGACGTCGGCGGAGGGCAGGCTATAGGTGAGCTGAGTCTTCATCTCGTCGATATGCACGGCGAGCGCCGGGCGGAAGGCTTCGGTGTTGCTAAGTTCGATTGCCTCAATCGTCTGCGTAGCGGTGTGAAGGCGGATCGTGGCGCGGAGATGGTCGGCCGTTTTGTCGCCGGATTCGGCGCGCTTGATGCGGCAACGATAGGTGATCCGCTCAGCGGTTTCATCGACGGTTTCCAAGGCGTCGAGTGCCAGTTGCTCAATGAGATTGGGCGCGGTGCCTCCACGGGAACGGCGGGATCGGATTTCCTGATAGTGCGTGATCTCGTCTGGTGTCGGGTCGCGACCATCCTTTTTCACGAGACTCCAGCGTTCGAATTCCGGTCGCGTGGCGTCGCAACGTTCCACGGTTGATTTGCCTTCCGCCACGGTTGTTTGGGTAAAAGACCAACCTCGCGGCGGTTCGGCTCGGAACGTCTTCAGTGCGGCTTCGAGAGCGGCCGGCACGGTCGCCCACGCCGAAGGGAGCGCTGAAATGAAAAAGAGGATGACCCAAAATCGCATGGCGGCAGAAAGGGGAGAGGGCCGCGGGATGCAACTCAAGGGTTGCGCCCGGGCAGTCGCGGGCAGGTGGCTTGGTGCTCGCGGTTTCGTCTCAGCCGCGGCGTGCGTTTCAAACCGCCGGCTTCGAGCGAGGCGCCGGTTACGGTCGTCCATTTCCTCGCTTTTCCATGATGCAATTGCCGATTGCGATCAGAACCGCTAACTTATCGCAACGATCCGTTGTTGGGCGGTGAGCCCGCGACCCGGGGTCGCGATGGTATCGTGGAGACGTTTGCCGAGCAGTTGGCGCCCGAGAGGGGCTTGCGGGGTGAGCACGAGGACACTTTTGCCTTCAATGTTCAGTTCGAGTCCGCCGGCGCGAGGACCGAGAAAATAGGTCGAACGTTTTCCATTGGCGGACTCGAGTTCCACCACGGCGCCGACGGCGACCCCTTCAAGCGGCCCAAAGTCGGGCAGGAGAAGTGTAGTGTAAAGTTCGATACTATCGGCGATCCCGGCGGCCAGCTTCGCCTGACCCTCGGCAAGGTAGGCGGCCTCCTGGCTGTGTGTGTCCCACTTGTTTTCGGCGCGGCTTTCCTCGCTGATGGCTTCATCGCGGGACGTCACCGCGGCGTTCGCCTGGGTGGCGAGTTCGTTGCGCAGCTGATGGAGTATGGCGTCGCGGAGTGCGGACTTTTTCACTTGAGCAAAAACTTTGGTAAAACCTCCTGCGCCTGTTTTTGTCTGGCGCAGCTGAAGACCGGGTCGCATGTTCACTCGCGACTGATCCCGCTTGTCAACGGGCATAAAGCATGGCGCGCAAAATCACTTTCATCAACTACAAGGGAGGCGTAGGTAAGACGTCGCTCATTGTTAATACAGCGGCGGCCTTGGCCAAAACGGGACGTCGAGTCCTGTTGTTTGATTTTGACACGCAGTCCAACGCGAGCATCTGGCTCTTGAAACTGGACCGTTGGAATAAGATCAACAGCGGGACGGAAGGCTCGATCTATTCCATCTTTGAGCCGGGACGATTGCAGGTGAAGGATCTCGTCATCAAGGATGTGGTGGAAGGCAAGTCGGGAGAGAAGTTGTTGCCCGGGCTCGATCTGGTGCCGACAACCTTCAATTTGGTTGATCTGGAGAGCGAGTATGTGGGCGATCCGAAGCGTCCACCGTATCTGCTGTTTTCAGAGCAGTTGGCGGCGATCGAGAATAACTACGATTACATCCTTTTCGATTGCCCGCCCAATATCCTGCGGGCCTCGCAATGCGGCGTCTTTGCCTCGAACGAAATTTATGTGCCGGCGAATCCGGATGCGCTCAGTCTGATTGGCTTCACCCTCCTGGTGGAGAAGTTGAACAAGTTTCAACAACTCTCCGCGAGTTTTCGCCGGACGGCGATGGGGCCGGCTGCACAGATCCAGGGAATCATATTTAACTCAATCAAGACCGGGGTCGATATCGAGGTTCCGAAAATGCGCATGCAACTTCGATTGAACCAATTCAAGAGCGCCAAACGCGCCGCGCCCACCGCGAAAATTTTCGACACGCAGATCCGCGATGCGATGATCGTGCGGCGGGCCGTCGCACTGGGCTTGCCGGTTTCGCTGGTTAGCGCGGAAGCGACGGACGCGGGGCCGTCGGGAGATAATGTCATCACCGATTATCGAAAGCTGGCGGCTGAAATTGCTCAGCACGTCCAGGCGTAGGTTGAAGAAGCTTTATCGAACACTCATGAAATCGACCGCTAAAGATTGGGATGAGGTGCGCAGCGCATTCGGGACTTCGATCATGGTCGATACCTCGTTGAACAGCTTGGCGCAGAACGCCGACGGACCGGAGTGGCCGATTCGGAGCAAGGATGAGACGCCGGCCAAGTACATCGACCTCGATTTCGAGGAAGCGACGGAGCTCCTGCAACTCAAAGGCCAGCCGCCGGACCTCATTGACCAGCTAATCAGTATCCTCAAGGAGACCCTCGCGTTCGATAATCCATTTGGAGAAATGGTGGACCAGGCGCAGGCCGCGGGTGAACGGGATAACGCCCTGCTGAAGAATCTTGCCAAGCTTAACATTCCGGAAAATTTCCCCGTCGCTCTGACGGCGCTCGAACCGGGCACCTTGGAGTTCTGCAAACTCGAGAAACTGTCCACCCTGGCTGAATTTGCCGTGTTCGCCCAAAACATGTCGCAGGCGGTGATTGTCGGAGGTGATTTCAAGAAGCTGCTCAACGCGCTCGCTCACATTGATGAGGGCTCGCTGGCCGAAGTGCTGCCGTTCCGTCCGGGACAAAAAGGTCTCCACTTGGTTGAAGCCATCGCGCATTGCAGCCGTCATTCCGATGCGCTGGCGCGGGTCGAGATTGCTACGACATGGTTTGCCGACGATCTCGCCGCGATGGAGCAGGAGATCAGCGCCGGTCAGCCAGTCGAGCGCCGCTTCGTCGTTCTCGGCAACCCCGAGTTGGAAAAGCGTGCGGTCGCGCTGCTCCGTCCTCATTTGCGGGTGCCCGTCGCGGCTCCGGGAGAAACAAAGAAGCGATCGGGTTGGTTCAGTCGCCTTTTTGGGCGGTAATTCCGGGGCCGGGTGTGCCTTTGCTCGCTTCGCGGGGCATTCGTTTCCCCACGCACGTGTCATCCGTCCGAATGGAGACGGAAACTGCCTCGAATCACCACCTGCGGTCTCCATGCTCCATCCATTAACGTGATCGGTCACGCTTTGATCCAGTCTCGGAGTTGCGCTCACGACCGCACCCAGCCCTCTGATCGGGCAATCGAGCTACGGTCTGTTTCCCAATCTCGAATTCCACATCTCGGAAACGATCCCGAGTAGGGCTTGACAAGGCGGGGGCTCACCGGTCTTGTCCTTGGCTTTTCCAGGCAAGAATCCGTCTGTCACACATCCGAAATGGCTCTCAAAATCCGTCTTACCAAAGTTGGCTCCGTGCACCAACCGCTCTATCGCGTGGTTGTCGCTGAGGCGCGCTCGCGCCGCGATGGCGCGGCGGTCGAAAACCTCGGCACCTATCGCCCCGGAGACAAGGGCAATCCCATCGACGTGAAGCTGGATCGTGTTGACTACTGGTTGAGCAAGGGCGCTCTGCCCACCGACACCATGCGTTCCATGATCAAGAAGGCGCGTCGCGCTGCCGGTGCGAAGGCTGAAGCCGTCGCCTGAGTCTCTCCCGGGACGCTCTCGAAAATATCGGAGGCCTCGCGCCCCCCTCGAGCCTCGGAACGATCGTTCCGAGGTTTTGTTTTGGTTTGTTTTCGGGGTCGGTTAGCGGTCTCCTCCTTTCAACGTACTGTCGCATGCCTCTCGCGATCGATGTGCTGACGCTTTTCCCGCGGATGCTCGACGGCTTTTTGGCTGAGAGCATTCTGGGCAAGGGCATTGCAGCAGGGCATCTCAGCGTGAACGTCCACGATGTCCGCGCGTGGTCCGTGGACAAACATCGCACCGCCGATGACCGGCCTTTTGGTGGCGGCGCCGGAATGGTGATGAAGCCGGAGCCCGTGATCGCGGCCATCGAGCAGCTGCAAACCCCTGGTTCCCGTCGGATTTATCTAACTCCGGACGGCACGCCACTTTCGCCGGCACTCGCCCATGAGTTGTCGCAACAGCAGCACTTGATTTTGCTGAGCGGCCACTACGAAGGCATTGATCAACGGATTCGCGACACCGTGATTGATCAGGAGATTTCGATCGGTGATTACGTGCTCACCAACGGTACGCTGGCCGCCGCCGTCCTCATCGATGCGCTGGCGCGTTTTATCCCAGGCGTGCTCGGGGAGGAAAAGTCATTGACGCACGAATCCTTCACCAGCAAGTTGCTCGACTTTCCTCAATATACGCGTCCCGCCGAATTTCGGGGCATGTCCGTGCCCGAGGTTCTTCTCTCGGGTAATCATGCTGAAATCGAAAAATGGCGGGCCGCCCGGCAGCTGGAAAAGACCCGGCTTTTTCGTCCCGATTTACTCAAATAACTCACAGCCATGAACCCGATTATCCAAGAAATCACCGCCTTTCAGGTGAAGAAAGACCTCACGCCGTTTAAAGTCGGCGATGGTGTACGTGTGCACACAAAGGTGCGTGAAGGCGACAAGGAGCGCGTGCAGGTTTACGCCGGGATCGTAATCGCGCGCAAGGGCGCAGGCATCCACGAGACGTTTACCGTCCGTCGCCTCAGCTACGGCGAGGGCGTCGAGCGCGTATTTCCCGTGAATTCGCCGAACATCGACAAGATCGAGGTTGAACGCGAGTCCGAGGCCATGCGGGCGCGCTTGTACTATCTGCGCCGCCGCACCGGTAAGGCCGCCGTCGCGATCAAGGAAAAGGATCGCGCCGCCGAGATCCACGCGCAAAAGCTGGCCATTATCGCCAAGCGCGAAGCCGCCGCGAAGGCCGCCGCGGCTCCGGCCCAGCCCGCCGAGCCGGCTCCTGCCGAAGCGAAAAGCTGAAACCAGGCCGCGGTTTGATCCGCGTCTTTGCCGAAGCGAGCCATCAACCGGCTCGCTTCTTTTTTTGCCCTTCGCTCGTCCGCGTTACGGTTCTTCTGACCCGAACGCCGCTCTCCCTTCGAGCCCTTGGTTGTTCCTCCACGGCTGTAGCTGGATCGTGGGCTGAAATTGGGGCTTTCCCGGCGCGCGCGACCTCTTTACGTTTAATCGGAATTTTATCATGACGCTGCAAACTCACCTCCTCGCCAAAGCTGCCAATCAGGCGCGTGGCCTTGCCATTGATGCCGTGCACGCCTGTTCGTCCGGCCATCTCGGCCTGCCGCTTGGCGCCGCCGATCTCGGCGCAGTCCTGTTCGGTCACGCTCTCGTGCACAATCCGGACCGTACCCGCTGGATCAATCGCGACCGTTTCATTCTTTCCGCCGGTCACGGGTCGATGTTCATCTATAGCTGGCTTCACCTGAGTGGCTACGATGTTCCACTCGAGCAGTTGAAGAACTTTCGCACGCTTCACAGCACCACGCCAGGGCATCCAGAGTTTCACGAAACCCCGGGAGTCGAGAGCACAACGGGTCCATTGGGGCAGGGCGTCGGTAACGCCGTCGGCATGGCGCTCGCCGGTCAGATGGCCGCGGCGCGTTTCAACACCCCTGAGCATCCGATATTCGATTACCATGTGGTTTGCCTCGCGGGAGACGGCTGCATGCAGGAGGGCGTAACAATGGAGGCGATCGCTTTCGCCGGGCATCAGAAGTTGGACAACCTGATCCTCATCTATGATGCGAACGACGTGACGCTCGACGCCATGGCGATCAAGACGCAAAGCGAGAATCCCACGCAGCGGTTTAAAGCGATCGGCTGGGACGTGCAAACCGTCGATGGGCACGATATGGCGGCCTTCCTCAAGGCCTTCACGAAGGCGAAGAAGAGCAAGAGTGGAAAACCGCAGCTGATCATCGCCAAGACTTTGATCGCCAAAGGCATCCCTGAAGTCGCGGGCACCGCCAAGGGCCACGGCGAAGGTGGCGCGAAGTTCGCCGATGCCGCCCGGGCCGGTCTCGGACTTCCCGCCGATCAACACTTCTTTGTCAGCGACGACGTCCGAAATTATTTCGCCGAGCACAAGACCCGGCTCATTCGCACCTGCAATAAGTGGACGAAACTCTACAAGGCGTGGCGCGAAGCTAATCCCGACAAGGTGGCGATCCTCGATTCCGCTCTTCCTGAAAATAAAAAGAGTGCCGCCGCGCTCCTCGAAAGAATCCCTGTCTTCCCGACCGATGCGAAACTTGCGACCCGTGCGGCGGGTCGGGATGTCCTTCAACCCATCGCGGCAGAGGTGCCCCTGCTGATCGGTGGCAGCGCCGACCTGTATGGTTCGACGTTGAACTATATCGCAGCCGACAAGGATTTCGATCCTGAGAATCGCGCCGGCCGTAACATCCGTTTCGGCATCCGCGAGCACGGCATGGCCGCCATCGCCAACGGCATGGCTTACGACGGTCTCTTCCGTCCGAGCATCGCGACGTTCCTCGTGTTCGCCGATTATTCCCGGCCGTCGATGCGCCTCGCGGCGCTGGCTAAGCTGCCGGTTATTTATATCTATACGCACGATTCCATTGGAGTGGGCGAAGATGGACCCACCCATCAACCGGTCGAAACGGTGTCCGGTTTGCGCGTCATTCCCGGACTCGACGTGATTCGTCCCGCCGACCCCGAGGAGACTGCCGGTGCTTTTGCCGCGGCCCTCGAGCGTACGGATGGCCCGACGCTGCTGGCACTCACGCGTCAGACACTGCCGAATCTAAACGAGATTCCGGTGGATGTTCGCCGCCAGGGAGCCTTGCAGGGCGGATACATCGCCGTGCAGGAAACGGCTCCATTGACCCACATCCTCATTGGTGCCGGCAGCGAACTCCAACTCGCGATTGCTGCTGCCAGGGAATTGGGTGCCGGCGTACGCGTGGTCTCGATGCCATCGACGTCCCGCTTCGACCGCCAGTCGGCCGGGTATCGCGAGAGCGTCTTGCCGGCTTCGTGTCGCCGGCGGGTTGCAGTCGAGGCGGGTGTGACGGCGCTCTGGTATAAATACGTCGGCCTCGACGGCAAGGTAGTCGGCATCGATCGCTTCGGCCTCAGTGCGCCGGCCCCGGCGGTCTTCAAGGAACTTGGCATCACGACGGAAGCCGTCGTCGCGGCAGTACAGTCACTATAATCAGGCTGTACCACGAAATCAGTGGCGTTAATTCGTCCAAAAAAGGTGCGGCTCCGCAGCTCCTTTTTTGCGTCGGGATCAAGCCGTTCAGACGATCCGAGGATGCTTTGGTCGCCCGGACGTCATCTCCAGTCTATGCCCTAATCGTCCGATCGCGACTGCGATTCCCCGCTGAAACTTCATTTATCCTTGTCCGGGGTGCCGTAACTCAAACGCTACGATCCAATCGGTGCTCTTCGGGGATGGGGGGAACAAGGATTTTAATTCACTCAAATCCCAGCTTGCAGTCTTCGTTAGGACCCTAACTATCTGGCGCCTTACTTCTCATGCCACTGCTCATGCTCAATGATCTTCCGCGTTACGAATGCCTGCTCGAGGCATCGCGCGAGCTGCCGGACTTGGATCCGTCCGCGACGGAAGTATTCCTGAATTTGCTGCGCGCGGGCGATGAGGCCTTCCGCGTCGTCGCGATGCATCTCGCGAAATACGACATAACGCAGGGGCGATTTGGCGTGTTGATGGCGCTGTGGGGGGTGTGTCAGCGGGAAGGTCGCGCGACGTCGTTGACCCCGGCGGAGCTCGCAGACCACACCGGCGTTACGCGCGCCACGATCACCGGTTTGATTGATACGCTGGAGCGCTCCGGGTTGGTCACGCGCACGCAGCATCCGGATGACCGCCGAATGATGTCGGTCGGGCTCACGCTGCGTGGGGAGCGGTTGTTACACAAAATCCTACCGGCGCATTTTCGTCAAATGGCATGGCTGATGGATCCGCTGAGCGAACCGGAGCGTAAGACCCTGGTCCGTCTGTTGACGAAAATACTGGGACGGGCGGCTGAGCTGCCGCCGGCCCTGGTGTCTTCGCCTGAAGCCGCACCCGCAGCTCGCCGGCTCCGGCTAGCGCGGTCTGCCTGAATTATTTTCCAACTTAGCCTGCATTCCCATGAACCTGATTTCTTCCACCGTTCGTTATATTGGCATTCTACTCCTGATCATTGTGGTCGTGGCCGGACCTCTCGTGGTGGTCCGCGTTTTTCAAATCAAGGCGATGATTGCAGCCGGCGAAAATATGGTGATGCCGCCGGAGACCGTCACCGCCACCGAGGCCAAACCGGGGCTTTGGGAAAATACCATTGCCAGCACCGGAAGTCTTGCTGCGGTCCAGGGTGTCACGGTGGGCGCGGAGGTTCCTGGTAAAGTGGTGAAGATCGGATTCGAGTCGGGCGATGTCGCGAACGCGGGCGAGGTACTCGTCGAACTCGACGTATCGACCGAGCAAGCCCAGCTCCGTTCGGCCGAGGCCAATCTCGCGTTGGCGCAAGCCAATCTCCAACGCGCCCGCGATCTGCGGCAGAACAACACTAACTCGCCGGCAGAACTCGATGCGGCCGATGCCCAGGCGAAGCAAGCTGAGGCGCAAGTGGAGGGAATTCGTGCCCTCATCCAGAAGAAGTTTATCAAGGCGCCGTTCACCGGACGCCTCGGATTACGGTTGGTTAACCTGGGTCAGATTCTGCGGGAAGGCGACCCGATTGCTACTCTGCAAACCCTTGATCCGATCTATGTGAATTTTGCGCTCCCGCAGCATCGGCTCGCGCAGCTTTCCCCGGGTACGGCCGTTCGAGTCACCAGCGATGCGGCTCCCGGTGCGGTGTTTGTAGGCAAAATTAACGCGATCAGTCCCGAAGTGGATGCCTCGTCACGGAACATCCGCTTGCAGGCCACCATCGCCAATGGCGACGAGAAGCTGCGGAGTGGAATGTTTGCCAATGTCGAGGTCGTGCTGACGACCAATTCGAAGGTGCTGGCGATTCCCGTTACGGCCATTCTTTATGCGCCATACGGCGATTCCGTCTTCGTCATCGATGAAGCGAAGGATGAAAAGACCGGGAAAACCCAGCAGGTACTGCGTCAGCAATTCATCCGGGTGGAAGGAACGCGGGGCGATTTTGTCAATGTGGTCGATGGACTAAAACCCGGCCAATTGGTCGTGACTTCGGGCGTGTTCAAACTGCGCGCCGGAATGGTCGTCGTGATTGATAACAAGCTCGCTCCCGACGCGCAGCTCGCTCCTAAACCGAAAAACGCGTGATTCGGTTCGTGGCGGTCGCCCCGGTGCACCGCCCGATCATCGACGGCCCTGCCGTCATTCACCACCTCCATGAAATCTTCCGCTTTTACCGATCTCTTTATTCGTCGCCCCGTTCTGGCGATTGTTGTCAACCTCGTGATTGTCATCGCCGGGGTTCAGGCCTGGCGCACCCTCAACGTGCGACAGTATCCGCGCAGCGAGAACTCCACCGTCACGGTTTCCACTGTCTATATCGGTGCGAACGCGGAACTGGTCCGGGGTTTTATCACCACGCCCCTCGAGCGCGTCATCGCGTCGGCTGACGGCATCGACTATGTCGAGTCGAAGAGCCTGCAGAATATCTCGATTATCAACGCCCGGCTGAAGCTCAACTACGACCCGACCAAGGCTCTGGCTGAAATCACGTCAAAGGTGAACCAAGTGAGGAATGATCTGCCGCCCGAAGCGGAGGTCCCGTCCATTAGTGTACAGTCCGCGGATTCACAGTTCGCCTCCGCCTATCTCAGCTTTGCCTCCGATATTCTTACGCAGGCGGAGATCACCGATTACCTGACGCGGGTCGTGCAGCCAAGATTGGGCGCGGTTGCCGGCGTGCAGCGGGCGGAGATTTTGGGCGCGCGCACCTTCGCGATGCGCATCTGGTTAAAACCTGACCGGATGGCCGCACTCAACGTCAGTCCCGGACAAGTCCGTCAGGCTCTTGCGGCAAATAATTATCTCTCTGCGGTTGGCAGCACCAAGGGTGCGTTGGTGCAGGTTAACCTCACCGCCAATACCGATTTGAGATCGGTCGATGAGTTTAAGCGCCTCGTCATTCGGCAGGATAAGGGAGCGATTGTGCGCATCGAAGATATCGCGGATGTCGTCCTCGGCGCGGAAGACTATGATACGGAGGTGCGCTATTCGGGCCAAACCGCAGTGTTCATGGGGATTTTCCCGCTTCCGAATGCCAACACGATTGACGTTGTTTCGCTCGTCCGGGACGAGCTCGAGATCGTGAAACGTGACCTTCCGTCGGGTCTGGCCGCGAGGATCGGGTATGATGCTTCCAAATACATCAGCAACGCGATTACCGAGGTGTCCCGCACTCTGATCGAAACGCTGCTGATCGTGGTCGTGGTGATTTTCCTGTTCCTGGGGTCATTCCGGTCGGTGCTCGTGCCCGTGATTGCGATCCCGGTGTCGCTTATCGGTGGCGTATTCGTGATGCAGATTTTCGGGTTCACGCTAAATCTTCTCACGCTCCTCGCGATCGTGCTGGCGGTGGGTCTGGTGGTGGACGATGCCATCGTCGTGGTGGAGAACGTGGAGCGGCATCTGCGGGAAGGGCGAACGCCGCGAGATGCCGCGATTCTGGGCGCGCGAGAGTTGGTTGGGCCCGTGATCGCGATGACCATCACCTTGGCGGCCGTGTATGTTCCCATCGGCTTGCAGGGTGGCCTGACCGGCGCGCTCTTCCGGGAGTTTGCGCTTACTCTGGCCGGTGCGGTGGCGATTTCAGGGGTGGTGGCGCTGACGCTCTCGCCGATGATGTCGGCGAAACTGCTGCGCAGTGCGGCGGATGAGGAGCGCGGTTTCACCGGCTTTGTTAATCATCAATTTGATAAGCTGCGCCGCACTTATGGTCGAATACTGGGGACCACGCTGCGGCATCGTCCTGTCGTCTATATGGTCTGGGCGACCGTCGCGGCGTTGACCGTGCCGATGTTTATCCAGTCGCCGAAGGAACTCGCACCGACGGAAGATCAAGGCGTGATTTTCTCGATTATGACTGCGCCGGCCAATGCGACGGCGGAGCAGAAGGCGATCTATGCCCGTGCGGCCGAGCAGGTCTTTTTGGAGACGCCGGAGTTCGATCTTTCGTTTCAAATCATGTTTCCTCCTTCGGTGGGGGCAACTTTGGGCGCGGACGGCTTTGGTGGTATGGTACTCAAACCGTGGAACGAACGCGATCGGACCGTGTTTGAGATCCTGCCCGAGATCGCGGCCAAGCTGTCCGTGATTCCCGGATTGCAGATCTTCCCGATCACCCCGGCGGCACTCCCCGGTGGTAGTAATTTCCCCGTTGAGTTTGTCATTACCTCCACGGGCGATACGACCCAACTGCTGGATTTTGCGCATCAGATTGAGCGCAAGGCGATGGCGACGGGAAAGTTTCCCTTCATGCAAGTCGACGTGAAGATCGATCAACCTCAATCCGAGGTCGTGATCGATCGGGAAAAGGTGGCTGCGCTCGGTTTGAATCTCAGTCAGGTGGGCTCGGATCTCGCGGCCGCGCTGGGTGGTAATTACGTCAATCGTTTTAATATCTCGGGTCGGAGTTATAAAGTCATTCCGCAGATCGTTCGTTCCGAGCGGTTGAATCCGGACCAAATCGAAGATATCTATATTACGGGTCCGGCCGGGCAGGTGATTTCATTGAGCTCGATTGCGCACATCGAGAACAGGACCGTTCCCCGCTCGCTCAACCGCTTCCAGCAACTCAACGCGGTTAAGCTTTCCGGCGCCGCGATGACGACCCTCGACGACGCCTTGAAAACCCTCGAAGGGATTGCGCGTGAAGTGCTCCCGGCGGGATACTCGGTTGATTATACCGGCGAATCGCGACAACTGCGTCAGGAAGGAAACAAGTTCCTGCCCGCCTTCCTGCTCGCCATCGTGTTGATCTTCCTCGCGCTGGCCGTGCAGTTTAATTCGTTCCGCGATCCTATCGTCATTCTCCTCGGCTCCGTGCCGCTGGCAATGTTTGGCGCTCTCATCTTCACCTGGTTAAAGATGCCGAATCCAAACATGACGTATTGGACCGACCCTTTTACGACGACGCTGAACATCTATGCGCAAGTGGGACTCGTGACCCTGGTCGGCCTCATCGCGAAAAACGGAATTTTGATCGTGGAGTTTGCGAACAAGCTGCAGGAGGCCGGCCAGGGTAAGCTGGCCGCCATCCACGAAGCGTCGATGACTCGTCTGCGTCCGGTGCTCATGACCAGTGCGGCGACGATTGCGGGCCATTTCCCGCTCACCCTCGTTTCTGGCGCCGGCGCCGCCGCCCGTAATTCCATCGGTCTTGTCCTCGTCGGCGGGATGGCGATTGGGACGTTGTTTACCTTGTTTGTTATTCCGTCACTCTACGTCCTGCTGGCGAAAGATCACACGAAGGACCGGGTCAAGGAGATTATTTCCGTGCCCGATCTCGAGCCGGCTCCGGTTCCCGCGAAGTAATCTCCATGAAACTTGCCCGTCATCATTTTTCGCCCGTGGCCTCGTTTGCGGCTCTCACGCTCGCCTGCGCCGTCGTGCACGCCCAGCCCGGGACGCGTCAGCCGTCGCCTGTCCCTCAGCAACCGGTGCTTGAGAGCCTCGATTTGCCGACTGCGATCAGCTTCGCGTTGCAAAACAATTTCGCGATCCGGCAGGCCCGCGAGCGCATCAAACAACAGGAGGGTGTGGTGGTGGAAGTTTCGGCGAGCACCATTCCAAGTGTGGGCGCCGACGCCTTGTATCAATTGAATGATACAGAGGTCGGTCAAGGCTTCCCGCTCAGCGATCGTGCGTGGCAGATCAATCTCACGGCGTCCCAAGTGCTGTATTCCGGCGGTGGCATTCGTGCCGCTGTCCGTAGCTCCAAACTCGTGCGTGATGCGGCGATTCTCGATCTGCAGGCGGTAATCAATCAGGCGCTGTTGCAGGTGCGCATGGACTTCTATCGGGTGCTGCTGGCACGCGAGCAGATCAAGGTGCAGGAATCGAATCTCGAATTGCTGCAACAGCAGTTGAAGACGGCGACGGATCGTTTCGATGCCGGCACGGTTTCGAGCTTCGAAAAACTCCGCGCGGAAGTCGCGGTTGCCAACGCCAAGGTTCCTCTGATTACCGCGCGCAACGATTACCGTCTTGCGATCGAATCACTCCGGCTTGCGCTTGGTTTTACCACGGACTCGCGGGAATCGCTGCGCCGGGTTCCGGAGTTGGTTGGCACCCTCGACTTCATCCCGCAGCAGTTTGACCTCCAGCAGGCATTTGAGGCGGCTCGCTCGAACCGTCCCGATCTGGAACGTATCGCGAAGCTCGCTGATTCTCAGGAAGAGGCGGTCACGACGACCCGTTCCGCTCGTTACCCCAACGTGGCGGCCTACGGCGGCTGGACGCTCCGCAAAGGGGTGGGCGCGAGCTTTGGCGATTCGAGCAACGGTTGGTTGGTCGGAGTGCAATCGCAGTGGAATATTTTCGACGGCCGGGCGACCGCCGGCCGCGTTGCTCAGGCGCGTTCCTTGCTCGAACAAACCCGGTTGACTCTCACCGAGGCGAGGCTCGCGGTGGATGTCGAAGTCCGTCGGGCGTATTCGGAATGGCAGCAGGCCACCGAACTCGCGGAGGCGTCGCAACGCGTCGTGGAGCAGGGCACCGAGGCCGTACGGCTGGCCGACGCGCGCTACAGCGCGGGCACCAGCACGCAGCTCGATGTGCTTTCCGCTCAAGTCGATCTGACGACGGCGCGAACCAATCAGATCCAAGCGTACTATGCCTATAATGTCGCCGTCGCCGCGCTCCGAAAAGCAATGGGGATTGCCGATGAGTTCGTGAAAACGAACTGAGTTGTAGTTTGCGCCACCTGTCGCACCGTACCGGGATCCGGTTTAAGTTCTCACCCCGCCTAGCAGCATGAACCGGTGCCACGCGGAATGTCGCTCCTCCGACCCATAAGCCGTTTTCGGTTGTTTGCCGCGATCGCGACGGCTGCCTTGGTGATCGCGGTCATCGTCGGAGTAGTTGTCTTCAGCTCGCGATTTCAAACCTGGGCGGCACGCCGGGCGATTGCAGCCCAACCGGACCTCAACCTGACGGTCGGCGAGGTGAACGCGGGCTGGCATCGGCTGACCATTCGAAACGTGCGCTGGGAACGGCATGGCATCGTGATTGACGTCCCTGAAATCGAGGCGGATCTCTCGTTGATCGATGCGGCGTTCGGCGGGAAATATAGTCTGACCCGGCTGCGAGCCAAGGACTGGACCGTGACGTTGACTACTCCTCCCGTGGCTCCGGCGGGTTCGATCAACCCACCGGATCCGACGGGCACGGCCGGCGCTTCCGATCCGACGCCCGGAACGAGTGCGGACCTCCCATCGCTGCCCGCGGCTGCGGCCTACGGTGCCGGTGCGACATTGCATGCCTTTGCGGGCGTATTCGGATTCCTTGAGCTGCCCATCGATGTCGCCTTGGATAACGTCGAGCTCGACGGCTCCATCACCTTGCCCGCCCAACAAGGCCGCGCAGAAATCGAGATTCAAGGAGGCGGCCTTAAACCGGGTAGTGCCGGAACCTTTGGGGTGCGAGCTCGCATCGCCTTGGTGGATCCCGTTGTGAATACAGTTGAGGTGCAAGGAACGTTCCACGCTCGAATGGAGACTCCACGAACGTTTGAGCAACTGGCCTTGAACTTTGCTGCCACCGCGAGTGGTCCGGGCTTGCCAGGAGAAGTCACGCTCACGTCCGCCGTGAGCGCCACGCGGGACGCGACTCAGGAAACCTATTCCGCGAACCTGACGAACCGCGAACGCACCTTGCTTTCGCTCCGGGCTGATTTCCCGCCCGAGGCCAGCCGCATTGCGGGAACCTGGATCGTCGATGTGCGCGATACGGACGTGGCGCCGTTTACCCTCGGTCGTGCGTTGCCCTCTTTCGTAATGGAAGGTGAGGGGCGCTTTGATACGGATCCGTCGTTTTCCGCGGTTCATGCCTTCGGTACGCTCGCAGGATCGGCGAACCGTCTCGATATCCTCGCCCCCGAGCTGGAGTCCGTGGGGCCAACGACATTCGCGGCGGAGTTCGACTTGGCGCAGCGCGGACTCATCGTCTCGGTGCACCAGTTCGATGCAAAACTCGGGGCAGCTCGACCGGTCGCAACGATGCGTTCGCTGCAAGCGTTCGAGTTCGATGTCAGTAGCGGCGCACTGGTGGCGAGTGATCCATTGCAGGATTTGTTTGGGGTCCAGTTCGAGGCTTTGCCGGCGGTGTGGGCCCGCCCGTTGGTGTCCGGGGCGGAGCTGACCGGAGGAATTCTCAGAGGTGAAGTTCTGGCGAGCAGCCGGGCGGGGGGAATCGCGCTCCGCTCGCGCGCGCCGCTCACCGCCGAGGGACTGTCCTTTGTTCCGGCCGGCCGGCCGGAGTGGCGCGACCTCACCATTACCTTCAACGCCAGTGCGGATTATACTCCGCTGGGCTGGCAGGCTGAGTTCACCGGGCTCAATGCTCGCAGCGGGGCCACGCCACTCCTCTTGCTTGACGCCAAAGCCGGACAACTCCGGGGCCGCGATCAAGCGTTGAAAGCAGCCGGCAAGGTGTCCGGTAACCTGGCCGCTCTGCTTCACCTCGCCGAAGGGAGTCAGGATCCCGCATTAACCGGCGCGAATGGTTCCATCGAGTTTGTGGCGACCGTTGCGGACAAGACGGAGATCCAGGCTCAAGTGGCGTTGCGCGATCTGGTCGCCAACGTGGAAGGCGTCACGCAGCGGTTTCCCTCGATCACGACGGATCTTCGCGCGGATATCGCGGCGGACGGGGAGATCACCATGAACGCCCCCATGGTGCTCGAGCAAGACGGTCGGCGGTCCGAAGTCACGTTGGTCGGAACGTTTGGAGCGCTGAAAAACGGTTCCCGGGCCTTGCAGGGCCGGATCACCAGCCCGCAATTGGTGTTCGATGACGCCAAGGTATTGGCTGCGCTGATACCAGGTAATCCTGCGGCGATCGCGGGCAACCTGCCGGCGGCGGATGGACCGCCGTGGGCCGGCTGGCATGGTGCGCTCGCCCTGCAGCTCAAGCGTGTCATCATTACGGATACGTTTGACCTGAATGACGTGCGCGGGCGCATCCGCCTTGAGGCGGGTAAGGTGAAGCTCGAAGCGGGACAGGCACGAGCCGGCGTTGGCGGACAGGTCGCAGTGAGTGGGGAGCTGGCCTTTGATTCGACGGCAACGCAGCGGTATCTCCTCACCGCCGACCTGAAGTTAAGCGAGTTCGACCCGGGACCCTTGCTTCGCGGGATGAGCGGCGGCCAACCGCCGATGATCGAGGGCAACTTTGAAGTCGCGGGTAAACTCACCGGCAGGGCGAGCGAGTTGGAAGCTCTCCCGGGCCGGCTCGGAGGGGAGTTTCAACTCACCAGCAAAGGAGGCATCTTCCGGGGCCTGCCCATCGACGCCAACACTCTCGTCGAAACGTCCAGCCGTATCGCCGCTTTCATTACTTCGGCGGGCGCCGCTCTGAGCGCGCTGACCGGACGACGGGACTATCTCGATATTGCAAACAAGGCCGATGCGGTGGCCGAGCTGGCCCGCGGTTTGAGCGCGATCAAATTCGATCAACTCCATGCCCGCCTCGTCCGCGATCAGGCGATGAATACGACGGTGCGGGAGTTTACGGTGATCTCACCGGAGTTGCGGTTGACCGGCGGTGGCGTGGCGACGCATACACCGGAAACCTCGTGGGCGGACGACACCCTGGAGTTTGATTTTGTTCTGAGGGCTCGCGGACGGAATGGTGAACTTCTGCGTTACCTGGGGTTGCTCGAAGCGAAGGCCGATGACCTTGGTTACGCGGCCTGTACCATCCCGGTGAAAGTCCGGGGAACTGTGGGGAGTCCGGATGCGACGGAGTTTAGTGACGCGATCGCGTCGCTCGCGTTGGAAAAGAGCGGGCTGACGGAGAAGGCAGCGGAGTTTATAAATCGGATCCGCGGTAACGGGAAGCAGTGACGGCACCCGCCGTTTCGGCGTGCGGGCTCAGTGGCACGCATGCGACTGTAACGCCGACGATCAAGCCCGTGAGGTGGGCGAGCGGAACCGTTTCATAACTGCCGGCCGCCGCAAAGATCGGCGCACCCGACCGCATTTCAGCCCAGCATTTGACCCCGAATCCGGCGAGGGCGACCGCCCCCGTAAACAGTCCCGGGCGGGAACGCCCGCAGAGAAGTAGTCCAGCCAGGCAGCCGAAGAGTGCGGAGTCGATCCCGGACAGGCCTCGATAAAAGGTGAGGTGGGGCTGCCTCCACCAGGCCGCAACGGTACACCCGACTCGTGTTTGCCCAAGCTGGGACCATCGAGGAAACGGCGCGGCGCCTTGATCTGGATCGCCGCACGGTGAAAGCGCGACTTGGATAGTTCCCGGCGTGCGGTCGATTACGGGAGTTGAAACCCACGCGGCGGCTTTATTGCGGCATTGCCACGAAGCAAAGTGCGGACACGTTGGCGATGTGATCGCGTCTGTCGCCTTTCGAAACTTCAAGGCTCTCCGCCGCACCCAGATCGAGCTGACACCGTTCAATCTGGTGATCGGGCCGAATGGCAGTGGGAAAACCAGCTTGATCGAGGCGTTGCTAACGTTGCGCACGCTATCACGGCTGCCTCTGGCCGATCCCGCAGTAGTCGAGCGTCAGGGTGGAATCGAAATCGAATTTCGTTTCGATCCCCCGCACGACGGAATCGCGGCTCACCTCGGTTGCACATCGGAAGCGATGTGCGACTTGCTGCGGATCAATCCACCAGAGGCGCCGGGCTGGCCGGGCTTGCAGGCCGAGCTGGGGCAGATCCGCAGTTACGTGCTGGATCACAACGCGCTCGCCCGGACGTCCCTCCGCGACGACGGCACCAGGCTGCACTCGGATGGGAGTAACCTGGCGTCCGTGCTCGCTCGCATGCGCGAGGAAAAGCCCGATGCCTTTTCCGCGTTTACGGAAGAGATGCTGCGACTCATGCCCGAATTTCAGGGACTCGAGTTGATCGAGCACGCCGATGATCGGGTGGAGTTTGCGCTGCGTCTGGCCGAAGACGGAGTGGTCCCGGCGCAGGAAGTTTCGCAAGGGATGTTGTATCTGCTCGGCGTGCTGGCGCTGGCCTTTGATCCCCACCCGGCGACGGTGCTGTGTATCGAAGAAGTGGATCGGGGCATTCACCCGCGAACGCTGCGCGAGGTCCGCGACCTGCTGTATCGGTTGTCGTATCCGGCCTCGTTTGGTTCGGACCGGCGGCCGGTTCAGATTATCGCGACCACGCATTCGCCGTACTTTATCGATCTATTCCGCGATCATCCCGAAGAGGTCGTCATTTCACACAAACATGGGCGGGCCGCGCAACTCTCGCGGCTTTCGGATCGTCTGGATCTGGCGGACCTGATGAAAGAGAGCACGCTGGGCGACATGTGGTTCAGTGGCATCCTGGGCGGCGTGCCGGAGGAGCGGTCATGAGCGGGCGTGGCATCCTTAGCCAACCTCGGCGCACCGCATGAAGCTGGCGGTGCTGAGTGAATCACCAGCGGATGAAACCGCGTTGCGCGGGTTGATCGAGGCGGTGTTGAAAATCACCCCCGCTTACGTGGGACCCGGGTTTCGGGCGCGGGGCTGGCCGAATGTCGCCCAAGTATTGCCGGCGGTGATACGTCACCTGCATTTTAATACCAATGCCGATGCGCTGGTGGTCGTGGTGGATGCCGATGATTCGGTCGTGCACACACCGGAGCATGACGAGCCCGGCTACTTCCATCCCCAGTGCCGGATGTGTCAGTTGCGCGCCGTCCATCGTAAAACGATCAAGAAATTTCCTCCGGCGCGGGGCCGCGAACGCGTGTTGCGCGTGGTCGGCGTCGCCGTGCCGGCGATTGAAGCATGGTATCTTGCCGGACGTGATCATAGCGTATCCGAAGCGGCCTGGATCGACGGCCAGGCTTCGGGCCGGCAACCGTATTCGCGAGCGGAATTGAAGTGGCGGGTGTACGCGACCGACCGCCCCAGTCTGCCGCACGAAATCGTGTGCGCGCTGCGGGAAGTGGAGCGAATCCGCCGCGATCCGCGCCGGCTCGAACACGACTTTCCCGGCTTTGCGGCCCTCGCGACCGATCTCCGTGCCGCCCAGCGGGAGTCGGTAAAGTAGTTGACATATCAACGGTTCCTAGGGCAACGATTTCCGCGTGAAGCCCAAACCTGGTTATGAACTGGTGTCCGCGGTCATGGCGACGGCCGACGCGTTTCTGCGGGAGAATCAGCGTTTGTTTCGTCCGCACGGTTTGACCGGCGCGCAGTATAACCTGCTCAACGTCGTGGCGGAATCGAAGGAAGGACTCAGTCAGAGGGCGTTGGGCGATCGTCTGGTGGTGGATCGCTCGAACATCACGGGATTGATTGATCGGATGGAGACCGCCGGGTGGGTGCGGCGGAGGAATCATCCGGTCGACCGGCGGTCTTACTTGGTGGAGCTCACACCAGCGGGGCGGAAACTCTGGCGGGAGATGACGCCCCGCTATTTGGCGGTGGTCAGCCAGGTGACCGACAGGCTTTCCGGAAAGCGGATGCGCGAAATGGTCGGGATCCTGCAGCAGCTCGAAGCTGCCGCAGGCGCCTGGAAGCTGCCGGCTGACTCGACCCAGTCATGAACCCACGCGAGGAAATCGAAAGCGTACGGCAGCGCATTGGCGCTCTCGAACAGGAGCTGCACGGGCTACAGCATCGCGTCGTCGGGATCGAGGAAGCTCTTGCCTTGGAAGCGCGCGAGACGGTCGCGAACGTGGAGGCAATGCCGAGCTTGGAGGCTCCATCGATCACCCCGGCAGAGGTGCCGGTGAATGTGCCAGCAGCGCTGGATGAAGTTCCGCCGTTGCTCCCGCCGTTGCTCCCGCCGACCGAGCGCCTGAGCGCGAAAAATCCATCGTTCGTGGTCGCGGCTCATGCGACGGAATCGCAGCCCCTGCCACCGCAGTTAATCGAGCTGATTCCTGCGCAGGGGAGTACGCTCCGGGAATGGTTGCAAGCGCTGCAACTGTGGCCACCGAGCGGCGAGGAGAACGCGGAAGTGCGACTGGCGGCTTGGTGGACCACGCGGTTGGGCGCGTTGCTCGCCGTGATCGGGATCGTGTTCCTCGGAGTTTATGTTTCCCGCGAGGCTCCACCATGGGTCCGGCTCGTGGAGGTCATGGCGGTAACAGCGGGCGTGATCGGCCTGGGTTCCTGGCTGGAGCGGAAGCTGCCAAAATTTGGCGCGGTATTGTTCGGCGCGGGTTTGGCGCTGGCGTATTTTTGTGCATTCGCGGCCTACGTGGTAGCGCCCATGAAAGTGATCACGAGTCCGATCCTGGCAGCCTTGGGCGAACTCGGGGTGGTCGGCGTAATTCTTGCGGTGGCGTGGCGGCGAGGCTCGTCGCCAGTTGCGACCATGGCGGTTGTGTTGGGTCATGTGACGGCCTTCCTCGCGTTGCGTTCGGTGCCCGCTTTTGGACCGTGGGTGGTGCTTCTGTTGAGCAGCGCCGCCGTCTTTCTGCGGGTGGCTCGAGGCTGGGGCGCGCCGTCGGCCCTCGCGCTACCCCTGGCGTGGGCGTATGTTTTGGTGGCGGGTTGGGGCCGCGACGGAATGGCGTCATCGCTCCCCGTGGCTTGGGCTTGGTCGGCGGGTTTCTTTGCGCTTTTCATGGCGCGCGACGGGTTCGCGGTGCGGCGCGGGCAGGAGCTTTCCCGGATCGATCGCATGCTGCAGGTGACGAATTCGACCCTGGCAGTCGCGGTGGGTTGGGCGCTGACGGTACAGGCCGGGGGGCAGGCGTTGAATGGGTTTTATTTCGGTAGCGGCGTGGTGCTGTTGATCGCCGCGCTGGCGTGGCGCCAGGTGCCGAGTGCGGCCCTGCTCGGGCCGGTTTTTTTCTGCAAAGGCGCCGGGTTGATTGCGCTCGGGTTGATTGGCACGTTCGAGGGCCATACGCGTTCGCTCATGTTGCTGGCTCAAGCCTTTGTGATGCTGGTGTCAGCCCGTACTTCGGGCGTGCGCGGACTTCGCATTGCGACCATCGTGGCGGGGGCCGTGGCGCTGGCGTTTTATGTAGGAGAGCACGTTGATGGACCTACCGTGCCCGGTGGGCGGGTGATTTCCTTGGAGATCATCTTTCTCGTGGGCGCGAGTGCGTTCGTGGCGTCGCTCGAACGCTGGCTGGGAGTTGCGCGGCTGACGATCGCGTGGGCCGCGGCCGTCCTTGGCTTGGTCGGAATCCTGACGGCCTCGTCATGGGCGATGCCAGGGTGGGCTCCGGCGGTGCACCTCGGGGTGGGTGGGTTGCTCTCCGGCGTTTCGGCGCTTTTTCGCGGGCGGTTAACCGCGGCCATCGCCGGCGGGCTACTGGCGATTGCGGCGCATGGACAGATTTGGCTGTATCCGGTGTTCGATTACGGGAAGGCTCTGCTTTGGAGTAATGAAGCGGTGCTGCTTGTCGGAGCGGCGTTGGCGGCATGGGGATTGGCGCGTCGCGATGAAGATTCGCGCACCAGAGAGTTTAACGCCGCGCTGACGATACTTGCCGCTGGGACATTCATCGTGGTCTGTTTCCACGCATTTTCAGCCGCGGCGGCGTTGGCGGCAGCGGCCACGGTTTCCCTGCTTTTGGTCATATTGGCGGACCGGACCGAGCGCTGGCCGCTGGCGGGGTTGAGTGCTCCACTCCTCGCGTTGGGAACGATCCATTACGCGCTGGCTCCCGGGAACGAAAATGCGCAATGGCTCGGACTGGCGGCGGTGGCGGCGTGGGCGGCACCTGTTCTCCTGGTCGCGACGCCGCTGCGCCTTGCGTCCATTCGGAGTGCTGGCTGGCAGACGTGGTCGCCGGCAGTGCAGACCGCGCTGGCGACAGGGATCACGTTGCTCACCTTGGATGAAATCCTCCATGGCGACCTTAGAGTACTGGTCAGCGGCATGGTGGCGTTGGCGGTGTTTGGTTTGGCGCGTCGGCCCGGATTGCGTCCGGCGGTCGAGGCGTCGTGGGTGCTGTGGGTGGCCGCATGGTTAGCGGTTGTCAGCGGAGGCGATTCGACCTTTGCGTGGGTGGTTTTTGGGCTGAGCTGGTTGCCGGCGATCGTGGTCGCGCGCCAGGAATGCCTGCAGGTCTTGCGCAAGGTTCCGCCGCCATGGAGGGGGCGGCTGGAGGAAATTCAGATTACACTGGCAACGGGCCTGGGGTTGGTGGTGCCCTTGCAGTCGCACGGGGTGACGCAGTTATCGGCGTTCACGGCCGTGGTGCTCGCCGCTTCTGCCGTCTGGCGTTGGGGTCGGGTGCAAGCGGCGGGCGCGGCCGTGGCGGTGTTGGGTGCGGCGGCTTGGCTCTTCGCCGTCTTCTTTGCCGATACGCCAGCTGCCCAAGGGTTGGGTGCGGGCTTGGCGGGGGTACTCGTGGTCTCACTGCTGGTGAGTTTTCTTCCTTTGTTTCGGCCCGGCGAGCGGTCGGGTTCGCGTCGGACGGTGCTGCGGTGGTCGGCCAGTGGGGCCTCGTTGGCGTTGGCCTTCCTCGTGTTGATTAACCAGAAGGGCGAGGTTGCTGCGTATGCGACTGCAGCCTGCGGTGTCGTGGCTGTATCCATGTTTCTGCTGGGCCTCTTTGGCCGCTCCCGGCCGCACCGGTTGATCGGTTTGGCGGGTTTGGCTTTCTGCGTCGCCCGGGCATTCTTTGTCGATCTTGATTCCACCTTGTATCGCATCGCGGCCTTCGTTGCGTTGGGGCTGGTGTTGCTTTGGGTGGGATTTTCTTACCACCGTTTTCGTCACTTCATCGTCGATGAAGCGAAAGAGCCCTGAACGCTGCATACTATCTTCATCCCAAATACCCCGCTCATGTCCCGACCTTTCTTTCGCCGCATTTCCTATCTGCCGTTCGCGCTGGAGCTGTTCGCCCGGATTGTCGCGCGCCTGCTGTATCGAGTGCGCGCGCGCGGCGTGGAGAACGTCCCGGCGACAGGTGGGGTGTTGCTGATTGCGAATCATATTTCATACGCCGACGTCGTCGTGCTGCAGCTGGCGTGTCCGCGGCGCATCCGTTTCGTCGGTTATAAAGGTCTGCGTCGGAACCCGTTTTTCAATTGGTGTTTCGAAATGAGTGGTTGCCTGGATGTCTCGGCGAGTGCTCCGCTGGAAGGCATGAGGGCGGCGACGCGAGCGTTGAAGCAGGGGGAGGTGGTGGCTATTTTTCCCGAAGGGCATATCTCGCGCACCGGTCAGTTGCTTGAGATCAAACGTGGCTTTGAAATGATCGCGCGACAGGCGAACGTTCCGGTGTTGCCGGTGGCGACGGACGGCCTATGGGGCTCAATTTTTTCCTTTGCAGGGAATAAATACCTGTGGAAATCGCCGCGACTGCTGCCGACACCGGCGTTCGTGGAGTTTGGACATCCGGTCGCTCCGGCGGATACGAATGTCGCGTGGGCCAGGCGGGAACTCCTGGATCTCGGTGCCCGGGCGTTTGAAGAACGGCCGGTGCTGCAACGGCATCTGGGTCGTGAGTGCGTGCGGACTCTGACCAAACATCCGGGGCGCGAATTGATTGTCGATCGAACGGCGGAGCGTCGCGTGATTAAATGCGGACAGCTCTATGCGGTCGCGGCCGTGTTGTCGCGGCGGATCAAGGCGACGGTGGCGGAGCAACGCGTGGGCATCGTGCTTCCGCCGGGAGCAGGTGCGTTCATCGCCAACCTCGCGGTGTTGTGCGCAGGAAAGATTCCGGTGAATCTAAATTTCACGGCGGGACGAGGAGCGGTCGAGGCGAGCCTGCGGATGGGCGGCGTGAAGACGATCATTTCGGCGGAGGCGATGCGGGCGAAGGTCCCGGCCTTTCCGTGGCCGGAGCGGACCGTGGACTTGCGTCAGGAAATTGCGGCCGCGGGAGGTAAAAAGGCGATCCTGCCGTGGCTGCTTGCCGCCTGGTTGCTGCCGAACCAGTGGTGTGCGAATCTGCTGGGGTTGCCGCGGCGCGGCGATCGCGACGAGGCGGGATTGTTGTTTACCAGTGGAAGTTCGGGAGAGCCGAAAGGCGTGGTTCTGAGTCACCGCAATATATTGGCCAACTGCGCGCAGATCTCGTCGCTTTCCATTCTCCCCGAGAGTGCCTTCCTGCTCGGCTGTCTGCCGGTGTTTCACAGCTTTGGATTCACCGTCACGCTGTGGTATCCGATGTTGCGGGGCTGTCACATCGTGACCGTTCCGAGTCCGCTGGATACGCGCAAGATCATCGATGCGATTCGCGACGAGCAGGTCACGGCGCTGGTCGGGGCGCCGACCTTTGTGCGCCCGTTGCTGAAGAAAGCGACACCCGCCGAACTCCGGTCGCTGGATCTCGTCGTGACCGGCGCGGAGAAGTTGCCCGAGGACCTTTACGAGGCTTTTCTGGAAACGTTTCACCTCGAGATTCTCCAAGGCTACGGCCTGACCGAGACGTCGCCGGCCGCGAACATCAATCAGCCGCATCCGCCCGTGGTGCTCTCGACCAACGAGCCGCAAATCGGCAAGCGCCGGGGCACGGTGGGGCGGATGATGCCGGGCATGACGGCGCGCATCATCGATCCGGATACGGGGCGGGATCTGCCGCTGACGGAGACCGGAGTCGTGCTCTTTCGCGGCGCCAATGTCTTTGGCGGGTACCTCGATGATCCGGAGAAAACGCAGGCGGCGTTTCGTGATGGCTGGTTCGTTACGGGTGACCTCGGCCGTTTCGACGAGGATGGTTTTCTGCGAATCGAGGGGCGACTCTCGCGCTTCTCCAAGATGGCTGGCGAGATGGTGCCGCATGGCACGATCGAACAGAAAATTCTGGAAGCCTTTGGGTGGGAGTCGTGGGAGGTCCCCGCGGTGTTCGTGGCCGGAATTCCTGATGCCACCAAAGGCGAGGCTCTGATCGTTCTGACCACCCAGGATCTTACCCCGGATGTCCTGCGGGCAAAGCTGAGTGCCCTCGGTGTACCTAATCTCTGGATACCAAGGATCATCAAGCGAGTGGACGAGATCCCAATGCTGGGCACCGGAAAGCTGGATCTTAAACGCTGTCGCGAGCTCGCGGTGGAGCGCTGAGGAGGAGCTGGGTTCACGCCCACGGGTGAGCGCCACGCCGGCGATTTAGTAACAACCCCAATGCGGCGCCCAACACGATCGCCTCCCGTGGCCGCGTTAATGCCGGGGAAGGTCCATCGAGGGCAACGTGGCTGGTTTGATGGGAAGTTCCACGATGAAGCGGGCGCCGCATCCGGGGCCGTCGCTGAGAGCGATGATTGAGCCGTTCATTTCGCGCGCGGTGACAGCGGCCGAGCGCAGGCCGAAACCGTGTCCCTCTTTCCGGGTGGTGAATCCGTGGTCGAAAATGTGGAGCAGATTTTCTGCGCTGATCCCGATTCCATTATCGGCCACGGTGAGGCGAACGAATCCCTCGTTAGGACTTGGTTCTACGCGCAAGGTGATCCTCTTGACTTGCTGGTTCCCGTCCGTGGCGTGTTTCGCGTTTCGAATGAGATTCACGAGGATCTGGAGGACCTTCGCCTTTTCGGCGGAGATTTCGGGAGTCGGAGAGAACTCACGCACCACCTCAATGTCGTGGCGAACGAGCGCGCCTGCGTTCATCCTTAGCGCGTCTTCCATCAGCGACGTGGGGTCGAGCGACTCCACGATGCCGACCATGGTCGCGTAAGCTTGCTGCATCGAAACGATCTCTTTGATGTGGTTAACGTTCTTTTGGAGCGACTGGATCTCCTGCAGGAGTCGTTCGTGGTCCTCGACCCAATGACGCGCGAGGGATTCGATGAACTCGGGAATCAACCGGCCTTTGGGATCGCAGTCAACAAAGTCGGCGAGGTCCGTGGGGTGGGCTTGGAGTAATTCACTCACTTTGGCGAGGCTCCCGGCCCGGGATTGCAGCAAACTGCTCGCGATCAGATTGGACGAGACGTTCAGGCTCGTGAGCACGTTGCCCACATTGTGCAGCACGCCCGTGGCGACTTCTGCCATGCCGGCGCGGCGCGAGGCTTCCACGAGATCGCGATGCGCTTTTTCCAGGGCGAGCGCCATTTTCTGCGCCTCGGTAATATCTTTGCTGAGGCCGATGGTGCCGATGATTTCGCCGTTCACATCCCGGAGCGGAAGCTTGGTGATTTCCGACCAGCCTTCGCGCCCGTCGATCCACTCGGTACGCTCGAGTCGGCCAATCACCGGCTCGCCGGTCGCCATGATGTTCTGCTCATCGATACGCGCCCATTTCGCGTGCTGGGCGCTGAAAAAATCCGCATCGGTTTTTCCGCGAATGTCATCGGGTTGCATCCGGTGCCGATCGGCCTTCGACCGGCTGACGGCGATGAAGCGACATTCGCGATCTTTGAAGTAAACGATATCTGGAACGTTCTCCAGGAACGCCTTTACGAGGGTGCGATCGAGGGGGGTCGTAACTTCGGGATGGGCGGGCCCGGCGGACGCTTCGTTCATATCGGTTGGTCGGACTCGGGCGCGGTGGGAAGTTCGAGGGTGAAGCAGGCGCCTTGATTCGGTCCGGCGCTCTCCACGGTGAGCGAGCCCTTCATTTCCTTGGCGGCATTGGCCGACGAATGCAGCCCGAAGCCATGCCCGTTGGCGCGAGTGGTGAAGCCGTGACCGAAAATTCGGTCGAGGTTTTCCCATGGAATTCCGATTCCATTGTCCTGGACGATCAAGCGCACCCGGCCCTCGGTCGGTGCCGGTTCAATCCGCAGCCGCACGCATTTTTCAGGGGCGCCACCCTCCTCGCAAGCGTACTTGGCGTTGCGGATCAGATTCACGAGGATCTGGATCACTTTGCCTTTCTCGGCGAGGATTGGCGGCGTGGGTTGGAAGACCCGCTCGATCGTGACGTGGTGGCGAACGAGGCCGCCGACGTTCATGCGTAGGGAGTCCTCCATCAGTACCACCGGATTGAGAGGCTCGAGCAGGCCAACCATGCTGGCGTAAGTCTGCTGCATCGAGACGATCTCCTTGATATGGTCGATGCTGGTTTGCATCGCTCGCACTTCCTCGAGGAGCCGTTCGCGTTCCTCCACGGCGTGTCGCGAAATTGACGCAATAAATTCCGGGATCCGGCTGCCTTTGGGATCGGCGGTGAGAAAGGTGCCCAGCGAGTTCGCGTTGGCGCGCATCAGCTGCGCGAGTTTCACGAGCGTTCCAGCCTTGGATTGGCGCAGTCCGGTCGCGATCACCTCCGACGAAACATTGAGGCTGTTCAACACATTGCCGACGTTGTGCAAAACCCCTGTCGCCACCTCGGCCATTCCGGCGGCGCGAGAGGCGCCGACGAGTTCGTTTTGCGCGGTCTCGAGCGCGACCTCCATTTCCCGGGTTTTCGTGATGTCCCTGCTCAGTCCAAAGGTGCCGATGATCTCGTTGTCATCATTGCGCAACGGCATCTTGCTGGTCAGCGCCCACGTGATGCGACCATCCGTCCAGACTTCGCGGACGACTTGGTTGAGAGCGGGTTTTCCGGTGTGGATTATTTCCTGTTCCTCGTCAGCCGCCGCTTGAGCATGGCATGCGGAGAAAAAATCGAAATCCGTACGCCCGATGATCTGGGCGTCGGTCGCACCGCCAAAATTATTCACCAGCGATTTGCTGACCGCCACAAAGCGGGACTGCAGGTCCTTGAAGAAAACATGGTCAGGAATGTTTTCGAGAAAGGCTGAGACGAGCACCCGGTCGAGCAGCGCCGCCCGCTCGTCCGCCGTCGGTTCAGAGGTCGGTACACTCATGGCGCAGTCAGACAGGGCACTCGCTCGATGCCGTCATCCGTGAGCGGCACGAAACGCTTCAGCATGTCGCGCAGCGCCTCCACCTTCACGGGTTTTGCGAGGTAATCGTCCATGCCCGCGGCCAGGCACATTTCGCGATCTCCGGACATCGCGTTGGCGGTCATCGCGACAATTTTCAGCCCGCCCGTGAAGCCTTCTTCGCCGGTCGCCTGGGCCTCCCGAATTCTTCGAGTGGCCTCGAGTCCGTCCATTTCCGGCATCTGTGCGTCCATCAGCACGAGGTCGTACGAGCGGCGTCGCAGGGCGTCGATCGCTTCGCGACCATTGACGACAACATCGGCGCGATAACCAAGATTCCGGAGTTGGAGGAGGGTGACCTTTTGATTAACGAGATTATCTTCGGCCACGAGAATGGTCGCACGCTGCGGCACGACGGGGGCGACCGGGCGCGCGGCCGGCTCCAGCGTGGGAGCGGGCGCGGTCGCCTCGAACGTGGCGAGCGCGCGGCAAAGGGTCACGCGAAGTTTCTCCGGATGCAGCGGCTTCAACTCGCAGGCAATCAGGCCGTGGAGGTCCATTTCCTTCTGCGGCAACCGCTCGCCGCGAGACGTGAGCAGGACGACGGCGGCGCCAGGCATCGCGGGTTCTTTTTTTAGCAGGGCAATGAAGCCCAACCCGTCAATGTCGGGCATGTGGTGATCAAGGACGATAAGATTAAAGGGCCTTCCCGCACGGGCCGCGGCGCGCATTTCGTCCAGAGCTTTCTCCGCGCCTTCGACCGCTCGATGCGGCAGCCCCCAAGCGGTGAAAAGATGAATCAGCAGTTTCCGATTCGTGGCATTGTCATCGACGATCAACGCGCGGTGTGGTTCGAGATCGGACGTCGTGATCGCCGCCGTGGGCGCGGGTGTGAGGGGCGGAGCGAGTTCGGCAGTGAACCAGAACGTGGATCCTTTGCCCGGTTCGCTGCTGACACCAATGGTGCCGTGCATGAGCTCAGCGAGCCGCTTGCAAATGACGAGACCAAGACCGGTGCCGCCGAACCGCCGGGTGGTCGAGGTGTCCGCTTGAACGAAGGGTTGGAACAGCGTTTTCTGCACCGAAGGTGCAATCCCGATTCCGGTGTCGTTGATTTCGAAACGCAGGAGCGTGCGACCGTCCAGCGTGCTCGTGGGCATCACATTCAGCACCACCTCTCCCGTGGCGGTGAACTTGATGGCGTTGCCCAGTAGGTTAAGTACGATCTGCCGGAGACGAACAGGGTCGCCTCGAACTCGCAACGGTGCCGCCGAATCGATGTGCATGACCAACTCGAGGTGCTTGCGAGCGGCTGCGTCCGCGTGCAAGTCGATCGCAAGTTCCAACTGTTCGGCGAGATCAAAGTCCACGGCTTCGAGCTCGAGCCGACCGGCTTCGATCTTTGAGAAATCGAGGATGTCGTTGATGATGGTGAGCAAGGCCTCGCTGCTATGACAAAGGGTCTCGGCGAGATCGCGTTGTTCGGCCGAAAGCGGGGATGACAAAAGTAAGTTGGCCATTCCGATGACGCCGTTCATCGGCGTCCGAATCTCATGGCTCATGTTGGCGAGGAAAGCGCTTTTCGCCAGATCGGCGCTGACCGCCGCGTTCTTGGCGCGCTTCAGATCGAGCTCCACCGCGATCCGCCGGGTGATTTCATCCTGCAGTGTGAGATTGATGGTTTCGAGCGCGGCGGTACGTTCGCGTACCCGTTGCTCCAGCAACTCGGCATGAGCATGGGTCTGTTGCAGCAGATTCCATTTTTCCGTAAGCGCATTGGTGAGCTGCAGGACCTCGATGGTGTCGAACGGCTTTTTAAGAATCACCAGCCGGTCGGAGCTCCCGAGCTTCGCGAGCATGTCGTTCCAGGAATAATCGGAATAGGCGGTGCAGATGACGATCTGCAAGTCCGGGGCGACCTTCCAGAGTTCGAGCGTGGTTTCCACGCCGTCCCAACCGGGTGGCATCCGCACATCGACAAACGCCATGGCGTAGGGCCGTCCGGCCTCGACCGCTTTGCGCACGAGTTGCAGGCCTTCGCGGCCTTGATGGGCGCTATCGACCACGAAATCCGTCATCGCTCGAACGGGCGCGGCGCTCTCGCCCAGTAACTCGGCTTCCAATGCATCCAACGAGGCGGCAGTCGCGCTGATTTGCGGACACAGAATCTTTCGAACGTCGGCGTGGATGGCCGGGTTGTCGTCGATCACGAGAACGCGATTATTCCGCGTTACATGCTCGGTCGGCGATTCGTGCATAGTGAGGGAGAGAACTGGGAAGAGGAAAGACGAGGAAGGTTTTATCGACACGGGGTTTGCTGAGTTTAGATCGATGTTTACCCAAGCCGCGCGGGTGATTAACCCCGGACTTTTTCCCAGTCTGTTTACCCTAATTCAGCAGTTTATTTTTACCACAGATTACACCGATGAGCACGGATCCAGAGGATTACTAATGACGAGGCGCCCAGCCGCAATTCACCCACAAGGTGAAGGGACTGTAGTTTATAATACCTTGGTCTGTAATAATCTGAGGAATCTGTGGGTGCGACAGCATTTTCCAGGTTTACGGGTACGTGCCCGCCGGTCCGCGGACCAACAATTGAGAGGCTACTCAACGCGCGCCGTACGGTCGCTGGCGCCCGGCAACATCCGGGAAGGTGGGCGCCCGCTCGGCTGATCAAGCGGTCGACACCCGGGAGAACCGGCCGGTTCGTTAGCCGACCTCTCGGAGTTCGGGTTGCAGCGGGCCGCGCGACCGCGCATCCAGGGGTACGTGAAACGTCTCTCCGAGGTGCACCGCGAGCAATCGCTCGGGCTCATTCGCCAGGGATGCGCGAAGCCGCCGGGCGGGTTCGTCCATCGGCTCGGCACTCAGCTTGAATGTCTCATGATGGATCGGAACAAAGGTCCGCGCCCCCGCTTGATCGGCCATCGCCACGGCTTCTTCCGGGCTGCAATGCGAGCGGATCCACGGGTCGTAGGCGCCGATTGGCATCAGCATCAAGTCGACCCCGCCCGGCCGTTCGCGGAGGTGTTTGAAGGCCCTCGTATAAGCAGTGTCTCCGGCAAAGACCACCGCATGCCCGCCGCGTTCGATCAGGTAGCCATTGTAACCCCGATGATGGTCGTTCATGAGCCGCGCTCCCCAGTGCGCCACTTCCAACGCGGTGATCTGAATGGCTTCACCGCGCGGTGAGAGCGTCGTGGTGCGACCCCAGTCGAGTTCGTGCACGTCCCGGAATCGGAGCTTCCGTAGCAGGTCGCCGGTGTGCTTCGCGGTGATTACGGGCGTGTCGCGTGAGAACGCCTTCAAGCTCGCAACATCGAAATGATCGAAGTGCGCATGGCTGAGCAGCAGAACGTCGGGTGGTAGAAACTCCTTCGGCCGCAGCGCCGCGCGAACAAAGCGCTTCGGACCCAGGATCAACGGCTGGACACCCGGACCGACCCGGCGGGAGAAAACCGGATCCGTCAGCACCCGGACGCCCAGCAGGTTGAGCAGCACGGTCGAATGCCCCAGGCAACTGCCCGTGATGGCATCATTACTCCAGGTTGACGGATCAGGCCGGGCGCGTGGCGCCAGTGGGCGCCCCCGGCGGTCGAAGATCATTTGAGACAAGAAACGAAAATTGGCCATGCGTGCAGGGGCCACTGGTCCTCGCAAACGGGTGGGGTTGCAAACCCGCTCGACGATTTCATGCGATCGTGGCCCGCATGCGCGAGTTCGGCCGGCAGGCGCTGAGCGGTTGGGCCGGGCGGCGGCACGCCGAGGTACAGCCGGCGCGCACGCCCGGCCTGCGGCAGGTGGGTGAAAGGCTCTGGTGGTTGACGACGCTGGGAACGATCGCGTTTGAAGAACAACTCTGGCGGTGCGGTTCGCACCCGCAGCGGCCGTTCGCACCGCGGCGCACCTGAGCGCGCGATGCAGTTCACGCCGCTTGCAACGCGCGCTGACCGACCTCGGGGCGGCCCAAGGCCTTCGCCGCCGCGGCGAACAAAGTGCAGGAGCACTACGCTCCGGGCCAGTGATTACGCCACGGTTCTCGCCACGGTGCGACCGCGCGCAGAACCCCCGGAATGTCCGGAAGAGCAGGCGCCCGTGCGCGCCGCTCTGCGCTATCTCGGAAACCGTCCCGAACAACTCGACTACGCTTACGCTCCCGCCCACGATCTGCCCGTCGGCTCTGGAATGATCGAGAGCGGCCACCGCCATGTGATCCAAGCGCGCATCAAGAAAGCCGGCGCTTGGTGGACTTCCGCCCACGTCCACGCCATGGGCCAGCTCCGCACCCTCCGCACCAATCTCCAATGGGACCTCTCCTGCTCCAGGAACTGACTTCACTTTCAATTCCACCCCGCGTTCACTTCCTCCGATTTTTGTTTTTGCGCCGCTTTCGCCGTTCGCGGCTAATGACTCCGCATGCGTCGTCTCGACCAACTTCTCTCCAGCCTGGGTTACTGCAGCCGCCGTGAAGCGCGCGAATGGATCGATGACGGGCGTGTCACCGTGCGCGGCGAAACCGCCGATGATGTTTCGCGAAAAGCCACTGCCGCGGACGTGCAGCTCGACGGTGAACCGCTCGATCACCCGGACGGGCTGCTCCTCATGCTGCACAAGCCCACCGGGCTCGTCTGCTCGCACGAGGTGCGCGAAGGCGCCAATGTCTATTCGCTCCTGCCCGAGCGCTGGCGGAACCGCAATCCGATCGTCACGAGCGTCGGCCGCCTCGACAAGGACACCAGCGGGCTGTTGCTCCTCACCGATCAATCCGCGCTCGTGCATCGGCTCACCTCGCCGAAACACAAGGTCCCCAAAATCTACCGCACCACCGTCGACCGCGAGCTCCCGCCGGAGCTCGTGCCGTTGTTTGCCAGCGGCACGCTGCTGCTGGAGGGCGAGAAAACCCCCTGTGCGCCGGCTGCCATGCGCGTCCTCTCATCCCGCGAGGCCGAACTCACGCTCATCGAGGGGCGCTACCACCAGGTGCGGCGGATGTTTTCGTCGCAGGGCGTGACTGTCCTCACGCTTCACCGCGAGCGATTCGGTCCGCTCGCGCTGGGCGGCTTGCCCAAAGGGGAATGGCGCGAGCTGCCCCTCGATTTCTTCGACTCACAAGCCGGGGGATAATCCGGCGGCGGGCTCACGCGGCAGAAAATAATCGCCTTCCCATCAGGGATCATTCGCGTCATTCGCGGGCCATGTACGAATTTCCGCTCACCGGCGCGCAACGTTCTCACCTGCGCGGCCTCGGCCAAAAACTTGACCCCGTCCTGAAGGTCGGCCGCGAGGGGCTCTCGCCCGAATTTCTGAAGGAGTTGCAGAAGGCACTCCGCGCTCACGAACTCGTTAAGTTGCGTTTCCTCGGAGCGGATCGGGACGAGCGTGGTGCCAAATGCGCCGAGATCGCCGACCAGGGGCGTTGCGTTTGCGTCGGCACCGTCGGCCATACCGCGCTTTTCTACCGCCAGAACTCCCATCCGAAAGAGCGGAGCGTGGAACTGCCGGGCACTTGAAACTCGGGCGGACGCGGGATCACCGAGCCGGGTAAATGTGCCTGAAAGGCGGTCGGTCATTCGTTGAGTAGCGTCGGACTTCCCGCATTCTTTCAATCGCAACCCTTCCCGCCTGCATGAGTTCACATCCCGCCAATCCTGAAACCACTGCTGCTCCCGCCTCCGGCAGCAGCATCCCGACCTCCTCGGATCGCGAGTTGGGGTTGCATCGCATCATCAACGCCCCGCGCGAAAAGGTTTACGCCGCCTGGACCGACCCGGAGCTCCTAAAGCAGTGGTTCGCCCCCAAGACTTGGTCGACTCCGCGAGCCCAGCTCGACGTGCGGCCCGGCGGCACCTGTCTGGTCGTGATGAGCGACCCGCAGGGCAACGAATTCCCCAATCCGGGCGTCTACCTCGATGTCCTCCATCGAGCTGGATTGCCGCGCTCTCGTTCCTCGGACCCGCAATGACAATGGAAGCTGTGAAATTTCCGGGTTAACGCCCGCGGCCGGAGCGGTTTGCTTCGGAGGTCGGGCCGGCGGTGCCGCCCACCTCCATGCGGGTCCCACGTGGGAAAGATAGCAGCATCCAAAGGTTGCGCGCGCGAGCTTCGCTCACATGCTATCCTAGCTTTTCCCCTGAAAAAACTCGGCACTGCATTCTTCGTCAGCGTCCTCGCGAACTGCGCCTGGTCCGCGTCGCTCGACTATAATCGCGACGTGCGGTCGATTCTGGCGGAAAACTGTTATCAGTGTCACGGGCAGGATCCTGGCACCCGCGAAGGCAAACTCCGCCTCGATACCCGCGAAGGTCAGCGCAAGGAAGGCGTCATTGTGGCGGGCCAGCCGGAGGCGAGTGAATTGATTTTACGGATACTCTCGCCGCATGACGACGAGCGCATGCCGCCGTTGGAGTCGCATCGAACGCTGTCCGATGCGCAGAAAGAAACGCTGCGCCGCTGGATCGCCGAAGGGGCGCCGTTTGCCGAGCATTGGGCGTTCACCGCACCGGTTCGACCGGCCTTGCCAGACGTGAAAAACCGTGAGTGGCCGCGCCACGCCATCGACCGCTTCGTGCTCGCACGACTGGAAACCGAGGGGCTGGCGCCCGCCCCCGAGGCGGATCGGGAGCGCTGGTTGCGTCGCGTGACCTTCGACCTCACCGGCCTGCCGCCGCAGCCGGTGGAACGGGATGCGTTTCTGGCTGATCGTTCGCCGCGGGCCTTTGAGGTTGTGGTCGACCGGTTGCTTGCTTCGCCGCGTTATGGCGAACGCATGGCGGCGGACTGGCTCGATGTCGCGCGCTATGCCGACACGCACGGTTATCAAATGGACCGTCCGCGGGCGATGTGGCCCTATCGCGATTGGGTGATCAGCGCGTTCAATCGCAATCTTCCCTACAATCAGTTTCTCACGGAGCAACTCGCGGGCGATCTCCTGCCGGGTGCGACCCGGGAGCAACGCCTCGCCACCGCGTTCAACCGTCTGCATGCGCAAAACGAAGAAGGTGGGATCGTGGACGAAGAGTATCGCATTTCATACGTGAACGATCGCGTCGCAACGTTTGGTACCGCCGTGCTGGGGCTGACGATGGATTGCACGCGCTGTCACGACCACAAATTCGACCCACTCACGCAGCGCGACTTCTATTCGCTCGCGGCCTTTTTCCAAAACATCGACGAAGCGGGCGCGATTTCCTTCAAGGGTTTTTCCGACCTCATGCCGCCGCCGGTGCTGAAGCTCCCCGATCGTGCGGCGGAGTCCGAGCTCGCCGCGTTTGCCCGCAAGATATCCGAGCAGGGGCAGAAAGCGACCGCGGCCCGAGCGGCCGCCGCGCAGGAATTCGAGGCGTGGCTGGCCCGGCGGAGCGGCGCGTTTCCCGGGGTGGAGGATGCCGTGCTCGCGCTGGATTTTGATGCGCTGGGGGGAGACACGACTCCCAATGCCGCCGACCCGGCGATGGCGGCCCGGGTCGTCGATCAGGCGACCATTGGCGAAGGCGTTCTCGGCGGGGCCGCCCTGCTGAGTGGCGACGACGGGTTCTCCGTCGCCGATGTGCCCGTGCTGTCACGTGGCGATGCATTTTCGTTTAGCATCTGGTTGCGAGTGACCGAACCGCACGTGGAACGTACCACGGTGTTTCATCGCAGTATGGCGTATTCGGATGCGGGCAGCCGCGGCTACGAACTCGTGCTCGAAAACGGGCGCGTCGCGTTCGGCCTGCATCGCCACTGGCCCGGAAGCTCGCTGAAAGTTGTCTCGCTCCAGACCGTGCCCTTGGACACGTGGACGCAGGTCACGCTCACGTACGACGGTTCGAGTCAGGCGGCGGGAACGCGCGTTTTCATCAATGGCGTCGCCGCGGCGGTTGAGGTGGTGCGCGACAGCCTGGCGGGCGACATCACTTACGACCGCGAAAAACAGCCTCCGCTCCTCATCGGACATCGGATGCGGGATACCGGCTTCAAAGGCGGGCGGGTGGACGAACTGCGGATTTTTGCGCGCGAATTGTCTCCACTCGAGGCCGCCCATCTGGGCGGTCGTAGTGACTATCTGGATGCGTGGCAGACTCCGGCCGCCCGCCTCACCGCGGCGCAACGAGCCGCGTTGAAGGCGCATTATACCCGCAGCGTCGCACGCAATGTCCGGGCGGAAGTTGAGCAACTCGCAGCGTGGCGGCGGGACTATGCGCGGATGTGGGATGCGGTGCCTGAGGTGATGGTGATGGACGAACTGCCGCATCCGCGTCCCGCCTATGTGCTCGAGCGCGGCGATTATGATCGCCGCGGAGCTCAGGTGGAGGCGAACACCCCGGCGATATTGCCCGCGATGGCGAAGAACGCACCGCGGAATCGCCTCGGGTTGGCGCAGTGGGCGACGGATCCAACGAATCCGTTGACCGCGCGCGTCGCAGTGAACCGGCTGTGGCAGATGTTTTTTGAGAACGGCTTGGTTGGGAGCGCGGATAACTTCGGCGTGACGGGCAGCGTGCCGACCCATCCGGAGCTCCTGGACTGGCTGGCGACCGAGTTGGTGGCGAACCAATGGGACATTCAGGCCATGCTGCGCCAGATTGTGCTGTCCGCGACCTATCGGCAGTCGTCGGTCGCATCGGCGGAACTGCGGGCGGGTGATCCTCAAAACCTGCTGCTGGGCCGGGCCCCGGCGCGCCGTCTGACGGCGGAGATGATGCGCGATCAGGCGCTCGCGGTCGGCGGGTTGCTGGCCGAGCGGATTGGCGGACCGAGTGTGAAACCGTATCAGCCCCCGGGGCTTTGGGAGGAGATCGCCATGGGAAAGCCGAGCTACGACCAGTCCCGCGGGGACGATTTGTATCGGCGAAGTGTGTACACCTTTTGGAAGCGCACCGTACCGCATCCGGTGTTGATCACGTTCGATGCGGCCGATCGCAACAACTGCACGGTGAAACGGCAGGCGACGAGTACGCCCTTGCAGGCACTCGCGTTGTTGAATGACCCGCAGCTGATCGAGGCAGCGCGGTTTGTCGGCGCGCGGATGTTGCGCGAAGGCGGAGCGAGCGCGGCCGATCAAGTGCGGTTTGTGTTTCGGTTGGTGACGAGTCGCAGTCCATCGGAGCGTGAGGTGGCGACCTTGGTGGCCGCGCTGCAGGAACAGGAGGCGATCTTTGGGGCCGAGCCGGACAGCGTCGCGGCGTTTTTAAATACGGGCGAGGGCGGCGCGGATCTCACCTTGCCGCGGGAGCGGCTGGCGGCCGCGACCATGCTTGCGAGTTTGTTGTTCAACCACGACGAAGCGGTGATGCGCCGCTGATGATCATGAACGCTGCATCACGTGAAACAGGCATTCCTGCCTGTACCGGTTTGGGCTTGATGTTATGGCGCCAACCTTTCGACCTGACAGACAGGAATGTCTGTTTCACCCATGACGAGGCCGTGATGCGCCGCTGATGATCATGAACGCTGCATTATGTGATACAGGCATTCCTGCCTGTACCGGCTTAGGCCTCACGGTGTTCCGGCATCGACGTTTTCAAACTGACAGACAGGAATGTCTGTCTCACGGCTGAATCATGTTTTGCGATCACCTCAACGTTGGCATGACGCGTCGCGATTTCTTTGGGAAATTCGCGCTCGGTTTGGGCGGGATCGCGCTCTCGCAGCTGCTCCCGCAAGCGCGCGGGGCCGTCACGGCCACCGCGGCGAATCCCTTTGCCGGGATTCTGGCGCAACCGCATTTCGCGCCGCGGGCGAAGCGGATCATTTATCTTTTCATGGCGGGCGGGCCGTCGCAACTGGACCTGTTTGATTACAAGCCGCTCTTAAACCAGCGGAATGGCGAAGATCTGCCCGAGAGCGTGCGCATGGGCCAGCGGCTCACGGGGATGTCGGCCAACCAGGCGCAGCTGCCGATGGCGGGATCGCATTTCAAGTTTGCCCAACATGGCCAGGCGGGCGCGTGGGTGAGTGAGCTCCTTCCCTGGACGGCAAAGATGGCGGACGACCTCTGCTTCGTACGTTCCATGCACACGCCGCACATCAATCACGACCCGGCGATTACGTTTTTCCAAACCGGTCATCAACTGCCGGGTCGGCCCAGTTTGGGTTCCTGGTTGAGTTATGGTCTGGGCAGCGTGAACCAAAACCTGCCCGGGTTTATCGTTTTGATTTCGAAAGATCGAATCGATCAACCGCTGTATTCGCGGCTCTGGGGTAACGCGTTTCTTCCGAGCATTCATCAAGGCGTGCATTTTCGGGGCGGCGGCGATCCGGTACTCTATCTCCGGGATCCCGAAGGCATGCCGGCCGCAGCCCGGCGGCACATGCTCGACCGCTTGGCGGAGTTGCATGCGCAGCAGTTCGACGATCTTGGCGATCCGGAAATTTCCACGCGCGTCGCGCAATACGAGATGGCGTATCGCATGCAGACCAGCGTGCCCGAGGTCGCGGATCTCGCCGCCGAGCCGGCGTCCACGTTTGAACTCTATGGCGAAGACGCGCGGAAGCCGGGGACATTCGCCGCCAATTGTCTGCTCGCGCGTCGGCTCGCGGAACGCGATGTGCGTTTCATTCAGCTGTATCATCCCGGCTGGGACCAACACGGGGCTTTGCCCAAACAGATTCGTCGCCAGTGCGCCGATGTCGATCAGGCCGGTTATGCCCTCGTCACGGATCTTAAACAGCGCGGCTTGCTCGATGATACGTTGGTGATCTGGGGCGGCGAGTTTGGTCGGACGAACTACTCGCAAGGCAAGCTGACGGCGGAGACCTATGGACGTGATCACCACCCGCGTTCATTCACGATCTGGATGACCGGTGGCGGCGTGAAACGCGGCTACGTACACGGCGCGACGGACGAGTTTGGCTATAATGTGACCGAGAACCCCGTGGATGTGCACGACCTGCAGGCGACGATTCTGCATCTCATGGGGATCAATCACGAGCGGCTTACATTCCGAACGCAGGGCCGCTTTTTCCGGCTCACCGACGTGCACGGGAACGTCGTGAAGGACGTGCTCGCGTAGATTGAAATGGGAAAATCGGAAAATCGAAAAACACTGAAGGCGACGCAGACCGGCCGCGCGCGAGCCCGGGCCCCACGGTGACGCTGATGATTGGATTGGGGTGGGGCCCGCGCTCGCGCGTGGCTTGTCTTGGACGGGCGCTCCGTCAGCCGTCCTGATCAGAATCACTGCGAAGTTCCGCCGCGCTGCGCAGCGGTTCGCCGCCCGTGACGTTGCCATCGTCACGGCGCCAGCGATACACGAGCGGCGCCTTCGTTCGTTCCAGTTGTTTAAACAGTGCCGAATCAGCGCGCTTGAGCAGCTCGAGTTCCGCGAGCCCGTTGACATCGCAATTCAGGAAGCGGGCGTACGGTTTGAAATGTTCCGGGCGGCCAATGATGCGTGACAGCGTCGGATCGGCCAGGGGCGCGCGCTCCGACGGCGCTGTTTCCGCTTCCGTGGCCGCTGCAGCCTGCAGGGCGACGAAGCAGTAAGGCAGGCTGCGGAGATCGATGCTGGCACGCTGGCCAAATTTGACCCAGTTCGAATCCGCAAAGATTTCCGAGGGCGCCGGCGCGAAGAAGTGGCACCAGTCGCGTTCCTTGCCCTCGGCAAACATCGGACAGCCCAGCTCGTGCGTACAAGGCGCGACGATACGGAAGCGCCCGCGCAGTTGATCGCGAAACTGGCCCAGTTGGCGGCTGACGGCATGGGTGCCGGGTTCAACCCAAATGACCGCTTCAGCGCGGTCGATGAGCTGAATCAATTGCTCCAAAGCGGCGGGCGTAAGTTCGTTCAAGACATGGCTGACGATCAACAGGCCGATAGGCTCAGCGGCGTGGAGCAAACCCGGCGTTGCCTGACTCACGCGGAGCGAGGGAAAGTCGGTTTCCGCCCGCGTGGCCGCATAGTCGCAGGCCAGCGGCGAGTGATCCCAGACGGTGAGGGAGTCGAAGCTACCCGCACCGAAAAACGAAAGCACGCGCCGCGAAGCGACGCCGCTGCCGCAGCCCCAGTCAAAGATTGCGCGCGAGGCGGGGCGCCAATCCCGGAGCCGCAATTCGCGCAGCACCTGGTCCCATTTCCAGCCGATACGTTCACCGTAGGTGAAATCGTAGTGGGCGAGGTCGTCGTGGGTTTCCCAATACGGTTCGAGCGCGGCGGTGCCGGCGAGGAAGCGTTCGCGAAGGCGGTCGAGGATTTTCCAGTCGAGCTCAGTCCAAGTCATCTCACCTGATCCGAATCGTCTCGCCCGCTTGAAGCGAGCTTCCGTGCAAGGTCGGGTTCATTTCCTGTACTTGCTGTACGGTGACGCCGTTGGCTGCCGCAATACTCTGGAGCGTGTCCCCGCCCAGAATCGTGTAACTCGGAGACGGGGGTTGACGCCCCGTGAGCGTGGGCGAGGGATCTGTTCCTTGGGTAGCGGGCCGAGGCGATGCTGCGGGGGAATTGGTTGGGGCAGGTGTCGGGGCGGGCCTGCCGGCGACTGCAGCTGGCTGCCCTCCGGTTGTGGCGGGTGTTTGGGCGGCCGGGGGAGCAGGCGTTCCTGCGACTGCACCGCCGGGAACCTGACCTGGAGTGGAGGCGGTCGCGTCCGCCGGTGTGGTCGCATCTCCCGCGATTGTGCCGACCGGAGGCGTCGGCGGACGGAGTTCAAGCGCGATGGTAGCTCCGTCGACGGTGGTGACACTGACCGCGGTCACATCCGGGCCAAAGTTCAGCGTGGTGTAGTTTTCGCCGGCGACCGGGTTGAGTTGAGGGATGAGCTTTCCCGGGCCGACCAGATCGTTGAACGAGACTGTTTTCACGTTGTTTCCCTGACGATACTGCTGCGCCGCAGTCGCCAGCTGCCGCAAATTGGTCCGCACGCGGATCGCAATACCCGCAGCATCGAGGGCCGCGCTTGGAGCTGTGCTCACCACCGCGCGATCGGGTTCGGTGGTCTTGGCCAAAGCGAGCGCAACCCGGATTTCCCGGGAGCCTTTTCTTAGGAAGACCGCGTCGTCCTTGGGATCGTAACGTTCCACCGAGTAGTCCCCGAACTCATTGCCTATTTGCACCCAGCTCGTGCTTTTGGACGTTGGATCGGTCAACGCGACGTGCGTCTTGCCCCCGGCGGTGATGACACCGGAAAATATGATTTCGGGGGTAGTGGTTTCCGGCTCGGCGGCCGGCGCCGCAGCAAGGCCAACGAGCACGGAAGTGAAGACGAGAAAGCGTGCGGAGGTCATGGCGATTAGTCCGGTTTGACCTCGGTTCGGGGGGGGCCTGTTACAGCGGCAAGCGGTGTTTTTCGGCGACTTTTTTAAGACGCTGCTGCAGGGCGGCTTCCTTCGTCTTTGCGTAGGCTTGTCCAATTTTTGCGCCTTCCGCAGCAAGGCCGGGCAGCGCTTTCAAGGCCTTTTTCCCGACTGGGCTGCGATAGAACGCCGTGATTTCCCTCAGCTCCGGCTCGGAAAATCGGGTAACATAGAGTTGAACCATTTGCGGACGCAGCTCGTCCCAGCGAATCTCCGTTTCGAGCCAATCCGTAAAGGCTCCCCGGAGTGCGTCCAAGGCCTCGTCGGGCGTGCCGTTTTCCTTCATGCCGTTGAGCATGGGCGTGAGGATGCTGCTGAGGGAGGCCTTGATGGTTTCCTGGCCGCTGACGAGGTCGAGCATTTCCGCCGCCGCCTGCCGGTGGCTGGCGGTGTCGGCGAAAGCGAAGGACGTGCTGAGCGTGGCGACGGCAATAAATCGTAGAATCATGGGCGGGAAATCGTTCGGGGCTTAGTCAGCCGATTCCCGCAGAAGTGCGCCATCCGTCGCCGCAGAGGGCGCGCGAAACTAAAGAGCGAATTCCAAGGCGGTGGCGAGGCGCTGGGAGCGAATGCCATAAAACTGCGCAAAGTCCCGCGTGCGTTGCGCTTTGGTTTCGAGTTCCGATTCGGGGGACGGGCGTCGTATCGCGGCGATCATGATGTTCTTCGCGGTGTGCTCGGTGGAGATGAATTCGAAGACCTTGGTTTGAAACCCCGCCCACTCGAGGAGTTGCGCGCGCAAGGCGTCGGTGACGAACTCAGCCTGCCGTTCCTGAAAGATCCCATGGCGCAGTGCATCCGCCAGGATCGGCGGCGCGGTGAGCTGGCGCCGAAGTTCCTTCTGGCAACAGGGCGAGACGACGAGCAGTTGGGCGCCGGCGCGGATGCCGTGAGCGAGGGCATCGTCGGTGGCCGTATCACAGGCGTGCAACGCGATGAGCACGTCGCATTTTTCGAGCGTCGTGTCGGCAATATGGCCCGCGACAAAGAAGAGCCGCGGGGCGAGATTATTTTCGCGCGCGATCCGGTTGCACAAGTTGACCAACTCCGGCCGTGCTTCGATGCCGCGGACCTGGGCTCGTTCGCCGAGCAGGGCCGCGACGGCGAAGGTCAGATAGCCCTTGCCGCTGCCCATATCCACGATCGTGAGCGGGCGGTCGTGCGAAAACTGGGCCTCGGCGAGGAGATGCGACAAGAGCTCGGCGAACTTTTGAATCTGGCGGAATTTGTCCGCCATTCCTTCCCTCGGCTGCCCGCGTTCGTTGGTCACGCCGAGCGCGCGCAGCCAAGGGGCTTGGGCGGGAATCAAATGCGTCTTGGTACGATCATGTCCGGCGGCGGGAAGAGTCGGGGCGAGGTCCGGATTTGCCGCCGTAGTTGCCGCTTTGATCCGCAATCGGGCGGAGCCGTCGGGCTGAGTTTCCAGCTGGGCGGACTGGCTGGTGCGAAAGAGATGCGCATCCAAAAACTGGGTACCGAGGAGGGCGGCGATCTCACGGAGCGCATCGTTCGGGGTGAAATTCCGGGTGATGTCGCGCGTGGCATGCCGCCAGACGAAGGCGAAGTGTGGGCCCGCCTTGAGGGCGACGGGCCGAATGAAGACGTTGCGTACCGTGGCGTCGGACCCGCGGTATCGTCCGAGCGTGAGCTTCACCAGCGAACCATCAGAAAGCGCGGCGTGGACAAGTTCGAGGAAACGATCGCGGGAGGTCGGCTGGGGCATGGAGCGGGAGGACGGAGGAAGGCGCGGAAGGAGAAGGAAGGGAAACGGGCACCCCGGGGCGGGGCGCTGGTGCGACGGATAAAAACGGGGGGACAGACAGGAATGTCTGTATCACATTCGGAAGGACAGGCAGCACACTCTTGCCGATGCGCTCAGGGCTTGGGCAGGAACTCGGTGGTCATGGTGCTCGCAGGGGTGAGTTTACCCTTCGCGAGCATACCGAGTTCCTCCAGTTGGGCGATTTGGCGGGCGTAGCGGGTCGGATCGATCCGTCCGATTTGGTGCACGCCTCCGTCTTGATCGCGGCCGGTGACGAGTTTCTCCTCGAGAATCTTCTGACGGGAAAACGCCAGGAACTCGTCCGTGTTCGTGGGGTTCTCCCGTTTCATGGCCTCGTGCGCAGGCGTGGGATCGCCTTCGAGGTAGTCGCGCCAGCCACGGATGTAGGCACGGACGAAGGCCCGCAACGCGTCGGGGTTTTCCCGCGCGAATTTTCGATTCGTGACGAGCACGGCGTAAGCGCGAAAGTCGGCGTCCCACGTGGACAGAAAACGCGGCATCTTGCCGCCGGCTTTGACGATGTGGTGGGGCTCGGCGATGAAGTAACCCTGTTGCAGCGCCTCTTTATTGCTCAGGAATGCGGCGACGGAAAAATTCTGCGGCACGATGGTGAGCGTGAGCTTGTATTTCTTTTCCAGATACTTCGTGAACGGCCACTCCGGGCGGGCGATGATCGTTTTCTGGTTCAGGTCCTCAAACCGCCGCACGGAGCTGTCGGCGTGCACGAGAATGCCGGCGGGGTCGTCTTGAAAGACGGCTGCAAACTGCAGCACGGGGAGCCCCTCCGCTTGCTGCAGGAGTGTTCCCGTGCTCTCGGCTTGGGCGACGTCGGCGCGACCCGTGGCCACGCTCGGCATGACTTGTGCGCCCGGTCCGCCCGGGATGAGCGTGACGTCGAGACCTTCTCCCCGAAAAAACCCGCGTGCCTCAGCTTGATAGAACCCGCCGTGTTCCGGTTCGGATATCCAATCGAGTTGGACGGTGATTTTCTGCCGCGGTTTTTCCGCGGCGTGGCTGACGATTCCGATGAGAAATGCGGCGCAGATGAAGCGGGCAAGGTGCATGGCCGGGAACCTTGCTCAGCTGTTCAGGGGTAACAAGTAAAACGCGGAGATTTAAGGGGTTCGCGCGCCTGGGATTTGAGCCTTTGTGCGATTGTCTGGAGTCGAGCCGCTTGTCTGCTCCGCCGATCCGAATTCACGCCGAAGGTCAAAGGTCGATTCGTCGGCTCCAGCCCTCCAACGGCGGAGGGGTCTAGCGGTCCGTCCGCTCGTACGAGTCGTGCCAGTGACGCAAGGCGAGCCACGCGAGGTAGAGCACGGCAGCGTTCAGAATAAAACCGAGCACGCAGGTCACCGCCGCCGTGGCGAAGAGAGCAGGATATTTCGCCTGGCTCGAATAGATCACGGCCTGAAAGCCGAGCCCGCCGCCGTCACCGGCCGAAGAGCCCGCGTTCATCTCGGCGACGACGGCACCGATGGGTGAAAGCGTCGCGGCGATCCGCAACCCGGTGAAAAAATAGGGGAAGGCCGCGGGCACGCGGAGAACCAAGAGCTGTTGCCAGCGGGTGGCGCGGTAGAGACGGAAGAGTTCCACCAAGTTACGATCGGTCGAGATCAGCCCCTGGGTGGTGTTCACCACGAGGGGAAAGAACGCGATGACGAAGGTGAGAAGCGTCACGCTTTTCAGACCCGCGCCGACCCAGATCACGCAGATCGGCGCGAGGATGGGGAGGGGCGTCATCTGGAGCGCCATCAAGTACGGATACAAGCTGGTCCGGACCAAAGGAGACGTCGACAACACGAGTGCGAGGAAAGAGCTCACGACGACGGCGAGGCTGAACCCCAGGGTGGCGCCCTTCGTGGTGCTCCAGGCGGCGCGGGCGAGAGAATCGCGGTTGATCTGCAGCGCCTCGATCACCGCGGCGGGCGTCGGCAGCAGGAATCGCATCTCCTCGTCCAGGTAAAAATGGATGCCATACCAGACCGCGATCACGAATGCACCCGCGGCCGCGGGAAGGAGAATCTGCAGGAGTGCGCGCGACATGCGGAGTCTTCGGGCTTAGCGGGAGGCGCGGTTCGGGTCGCCGCCCACCGCGGTGGGCTGGACCGAGCGCAGGATGCGTGAAACGTCGGTGACGATCTCGTGGTACGCGCGCGATAATCGGGTTTCCGCCGTACGCGGGTAGGGCAGGTCGACCGTAACCTCCGTATGGATACGCCCGGGATTGGCGGCCATGATCAGGACCCGGTTGGCAAGAAAGACCGCTTCCGCGACCGAGTGGGTGACGAAGAAAGCGGTCCACGCTTCCTGCTCACGAATTGTGAGCAACTCTTCGTTGAGGTGTTCGCGCGTCATTTCATCGAGAGCGCCGAACGGTTCGTCGAGCAGAAGGAGTTTGGGCGCGAGCGCGAGCGCCCGGGCGATTGAAACCCGCATCTTCTGTCCGCCGGAAAGTTGTCGCGGATACGCGGCGGACTTTTCCCCAAGGCGCACCAGATCGAGCACCCGTTGACGCGTGACGGCGCGTTCGGCGGCGGGAATACCGCGGAGCTGCTGTGGAATCTCGACGTTTTTCGCGACGTTCAGCCAAGGAAGCAGGGTGGGCTCTTGAAAGACGAAGGCGAGATTGGCGGCGTCGGCCCCGGGTGGGACGCCCTCTACGGTCAGGCTCCCGGACGTGACCGGGCTCAAGCCGGCAATGAGACGGAGCGCGGTGGACTTGCCGCAACCACTGGGGCCGATGAGGGCGATGAAGTCGCCGCGGTGGGCGGTGAAGGAAAAGCGGTCGAGCACGAACGGCCCGTCGCCAAAACGTTTGGCGACCTCGCGGAATTCAACGATGGACACGACCGACATGCTCCCAAGAAGTTGCCTTGGCCGGGAGCGAGGGCGAGTGGGAAAACGAGGCCCGGAACAATCCGTCCCAACGGTCCGTTGTGCTGCTCAGTCACGGAGGTTGCTACGGAAAGGCTTTGGGAGAGGAGAACACCCCTCACGCGCGCTTACCCCGCCACGAGTGCGACTTGCTCCTCCCCCGTCTGAACTAGCGATCCAAATCGGCGATCCCGCTCGGCGCGGCGCGGCGCCAGCAGATCAGGCCCGACCAGTTTCATGTCGCATATGCGACATGAAACTGGTCGGGGCTTTTCAGCGTGTATCAGGAAAGTGGGCACGGCAGATGGGTGGGGCGCGGCGATTTCAACGCATCTACCGCGCGGGCAGGTGGCAAACGCCTTTCCGACGGCGCGAGGCGAGCTTGCCCTGCCCGCGACTCAGCTCCGGTCGCCGGCAATCGCATTCCCGGTGATGGTGCTCCTGCTTTCCGCGGCTCGTCGATTAGGCTCGACGGAGCGCTGCGATTCCTCGCTTTTGACGGGCGTGAGGAGCCTTGTCGGAGGTTCCAAAGCGAGTAGCCAAATCGTGCTGGGGAGATCGAGCGCGAGCGGAATGATCGGCGACTGGTCCAACCTCATAATGAACTCGCACCGGCCGAAAAGATGTGCGACAAGACGTTTCGGTGAAACCCCAGGCGGATGCCAAGCATCCGCATGAACGTTGTAATCTCGTCTGCCCCATGAAGAAGACCACGCATAAGACCTCCTCGCGTCCTCTGACGCGACGGCAGTTTGTCGGCAGGACCCTGGTAACCGCCGGGTTATTTACCGGCGCCCCCGCGTTCCTGCGCGGGCAGAATCTGAACAGTAAGCTGAATCTCGCGTTCATTGCTTGCGGCGGTCGCGGGAACAAAAATCTGGACGAACTCACCTTGGTTCCCGGTCGCGGCGCCGCAAACGCCAGGAAAGGTGCGGCGCCCGTCGATCCCGCGGCGGGGCCGCATCCCGACGAGAACGTGACGGTCCTCTGCGATGTGAACCAGCTCGCGATCGACGCGGCGCTGCAGCGTTATCCGAAGGCGAGGACGTTCACCGATCTCCGCCGGGTCTTCGACCGTGCAAACGAGTTCGACGCCGTTGTGGTCTCCACCGCGGAGCATACCCACGCGTTTGCCACTTATCTCGCGTTGACTCACGGCAAGCATGTCTATTGCGAAAAGCCCCTCGCTTATAATATCTGGGAAACTCGCCTTGTCCGGGAGACCGCCGCCAAATATCCGAAGCTTTCGACGCAGATGGGCAATCAGGGGCATGCCTCGCCGATGCGTCGCACCATTAAGGAAATTTTGGATACAGGTGTGATCGGACCGGTGCGCGAGGTCCACGTCTGGGCTGACCGCGCCTGGGGGCTGCAAGATGCCGCTTCGGCCGAGAAATTCGACAAACCGCACGGCTTCTATAACGGTGTTCAGATTGTCGATCGGTTTGCGGAATCGATGCCCGTTCCGCCGAACATGAACTTTGATCTCTGGCTCGGGCCCGCGCCCGTCCGCCCCTTTCATGCCACGTACTTTCCCGGTCCCCGCTGGTATCGGTGGTGGGAGTTTGCCAACGGGACGATGAGTGATCTCGGCAGTCATGACAATGATGTCCCATTCACCGTGCTGGACCTCTGGCGCCCGGACGGGAAGGGTGGTCGGGTGCTCGCACCGCTGACGGTCGAGGCCGTCTCGCCCAATGTTCCCGTGGCGCATCGGGAGCTCGCACCGGCGACCATGAAAGCGACGTTCCAGTTTGCGGCTGTGGGCGCGCAGCCCGCGCTGAAGCTCGTCTGGCACCAGGGCGACAGTAAACCCCCGGGCTGGATTCCCGCGTGGGGGCGGCGCTCGTGCGTGTTCATGGGTGACAAAGGCATGCTGCTCGGCGACGGGAAGCTCCTCCCGGAGGAAAAGTTCAAGGATTTCAAGCTGCCCGCGGAGACATTGCCTCGCTCGCCCGGCCACTGGGTGGAGTGGGTCAACTACGCCAAGGGACAGGGGCCGGTGCCCGCTTCGAATTTCCAGTACGGAGGGTGGACGACCGAAGTGAACCACCTCGGAAACGTCGCGTATCGCACGGGAAAGAAAATCGAGTGGGACTATAAAGCCATGCGCGCGACCAATGCGCCCGAAGCGGCGCCGTTTATCAAACGACCCATGTATCGAAAAGGCTGGGACGATATTCTGAAAACATAAACACAGTGGGCTCGCCGTTCGCTCCCCCGGCGGCCGAAGGAGCGAACGGCAGTCGCGGTGTGACGTCTCTTGTACGGCTGACGTGTGCTCACGCTCCACCCCTGGATCATTTAACAACGCTCTTCTTATGAATCGCCGATCGTTTCTTAAAGTTACTGCCAGTGTCGCCGCTGCCGCGGCTTTCGTCCCGGTCTCGCAAGCTGCCACCCCCAAGCGTAATCTGCGCAAGGCGATCATGTGGTCGACGATTGGCGTCCAAGGTACCGTGCTTGAGAAATTCCGCGCCATGAAGGCCGCGGGTTTCGAGGGCGTGGAGCCATTAGGCGCGATGAACCGCGAGGAGGTGATCGCCGCGTTCAAAGAGACGGGACTACAGGCTGCCAGTGTCTGCTGTCACACCCATTGGGTAAAGCCCCTCTCGGCTCCGGATGAAGCGACGCGGAAAATCGGTCTCGATGGGCTGGTGCACAGTTTGTATGATGCCCAGGCGTACGGTGCGACGAGCGTCCTGCTCGTTCCGGGTGTGGCCCGCAACGGCGTGACGTACCAGCAGTGTTTCGACCGTTCCATTGCGGAGATCAGGAAAGCGATTCCGGTGGCAAAGGCGACCGGAGTGAAGATCGCGATCGAGAACGTCGGCAACGATTTCATTGTAACCCCGGAGCAGGGGGTGGAATATCTCAACGCGATCGATAGCGAGTGGGTGGGCTTTCATTTCGATATCGGTAACGCCGGTCGGATCGGACCGGCCGAACGGTGGATCCAGGTGCTCGGGAAACGTATCGTCAGAATTCATATCAAAGATTATAGCGCGAAGCCGGCTAATCCTGCCGCCAAGGGAAACACGCGGCCCAAATTGCTGGAGGGCGATACCAACTGGCCCGCCGTCATGGCCGCGTTGGATCACGCGGGTTATCAAGGCTGGGCGATCTCGGAACAGCCGGGAAACCAGGCCGCGGACGTAGCAACGGCGAGCGACCTGGCGAGCCGGATGGATCGGATCTTCGCCCTCTAAGTCCCGCCCGAGGTGGAGTGGGAGGGAGGGGAACCGCGCAGAAGGGTGTTCCGCGGAACCCGCGTGGTGTGGTCTGCACTCGGAGCAGAGTCGGCTGTATCAAAGCGGGTTTTCTGTATCTGCAGAATGTTCGAACCGCCTAAATCGGAAAAGCGGAAAATGGAAAATCGAACTTTTAACCGCAGATGACGCGGAGATGGCGGATGAGTGGATAAGACGCCGAACCCCAAACTTTTTTAACGCGGAGAGCGCGGAGGACGCGGAGTCGATCCATACTTTTCGATTATAATGACGTGGTTTACTGCGCGTTCTTCGCGTCCTTCGCTTTTAAAGATCGAGTGCATTAATGCTGGGAAAGAACACGGCTACAAGCAAGGTCGGGCGCTACCCGCCGCAGGGTTTTCCGCTTTCCCGCTTTTCCACGTTTCCCAATTTTCCGCGTCATCCGCTCCCTCCGCGCAATCTGCGGTTGATCGGATGTTTTCCGATTTTCTGTCTCTGCGTTCTCTGCGACCTCCTGTAAAGCGTTCCGGTGTATTCAGGTTTGAAGCGATCCCGTATGTGCCTTTCGAGCCTGACGTGGCCACTCATCAGGAAAGTGGAAAATTGAAAATTGATGAAAAGCTGACGTCAGATTCGCGGTGCGAACATTACTCCCGTTCTATTTATAGCAGATATTGTCTTTCTCCATTAGTTTGAAACA